>Ga0181536_10006821_pt1 | contig 11353 bp, 9 predicted proteins | sample PEATcosm2014_Bin_41_FD_121105 | JGI IMG/M metagenome (GOLD analysis project Ga0181536, IMG submission 121105) | Peatland microbial communities from MTU Mesocosm Facility, Houghton, MI, USA - PEATcosm2014_Bin17_60_metaG | ecosystem: Environmental > Terrestrial > Soil > Wetlands > Peat | place...
ATTAGAGATGGGAGAGGCCACGTGGTTCGACCCCTTGGAGACACCCATCAAAACGACGCTGGCGGACTCTATATTACCCAACGGTGCCCAACGACTAAAAGCCAGAAGAATCGAGCGAGCGTTTCGCAGCAAGATTGCGGTTGCTGATGCCAGCGTCTGTCTGGGCAGGTTTTCACTTTCCCACGATAATCTCGAAAAAGCAGAAGCATACTTTGACGCGGCAAAAAAGATCTATGAAGCCATGACCGATTGGCACGGAAAGGGAACATGTCTATTTGAGTTGGAAGAGATAAAACGTTATCGAGGCCAATCAGTTTCGGCTGACGCTTACCACGAGGTGAAAGACATCTTCACATTCACGGGAGACAGACTTGGTGTATTTGATTGCCTCTGCCGTATAGGCGACATCAAGCGCGATGAAAAAGACTACGCATGGGCTCGGGAATGTTTTGAAGAGGCCCTGTCAATCGCGAGGGCAGAAGATTATGCCTCGGCCGAGGCCGACGCAATCGCTGGTCTCAGTGAACTTGCTATCGATCTCAAGCAGTATGACATCGCTGGGACCCTCTTGCAGGATGCTCGGCGACTTTTTACCGGAGCCAAGGATCGACCGGGTTTGAGCAGAATCGATATTGGATTCATTAAGCTAGCGCTTCTGCAGGGAGACTATTCAGCCGCCGCAACTCGCGGCAAGGAGACGTTGGAAGAACTCAGAACGATTGGCGATAAGTGGAACGAGGCCGTCTGCCTGCTCCTTCTTGGCCATAATGCCTCTGAATGCGATGAGCTTGACGACGCGGTGGCCCATTACAAGCAAGCCGTCGAAACCGGACGATTGGTTGGCAACGTCGATGCTGCTTTCGACGCGACCGTCAGATTGAGCGTGATTTACTTGGCGCGAAAATTACCCTCAGAGGCTGCGATCTGGATTCGCGAAGCCGAGGAAGGTCTCAGACGACTCAGCAGCCGCCGTCAAAATGGCGACGCTCGGGCGCGGCTGGCCTTGCAACTCGGAGAGATCGCGTTGGATCAAGACGACCGGGCAGGGGCGGAGGATCATTACCAAAAGGCTCTATCCCTTTTCGAGAACGAACGAGATCAGGAACAGACGATTCATTGCATTATCGGTTTGGGTGACGTTGCAACACGCCGTACTCATTGGGGGAAAGCCAAAGCGTTCTATGAGCAGGCCATGAAGATTTCTCAGGAGATCGGCGACCGCCGACGTGAAGTGATATGTACGCAAAGGCTCGATGACCTGGCTGCCCGCACGGCCTGAGAACGATTCGGCCGATACTTTGATTGTGTCGATGTGCTGACTTCGCTGTGAACTGCTTCTCTCTAGAGCGAAGGTATTCGGTGCCTTGAGAATCATTCCCGTGACACAAATCGCCGCGCTGAATACCCGTGTATGTCTGCGTCTCACCGCATCGGCTTCCGTAATTGTTTCGGCCCTTGATCTCTCCTTGCCCTTCGGCTCAGATGCGACCAGAGCCAGTTGAGGTAACGCTAATTCCGTGCAGCGCTACTGCCGTCCACCCGGCTGCCGAAAAGACAATGTCGTTGCGCGCCACGGCGCGACAGACGAAATTGCTTTTCCGAACCCTGCAAGCAGGGCAGCCCAGGGTTGACGGCGCGCTTCACTGCATTTGTGCGACCTCACTGGCTGCACTTCCGCATCCAGCAACCACGAAAGGAAACATCATGTCCGACTCCAACAAGAAACCCGCCGCCCGCGTCACGCTGTACCCGGTCACCGCAACGATCTGGCGCAACGAAAGCAAAGACGGCGAGACCTTCTACTCCACGGCTTTCGAACGCCGTTACAAGGACAAAGAAGGCAACTGGAAGGGCTCGACCAGCTTCTCTTCTGACGAACTCCTACTGCTGGCCAAAGTCGCCGATCTCGCGCACACGGAAGTCGTCAAGCTCCGGGCTGCAGACCGTCCGGCCCAGCAGCCTCAGGATTCCGAAGCTGAAGCCGCATAGTCCCTGGCGTCAAGTCGGCCAGTCGGCGGATTCCGATCCGCTGGCTGGCCTTTCTTCGCGGACCAAGGATGCCGTGTTCCGGCGCCTCGCCCGTCGCCTCAGGCTGGCCAGTTTCTCATTTTTCCTGTACAGTACCCCGGTCAAAACCGAACTCGGGAGCGGCAGGATGGTGCGGCTGGACGGCCGGAAGGCGGGATGGCTGGTCAAGGGAGATCAGGTCTACCCCATTGGCGACCTGCGCGAGCACATGCCAGTCGACTGCTGGTGCCGTCCGAGCGAGATTGACGGCGTCATCGTTCACAACAGCCTCGACCTTCGCGAATTGTACGAACGCGGCGAGCGGAAGTTCTCGTGATTGCGTCCAGAACTGCCACAACCGCGTTGCCCGTAAAGCCCTCCAACAAGACAATTTCGTTTCGCCAGCGCGAAGACGAAATTGCTTCTTGGACCCTTCGGGTAAAAGGGGCTTGACGGGCGCCCGACGCGGCCGTGGCAGTAATACATCCATTCGTTTTCAAGGACGCGGACTAGGCCGCGCCTCGAAAACTGAAAGGAACAACCATGACGAAGTCCAAAACACCTCAACTCCCGCAGTCTTTTCGTCGCAGCCAGGTCGTCAGTCCCGTGCCGTCGGAACGCCGATTCGGCAAGGTGAAGGCGGAAAAGAAAAGCTTCGACATTTACGTCAGCGACATCGAAACCGCCGACGAAACTCTGGCAATCACTGTCTTCGCCCCCACCCAGCGCGAGGCTATCCAGATCGCGAAGAAGCGCCTGCAATCCTCACCCGTTCTCCGACGCATCACCCACGCCGCTTTCAGCGCCGTCGAAGTCGAGCCGTAAGCATATTCGTTCAAACTGGCGGCAATCCTGCCGCCAGCACACAACAGGAGTTCACATGACCGCAGATCATCTCATGCACCACAAGTTCGAGCGCCTCGTTCAATTGCAAATTTTCGAACACGAGGATAACAACCGCTTTCCGCCGCGATTTCCAAACGAAGCCATGCGAACCCGCTTAAACAAAAACACCGGCCGTGTAAAAGTGCGCCGCGATAACCATGGCTTCGGGTACACAGCCGCTACACCCCATCTGCGTCTCGGACTGTCGGTACGCTTCGCTTTCCCAATACGACAAAAACCACTCAGGCTCACTTTGCGCCTTCGCCGTCCGACACGGCGCGGTGCGCATCACAGCCTGCACAAAGATAGGAACGGTTTCGACATCGTCTTCGGCGGCGCGCTCCTTGTGCGTCCCGAATTCGTGAGTCCTGAATTCCAAACCGGCATCCGCCTCCCCGTGGACGCCGTGCTCACAGCCCGTTTTGCGCAGCGCCTCCGCGCACTGCCAAACAGGGTTCATCTGACGCTCGAACCCAGACTGCCATGACCATGCCTCACGCCGCCCATGGTAATTTCGTTCGCCGCTATGCGGTCAATCGCGCCGTGAAAAAGCAGGCGTTCATTTCGCGAAAACGCGAAGATGAACGTGCTTTTTGCATCCCCCGGCAAGCCGGGCGTCGCTTGATTGACCGCGCGGCTCACTCCATTTCCGCGCGACGCTTGCGGCAATTCCGCCGCCAGCAAACGACAGGAGTTCATCATGACCGCAGATCAACTACCAAACGCCGGGTTCGAGCATCTCTTCCGCGCCCAAATCACGGACTACGAAGCCACCGAATGCAAGTCACGCCCTCTCGCCGAACGTCTGCGGAACCGGACGTTCCTCCAACGCGCTCTTCTGATGCTCCATGTCCATCGTTCCGCCGGACCTGAGTCCGCCGCGTGCAACTCTGTGGCGGAACTCAACGCGCGCATCGACCGGCTCAAATCCACGCCGGACGGGACCGCCAAGCTTGAAGAACTATCCAGATTATTCCCTGGCTAGGCTGCTCTTGTCGCTGGCGCGACCCGCTCGATGCCAGCGACTCTCTCTTGCGCTAGGGCTTTCGCGATTGGTACCGCTATGGCCACATTGTAAACATGCCGCACGCCATCGAGCGTAATTACGTTCGCCGCTATGCGGTCAATCGCGCCGTGAAAAAGCAGGCGTTCATTTCGCGCATATGCGCGAAGATGAACGTGCTTTTTGCATTCCCCGGCAAGCCGGGCGTCGCTTGATTGACCGCGCGGCTCACTCCATTCCCGCGCGTTGCTTGCGGCAATTCCGCCGTGGCGAATAGAGGAGTAAGCATCATGGGAATGGACGTATTTGGCAGAAAGCCTACCTCGCCGGAAGGCGAATACTTCCGCCGTAACGTTTGGGGATGGCGTCCGCTCGCACAACTGTGCGAGTGCGCCGCACCGGATATCACGGCGGACTGCGAACACTGGCACAGCAACGACGGCGACGGGCTCGACGCCAGCGGCGCAGCCAAGCTCGCGGAACGTCTGCAACTGCTCATTGCCGATGGTTCTGTCGCGGCGTACGTCAAGCGTCGCGATGCAGCACTCGCGCAGCTTCCGGACGAGCCATGCGGCTGTTGCGACGGCACCGGCATGAGGCGGGACGCCACTGGAAACGATAAAGCCCCATGCCGCCAGTGTGACGGAAAGGGCAAGCAGCAAAACTTCGACCGGCATTATCATCTTGACGAAGACGATGTGAAGGAGTGGGTCGTATTTCTGCGAGCCTGCGGCGGATTCGACATCTGCTGACGTTCGTCGTGACTTAGAGAGCGGCTTCGTTTTAGGGCCGCTCTCTTTTTCCTGCCGCCCTTATAAGGCCTTAGCAACTATGGCAACTGTGGCATCGTGGGTAAGTAGGTCTGCGTAACTTAGCCTTAGCACTAAGAATAGTTTCATGCCTGGTATCTATAACTAACATACCGATGTATGAGGCGTATTAATTAGTTGGTCATGATTCGCCGTTCAGTAACCATCAAGCAAAACTGTTCGTCTGGTGGTTTATGGCGGGTAGCAAGTTGTCCGCGTCTACGACGCGGCTCACCTCAGCAGATAGCCTATGGCTATCCACTTCGGTTCAACTAGGCAAGGGGGCAGAGCCCCCGTTGCATCCCCGCATTCCGCGCTCCGCGCGCGATACATCTAAAGCGGCCGTTCGCTCCACTTCTGGAGTTGGCGCATGAGCGACACGACTCCTGTGGTGAAGCGCCAAAGCGGAAGCCAGAAGCGCCGCCGGAAGAAGGTCGTCAATATAACTTTCGACGATGCGGAATTCGAGCTCACGCGTGAGAAGGCAAGCGCGTCGGGTCTGAGCATGGCCGCGTTCGGCCGAGCGAGTATGCTCGGCAGTCCCGGCCCGCGGGCGCGTCGCAGCCCACCACTTAATGCGGAACTCTTTGCGTACGCTATCGCGCAGCTTAATCGCGTCGGCAACAATCACAACCAACTAGTTCGCCGGCTTCACGCCGCCGACAATGTCGGCGGCTCCGAAATCATTCAGGCGACGCGGGAGATTCGCGACGCCGTTCGGCAACTCTGCGAAATCCTCGGACGCCGAGACCGCCATGATCGCCAAAGGCAACACACACTCTAGCGGCCTTCGGCTCGCTCGCTATATGATCCGGGCCAAAGATGGCGAGCGGGTCGAGAGGGGCGAAGTACGTGGATTCGCGTCCGACGAGATCGTCGATGCGTTCCGGTCCGTGGATGCTATGGCGGAAGGCACGCGCGGTGAGAAGCCGCTCTTTCACGTCCAAGTGCGCAACCGGGATGGCGAACATCTCACCCCTGAACAGTGGGAGCAGGCCGCTGACCGTATTGAAGCCAAACTCGGTTTAGCGGGTCAGCCGCGCGCGATTGTTTTTCACGTGAATGAAGAGACGGAAGATCGGCACATGCACATTGCCTGGTCTCGAATCGACGACGAGACGATGACGCTAAGGGAACTCCCGTACTTCAAAATCCGCCTTAAGGAAGTATGCCGCGAACTTGAACAGGAGTTCGGTCTTGAGCGGGTGGCTAATGAACGTGAGGGGAAGACGAAAAGCGCAACTCGCGATGAGCAGGAGCAAGGGCGACGGCTGGGCATTGATGTCGATCTTGTTCGCGAGACAATACGCGATTGCTGGGATCGTTCGGACAACGGGCGTAGCTTTCAGGTTGCTCTCGAATATGAAGGGTTGCGTCTCGCAAAAGGCGATCGGCGCGACTTCATTGTGATCGATGGCGAGGGCGGCATGCACGCCTTGGGCAAGCGGATCTTGGGCGTCTCCGCGGCTGAGATTCGGGAGCGATGCAAGGACATCGACCGTGACAGTTTGCCGACTGTTGAACAAGCCCGTTCCGAACAGCGGACGGGTATGCGCGACGAGCACGCCGCGAACCGGGCTTGGGAAGCCGCGCTCGCCGACGCCGCAGTTGTCAAAGAGCTAGCGAACCCGCAGTTCGAAGAGCCGACCGCGCGGTTTTCAGCAGATCAATATGAGCAGGTCGCGAGCCGCGCCCTGGAGGACGTGACGAGAAACCGCGCGACGTTCAACCGCTACGATATTCTGCGCGCCCTCGGACCCGAAATCGAGAACAAGACAGACCGCGAGGGGATGGCGCGCGACATTCTGGACCGCCCGGATGTGATTCGCCTCGACGCCGGAAAGGGCAGGGCTGTCCGGTACACCACGCCGTCCGTTCTCGAAAGCGAGGGTCACGCACTGCGGTCCGCTGACGCCCTTGCTGAACATGACTGGCACGACGTGCCGAACAGGTTTTCCGAGGTGGCGCGTCGGGGGCTCTCACTGGAAAAAGAACAAGCGTTAATGCGTCTTCTTGGCCCTCAAGGGCTCGCAATCATCGACGGTCAGGCAGGTACCGGAAAGAGTTCCATCTTGGCGGCAGGAAAAGAAATCTACGAGAAGGATGGCTACCGGGTCGTCGGGCTGGCACATACCAACTTGGTTGTTCAGGATCTCAAATCAAAAGGCTTCGATGCGCGCACCATCGACAGCGAATTGTATGCACTCGATCACGGTCGGACGCAGTGGACCGCGCGTACGGTCGTCATGGTGGATGAAGCGGCAATGGTCGATACGCGGCGCCTCGGAATGATATTTGCTTATGCCCAGGAAAGCGGGGCGAAAGTCGTTTTGGCCGGCGATGACCGGCAGCTATCCAGCATCGAGCGCGGCGGGTTGTTCGAAGTTCTCAAACGCCAACACGGCGCCGCGGAATTGACGGAAGTTCACCGGCAATGCACTGGCGATCAGCGGCAGGCATCGCAGATGATGGCGCAAGGTGATTTTGCGGGCGCCCTCGCGATCTATGAGAGCAGAGGGGCCGTTCACTGGAGCGAGAAACCGAGTGACGCTGCCACAGCGCTCGTCCAGAAATACATGCAGGATAGCGGCGACGATCCGACCAAAACCCGGTTTATCTTTGCCTACAAGAATGACGAGGTGAACCAGATCAATGCCGTGGTTCGCGAGGCCCGAAAACAGCGGTACGAAATCGGCGAATCCATCACTTTCGAGACCAAACACGGCAACGCGGAGTTCGCCGCGGGCGACCGGCTGCAGTTCACCGGCACCGACAAATTGCGCGGGATCTACAACGGCCAGGCCGGCACAGTGCAGGAGATTGACGGTTCACGATTGACGGTCCAACTTGACGGGCGGGAAAAGGCCACAGTCATATTCGACGCATCCACGTTCCAGGACTTCCGCCACGGTTACGCGGGCACGATCTATCGCGGGCAGGGGCGTACGATCGATGAGACCTATCTATATCATTCGGAATACTGGCGCAACTCCAGCAGCTACGTCGCGCTCACCCGCCACAGCGAGAAAGCCGAGCTCTTTGTAGCGCGCGAGGTCGCGGCGGATTTGCCCGAACTGGCGCGTCAAATGTCACGTCCAGATGAACGCCGGGCCGCCTCCTACTACGCCCAGCAGCTGGACCGGACCGCAAAGCCGCTCTGCCCCGGCGAACTCGCCGCTTGGTACGCCGATCAAGACAACTACGCCCGTCAGATTCGTGCGCAACGGGTCGATGCGAACCGTGGCAACAAAGTCGACGCGATCCGGTACAACGCCTCGGTTCGTAACGAGGCTCCGATGGATTACGTTCTGTCCGATCTCGGACGAAGCGATCAGTCGGTTCGGCGAGCGTTCGCCAACGCCGCCACAGGCGCGGTGCCGAATGTTGGTCGTGCTGCCGGAGCGGTCGCCGGCAAATTCGCCCAGATCGCCAATATCTTCGGAGGTATCACTTCGTTGATCGCCGGTGATCAACCGCGATCACCCGAAGATGTGCGGGCGCGCCGCGATGCCGCGTTTCGTCGCGCCGCCGAGAAGCAAGCAACCGCCGCCAGACGACGCGGCTACGGCCGGGAGATGGAGACGCAGGCGCGCGAACGTGCCGAACGGGAGGCGGAGGAGATGGAGAGCCAGCGAAAACGGCGCACCGACCGCCAACGATGACAGGCTGGGGAGATGGCGGAATTCCCCGGCTCGAAACAGGACGCAATCACCGCCAAATGTCACACGTATTCCGGCTTGCGGCGAGAAGTCTATTCCGCCGGGCCTTTCTCGTCCGGATTGTCAGATCGGCAAGAGGTCGGCTCGGTTCGGCATTTCGTCACGCCTTGATTCGTGATATGAGTGCTCGCGCCCGGCGCGGCGCATGCATTTTCGAGAATCTCCGGCCATGAGCGATACACCGTTTGACATCGCGCGCGAAGAACTGAAGGTGTTGGGCGTCGTCTTGCGCAAAGGTCAAGGTGAATACCGGGTAAATCATCGCGGCGGCACGCCGGCGAGCGAATTCGTCACAGACGATCTGACAGATGCGATCACGCGCGGCCGGGAAATGGCAGAGCAGGCGCTGAACCTGCCCGAGCCGCCACTGGGACCGACTGGCCAGCGCCGATCACGACGCAATCGCATGTACCACCACAACCGAAAACTCGCGGCCCGGCGATCAAAGCGTCGAACAAAGGAGCCGACGCAATTGCCGCCGTAATCCGGCATCCTTCGCATGGGTGCTGTATTCAAGGTCCGAAACTTGTTGAGATGCGCTCCCTGCCGGGGCCACAATTAATAGATGGGGACGAATAAAACTTATCCAGGTGCGTGTTTCGATTGCGGCGGAGAAGTCACGGTATCCCCTGAAACGCAGCCGGAAGGCGTGTGCGTGAACTGTGGGCCGGTCGGGCTGGACGTACTGCATGATGAAGGCAAAGTGGTCGAGGGTTTTAGCGTGAAGTCATGGGCGGATTTACAGGCACACCGCGCCGAGATCGCGGCAAACCCTCCGACTTACGACCCAGATGACGTTCCGTTTTAGCGAGACGAACAGGCCCCCTTTTGAAAGTGAACGGCGGTCCCGAAAGCACGTCTGCAGCCGCGTATCCTTCCGGCAGTAGTTCCGCAAAATGCCCCCTGACCAAATTAGTCTGGTCTTGAAAACCGGACGGAGTTGTCTAGATTGGACGGCGAATCGCCACCCAGACGAGTGCCACCATGGGCGTTCCATTCCGGACTGCGAAGAAATGGATCACCAAAAGAGTCATCGCGGACTACAGTAATCAGCTCGACCTCTTTTCGGAGGCGGTTCCAGAACCGCCCACACCGGTTGTGCCCGCTCCTCCGCGAGCACCCGGCGCAAGTAAAGCCAGACCACGACCCCAGCAACTTGGTTTCGAGATTTGGGAACCGCTTGCGCCGTTCGAGGCCAACCACCCCGTCGCGTCAGACACGCCCGCTTCGGTTACCGCGGCAGCAGATCAAGACATCGAGCGGCCAGAGCCGCAGCGACCTCAACTTGGTGACTCGGATGAGGCATCACCCGGCGATGGTGGAGGTGGCAAGCGCCCGCGATCTACTCAGGTAGTCCTCGACATTGAACCCGAAGATAAGCCCTACCGCGACTTTCGCATAAACGACGCGGAGCGCATCGGACGCGGCACCCTTCATGAGAAAGCCCGCGATAACATCGCCGCGATCCGGCTCCTCAAAACTCTCGAAGCAGACGGCCGCGACGCCACCGACGAGGAGAAGGCTATCCTCTCCCTCTATGTGGGGTGGGGCGCCATGCCCAATGTATTCGCACGTTACCAACCCGCGGAATGGAGGAACCCGGCGGAAGCTCTGACGGAACTGCTTACCCAGCCAGAGCTGGAATCCGCACGCGCCTCGACACCGAACGCGCATTACACCTCTCCACTGGTGATCTCGGCAATGTGGAACGCGATGCACCGTTTCGGCCTGGGAAAGGACGCGCGGATATTGGAGCCGGCCATGGGTGTCGGCCATTTCTTCGGCCTCATGCCGCAGTCGATGCAAGGCAGCCAAAGGACCGGCGTCGAACTGGACTCCATCACGGCCCGCATCGCGATGAAGCTCTATCCGGGCTCCACGATATTCGCCAAGGGGTTCGAGGAGACGCTTCTCCCCGACAATTACTTCGACGCGGTCGTCGGGAACGTTCCCTTCGGCGATTACGGCGTGCACGACCCGGCGATAAAGCCCCAACTCACGCGGGCGATCCACGACTATTTCTTTGCAAAGTCAGTCATGAAACTTCGTCCCGGCGGCGTAATGGCTCTCATCACCAGCCGCTACACCATGGACAAGCAGTCCGACACAATCCGCCGCCATCTGGCTGTGCATACCGACCTGTTGGGCGCGATTCGGCTACCGAATACGACGTTCAAAGCCAATGCCGGCACGGAAGTAACCACAGATATTCTGTTCCTTCGCAAGCGCTTGCCTGGAGCGGAGCAGGGGGGCCATGCCTGGTGCGGACTTGAGATGATCGCCACAGCCGACGGTGCGATTGCCGTAAACGAATATTACGCCCGGCATCCCGAGATGATGCTCGGGCAAATGAAGCCCGAAGGAACCATGTATCGGGGTGCCGAGCCGACGCTCGACGGCGACCTCACGCCGGAAATGCTCAGGTTTGCGGTCGAATCTTTGCCGGAGGGCGTCTACATCCCGCGGAATGACGCACGCGGTCCGCCGGCGGTTATGCTTGATGCCGACGCGCTCACCGGTATCAAAGATGGCGCTTATGCCGAGCGCGACGGCGAAATCGTCATTCGCAACGGCAACAGCTTTGAGCCGGCGAACTTTTCAGTGTCGGCCGCGGCGCGTATCAAAGGGATGATGGCGGTGCGCGATGCGGTGCGGCTCGTGTTCCGAACCCAGCTTGAAGAGGCTCCCGAAGAGCGCATTATCGAGGCGCGAAAGCTCCTTAACGACATCTACGATTCCTTCGTTGTGCGATTCGGCGCGCTGTCCGGCCGGGACAACAACCGGGCCTTCGCCCGTGACCCAGATTATCCGCTTCTCCTGTCACTCGAAATCTATGATGCCGAGACGAAACATGCGCAGAAAACGGCCATCTTCAACCGGCGGACGCTCCAGCACCACAAACCGGCGGAGCATGTCGAGACGGCCGCCGA
>Ga0181536_10006826_pt1 | contig 11348 bp, 11 predicted proteins | sample PEATcosm2014_Bin_41_FD_121105 | JGI IMG/M metagenome (GOLD analysis project Ga0181536, IMG submission 121105) | Peatland microbial communities from MTU Mesocosm Facility, Houghton, MI, USA - PEATcosm2014_Bin17_60_metaG | ecosystem: Environmental > Terrestrial > Soil > Wetlands > Peat | place...
GGCGCGATCGGCTTCTACGCCTCAGGCGCTCCGGAGCAGGGTTTGTTCTCCAACATTGGACTTCGCCCTCTTTAGGCAACCGACAAAGAAGAAAACCATGACAACAACAAAACCCACCACACCACTAATTGCAGCCTTTACAGTGGCCTGTATGACCGGGTTTGCCTCGCCATCGATGTATGAGATCCTGCCATCCTACAAGGGCGTAAGCGGCGTTCTGGAAATCAAGATTGCTCCGGTTGCCATGAGCTGGAATTGCGCGACCACGTTCTTCGACTATGTCCGCGTCTATGCCATCGATCCGAAGGCCAGCGGACGCTCGCTCAGCGAGGCGTGGCCAGCCCGCAGCGCGAAACCTGCCTGCACCAGTTGATTGGCGACTTCATGGCCGCAGCCGCCGCCGTCCGACCCGGCAAAGAGCACGGCGGGGATTTGCGAGCCGTCCGCCTTCAAGAGAGGGCCACACCAGAGGGCAAACAAAACCAGGCAACAGTTCTTTTTCATTTCATGGCCCAGACGGTTCAGAGTAGTTCAGGTTCATGTGCCACTGGTATTTTGAACGTACGCGGCGTCGATTACCAGCGCGGTGAGGGCGCGGCGAGGGAGGGGGGCGGATGCGGCAGTGCAAAAACCTTTAAAACGGCTGATATTCGTTCCTTCAGCGTGAAACACCCCGCTGAAGCAGGGTGTTAATGAGATTTGGGGCGAGCCCGACAAGGCTGGGATGCGCCCGACGGAGGGATTCACCGCCGGGCATGAGATTCACTGAGAATTCACAGGAGGAAGTTTTTTCGGTTTTGGTTTAATTTGGTTTAATTGGGTGAGGCGCTTCGGCCTGTGCGGCGACGAGGCTTTCCGGCAAGCGGGCGGCGAGGTCTTCGGCTTCCTGGCCCTCGTCGAGACGCTGGTTGAGGTGCCCGCGTATGGCGCGGGCGAGACGGGCGATTTTGCCGTTGGGTGTCGTCTGGCGGTGCGGCAGGGCTCCCGCAAGTTCAGGGAGGGATGCTCGTGATTCAAGTTCACGGGGCAATTCCATGGCAGCGCCGCCGAGACGCCATCGCGAGAGTTTCTCACGGACGCCACTTTGCGCCGCTTCCACCGCGCCTGTCCACGGACAGAGCGGGCTGTTCGGACAATGCGGAGTTTTTACGTTCGGGCCGGCTACCAATGGGGTGGATTTTAAGCGGCCCGCGAAGCGGCAGTGGCGGGTTTTGTGAATGTCATCGCGCCGATCCCTACGATTCATCAGGTGGCACACGGCACCCGGAAACTGAATGCGCAGTTGGCGCGGCAGGGTCCCATTGTGGCTGCCCCCTCCCCTGCTTTCACTCGAAAATGCACAATGTAAGGGCTTGGCCCCTTTCCTTCGTCCTTTGTCGCCCGGCGAATGAGTTCATGCTGTCAGCGAGCGCAATATGAGGCTTTTCGTGGCCGCCGATGGAGGCTCCGCCAAGAGGTCAACTCGCCGAAATGCCCCGCGCCGCCCGGCTAAAGTCGGAAGTGAGTGATAAAATGTCGATTATCTCACTCAAGATAATCAGGCAAGCGCCTTCTCACCTCCCGGCGATACACGACCACACCAACACGAGATTGTCAGCTCAGGCTGCCGAACCTGGGTCCGCGCGCGCCAGAGGGACCTATTTTTGACCTTGCTTTGCACGGTCGTTCTGGTCATCATCCTCACATGCCGCCTTCTCCTGACGCTGCGAATGTTGGCGAAAAGCGGGTTGCGCCAAAGATGTGCGATGAATCCGTTAGCGCCTTCTTTGAGACCATCCTTACCCATACTCCGTCCTCACCGGAGAAGGATTATCGCGAGCTTTGCGAGTCCTGGCGTAAGGCAACGGGCGCAGACTGGATCTGGTTGTGGCTGATCCACGACACGGGCCCGGCCTTCATTGCCACGCAGTTGGTGGCGCGCTCGCGGGCGGGAAGAATCCCAACACGCACTTACGTCACGAATTCAAAATCCGTCTCGGTGTATTGCTCTCGCACGGGTGAAATCGAGGTTGTTGAGGAAGAATTTGAGCGTTGGAAAAGGTCAGTCGGCGCCGATGTATACTCAGTAGGCATGCCTGCCGAGCTTCGTTCGATGGGCTGCCGTCAGTTCATTTGCGTGCCCTTGAACATGCCAGGTCTTGCACAGAAACGGCGCCAAAGGCCCCCTGCCCATATGCCCGTCATCTGCGGCGTCGTTTGCGTTCATTACAAGAAGGTGCGGATTCTCACCGGCAGGACGCTGCACCTGCTGCGTCGTATGGGGCAGCTCTCCGCCCAAGCTTTACTTAATTCTTATCAAGCACTCCAGCGGAACATCCTAATTGAACTGGATCAAATTGCTCATCAATATCTTACAGATAGAAGTCGCGACAGAGAACTGCTCTGTCATCAGTACGCCGAAGCCGTGATCGCACTTATCCGCCAGCACCTCCAAGTGAAAGGCGTTTCTATCTTTTATCGTGATAGCCTGCGCGGCGGAGTCCAGTGCCTTGCGACCACGGGCCTCCAATGGGCGGATGGAGGCAACGTCACCAATCCCTCCGAAGTCCACTATGCTCCAGGCGAAGGCCGAACAGGGCACTGCTACAGCACTGGATCACCTCTCGTGCTAGTGGACGAAACAGATTTTAGGAAGCGTCCTAAGACCATCGAGCTCATCGATGGCAACCAACAGATGGCGCTCCCAGCAACTCTCATCCCGATCCCGGCGCCAAAGACCTCTTCTCGAATGAGAGGCGAGCCTGTCGCCCTCGGAGTCATACGCTGCAAGTTTCATCATTCGGATTTGATCAATGGCGTTGGGCTCTGCTTCGATTCCATCGAGTTGCAAACGCTCGCCTTTATCGCGCAACAAGTTGCTCCCGTTCTGGAAACCATGGAGTTGAATATCGCTCGGGAACGTGTGGTAAGCGTGACCAAGCACGACTTAAGTGCACCTATCGGGACCATCCGCCACAAGTCGCTGGGTCTGCGCGTGAACAAGAATCTCCGCCTGGAAGGTGATTACATAGCGGTAAACCGCTACGACATCTACGATATCGGAGTATGCACTATGATGTGCCTCAACCTGGTGGCTCAGCTTGACATTGACCCTTATTCCTTCATTCCCAATGCTAAGCCGGAGCAGGTTTCAATAGAGGGGCGGATAATCGCGCCTCTGAAAAACATGCTAGCTCATTATGCCAAGGAGCAGAACCTAATGAGCATCCGCTTCGACGGATTCGAGCGGTTCCCGGAGCTCTGGCTTGATGCGGGCCTTATGCAGCGGGTGATCTTTAACCTGATAACAAACGCCGTGAAGTACGGCAACGAAGGCAGCGAGGTCAGGCTCGCTGGGGAAATTGGGTTTGATGGCTACTACGTGGATGTGGAGAACCAGGGACCCGGGGTGGAGGAGGATGAAGCGGATATAATCTTCGCGCCTCGATTTCGCTCCTTGCGGACGAAGAGCCTAGCATTCGGCCTAGGCCTAGGCCTTCCTATAGCTCGTGCGTGCGCCGAGAAGTGTGGTTGTTCTCTTACACTGTATAGGTGCAAGAGCCCTACCATTTTCAGGCTCAGGGTGCCTCGCCACCTGGCGGACAGTCAGCCGCATCGAATGTAGCATCTCACAGCGTATGGAACACTTACTTTTCATCGACGACGAACGCTTTTTCGCCCGGCAATATAGCCGCGAATTGGAGCCACATTATGGCGTGACCATCTGCCGGTCTGTCAAAGATGGAATCGATATCCTCAACAGCGGGAAGGCAATCGATGCACTCATTCTCGACATTCAGATGCCCACACCGCCCGGTGTAGCCGATTACGAAACGAGGGACGGTGTTGACACAGGCCTTTGGGCGTTGCAGACTTACCGTCAGCAGTTGGTGGATCGTGCGCTGCCGATCCTCATCCTGACGAACCGTCGCCCCGATGAAATTGAGAAGCGTGTTCACTCACTTCACTTCCGAAGCGGGCAGGTTGAGATCTTTTACAAGCCTGACGTATCTCCGGTGGAGTTTGCGCGCCGATTAACAACTGCCCTGCGATGGTGGGCTCAACTGGGAACCAAGGCCGAAGGGAAGTGATTTGAACTCCTCGAACATATCACAACGTTCTGGTCATATGCATACGAAGGTAATCATAATCGATGACGATAAGTTTCAGATGGGGCATTATAAACGAGCGCTCTCCGCGGCGAACTTTGCTCCGATTCTCGTACCGACTACGTCCGGGGTCATGCCAATTGTTTCGGGGAAGGCTCACAGAGACGCATCCTTTTTCATCGTTGACATGATGATGCCTCCAGGTGATTTATACAGTGACGAGGCCACCGAATGTGGAGCCTACACCGGACTGTTCATCTCACGTGACCTGCGGAATAGGTTTCCTGTCACCCCGATCCTGCTCTGGACGTCAGCTCACTTAGACAGTATCCGGGCTGCGGGGAAGCGCCATGCGGCAACGATTAGTAATTGCCGATATGCCGCAAAGGCGAGCGTCTCTCCCGACGATCTTGTGTGCGAACTGAGCTACTGGTTGAAGAAGGGCAGGTTTCGGCCACGGCTACTAAAGGTCCTGTGGAGGGCTGTTGGATTGGGGACCCGCGCACTGGCAGTGGCTGCCGACGTGAAAGGAATCAGGAGCTGAATAGCGGGCGGGTATCGCCCGTTCTAGCCGCAGGGCAAAAACGCAGCGGTGTCCGATGCCCCGGAAAGGGGTCAGCCTCTACAAAGCACGTTTTCTCTCACATTGGCAAGTGGCCTTGCGCTGAGGCAGCGGCAGTCTGGCGCCGCATCGCGGTGTGCAAGCGGGCCCTCGGGCTCCGCGCCGTGCCCAGATGGAGCCGACCGGGGATCTCCTTCCCTTTGTAGCCACGCGATCCCCGCCACAAGGTTCGCGTTGGGCGTCTCCAGGAGCATTTGACACTGGTTGCGCATCACGCAGTAGCCATTGACCTGCCAGCCCGTTTTCTGGGAAGCCCCGGCCAGGGCCTTAACGAAATCCAGGCGGTCCGCGTCGTCCAGCAAAATGTGATCGCGCCGGTCCCCACGACTCATCAGATGGCACACGGCACCCGGAAAGTGAATGCGCAGTTGGCGCGTCATGGTCCCATTGTGGCTGTCCCGCCCACGCTGTTTGTCAAAAATGCACAATGTAAGGGCTTGGCACCTTTCCGGGAGCCGGCACCCCCGCCGCGCAACTTCCAGCCGCTGGGCCGAGGCTCAGGCCCCGGCACGCGCCAGCGCCGCCCATGTTGCCCGAAGACCATCAAAAACCGGCAAAACGTTCCTCTTGACCCTCGGGTCCTCTTCTGGCAGCATCCGACCGTATTGAGTGAGACCAGAAACCAATTCTCCCTCACCCGCGCAGCGCTGGGTACGCGCGGCGCCCAGAAAAGCAAATTCTTATCAATATTATCAGTGTCAGCTATGAGTAATCCCACAAGCGCTCCCGGAGCCACTAGCCAACCGCCAACCACGCAATCCGCTGGTGCGGCAAAGTCGGACTTTTTAGCTGCTGAAGAGATCAAGGGCGTCCTCACCGGCCGGGTGAAAGGCGAACAGGAGAAGATTCTCCGCTGGGTCGCCGAAAGCCTCGGACTAGCCGTGGCAACGACACCGGTCGCAGCGCCGGGGCAGCAAAGCGTTGCGCTGCCGAGCACGCTCCTCCACACGGTGCACGAGACCGCGGCGACGTCAGTAAGTGCACGGGCAAAGGACATCAAAGCGTTTGTCGAGGAAAAAGAGCCAAGAAGCGACATGCAGTTCGCGGCGGTGGTCGCGTACTACCACCGGTTTGAAAGCTCCGAAGCAAACCGGAAGGAGGCCATAACTTCCAGGGATCTTCAGGACGCGGCTCGGCTCGCAGGCCGGCTGCGTTTTCGGACTCCCTCCGCAACGCTCAACAACGCAGTGAGGCAGGGCTATTTCGACCGGGCGGACCGCGGTGAGTTCAAACTGAACGCTGTTGGCGAAAACCTTGTCGCGATGGCTCTCCCGGCATCGGGCGAGGACGCGCCAAGGAATGGTGCGAGCCGCGCCGGCGGGCGGCGTCAAGGGAGCAGGGCCAAACGCACGAAGGGCGGAAAAGGCGCCAAGGCATAGACTATGACCGATGCCCTCTCGGAAATCGAAGCCGCGATTCTCGAGGTAACGAAGACCCGCCAATCGGTTACAAGGCACCGCTCCAAGCAGGTGTCCTCTGCCGATGAGATCGTCAGGCTTAAGTCTGTGGCCTTCGCTTGGTTTAAGACCCACCGCGCCCAGGTCCTGCTCCATTCCGCAAGGCCAGACCTGGCGCCGGTTGACGCCCCTTATCGGCTTATCCTCGATGCGACCGGAGGACACGCCGCGAGGAAAACCTATGCCGACGCATTGCGGGCAGCGAAGATGGCCCTTGTAGAATTGCGTGGCGTGGTGGCCCAGACGCCCAATGGCTCGCCTCAGCACAGTCCAGCTCCCACCAGCGCCTCCTCTGCGGAGATCCCGCCGAATTTCGCGCCGCTTGCGGCGGATCCTAAAATGCAGGCGATCTTGAGCCGGCGCTGGGCTGAGGTGCAGCAGTGCGTCGCATGCCGGGCGAATTTAGCCGCGACTGTGATGATGGGGGGACTGCTCGAATCTCTCCTACTCGCCAGGATAAACGCCAGTCCGAATAAGTCGTCCGTTTTCACGGCGCATGGTGCTCCTCGCGATAAGACCGGCAAGACGCTTCCTCTGGCGGACTGGAACTTGGTCAAGATGGTAGACGTCGCGCACGAGTTGGCGTGGATTACAAAATCTGCAAAAGATGTGGGGAATGTGCTCCGGGATTTCCGCAATTACATTCATCCTCACAAGGAGTACAGCGAGAATATCTGTATATCGGAGCAGGACGCCGATATGTTCTGGCAGGTCACGAAGTCCATTAGTCGGCAAGTTCTCGGCTCGGTCGGCAAGCCGCCCTAACGGCCCATGCCGGCAGACGGCGCTTCGCCCCTCGGTCAAACGTGAGATGGTCGTCCCGCGCGGTAACCCTCCGCGGTCTTCCGCTTATCAGGCGGCTGCTCTGCTCTTGAGCTACAGGACGGGAAATCGAGGCGGTAGGCGCTCACCGCGAGGGCCCACCGCTCTTATGCTGCTTCAGCCGCGCAGCGTCAAAACCGTCGGCGCGGCAAAAACCAAATTCTTGTGTCGAGTAAACCCATTTGGGGGCATGCCTTGTCATTCGGACAATCGGTCCTGGATTGCGGCTATTTCTTCTCGGAGGCGGGGATCGGCTTCGTGGCGCCGGGCAAAGCGGGCGAGGGCTTGGCTCAGTGCGGCGTAGTCCAAACGGCCAGCTAATTTGCCCAGCTGGGCCAAATGGAAACGAGCGGTTCGCCGCCCCAGCCAGCGTGCAGTGCTCTGGTCCCGGCCGGTCTCCACCGTGCGTCTATGAGCGCCCGTGCGCGGGTCGTCCGGCGCGGGCAGGCCGGGCTTCGGACGTTTTCCCTTCGCCCCTTTACCCTTATTCCACGACGATCTCGACCAAAGCGTCTTGAACCGGGGGCCAATCTCAAAGCAGACCTTGCCCCCCGCCAGGGATACAGGCGCCTCCCCAGCCCGCGTTCCGCCGCCGTCCAGGGCATAGACCTTGGCGCCCTTGCCCGCAGCGGCGAAGGAAACCCGACCGGCAATGCCCTCGCAAATGGTCGGCGCCCGACCCCACCGGGTGCCCACGCTGATGTGATTGGCATTCCAGCCCATGCCGGTATTCTCGACGTTCCCGGCAGCCGCCAGGAGCAGGCGTCGTGACCGCCTCAGGCAGGCCATTCCAATCCTGCAGGGCGGCGAAGCTGACTATCATCGGGAACACCTCGGCCGCATATTGGTTGGGCGCCGGATGGTCATATTCGGTGACCATGAAGGGCTTGCCCGCCACGCGATAAACGCCCAGGCGGGCCAGGTTGCCGCCGTTTTTGTCCGCCACCATCGGCGTGTTGGGGATGTTCCGGTTCGCGCCGTCCCATGGCCGGCCAGGGAAATGCGGATGCTGCCAGTAGGCATGCATATCGACAAAATCGTTGAAGGATTCACGGTCGGCGCCGGGGAGTCCGCTCCGGGCGGATGAGGGGCGGCGCACCATCGGCGTTTTCGCGTTCGGGGGCCGCGTGCTCGGATGCAATGGGGCTAAGAACGCGCCTTCGTCGCGACCAGGGATTCTCTGGTACGACGTCCGGGTGAGCGATGGCGCCTTGCTTCAGGAAGGATTGGTAGATGATCCCCTTAATTATAAGATTTGACGTTTCAGCGGACGGCTCCATTCTCGCGGCATGAAGACGGCTTTCACGCTCATGTTCGCGATCGCTCTCGCGGCCCTGGCAAAGGCAGGCGACCAGGAGCAGAACCCAACCAACTCGATTCGGATCGCCGTCGTGCAGCAGAACGGAAACGCAGGCAAACCGGACGAAAACCGGATGGGAAAAACATCATTAAAGTCAAAGTTGAGGGACAGGACTGAAGGTCCACAGGAGTTCCATTTATGAAACCGATGAAACGACGTCAGTTTTTGCAGCAGGCCAGTACCGCCGCTGCGGCGATAACCCTCGTGCCCCGGCACGTGCTGGGCGGGGCGCGGTTTGTGCCCCCGAGTGAGAAGATCAATATCGCCGGCATCGGGGTGGGTGGAATGGGCTTCGGCGACATTCAGGCGGTCAGCAGCGAAAACATGTATGCTCTCTGCGACGTGGACCGCGCCTATGCCGCCAAGGCCTTTCAGAAGTTCCCGAAGGCCAAGGTGTACACCGATTTCCGCAAGCTCCTTGACCAGGAGAAGGAGGTCGATGCCGTTATCGTTGCCACGCCCGACCATACGCACGCGGTCATCACCAGCGCGGCGATCAAGGCGGGCAAGCACGTTTATTGCGAGAAGCCACTAACCCATACCTTGTTCGAGGCGCGGACCATTGCCCGGTTGGCCAAGGAGGCGAAAGTTGCCACGCAGATGGGCAACCAAGGCCATGCCACCGAGTCGATTCGCCAGTTCTGCGAATGGGTGTGGGACGGCGCCATTGGCGCCGTTCGCGAGGTCCACGCCTGGACACCGCACGCGGTCTGGCCGCAGGACATTGACCGGCCCAAGGAGACCCCGCCCGTGCCGGACACGCTGGATTGGGACCTGTGGCTCGGCCCCGCTCCAGCCCGTCCTTACCACCCGGCTTATCTTGCGATGCTGTGGCGGGGCTGGATCGATTTTGGCACCGGCGCGCTCGGGGACATGGGATGCCACGTGTTTGACCCGCTCGTGTGGGCCCTCAAGCTGGGGCATCCGGCCAGCGTCGAAGCCAGCAGCTCGATTTTTGTCCCGAGAATCACCTGGCAAAAGCAGCGCAACAAAGAAACCTACCCGCGCGGCTCCATTGTCCGTTACCAGTTCCCGGCCCGCGGGGAGTTGCCGCCCCTCAAGCTGACCTGGTACGACGGCGGGTTGATGCCCGAAATTCCGGCTGAACTGCCGGAAGTGCAAGACCCCACCGAATTGGGAGATGCCTACGGCGGTTTCCTGGTGGTGGGCGACAAAGGCAAGGTCCTCGCCGATTCTCATGGCGCCGGGCGTCCCCGTTTGCTCCCGGAATCTTTGCACAAGGATTACCGGCGCCCGGCAAAGACCTTGAAGCGCTCGCCCGGCCATCATGAGGAGTGGATTCGGGCCTGCAAGGGCGGTGAACCGGCCGGCTCGAACTTCGTGGACTACGCCGGGTTGCTCACCGAAATCGTGCTGGTGGGCAATGTCGCGGTCCGGTTGGGCAGGAAGCTCGAGTGGGATGGACCGAACTTGAGATTCACCAATCTGCCCGAGGCAAACAATCTGCTGCACTACGAGTACCGCCGGGGCTGGGTGCTCTAATGGAGATGAAGAAATGAAAAGCCTAAAGATTCCCGCGTCGTCTGGCCTCCGCGCCTGCGCGAATGCCCGGAGAAGCCGAATCCTGGATCGCGCGGCCGGGCGAACGTGGGCGCTCAGAAGGCTCACGCTCCTGGCTTTGTTGGGTGTCGGCTGCGGGGTGCTGACCGAGGCGGCCCGGGCCGCGGAGGTCCCAGTGGTTGACCCAGCGCGGCCAGAACCGGCTGCGGATTCGGCCAAGCCGGTCTCCTGGAACAACAGCGGCATGCTCAGCCTCTCCAACGGCCGGTTTCTTTCGTGGAGTCCCTCGGTGCCGTGCATCCATATCATCAGCGGCCGGGCGCTGCTTCAGGGCAACTACTTCACGGACAGCATAGGGTTGGCTATCAGGTCGGAGACCACCATCAACCGGGTGATGGTGCTGGGGAACATGCTCTGCGGCAACACCGTCAGCCTGGCGGGGCCGACGATCACCAGCGCCAACAATCAGCCGTGACGGCGGCTTAGCGCCAACGGAATCGGAACCGGTCGTGGATTTCGTCGTCAGGAGTGTAAATTGAATTCATAAAATAGCTTATGAAGAGAGTATTGGTCTTGTTGTTGTCCTTCGCATGCACCATCGGGGCGGGGCATGCCGAACCTGCCGGTTTTCTCCGGACACAGGAGGGGCGGATCGTGGGTGGCCAGGGACGGGAGGTCATCTTGCGCGGGATGGGACTCGGCGGCTGGATGCTGCAAGAAGGCTACATGCTCGGCATCAACCGAGAAGGCACCCAGCATTCGATCAAGGCGCGGATCGCCGATTTGGTTGGCAAGGAGGATTGCGAGAAGTTCTACCAGCTCTGGCGGCAAAACCACATGGGCCGCGCGGACGTCGATCTGCTGGCCCAGTCAGGCTTCAACAGCATCCGCGTGCCGATGCACTACAACCTGTTCACGCTGCCGATTGAAGAGGAGCCTGTCAAAGGCGGCAACACCTGGCTCGAAACGGGCTTTGCGATGCTCGACAGCCTGCTTGGCTGGTGCAAGGCGAACCGGATGTATTTGATCTTGGACCTGCACGCCGCCCCCGGCGGGCAAGGCAAGGACGCCAACATTTCGGATTACGATCCGGCCAAACCCTCGCTGTGGGAGAGTGAGTCGAACCGGCAAAAGACCATCGCGCTTTGGCGCAAATTGGCCGAGCGCTATGCCGGGGAGCCGTGGATCGGCGGGTATGATCTGCTCAACGAACCTAACTGGACCTTTGAAGGTAAAGACAAGAACGGCAGGGAGGATACCCGGAACCAACCGCTTTGGGAACTGTATCAGGCCATCAGCAAGGCGGTCCGGGAAGTCGATGCCAACCACATTGTCATCATTGAGGGCAACGGCTGGGGCAACAACTACAACGGATTTCCCGGCCCGTGGGACTCGAACATGGTCCTGAGTTTTCACAAATACTGGAACCCCAACACCCAGGAAGCCATCGCTCGCTTCCTCGCCCTCCGGGAAAAGCA
>Ga0181536_10006827_pt1 | contig 11348 bp, 8 predicted proteins | sample PEATcosm2014_Bin_41_FD_121105 | JGI IMG/M metagenome (GOLD analysis project Ga0181536, IMG submission 121105) | Peatland microbial communities from MTU Mesocosm Facility, Houghton, MI, USA - PEATcosm2014_Bin17_60_metaG | ecosystem: Environmental > Terrestrial > Soil > Wetlands > Peat | place...
CTTCAGGTCACGCGCTGGGCAGTTCCTACCAGAAGGCGGCCGTGAGAGTGGCCCAGTCTATCACTGGCCGTAGCGGGCAGGCCCCGGAAGTGACCAGATATGTCTCAACAGGATCGCGAAACCGGTGGCCCTCCGCTGGGGCGCGGATTGGTCTGCGTACTTGGCCTTCTCGCCCTGACGGCCGCGGCGGGCACGCAAGGCGAGGCTGAATGCCGATCGAACGGGGGCAACTGGCCGTGCAATAGGTGTCCCATCCCCGGAAACGGCAATCCCAAGGGGACCGGGCCGGCTTGGCCTCCGGGCGGGAGATTTGCCGGTGGGGGGCGTCCGGTGTGGCCGACGCCGGGCGCTTATTAGCGAGGAAACCGGCGAAGTCTGCGTCAGTATGACGACTTTCACGGAACTGGGCGATTGCCTCCAAGCGAAGGGCATTGGTAGCTACTACCAGAGCCAAGACCGGTTCGTCGTGTCGAGTACCAATCCTGCGCTGCCATCTTCAAACTGCTTCTGGGTCGCACGAAGGCACAATGCGTGGTACATCGGAACCTGGCTCCCAGCCATCTACGAGGTACCTGCGGATGAGAACGTTTGCAAAGCGTGTGAACTCGTTTTCCGGTCGTCTGCGACAGCCATTTACACTATTGAGGCCAGGGTGGCAGAGTTGCTCCGTCTCAGGCGCCTTGGGGAGGAGGAGATACAGGGCCTGCAACTCGCATGAGCCGTTACCCTTATTCCAGCCGGCTGCGCACCAGTCTGACAATCCGCTCCCGGAGCGGGGTGTGGGGCAGCACCGGTCTGGCCTCCGGCCTTGCGACACGCTACGCGGACAGCACGTGGGCGCGGACCAACGTCGCTTCTCTCCGCTCCTTGTTGCCGACCAAGTCCAACCAAATCCAACCAGTTTTAACCTCTCGCTGCCCTTCTGCGGTCGCTGGCGATATGGGCCCTGGGGGAGGTCGGGCCATTGGCCCAGCGCAGTTGCCGAAATCCAGCGCTCTGAAGTCCAGGCGACCAGTGAATCAAAGTCGCCGAAACGGGCCCCATTCCCTCACTGTAGGAGACGACGCAAGGAGTCTGATCAGCGGTTTCGGGGGGAGCAGGTTTTCGCGGCGCCCAAGGACGAACCAGAGACTCCTTACGTCGTCTCCTACAGTGGTTTGCGCCCAAGGACGAACCAGAGACTCCTTACGTCGTCTCCTACAGTGGTTTGCGCCCAAGGACGAACCAGAGACTCCTTACGTCGTCTCCTACAGTGGTTTGCGCCCAAGAACGAACCAGAGACTCCTTACGTCGTCTCCTACAGTGGTTTGCAGCCGTGTCAGATGCCCTGGCCGGCCGAGAAGACCTTGGCGACAAAGGCTCCTATGCCGTAGTACTCCTGGGTGTCCGGCGTAAAAACCAGCGGCCTGAGCTTCCTGATATCAATGGCCCCGTCCTTGCCGAGCACGGTGTCTTCGGCCTTGACATCCAGGACCTCGCCCACGAACTGGGTGTGCATGCCGATTTCGGCGATATCGATGACCTTGCACTCGAGCACCAGCGGGAACTCCTTGATGTACGGAGCCTCGACCAGCTTGCTCCGCACCGCGGTGAGCTTCGTCGCCGCCAGCTTGTCGGTCGTGCGGCCGGAAACCAGGCCGAAGTAGTCGGCCTCCTTGACATAGTTCTCGGAGGGGATGCTGATCGTGAAGGCCTTCCGCTCCATCAGGTTGAGGTACGAGTAGGTCGCCTTGCGCAAGGCCACGGCGACGCACGGCGGCTGCGAGCAGCAAATGCCGCCCCATGAGGCGGTCATCATGTTCGCTTTGTCCGCCTTGTCATACGTGCCGACCACCAGGACGGGGGCCGGGTAAAGAAGGGTTTTCGCACCGAGGGATTTTTTCATATCCGAGAGATTCTAAGGAGAATCCCCGTCGTGCCAAGCCTGGAAAAGGAAGGGCAGACGGCGGGCGCGCGTCTCCCATCACGCTCCAGGCTCCGCACGCCCGAGCGCTCTACGCCTGCACTTGGTCAAGACCTTCGGGCCGGGCGGCGGGGGGCGGGCTTGGCCCGGGAGCGGGCGGTGGTCTGTTGGGCGGTCGGGCCGTCGGCTGGGGCGGAGGGAAGGCCGAAGTAGTGCCGGGCATTGGAGTAGCAGATATTGCGAATCATGGGGCCGAGCATCGCGGGTTCGTCGGGGATTTCGCCTTGCTCGACATCGCGGCCCAGGAGGTTGCAAAGGACGCGGCGGAAATACTCGTGGCGCGGGTAGGACATGAAGGAGCGGGAATCGGTGACCATCCCGACGAATCGGGAGAGCAGGCCGAGATTAGAGAGCGCGTTGAGCTGCCATTCCATGCCTTCTTTCTGGTCCAAAAACCACCAGCCGGAGCCCCACTGAATCTTGCCGGGAACCGTGCCGTCCTGGAAATTGCCGAGCATGGCGGCAAAGGGGTAATTATCGGCCGGGTTGACGTTATAGAGGATGGTCCGGGCCAGGGCCTGCTCCCGATCCAGGGCATCGAGGTATGCCGCCAAGGCGGCGGCTTGGGGAAGGTCGCCGATGGAATCGAAACCGGTGTCCGGGCCGAGCGAACGCAGCAGGCGCGTGTTGGCATTGCGCAAGGGCCCGAGGTGCAGTTGTTGGGTCCAGCCCTTTTCGGCGTTGAGCCGGCCAAAGAACAGCATCATGAAGCTGACGAATTGCTGATGCTCGAGGGCCGAAGCGGCCTGCCCGGCGCGCGCCCGCTCAAAAACGCCCGCCGCGGTCGTTTCCGGGCAGACCTCCGCATGGCATCGGTCCAGCCCGTGGTCGGAGAGCCGGCAGCCGTGCCGGTGGAAAAAGTCGTGGCGTCGGCGCAACGCCTCCAGCAGGGCAGCCAGGTTCGGAATGTCCAGGTTGGCGGCCTGTTCCAGGCGTTGGACCCAGGCATTGAAGGGCACGGGCAGGTGGACAGCCAGCGCCTTGTCGGGACGGAAGGCCGGCAGGACCGCCGTGGCCAGGCCCGAGGCGGCGATAGCCTGGTGGTGTTTGAGGTCATCGACCGGGTCATCGGTGGTGCAGAGAGTCTGGACCTTGAACTTCTTGAGGATGCCCTGGGTGGTCAGTTGCGGCCCGGCCAGCCGCTCGTTGGCCTGCTTCCAGATGCGCGGGGCGCTTCGTTGATCCAGGAGTTCCTCGATGCCGAAATACCGCTTCAGTTCGAGGTGGGTCCAGTGATAAAGCGGGTTGCGGAGCGTGTAAGGGACGGTCCCCGCCCAGGCCATGAATTTCTCGAACGGCTCGGCCTCGCCGGCGCAGCACCGCTCGGGCACGCCGTTGGAACGCATCGCGCGCCACTTGTAGTGGTCTCCTTCGAGCCAGATCTCGAACAGGTTGTTGAATTGCCGGTTTTCGGCGATGTCGCGCGGAGACAGGTGGCAGTGATAGTCGAAGATCGGTTCGGCCTCGGCAAACTCGTGATAGAGACGCCGCGCAGTCCGGGTCGAGAGCAGGAAATCTTCGTGGATGAACTTCATGATTTTTCTTAAGCTCAGATCTCGGCCTCATCGTCGTGAAGGTAAATCGAGACGTTCTCGAATCCTTCGGTGCCGACCAGTTCGGTTTGGAGTTCGCTGGAGCGGGCGGGATTGCGGAGGAGCAGGCGGTAGCTCAGGTCGGTGCCTTCCTTGATGGTGCGGCGGTCGCTGGCCAGGTCCTGGCGGCGGGCGTGGCGCTTGAGGATTCCGGCGAGGGTTTGGAGGCGGGTGGGGACATCGCCATTGAGGCGCAAGGTGAGGACCGCATCGTAGCGCTGGCGCAAGCCGAAAGAGACAAAGCGCAGGCAGAGGTAGGCGGCGCTGACGCCCACCAAGGCCATGAGGGCCGTGGAGAAGCGCATCGTGCCCAGGGCCATGCCCTCCATGACTGTCCAGAGGATGAAGCTGGTGTCGCGCGTGTCTTTGAGGACATTGCGGAAGCGGATGACGCCGAACACACCCAACATGCCAAAGGCCACCGCGATGCTGTTGGCCATGGCCACCATGATCATGGCCACCAGGACCGGCAGCACCGCCAGGGACGCAACGAAGTTCCGGGAATAGGAAAGGGCTTCGTGGGTCTGCATATAGATGAAGCCGATAACCAGGCCGGCGAGGAAGGCCATGACGATGATAAAGAGCACGGACAACGGGTCTGCCGTGCCGGCCAGATCGGAACGCGTGATCGCGTTCAAAAGGTCATTCATAATACAAGGTCTTCTTCCAGTTCCGGGAGGGCCGCCTGACCCCACTGCAGTCGCCTGGCGTAAACGCAGGCGGCGTACTTGCAGACGGGGATCCGGTGGAGATTAAAAATGCGGACCAGGTCGACCATCCATCGGGGCGGGCGTTCGTCGAACTTCAATTCCAGAATCACGCCGTCCTTGGGGAAGGGCGCCAGGTAGGGCGGGAGGTAGGGACGCCAGCCGCGCTTGGGCAGCTCGAGGCGGCCGCTGTGGTCATAGCGGCTGCCGTAAATGCGCCGGTCCAATGTCGCCCGCAACTCCTCGTCGGTGGTCGATTCAAAGATCTCGCGATAGTAGGAGACGTAGATGGCGCCCCGAGCCTGGACGCTGTTGCAAAAGCCCCAGAAGTCATCGGCCACATCCTGGCGGCGCCGGCCATGCTTGAGGCAGGCGCAGTCGGAGACATAAGGCGCAAGGGGCCAGCCCTGCGAGAGGATCTGCCGCACGCCCTCGCGCGTGATCATGGCGCGGTCTTTGCAGATGACATCGCTGACGCGCCGCTTGACTTCCAGGAAGGCGAGGTTCTCCCAGTTGCCGTCGTAAAAGCGGATGCGCAGCTTCATCCGGTTCAAGTGGCCCGTGTAGGCCTGGCGGAAAAAAAAGAGATCGGGCGTGTCAAAATAGAGGCTGATGACAGGATGGCCGCGGATAGGGCCGGAACCGTTGTGCACGGAGGGGCGGAGATAGCTGGTCAGGAAATCCGCCACGGCCACGGCCCGGGGCTCCTGAATGAGATACTTCAGTTCATAGCGCGCGCTATGGCCCATAAGCTGATGGAAAAATGCTATGACCTTGCGCGGGCGCGCCCTTGCCCCCCGGCGCCAGGCGCTCGCGACTCAGCCTCGAACCGCTGCGTTTCATGGGTCAACACCTCGACCGCCAGCCGAATGCACTCGATGGGCCGCGGACTGTAAACGGTCTCTTTACCCAGCATGACGGCGCCCGCCCGCTGCCGCGCGATGAGCGAGAGGTCGGAAAGCTCGGCGCGCTGGGGCAAGCCGGTTTCGGCGAAGCCTTCCAGGACTTGCGTGGCCACCACCGAAACCTTGCCCGCTCTGCGGGCCGCAGCCACCAGGTGTTCCTGGACCTCGGGCACGCGGATATAGCCGACCGCCAGGGCCAAGTCACCCCGAGCCACCATGAGGCCGTCGGACTCGCGGATAATGTCCTCCGCGCACTCCACCGCCGCCATCGTCTCGAACTTCGCCATCACCCGGAAATCCCGGCCCAGGGTCTTGCGCGCCTCCCTGCGCGCCAACCGCACGTCTTCGGCGGAGGCAATCAGCGACAAGGCCACCCACTCCGGCCGCAAGTCCGCGTCCGCGAAGGCCCGGAGCAGCGCGCGGTCCGGCGGCGTGATGGGGGCAAAAGGACTGGCGCTATCCGGCAAAAAAAGCGAGTTGGACGACTTGAGGGGAGCGGTCCCCTCGACCATGCGCGCCACCACGGACGAGAGGTTGACCTCCTCGACGACAAACCGGAGCCGGCCATCGCAGAACCACATGCCGTGGTTGGGCGCCAGCTTGGCCTGGAACTCCTCCAGCCCCGGCAAAGGAACCGCAACACAACCATTTTGCGAACCGGGCGGATAGCTCAAAACCTCCGAGTCCCAGAGGACGATGCGATCACCGACTGCCAGCCGCAATTCCTGCATGGCTCCCGTGCGCGGCCTCGAGGAAGGCAAGTCCAGAAGCAACTGGACGGGCACCCCCACCTGGGCCGCCGCCGCGCGGACCGCACACGCGTTCTCCGTATGAGGCCGTTGCCGATAGCCGCATGGGAACCGGAACCAACGGGCGCCCTCCTGGATCGCCCGCCGCAAGTCGTCCGGTTTTTCCAGCGTCGGCCCGACCGTGGCCATGACCTCCGGCACTTTCCAGGACATTAGCTCCTGCTTTTCTGACTCAGACTGACGATTCACGGTCTAATTTATAAAACACTGCAGCCTGCACTTTTCGGCCAAGTGCAAAACAATCGTAACGATTGGGCAATAACTCGTCAAGCATGGATCATAAGTATCGGCTGCTGTTCTTTGGACTTGAATGGCCCGGGCCGGGATCAACAGCCGGCGGGGCGCCTTCATTGCGGTTTCTCCAACTCCACTTTCTCCAGGTAAACGCGCACCGCTCCGTTGACCGTGCCGAGGTTTATCTCCGTCCCGCCTTGGCCAAGCCGCGTCTTGACGTTGGCCCCGACCGGCCAGTGCCTCGTCGCGCTCACATCGCCCGAGATGCTCCCATTGACCGTATGGGCCGACAGGTCGGCATTGGCTCCGGCCGGCAGATTCAGTTCCACCGCGCCGTTGACCGTGCTGGCCGAGATGGACTTCACTTGCGCCAGGCTCACGAACGCGGCTTTGACGGCGCCATTCACGCTTGACAGCTCGGCGCTGCCGGCCAGTCCCGTGGCCCTCAAAGCGCCGTTCACCGTCGAAGCCTTGACGTGTCCGCGCGCCCCTTCGATCTCGATTGAACCGTTCACATTCGATATGTCCTCCAACCGCGCCGACTGCGGCACCGTCAACGTGTAATCAACCGAGCCGGAGGCGCCGCGTCTCCAGCCCCACCAGCCCTTCGATTCCGAGTGCCTCGTCCTGACGGTCAGTACGTCGGCTTTGGACTCGACTTCGATCTTCAGCTTTTCCAGGTCCTTTTGGTTCCGGACGCTCTTCACTGCGTCCAGCTTCACCTCGGGCCGGTCCCAGACACTAAGCCGCACCCTGCCGTTGACATTCCCAAGGCTCAACCGTCCGTCCGCCGCGAGCGGATAAGTTTGGTGCATTTCCTCCTTGTAATTCTCCCAGGCAAACGCCGCCTCGACCCCGCAGCCCGCGCCCAACATCCCCGCCAGGGCGCCCGCGCTCAGCAGCCAGTAACATCGTGTGACGGATTTCGTCTTCATCGTTTTGAGGTCATTCCTGTGTTCCCGCAGAATATACCCGGAAGCCGGCCCGGGTGTTTCAGCCAGGTTGCCCTTGAACCGCTCCGAGCAGCCCCGCCAAACCGCCGCCCAGGCTGGCTCAGGCCCCGGCTTCCCCCCGCTACCGCCGGGTCCCAAGCCGAGAAACTGCCCAACGCGGGCGACACAGTCAATGGAACTTTTGGCCTGGCTGTACGGCCACAGTGGAGGCGGGTAGGGCGCAGGTGCATTTCGGTTAGTTGAATGGCCTCTCCTAATCCTAATCCCAATCTCGCCAAGATGAAGATTAAGGTTAAGTTTAGGAGCTAGAAACTGCCACCCAAAAAACGAGATGCACACGTTATGAGAATGTCAATCCTCCTTGCCCTCTTAATCCGCGCCTTGCCTTGGACCCTAAGGGGGGCCGTCGATGCCGCCCCTGCCAATCTCGCCTTGAGGGCGCGCGCCTCGGCCTTCGAGAGCTACCAGGGCATGACTCCAAACCTGGCCATCGACGGGAACATGGACACTCGCTGGTCGGGCGTTCCCGGCCACAACACCGGCGGATGGTTCCAACTGGACTGGGACCAACCCGTCCGTGTCGGCGAGGTCGTCATTTTCCAGCATGACCGTTACGTGAAAGAGATGGACGTGGAGGCCTGGGACCCCGAGGAGCGGGCCTGGGTTAGGCTCGAACACTTGGGCAGCCCGGACGGGCGCCTGGCGCGGGTGGTCGTCTGCCGGTTCAAATCACGTTGGACCTCGCGCTTGCGCCTGGCCAATATCACCAATGGCCCCAGTTTCACTGAGGTCCAGGTCTTTGAAGAGCCCTTCTCTCATCCCTGCGCCGTCAATCTGGCCTCGGACGCGGATGGGCGCTTTATCGGGATGATCTCCGATGAATGGGGGAGCGGGCCCGTGGCCGGGGCCGAACTGTCCCTTTCCGGCCAGGCCAAATCCGGCGCATGGCAGAGCAGCGCGCGCAGCGACCAATACGGCCTGTTCTTCGTCCCGATGCCCGTGGGGCTGGCCGGCAAGATCAGCGTTGCCGCCCGCCTGCCCGGCCAGGACGCTGCCCAGGCTTGTGCAACGCAGTGGGATGCCGCCGGATTCCAATACGGTTTGACCCCGGAAAACCTGCATCGCCACAAGCTCAGCCTGGATGGCGTCTGGCGATTTGCCGCCGACCCGCCGCCCGGTTTTTGGGAACCCGGGTTCGATGACCGCCAGTGGTCTGACATCCGGGTGCCTGCTCATTTCGAGATGGAGGGATTTCAATCCACCCAAGGGGTTGGCGGCTACCGCAGGCGGTTCCGGGAGCCGAGCGGAGAGGGAAGGCTAAAGCTGCGCTTCGACGGGGTCTATAGCGGCGCCGAGGTCTGGCTCAATGGCCGGCGCCTGGCTTATCACGAAGGCGGCGCGCTGCCCTTCGAGGTGGACATCACCGACGCCGTCAGGGGGCGCGACAACCTGTTGGCGGTGCGCGCGGCCCAACACACTGTGGTCAGCGATCGGCTGGATAAAATGAGCGAGTACGCCGATTTTTCGCTGGCCGGCATCATGCGCACGGTCTGGCTGTTTCGCGTTCCTACAGCGCATCTGGGGGCGCTGGACCTGACGCCGGCATTTGATGCCGGCTATGGCGATGCGCAGCTCCTCGTGCGGGCGGCCATCGTCAATGAATCCCCCGAGCCTCTGCGCCAGGCGGTGCTCGAACTTCGCCTCACGGACCCGGACAACCGGGCGGTGCCGTCCGACGCCCAGCCCGCCCCCGTCGAAGCGGGGCCCTGGCAACGCGCTGAGGTCCGCCTTGCCGTGCCGGTGAGCGCCCCTGCCCATTGGGAGGCCGAGCATCCCGCCCTCTACCTCGTCGAGGCAAGCCTCAAGGCCAAAGGCCGGGTGCTGGACAAAGTCGCGCAACACATCGGTTTTCGTCAGACCGACACGCGGGACGGGCAACTGCTCATCAATGGCCGTGCGGTGAAAATTCGCGGCACTTGCCACCATGACTCGCATCCGCTGCTGGGCCGCGCAGTGACGCCCGCCCTGGCCCGCCAGGACCTCGAACTGATGAAAGAGGCCAACCTCAATTCACTGCGCACCTCGCATTACCCGCCCTTGCCCGCCTTGCTGGACCTGGCGGACGAACTGGGCGTCTATGTCGAAGATGAAGGCTCCTTCTGCTGGGCCGATGCGACCGACGACCTCCGCCTGACGCCGCGGGTCATGCAGCTCAACGCGGAGTTGCTCGCTCGAGACCGTAATCATCCGAGTGTCTTCATCTGGTCGGTGTGCAACGAAAGCTCCTTTGGCTACGGTCTGGAGCGCAGCCATCAATGGCTGCGCGCCGCCGATGCGAGCCGCCCCAACGCCGGCAGTTGGGGCCGTGGCTCCCTGGAAATCCTGGTCCAGCACAACCCCATCACCCTGGCGGGCATCGGGGAATTGGAAAAGCAGCCCAAGCCCGTGCTCTGGGACGAATGCTGGTGCGTCTTTCAGGGCATCTTCGACGACGTGGCCGAAATGTGGCTGGACCCGGGAATTCGCGACTACTACGCCGAGCCGCTCCCGGCCCTCTACGCGCGCATGATGCAGAGCAGGAACATCGCCGGTTCGCAGACCTGGGCCTGGTCGGACGACGTGTTTTGCGTCCCCAACCGCGGCCTGGAATACGGGCGCCAAAGCACCCGCGCTCATTTCCTCGAGAACCAGTACCGCCTCCCCGGCCGCGGGCTGGCCGGCGATGCGCCCTGGGGCGTGGTGGATGGATGGCGGCGCAAAAAACCCGAGTTCTGGATTACCAAGAAACTCCACTCGCCCGTCAAGCTCGCAGAGGCCCCCGTGCCGCTGCCGGGGCCCGGCCAACCCATCCGCCTGGCCGTCGAGAATCAATACGACTTCACCGACCTTGCGGAATTGAAGACAGAGTGGCGGTTGGGCGCCGAGCACGGCGAGGTGCGCGCCGCCGTGCCGCCGCGCCAGTCAGGCGAGCTGGTGCTCAAGCCAGCCCATGCGCCCCTGCCCGGCCAGTTCCTTGGCCTGGAATTCCGGGACAAAGCCGGCCGCCTGGTGGACGCCTATCGTTTGCCGGTCGGTGAATCGGCGCCGTCCATGCCCGACCTGTGCGCGCCGGGCTCGGCGCCCCTGCGAATCGTTGAGGAGAACTCCCTGGCAGGGCCGGCGACGCGCGTGGTCGGAGAGAGGTTTGAACTGGCCTTTGATCGGGCCACCGGCGCGCTACGGCGCGGCGTCGGTTTTGGACAGGCCCTGCTGCTGGAAACGCCCCGGGTCCACGTATTGCCCTCCGCAACGCCCCTGTCATCCTTGCCCAATCCGTTGACCTGGCGCCTCCAAAAGCTCGAGGTCCGGCCGGAGGGCAGTGATGTCCGCGTCCAACTCCAAGGCAGCTACGAGCAATTCGAGGGGGCATACAGCCTGCTGATTACCCCGCAGGGCGCCCTCACGGCGCAATCGGCTTTCAAATACACCGGGCCGAAGCTCCTGGCGCGCGAGATCGGCCTGGCGTTCTCCGTGCCCAGAGACTGCGACCTCCTGCGCTGGCAGCGCCGTGCCGAGTGGAGCGTCTATCCCGGCGACCACATCGGCCGTCCCCTTGGCCAAACGCGCGCCTTGGCCCTGCATCCCGAAGAGTTGCCCCCCGCCTGGCCCTGGGCGGAAGACAACTCCCCCATGGGCTGCAATGATTTCCGCAGCACCAAACGCCATATCGACTGGGCCGCAATCGGCTACCCTGCCGGCCCGGGAGTCTGGATGGCCTCCGATGGCTCGCAGCACCTCCGCGCCATGGTCGAATCCGACCGTATCTCCATCCATGTCAATGACTGGTACGGGGGAACTCACTGCGGCCTGGACGAATGGACCATCAACTATGGCGAAGGCAAATCCCTTGAACCCGGCCAGACCCTCCGCTCCACGGCCAGGCTCCGCCTGGCCCTGGAGTTTGGACATTCTGCACGCCAACGGCGTGCGGGCACATCAGCCCAGGGCAACGCCCTGGGAAACCGGCCTCCAACGGCCAAGCCCGCCCTGCAAGGGCGGGGGTGGCTTCCGTGGTGCGCCCTTTCAGGGCGCCTGGCACCGCGCAGCGGTGCTTGAGGGTAGCCGTGGACTTCCAGTCCACGTCATTACCCACATCTTTTCACCGGCCATATTACCTCCCCTTCTGGGCACACGGGAGAGGATCCC
>Ga0181536_10006829_pt1 | contig 11347 bp, 3 predicted proteins | sample PEATcosm2014_Bin_41_FD_121105 | JGI IMG/M metagenome (GOLD analysis project Ga0181536, IMG submission 121105) | Peatland microbial communities from MTU Mesocosm Facility, Houghton, MI, USA - PEATcosm2014_Bin17_60_metaG | ecosystem: Environmental > Terrestrial > Soil > Wetlands > Peat | place...
CAATCAGAATGGCAGTTATCGAGTTGCCGTTGCACTCTTCGATAATGGCAAAGACCTGGCTGCTCTCCGGCGTGATTTGCACCGAGATAGTACCGGACTTACTGGCCGCGTTCGCGCCATCGCCGCTGTAACTGGCATAAGAGCTATAGTTACCCCCGGGGAACAATGTCGAAGACCAGGAAGCCGACGACTGGCCGCTATTGCCGGGAGTAAGTGGGTTAGTAGGGCTGGTGCCGTCGATGGCTACTCCGCTGCTGCTCATCACCGCAACATCGCCGGCCGGACCGGTTCCAGTGCCACTGGCGTTGGCGACAGTGATTGCAACGGTGATGGGCGCGCTATGCGCCGCGGTGATCGTACTCGTGCCGCCATTGAGAGTCAGCGCGGTAGTTGTGGCGGATCGTTCATTCGCGGCAGTTGCCAGGGCGTTGACCAGGTTCGTGATATTTGGCGTGCCCAGTCCCGTGGCCAGGTCGTAACCAGTGCCCGCGGGGTAAGCCGGATTGGAATTGGCGTCAACCAGCACGCCGAACGCGCCACTTGCGGAACTGCAATTCGGGAAACCAGGGTAGCAAGGCATGGAGATGTTGCCTACCGCAATATCGTGGAAACTGGAAGGACTACTTTCGGCGACGGGGTAAAGCAGGTAGTTGATGTTGCCCAGACGAGAGCCGGCCTTCTGCATAGCCAGCGCCACCGTGCCCGCGAAAGTCGGCGCTGCAGCCGAGGTACCGCCGACACCAGAAAAGTCGATCGAGCCGTTGTTCGGTACGCACGCGGTTTCGCCGGCGGCAAGGGCGTCGGTTTGGCAAATTACGTAGAAGGACTTAGAAGGACTATCGCCGGCGGAGGCAAAGTAGGAGATATCCGGCAGGTCTCGGACTCCGTCATTCGGGCTAACTCCAATCTGCCACGAGGGCTTGGGATAGCCCGTGCAAGTGGCACTGGCGCAACTGCTGCGTCCGCCCCCCGCTCCCACAACTAACAATCCGCCAAACACCCCAGCCTTCTGCCCCGCGCAAACCGCCAGCGATCCCGGCTGGGCGCTGTCGCCGCAACTGTAATTCCACGTCATCTCCGGAATATAGCTAAGGGCCGAGACGTAAGGCAGCGTGTAAGCACCGGCTGTAACCGCTCCATTCGTGCTCGACCAATAGGTGGCGAGGTTGTTACCGTCGTTGTAGTCGGTGCCGCCGGCTGCGACGTTAAATGGCGTTGAAGCAATGCCGTTCACCGCGAGTCCACCAGTCGCCGCTTCCTCGCCGGCAGCGTCGCAACCGGCCGCCCCGCTGTCACCCGTAGAGACCACGACCGTGATGCCCTGGGCTGCGGCCTGCTCCCAAAGAAGGGAGTAGAACAGGTTGCCTGTGCCCAGGTTTGCCTCGCACCCGCCGTAGCTTTCGCTCATCACGCCGGCCAGGTTGTTCTCAATAATGTAGAGGGCGGAAAGATCGATGCCCTGTGTAACCTCCGTCGAGGCCGACTCAACCAGATCGACGGTGGCGCCCGGCGCTACCGCGCTCGACCACTCGACATCGAGGTCCGATTCCGTCTCCTCATCAATGCTGGTGATGCCGGGATCGGGGCCGTCGAGAATCACTTGCGTGTTGCCGGTTCCCAAGCCAAAAACGCTGCGGAAATTTGTAATGTCAGTCAGGTGGATGTCGGTTTCACCGACTAGGGCAATGGTCTCGCCGGAACCATCATTGCCCGCCCCCAGCAGGGGCAGCGAATTATAGATAGTGGCGAAATCGCCCGGGGCGAGGCCATAGTAGCCATTGCTAGTGTCTAGGTCGGGCATGATTACGCCGGTCTTCACGTCGCGCCTGAAATTGCCAGCCGGACGCGAATAATAGCTGCGCGGAAAATTATTGAGCGAGGCGAATCCCTTGACCACCCCAGCCAGCGCTGCCGGAATCTGCGGATCGCTGGCGTTGGCCCAGTACTCCTTGCCGTTCACGACGTACTGGTGGATCTGAGTGTGGAATGCCTGCCGCACCTGCCCGGCAGTGCCATTGAACTCGACGACCGTTTTGCTGTTTGCAGCGCGCGTTACTTCAAATCCCTCACTCGTCAGCCAATTCGTCACGGTCTGCACATCCGCCTGCGCTGGACCGAACTCCTGTCCGAATTGCGCTGGTGTGAGCCACTTGTGGTAATTGGGCGAGCCGGGTGTCTGCTGCTCGTCGAGCAAATTGCGCAGCGCACTTTCCTGTTCGGTGGAGCGGCCCAGCAGCAACAGTATTCGGTGTAACTGTTGTGCGTCGGCAGCGGCGCCGCGGTCGAACTCAACCCGCGCCAGTGGATTAACGTTGCCGGCCAGACGTACCAGATTGGACTCGTCAATGGCTCGAGTAATGCGGGCTTGAGTAACGCCCACCGAGTGCTGCTGCGCGACAGCCGGAAGCGCGGCCAGGAGACAGCAGACGACGAACCATACCGCAATGTAACGCAACCATCGATCAACTGGGGCCCGACGCGAAATCATTTCAATCTCCGCTTTGATCTTGCCGAAGAGGGCACACTGGCCCCTCTGCGGATGAAGAGGGGAGGCGGAAGTCCCTGCCTCCCACTCTGGAAAGGGTGAGGACTACTTCTTAGCAGCCGGTTGCAGATTCGGACCTGCCGGCTGCTGCTCCTGCGGCCGCACCACAAACTGAGGATACGCACGTGAAAAGGAGCGCCTTTTTGCAGCGGCCGTGGAACCGAATACCGGCGACCACGATCCCGGCAGCTTGGCTTTCCCGGGTTTTGCCACCATAACGGAACGGTCCCCATGGACTACGCCCGGCGCCGCGTTGCTGCTAACGGTGATTGCGGCCGATACCGACCACGCGGTTGCTTCGGGCAGACTGTAGCGATTGGGATGCAGCGGATCGAATCCCGTTCTGGAGTCGCTCTCGATGGAGAAAATGTAGGAGCTACCGGGCGTCAAGATGCCTGCCGGCACGGTGAATGTGGTTTGCGTGTAGTTGACGAAGGAATACACGCCATTGCAGCTCGCGGTGGCGCCCGATAACACGGGTTGGCAAATCGAGATGGCGTAGATGACGGGAGCGGCCGAGGCTGGGGCGGTCCAAGTCAAGGTTGGGGAGACGGTTGGAACCGTGGTTGCCGTAAATAGGCTGGTCCCGTTGACCTGCGGATCGCCCACGGGTTGAATTCCCGGAGCGAAGCCATCTGGCAGAGTTGGGGTCCACAGAGTGTTCGTGGTCTGCATTTGCACTGGCACCGTGGAGTCCGGAAACGGGATCGAATACTGAGCCAACGCGTTGATGATGTAGATCGTGTCGAAGGTAGCGCCCATTCCGGTCGTGAACGGGTTGTTGTAGGTGAGTGTGCCGAAGTCGCCATCCTGCGGCCAGGTGGTGTTGCCGTTGACATCCTTGGGCCATGCGGCATTGGAGTCGGCTGCGGCAAATGCGGTGTTGGGTGAGGCGCCGAACAGCATCGGGTTGGTACGCGGGAGGGCAGCCGCCTGTTGCATGGAGTTAACTTCGATCTCGAAAACTTGAGGAATTGCGTTGACCGGACCGCCGGCGTTGAAGGCGCTTTCCCAGGCTGAGAACGTGATCGAGAAATCCTGCGATTGGGACAGGGCGGTGGACAAGGCCCCTGACACCACGGTGGTCGCGAAAGGGTAGGAGTTCCCCTCGATGGTCATGGACTGGTTGAAAGCTGGGCCAATCACCCCGGCGACATCGAAGAAAGTCAAGGCATTGGAATCCTCCCATTGAGCGGTGGTGGCGATATCGTCCTCAGTCGCGTCAATTCCGGTAATCCCCGAAATGCCAAAGGGAAAGGTGGGGGTCGCATCGCAGACCGTGCTTCCTGCCGCCGGATACGGAGCGGGAGGCGGGTCGTTCGGATTCTGATCTTCCAGTGCCAATTCGAATGCCTGCGCGTTGACGCTGTAAAGTATTAGTTCGTCATTGGCTGGATCAAAAGGATCGAGTCCGGTCAAGTTGCAACCAAAGATTTGCACGGCCACTGGGAGTTGTTTATGTCCCATGGCGTCAGAGCCGTAGTCCAAATTGTTGGCGTTGGTCCAGACCACGGAGCCGGGATAGAATTGCAGCCAGTAGTAGCCAGCCGGAACTCCCGGTATGTCCCAGGTTGCGTCGGGATATCCCGTGCCGGGCAGCGCGAGCAATGAGCCATCGGCCTCCGGCACGAGCGCGGCCCAGGTATAACCGGTCACGGAATTATCTTCGATGCCCACCGTGCCGTCGGCGCTCCAGTGCATAATGAGCATCGAGCCCTGAACGGTTCCGGTAGGCGCAACTGCCCACGACTGGGTCGCGGTTCCACCCGCGGTCGAAGTGGCCGTGACCGCGAATGCGTTGTCCTGGCGAGCCTGCTCCTCGGAGGGCGTCCACGAAAGCGTGTTGCCGCTGAGCGTGGCGCCGTTGGGACCGGAGACGAGCGCGAAGGTGACGGTCGTTCCAGCGGGATCGGTGGCGGCGAGCGTATAGGAATAAGGCTGGCCCTGAGCGGCCGCCGTCGGAGGTATGCTGGTAAAGGCTGGCTGAGGTACCGTCACCGTAACCGGAACGGCAGCCATACTCGTTATGCTAGCGACACTCGTGGCGACTACGTGGTAAGTCCCCGCCGTCATGGGCGCCGTGTAATTACCCGTGCTGCTCACGGTGCCGCCGTTGGCCTCGTTGACGGTCCAAGTTACGGCGGTGTTGGAGGTTCCAACAACGCTGGCGGCAAATTGTTGTGACTTGCCGATGAAGACACTTGTCGAAGACGGCGTGACGAAGACCGTCACAGCCCCCGGCGCACTACTGCCGCCACTGTTGCAAGCGGTCAGAAATCCGAACACGCCAACCACGAATACCGCCAGCACGCACTGAATACGATTGAAACCCAAAAGCACTTGATTTCCCGAGCTCATTTTTTCTTTCCCCCTCGTGCCAGTTCGGTCCTCACCGACCTTTTGGGACACCCGGACCCTGGGTGCGGCCCCATAGGTAGTTCCTGCCGTCTTCCGGCCCAGTCCGCAAACCGCAGTCGTTAGCCGGAATCAACCCTGATCGCATCTGTGCTGGTCGTCCCAAAGTTGCATAGATCGCACACGGTGCCTGCCAGCAGGTTCGTAGCACTGCGCTTCCGTTTGTTTGGAGACGTGACTGAATCATCACAACCCTGAACCCGTCTTCGAGTGGGTTAACAGTTTGGACTTGAGAGAAAATCGTTTGGGTGATCAGCATGAGAATTCGCTTGGAGTCAACAACAGCATTCAGCAATCGTCAACGAAACTCATCTAAACAAATCTAAACTCATAACTCTCATTGCACCAAGTGTTTACAAGCTTTGGTGGTGTCCTGACCTGAAGCCATGACACCATCCCAGGCTTTTGATTTCATAATTGTGTATCATTTGCCTAAAGCCGCAGTTGGATCTTCTTAGCCAATTGGAGCCTGCCGATGCCATCTTCCAACGAGCTGCCCCCGGTGTGCGACGCATATCGTTTTGGCTCTTTTGAAGTGCGGGTCGGTCAGGAAATCCTCCTGTATCGAGGGAGACGCATTAAGATCCAGGACCTGCCGTTCCAGATGCTGCTCGTTCTTCTTGAACGTCCTGGGGAGGTCGTCTCGAAGGAGGTGCTGCGTGATCGACTCTGGGGTCAGGAGACTTTCGTCGAGGTCGACGAGAGCCTATACGTGGTCGCGGCAAAACTGCGCGAGGCACTGGGGGATGACGCAACGGGGCCGCGCTTCGTCAGGACTGTATCCGGGAGGGGATACCGGTTCATCGGGAAAGTGACTCCAGTTTCCGATTCGACCGCGGCGGCAACCGAGCCGACTCTGCCCAGCCCGCCAACGAACGAGAGGCAAGATCAAGATCTAAATCGCCATGCGTCTTTGATCGCGATTCGGGGATGGCCCATGCTGTTCCTTTTCATTTTCGCGGCAGTGAGCCTATGCATCCTTATCTATATCTATAAGCGTCACGACGAACCTTTAGTCGGCGAAAGGAACTCGATTGTCGTTGGAGGATTTAGCAATGCCACTGGCAGTCCCGATCTTGGAGGCGCATTATCTTCCGTTTTCAGGGTGAAGCTCCAAGAGTCTCCCTATCTGAACCTGGTTCCAGACCTGCAATTCCGGCACTTGATAAAGGACCGGGATACTGCGCCTTTGCAGGACCAGCTTCACGCCTGTGCTGCCCTGGATGGACAGGTACTTCTAACGGGTGAATTGAATTCGCTTTCGCAGGGATACCGGGTTTCGCTTACAGCATGGAGATGTGGAGACGGTAAGCTGCTGGCCACCGAAAAAGCTGACGCAAATTCCCAGTCGACCCTATTGTCCGCACTTGATCTTGCCACCGTGCAGTTACGAAGGCGCCTCGGAGAGTCGAACCGGTCCGTGCAGGAGTTTAATGTGCCCTCGATGCAGGCTACGACGGGTTCTCTAGCTGCGCTGAAGGCGTTTAGCGTGGGCGAAGAGAAACGCTTCCAGGGCCTTAAGCCTGAGGCGCTCGCTGCCTACAAGCTCGCGGTCGACCTTGATCCACAGTTTGCCCTCGCTTATGCGCGTCTCGCAACTGTTTATACCAACATGGGAGAACCCTCCCTGAATCGTCAGTTTTACAAGCGCGCATTTGATCTGCGTGATCGTACGACTGATCGTGAGCGACTCTATATCATTACCCATTACTATGCTTACTCCACCGGAGAGATCAGACGCGCGATCGAGGATTACGAGTTGTGGCGAACCTTATATCCACGGGATGTAGTGCCGGCAAACAATCTCGCGCTCGAATATCTGTCAGTCGGACAACCGGAAAAGTCTGTCGATTTGGCCCGGACAGCGGTTCAACTCGACCCTCACGACCGGTTCCCCTATGCGACGTTGGCGCAAGCTTATTTGAAGACGGGCGACTACGGAGATCTGCGCGCCTTGTGCGATGATCCCGCACACAATAATACGGATATCCTCGGCTTCCACATTGCTTGCTTCCAAGCTGCGTTTGCTCGAAATGACGCGTTGAGCATGCAGCGCCAAATGGAGTGGGCGAATGGGAATCCCGAGGAAAGCAGGTTGCTCGACGAAGCGGCATGGGTCGCAGTTTATCGAGGAAAGCTTTCCGAAGCCCGCCGCCTTTTGTCGGCGGCGAAGAAAGATGCCCTCCAAAACAACTATGTTTTCTCAGCCGCAGCAATCCAATTGGATTTGGCAACTTCGGAAGCAGACCTTGGCTTTTCGCGGGAAGCAACGCGGGATGCGCAGGACGCTCTTAAACTTGCCTCGGGGAACGCTTTTGAGCAGGCAGTTGCAGCGGTTGCACTGGCTCGCGCTGGCGACATTGCCGGTGCGCAATCGAACATGAAAGAAGCGGCCGCCAAGGCGCCGCTCGACACCCTATTGAACTCGGCAGTGCTCGCTTCAGCTCGAGCGGCAATTCAGCTAGAGGAGCACAACCCTGAGGCGGCAATTCAATCTCTCGAAGAGACTCGACCATTCGATTTTTGCGAGCAAATGGGACTTGCGCCTGCATACTACAGGGGGCTGGCGTTCCTCCAGGGCAATAGACCCCAGCAAGCTGCGAAAGAGTTCCAGCGGGTAATCGATCATCGGGCGATTGCTCCTACCTCTCTCTACGTTGCTCTTTCACAACTAGAGCTCGGTCGCGCATTCCAACTTACAGGTGACCGTGAGGATGCCACGCGTCTCTTTCACAACCTGGGGGATATTTGGAAGGACGCGGACCCAGACTTTCCTCCGCTCAGGCAGCTCCACGATTATGAGCGCAGGCTTGCCGTGCGACGCTGAAGGGACGGCACCGGCCCACCGCGTCATCTGCGCTGTAGCCGCCAGTTGCCATCAACCCAACTGCGGTTAGTACATGAAAGTTATCGTCCCAATTTCAGCGGCTTCCAGCGCGGCCTTCGTTTCCGCAACGCCATTTCAACGTTGCACAGGCTGAGCCTCGATCGTGCGCACCTCGAACGGCCTCATCTGTATCCGTATTGGCTGTCCGGCGCGAAGCGTCTGGACTTTTTCGGCGGAGTTCCAGGGATCCGTCGCCGCGTATTCGTGCGGCGCATCCGAAGGCAACTCAAACACAGCCTCGATGTCCAACCGGAAATCTTGCTGTTTATCCGAAGGATTGCGCAGCGTCACGATGCCCTTCCCGGGGCTCCAGGCGGCCCAACCGTAGATTTCGAGGCGTGCCGGGTCTCCTCCGACCCAATGCACATCTCTCAAGGTGGCCGCGTTTCGACGAGCCCAGTTTGCCGCCTCTGCCAGGGTGTTCCAATCCTGTGTGGAAAGAAGGGAGGGCGTTATGTACATCTCCTGCAGTTGCGTTCCCGAACCGAAGTACGAGTGAATCTCATCGGCGAAGTCCCGATTGGGATCCGACTGCAGGCCTTCGGCGTACTGCGCATAGATGAGACCATGCAACATCAAAGAATTAAGGGGAAAGAGCGGGCCTTGCAGCACGATGTTCTTATAGGTTTGAGCATCTCGAAAGGTGATCCAGCGCTGGCGTGAGCTTCCTTGGCCGGCGAAGCTGTGGTCTTCGCCGCCCCGCCAGATGGAATCGGCGTACAAGAGCCAGAACGGCGAAGGATAGGTGCCTGTGGTCAAATTAATAAAAAGGCCAGGGCGGTCTTTCCGAAGCTGTCCGATCAAATGGATTGCGGCATCGAAGTCGCTGTCGAATTGACTGCCGGGAAAGACTCGGTCGGCATTGCCCGTCCCGTCGAATTTGAACAGGTTGACGCCGTACTTACGGAGCATTTCCAAGCACACCTGCTCGAAACGAGCATAGTAAGCGGGACCCGAAAGAGCAAAACCGTCATTCTGGATCTCATATCCGGCCGCGCGCCCAAAGGCCAGACGTTGCTTTTTCTCCTCGTCGTAGCCACCCCATGGAGAAAGCCAAACCCCGATACCCGCGTGATATTGCGCCGCAGCCTGCAACGCGGGTGTAAATCCTTCAGGGAATCCGGGATTGAAATTCCAGAGGCTGCTGGGGTTGTCCCAGCCATCATCGAAGAGAAACGAGTCGAGCTCAACCCGGCGTTTTTCAACTAACTCCTTGCCAAAAAAATTGATGCGGTCCCGGGCTCCATTGCTGCTATATCGATTGGTGTACCCGATGTCGTACCACGAGTTGTAGTGCAGGAAGGGCGAGTAGGGACGGGGCCGCTCACGTTCCAGATACTCGAGAAAGGTGCGGCGCATCTGCCCGGCAGGGGCCACGCCGATCACGGAAGAGTAGTTGATGGTCTCACCGCGGCGTAAGGGCAGTTCCCGCGAAAGAGTGATGACCACGTGTCCATCCGCCACTTGCGCCATCGAGAGAGGATGTTCAAACCCGAAGAACATGCTGCCATCGGTAACCGGTGAACCTTTGACCTGACCGGCGAGATGCGCCTCCGGATCATTCAACTCCAGCAATCGAATTTCGGCGATGGGCAAGGTCTCGCGCTCGCTGTCAACTTTCAGTTCCTGCCGGAAATAGGTAGCGTCATTCCCCATGATGGCGCACCAGACAGCGTGGGTGAACGTCCGCGAATCGATTAGCCTGGTGCAGATCTGCTTGCGCGCCAGCCGATCGGCCGCACGCTGGGCGGAGGGATCAGGCTGCAACTCGGTGAATGAAAGAGGCTCAACGACCCCCATTTCTCCCGGCCGCAACGTCGAACCATCCCGCAGCTTCAACGCAAATACTTCCGGAATATCGACGATTTTTCCACTGGAGCGATCTTGTACTCGCATCTTTCCCAGACGTCCAGCGCTGGTTTCAATATCTACTTTGAGCCATCGGTTCTCCAGGGTGTGATTCTCAAGAGTGCCTGGCAGGCGCTGGACTGGCTGAGACTGCTGGGAGAAGAGCAGGACTGGGCCGCCGAGCAGGATTACACACATCAACGAACACATAAGGCTGTATCCGTGATGGGGCGAGTACGCTGTGTCGGACTGACTCAAGTTGTCATTATTACTGTTACTGCGGATTCGTACGTTTTTCGCCACCATCGTTCAGGAAGAGCGCCAAGGCTCAACACCCGCAGCGTAGTTCGTATGTGAGCGATTGTCAATCTATATTGCTTTTTTCTTTGTCCCGTCCAAGAACTGAACACCCCCTTTTCATTTTCCGAGGCGACTGGCGCTACACCTCGTAGACGCGCATCGCCATTGGATCCTCTGCAGAAGTTTGCGGCGTCTTTTGAGACTGTTGGATATCTTTTACCAACGTATCTTTAGTTTTTTCTTGACATAATGTGACGTTTAATGCTCAAATATTTCGCGAAGTGTGATCGTTCGTGAGCGAACGAAAATCCAGTCCTTGATTACTAAGGCAGGCTTGGCTTCATGAAGCCAGCAGGGAGAATTGAGATGAGGAAACTCAGCACATTCGTATTGGCGGTCTGCGTGGCCATGCTCTGGTCGGCTTTGGCTGTGGGTCAAAGAACAGCGGCCACTCTCTCGGGAGAGGTGGTCGATCCTAGCGGCGCCGTGGTAGCCGTAGCGCACGTTTCTGTGACCGAGTCTTCCACCGGGATCTCCACGGCTGCGCAGGTTAACGCGCAAGGGTTCTATATCGTCTCTAACTTGGAACCTGGCACCTATTTGCTGCGGGTGGAGGCGATCGGGTTCGAGCGCTATGAGCAAACCGGAATTGTGATCCAGGTCGGTCAGTCAAGGACAGTGGACGTTCGCTTAAAGGTCGGCGCGACCAGCGCGGAAGTTGTGGTAACCGGCGAGTCGCCCCTGGTGGATACGCGGAGTCAGACTGTGAGCTTCGCGATTACGCCTCAGTTTACCGAAGACATGCCCTTGGACAATCGGAGGGTGATTGACTTGATCGCGCTGGCTCCCGACACCAGCGCCCACAATCCGGATGCAAACAATTACTCAAGTCAGATTGCGACTCGCCCGGAAACGGTGGACTCAGGCTTCGTTACGTCGAGTGGCGAGGCTCGCGAGAACACGACCGCGTTCTATTTGGACGGCGGCCTTAATGAGGACGCTTATACCGACGTTGCCAATGTTTTTCCCAATCCCGATGCCGTCCAGGAATTTACGGTGGATACGAACTCCTATAACGCGAAATTCGCTGGGCGTGGCGGCGCTATCGTCAACGTCATCACGAAGGGTGGGGCGAACAAGATTCATGGCAGCGTGTTCGAGTACTTGCGAAACGGAGACGCCAATGCGACCAATTACTTTGCCACTTCTCCCGACACGCTGAACCGCAATCAGTTTGGATTTAGCCTGGGTGGTCCTCTGCTAAAGGACAAGACGTTCTGGTTCGGTTCATTTCAGCGGACGACATATCGGTACGGGACTACTTCGAATATCTCGTTCGGCCCTACCCCTGC
>Ga0181536_10006831_pt1 | contig 11346 bp, 2 predicted proteins | sample PEATcosm2014_Bin_41_FD_121105 | JGI IMG/M metagenome (GOLD analysis project Ga0181536, IMG submission 121105) | Peatland microbial communities from MTU Mesocosm Facility, Houghton, MI, USA - PEATcosm2014_Bin17_60_metaG | ecosystem: Environmental > Terrestrial > Soil > Wetlands > Peat | place...
TACGACCGCGCGCATAATGACCAAGTGACTCCTCCGGGTACCCGTGGAGCGGAACCTGGCGGTAAGGGAGTTCGGTCGCACAGGTCTCTCGATCACGCCGGTCGGCCTCGGAACCTGGGCGATCGGCGGCGGCGGATGGGCCTTCGGCTGGGGGCCCCAGGACGACGAGCGCTCGGTGAAGGCAATCCGGCGTGCGTGCGAACTGGGGATCGATTGGATCGACACAGCACCGGTGTACGGGTTGGGTCACGCGGAGGAGGTCGTCCGGAAAGGGGTGGCGGAGCTGTCACATCGTCCCAGGATCTTCACGAAGCTCTCCCTCCGCTGGGGCGCCGACCGACAGATCTTCCACAGCCTCAAGGCCGACTCGGTCCGCGACGAGGTGAAGGCGAGTCGAAAGCGGCTCGGCGTCGATACGATCGACCTGGTCCAGGTCCACTGGCCCGACCCTGAGCCCGATATCGAGGAAGGGTGGCGCGCGCTCGCCGAGCTCAAGGACCAGGGCGTGGTGCGACACATCGGCGTCTCGAACTTCAACGTGGCACAGATGGAGCGGGCCGCCGCCATTGCGCCGGTAGAGACCTTGCAGCCCGAGTACTCACTGGTCGAGCCCGCGGCCGAGAAGGAGATTCTACCCTACGCACGGGCGCATCGGATCGGCGTCATCGCCTACGGGCCCATGGGGTACGGGTTGCTGACCGGTGCTATGACGCCCGAACGGGTGGCCCGGATGCCCTCCGATGACTGGCGCCGCCGGAACGATGAGTTCAAGGAACCCCGCCTTTCCCGGCATCTCGCACTCGCTCGCCTCCTCGCCGATATCGGAAAGCAGCACGGGGGACGGCTCCCGGCGGAGGCCGCGATCGCATGGGTGCTCGCGAACCCGGCCGTCACGGGGGCCATCGTCGGGGGCCGGTCGGCCGAGCAGGTGGAAGGGTTCGTCGGGGCGATGACCTTGCGCCTCACCACGGAGGACCTAGAGCGGATCCAAACCTTCCGCGCGGAGCACCCCTAGTCAGGGCGGCTTCGGGAACCGACTCCGGCCGGTCTTCCCGAGGGGGGTCGTCACGAGGAGAGGTCGTCGTCCTCGGTCAGCGTCTCACCCTTGCGCCCAGTCCCCTTCTTTGTGGGCTTCTTCAGGATGTCGACGCTGATCCGGTCCAGTTCTCCCATGAGGGTATCGATGTCCGGCTCTCCCTCGGGCATTCCGGGGACACCGGCGTCTACCGCCGGCCCACCCGCCATCGCGGGAGCCCCGACGGATGACCCATGGCCGACCTCCTCGGTCGTCTCGAGATAGGCCGGCGCGGACGCAGCGGGACCTTCCCCAACCGAGGGAGCCGGTCCTTCCTGCCACGCATGCATCGGGGTCGCGGCTCCCCCACCCGCGTGGGGCCTCCCACCCGCGTGAGGCACCCCACCCTCGTGGGGCCGACCGCGGCGCAGGAGAACGAGGGCCGCGAGAAGGATGACGACGAGCACGACGACGATGATCCCGATGTAGTCCCAGGGTATCGAGGAGCCCGACGACGGCGTTGTCACGGTCACCGCCGCGGCCGCCGCGGACGTCTGTGTGACGGGCGACGACGCGCTGTCGGTGACCCGAAGCTCGAACGCGTACGTGTTCCCCGCCGTCAAGGTGTTCGCCGCGATGGAGCACGTCTCGAGGGCGCCCGCGGCGGCCTTCGACCCGCTGTTCGCGGCACACTGCGTCGCCGGCGCGAAGGCTCCGCCATTGACCGAGACCAGCCACTGCCAGGAGTAGGTGGGAGTCCCGGTCGCCGGGATCGACGCCGTCACGTTCAACACCTGGTCGGCGGTCAGAGACGTAGCGCTCACCGTTGGAGCGGTGGGAGCTGTCAGCGCCGCGCTCACCGCCACGGTCGCGGACGCGGACGACGTCTGCGTCTCGGGCGAGGTCGCGCTATCGGTCACCTCGTAACAATAGTACGTCGTGGTGGTCGGAGAGGCCGAGTACGTCGCGAGCGTCGCCCCGGAGATCGGGGTGCCCAACGCCGTGCACGCGCTCGCGGTACTTCCCGAATACCACTGGTAGGTGTAGGGGCCCGAGCCGCCGGTCGGGCCCGCCGTCACGGTGATCGACTGTCCGCTGTCGATGGAGAGGGACGATGGGGTCGGGGTTCCCGCCACCAGGGCCAAGTTCACCGTCACGGTCGCTGAGGCCGATGACGACAGCGTCTCGGGGGTCGACGCGCTGTCCGTCACCCGCAGCTCGAAGGTGTACGCACCTCCCGCCGTGAGCGTGTTGGTGGCAATGGAGCATATCTCGGTGGCTTTTGCGGCCGCCGCCGCCCCGTTGTTCACGGCGCACACCGTCGCGGTCGCGTAGGGACCACCATTGAGAGAGATCAGCCACTGCCAGGAATAGCTCGCCGTCCCGTTCGAGGGAATTACGCCGGTCACCGTCAGCGTCTGGTCGACGTCCAGCAGCGTCGCGCTCACCGGAGGTGTGCTGGGCGAGGTCAACCCCAGATTTACGGTGATCGTCGAGGAGGACCTCGACGTCTGGGTCTCGAGGGGCGAAGCACTATCAGATACCTTGAGCTCGAAGGAGTAGGTGTCTCCCACCGTCAAAGCGCCGGTCGCGATGTTGCACCTCGCCGTGGCCCCCGCGCTGGCCCCGCTCCCGCTGTTCTGCGTGCATTGCGTTGCGGGGATGTAGGCTCCGCCGTTGACGGAGACCAGCCACTGCCAGGAGTAGGTCGGAGTGCCCGTCGACGGCATCGTTCCGGTTACCATCAACGCCTGGTCCACGTCCAATGCGGTAGCGCTCACCGTCGGGACGACAGGCGCCGTCAGCGCCGGGCTCACGACCACAGACGAAGAGGCGGATGATACCTCAGTCTCCGGTGACGTCGCACTGTCCGTCACCTGCAGCTCGAACGCATAGGTGTCCCCGGCCGTCAGCGCGCTCGCTGCGATGCTGCAGGTCTCGGTGTCCCCCGGGCTTGCCCCGGATCCGTGGCTCACCGAACAGACCGTGGCCAAAGCGTAGGAAGCGCCGTTGATCGAGACCAGCCACTGCCACGAGTAGGAGGGCGAACCGGTGGACGGGATCACCCCCGTTCCCGTGAGTGCCTGGTCGACATCGAGCGTCGTGGGGCTCATCGTGGGCGGGTTCGGCGCCGTCAACGCGGAATTCACGGTCACCGTTTCCACGCTGGAGGTGGAGATGTCGAAGTTCGTGTCCATCACCACGTAACAGTAGTACGTCGTGCTCCCCGGGCCGGCCAGATAAGTGGAGGATGTCGCCCCGGATATCTGTGCGTCCAACTCCAGACAGTCAGAGGCGCTGGCACCCCAATACCACTGGAAGGTGTCGCCGCCGGAGCCACCGGAGGGGTGCGCGACCAGGGGGACCGACTGGCCGAGATCGAGGACGGGGGCCGTGGGGGTCGGGCTTCCTGCCGTCAGCGCGGAACTTGTGGTCACCGTGGCAGAGGCCAATGACGTGACCTGCTCCGGCGCCGACGCGTTGTCCGTCACCTGGAGCTCGAAGTTGTACGTCGTGCTGGCAATGAGCGTGTTCCCGGGAATGGTACAGGTCACCCCGGCTCCACCGCTGGCCCCGCTCCCACTGTTCACAAGGCATAGAGTCGTAAGGAGGTACGTTCCTCCGCCATTGATTGCGACCAGCCACTCCCAGGAGTAACTCGACGTTCCCGTCGAGGGGATCGTCCCCGTCACTTTCATCGCCTGGTCGGCATCCAAGGCAGTCACGTTGGGCGTCGGTGTGGCGGGACGCGCCAAGGCCGAGTTCACGATGACATTCCCACTCGTCGCCGACGTAGTGGTGAACGGAGTCGATGCGGAGTCCTTCAGCTGTATCTCGTACGCGTAGGTCCCGACCGCTGCGGTCGCCCCGATCGCGCAATTCACGACCTCACTGTTCGTGGCCGTGCCGCTCGGTGTCGCGCACTGGGTTATTGTCGCCGCCGCGAAGGCGCCGGAGTCGAACGAGACCATCCAAGTGTAGGTCACCGTGCCGCTGCCGCCGAGGGCGGCGGGCAAGGCATCGGTCGCAGCGGTCGGAGTCTGGCCCTGGTCGATCGTTGCGGTCGACACCGAGGGGGCACTCGCGCTCGCCAATGCCGTGTCCACCGTCACCGAGGCGGGGACAGAGGTGGAAGTGGCCCCGGTGTTATCGGTTACATTGAGCTCGAAGCTGTACGACCCGGTCAGGGTCGCCCCCGTCGTCACGAAACTGCAGGTCAGGGTCGCCGGGGCCGCACAATCGGTCACGGAAGAATACGAGCCGGCTCCCGGCGCCTTCTCGAGCCACTGATAGCTGTAGGGAATCGTTCCGGTCGTTGGCGCGGTGACCGTGATCGTCGCAGTCTGTCCCTGGTCCACCGTCTGCGTGACGGGGCTCGGAGCAGGTACAACCAGCAGCGAGTTCACGGTTACAGTGACGGGCGTAGAGGGCAACGATGCCCCGGTGCTATCCGTGACCTCGAGTTCGAAGCCCCAGGTTCCGAGGGTCGATAGAACACCGGTCGATGTGCTCGGTGTGCTCGCAGTGGTACAGCCGGACGTGAACGATGCGCCGAGGTCGACGTAGCTTCCCCCCGGAGCTTTGACGAGCCACTGGCAGGTGTATGGGGCCGTGCCTCCGCTGAACGAGGTCGTCGTGGAGAGCAAGGCGCTCTGCCCCGAGTCGATGATAGACGGAACGACCGAGATCACGGGAGCGGCGAGTGTCGCGTCGACCAGAACCGTCACGACGTTCGACGTCACCGAAGCCTCGGTGTTGTCCGTGACCTCGAGTTCGAAGCTCCAGGTTCCGAGGGTCGATAGACCACCGGTCGAAGTGCTCGGTGTGCTCGAGGTGGTACAGCCGGACGTGAACGATGAGCCGAGGTCGACGTAACTTCCCCCCGGAGCCTTGACGAGCCACTGGCAGGTGTAGGGCGAAGTCCCTCCGCTGAACGAGGTCGTCGTGGTGAGCAGTGCGCTCTGCCCCGAGTCGATCGTGGTCGGAGCGACGGAGATCACGGAAGCGGCGAGCGGAGCGTTCACCGTCACCAAGCTGGTAGAGCTGTTCGTGGCCGTGGGTGCCGTCGCCGAGTCGGTCACGCCGATGCAATAGTGAGTGCTCGCCCCGGGAGCGAACGAAGCGAACAGGGCAGATCCGGTCGCCAGAGAGTTCAGGGTCTGGACGACGTTGGTATCTAGGCCGCAGGTCGAAGACGACCCGGAATACAACGTCGCGGTGTAGTTGGGTGAACCTCCGGACCATGTCGACGTGAACGTCACTAGCTGACCGCTGTCGATCGTCGGGTTTGACGGGCTGATCGTGGGTTTTGTCAGCGCCGAGTTCACCGTGACCAGGTCCCAGGCCGAAGAGGCGGAGTGAGATTCGCTATCTGTCACGACGTAGCAATAGTGGTACGTCCCGGTTGGCGGGGCACCCGTCGACTGCGTCGATCCCGTGCCCAAGGCAGTTCCCGTGCACCCGCCCGAGCCCGTGCCAGAGTACCACTGGTAGGTGTAGAGTGTGGTTCCGCCCGACGGGTGTGACACCAAGCCAATCGACTGGCCACTGTCCAGGACCGGCGACGCGGGGGTCACATCTCCCGCCGCTACCGGGGGGTTGACCGTGAATGTGCCTGTCGCCACGACCGTCCCGTCGCTCAACGTCGCCGCGGCGATGGCGTATGCACCGGCCGCCGAGGGCGGCACCGTGACCGTGCAGGTGAAGGAACCGTTTCCGGCGACCTGCACCGTCCCTTCGTTGCACGACGTGGACGTGCTGTTGAAGTACGGCGTCACCGAGTCGCCCGGAGTGAACCCGGTACCGTTCAGAGTGACACTACTGCCAACGTCCCCGATAGAGGGGCTGAACGTCAGCACAGGGGTCACCGTGAACGTTCCCGCCGCCGAGACGTTCCCGTCCGCCGGCGTCGACGCATTGATGACATACGCTCCCGCCGCCGAAGTCGGCACCGTCACCGTGCAGGTGAAGGAGCCGTCGCTGACCACGTCTACGGGCCCTTCGTTGCACGGCGCGGACGTGCCGTTGAAATAGGGCGTCACAACCTCGCTCGAAGTGAATCCGGACCCAGTGAGGACCACGTCACTGCCTACGATCCCGTGTGAAGGGCTGAACGTAAGCGCGGGATCCACCTGGAACGTTCCTACCGCGAAGAAAGGACCACCATCATCGGGCGTGGACGCCCCAATGGAGTAGGGGCCCGCCGAAGAGGCTGGCACCGTGATGTTGCACGCGAAAGAAGAGTCACCGGCGACGATCCCCGTGGCATCGTTACACGAAAGGGTCGACCCACCGAAGGACGGGGTCACTTGGTCCCCCGGCGTGAAACCAGTACCGGTCACCGTGAGGATGCTTTCGACCGTCCCGTTCGAGGGCGTGAAGGTCACCGGCGGGTCGGGGCCAAGGTTCGCGACCACCAACGAAGAAGGTCTCGGAGCGCCGGGGGAAGGGTTGGGAGGGGTTGAGGATCCGACACCAATGTTGGAGCCGCCGACCGCGACACCACCCAACGGGCCCGCGGAGCTCGCTCCCGGGCCGACGGGTGAGACCGTCACGGTCGGAGAGGGAGTCGCACTTCCAGAGGGCGACGCGGGAGTCGCCACCGTCCCGACGGCGGCGAGCGCGGCCGCGCTCAACATGATGATCGATACGACGATGGCGAACCCTACAGCGCGGTTGCGCGGCGACAAGATGCGTGCGTTCATCGCTTACCTCGGTGGCGGTTACTAGGGACCCCTGGGACATCTGCTTCGAGAGCGAGTACGAGGCACAGCCAAGCGTCCCTTCGTGCGGAGAGAATCATGTTAGACTCGCACTTGTTCCTTCTCAGGCACTCGTTCACTTGCCGGGGTGACCGCGCGACTCAGCGTGGCGACGACCCGACAATCCATCTGAAAAACGATTGTGGCAGGCATTAAGCTTTCTGGCGCCGCCGGTTCGTATAACTCCTCACGAACGGGCCGATCCGCTGCGGGCGGTCGATTCGGACGGATAGCGCCCCCGAAAGGCACGGAACGGTGTTCAAAAACTACGTTCGCTCCACGAAACCGGTCCTACGTCGGTTCAATCGACTGACGTGCTGGCGCTGATCGGGCGTCTCCGCGATATCAGCGGCGGAGGCGGCGGCGACCCACCGACCCGCGGGAGATCGTCACGAAGACTTGTTGTCGTCGTCCTGGGCGTTCTCCCCGCCCCCTCCGGGCCTCTGCGTCTTCTTCTGGACCTCGCCGCTTAGTTTGTCGAGTTCGGCCATGAGGGCCGCGATATCGGACTCCGCCCCACCGGACTCAGGGGGCGCGGCGGGTGGGGTGGGCCGCGCTGCTGGTCCCCTCACCATCACTGGAACGATGATAGGCGGCGCTTGGCCGACATCCTCGGGCGTCTCCAGGTAGGCAGGCGCGGCGGCCGCAGGACCCCCGCCGGTGGAGGGACCGGGTCCTTCTTCCCAGACCTGCATCGGGGGGGCAGCCGCGACGGACGGCCGACGCCGGCGGAGGACGAGAACTGACGCGATTATGATCACCGCGAGGGCAATCGCAAGGAAGACCCAGAACCACGGGAAGCTCGACGACGTCTTCGTCACCGTCACGGTCGGTGTTGCCGCTGAAGTCTGCGTCTCCGGCGACAACGAGCTATCGGTAACCCGGAGCTCGAACGCATACGTGTCTCCCGCCGTCAGTGGGTCGGCGGTGATGGAACACGTTACCGTGGCACCCGAACTCGCTCCCGTACCGCTGTTCACGACGCATTGCGTCGCGGGTACGTAGGCTCCACCATTGATCGAGACCAACCATTGCCAGGAGTAGGTCGGAGTCCCCGTGGGCGGGATTGCCGCCGTCACTACCAACGCCTGGTTGGTGTTCAGCGAGGTGGCGCTCACTGTCGGTACGGCCGGCGCCGTTAACGCCGAATTCACGGTTACGGCCAATGCCGGTGACGACGTTTGCGTCTCCGGCGAGGTCGCACCGTCCATCACTACGTAGCAGTAGTAGGTCGTTGTCGTGGGGAAGGCCGCATAGGTCGCGGACGCTGCTCCCGAAATCGGAGACCCTAACGCCGAGCAAGCGCTTGCCGTGGTTCCTGAGTACCACTGGTATGTGTAACCGCTGGTCCCGCCGGAGGGATTTGCAGCTATGGTGATCGACTGGCCGCTGTCGATGGTAGGAGACGGCGGGGTCGGGGTTCCCGCCACCAACGCTGAGCTCACCGTCACTGCAGATGACGCCGATGACGCCAGCATCTGCGGAGACGAAGCGCTGTCCGTCACCTGCAGCTCGAACGTGTAGGAATCTCCGACCGTCAGCGTGTTCACAGCGATAGAGCACGTCTCGGCAATCCCTCCGCTTGCTCCCGTTCCGCTGTTCGCGGCGCACTGCGTGGCGGCAACGTACGCCGCCCCGTTAATCGAGACCAGCCATTGCCACGAGTAGGTCGATGTTCCGGTGGTCGGAATCAGTCCTCCTACCGCCAGCACTTGGTTGACATCCAGCTTGGTCGCGGTCACCGTGGGCGTTCCCGGCGCCAGGAACGCTGAGTTCACCGTCACCGTGATCCACGCAGAGGACGACGACTCGTGCCCACCGGTCGCTTGCGAACTGTCCATCACCACGTAGCAGTAGCGGTATACCCCGCTCGCCAGAGCGCCCGTCGACTGAGTCGAGCCCTTGCCCAGGGCTGTTCCCATACAGGCACCTGAGCCCGTACCAAGGTACCACTGGTAGCTGTACGGCACCGTCCCGCCCGACGGATTCGCCGTCAGTATGACCGACTGTCCATCATCCAAGTTCGGTGACGACGGGGTCGGCGACCCCGCTGACAGCTTGCTGTTCACCATCACCGAAACCACATTGGAGGTCTCTGTCACCGGTGTCCCGGAGCTGTCGGTCACCTGAAGTTCAAAGCTCCAGGTGCCGGTCGTCGACAACAAGCCGGTCGATATGTTCGCGGTGTCGGTTGGAGTGCACACGCCCGTACCCCCAAGATCGGAGTAAGCCGTCGCACCCGGTGCTTCCACGAGCCACTGGCAACTGTAGGTCGAGGTGCCGCCGCTGAACGGCGTGGTCATGGAGAGGTTAGTACCCTGCCCCGAATCAATCGGGGTCGAGGGGTTGGAAGAGATCACGGGAGCGACCAGCGCAGGGTTCACTGTCACCGACACCGCGTTGGAAGGCTCTGTCACCGGTGTCCCGGAGCTATCGGTTACCTGAAGCTCGAAGTTCCAAGTGCCCGTCGTCGACAAGGCGCCGCTCGGGAGGGTGGGTGTGTCTCCTACGCGGCACCCGAACGAGTCCCCAAGATCGGCATAGCTCGTTGCGCCCGGCGCTTCCACGAGCCACTGGCAGGTGTAGGTCGGGGTACCTCTACCGAACGAAATAGGAGTGGAGAGTGTCACGCCTTGCCCCGAGTCAATAGGGGTCGTGGGGGTGTCAGAGATCACCGGGGCGACCAGGGCGAGGTTCACCGTCACCGAGACCGTCGGCGAGGAGGTGGCCTCGGCATCGGACGCGGGAGTAGCGCCGCTCGTCACTCCAGTGTCCGTGAACACCACGTAGATCCCCGTGCCGTTGGCAGAGACCGCATAGGTCGCCGTGGTTCCCGTGCCTGACGCACCCGGGATCGGTCCTGTGGAGTTGTACCACTGCCAGCTGAAGAATCCCGTGCCACCTGCGACCGTGGCCGACAACGTGACCGTCTGTCCGCTGTCGATCGTCGCGGAGGAGGGTTGAACCAACATCGAGGGCGCCGAGTCTACCGTCACTGACACTGTCGGTCCGGATGTGACTTGGGTGACGGAGAAGGGTGTCGCGCCGGTCGTGACCCCCGTGTCCGTGAATACCACGTAGATCCCCGAATCCACGGCATAAACCGCGTACGTTGCCGTGGTCCCTGTCCCCGATGCGCCCGTGATCTCCCCGGTGCTGTCGTTCCACTGCCAGCTGAAGGAACCGGTGCCGCCTGTGACGGTCGCCGACAGCGTGACCGTCTGTCCGCTGTCGATCGTCACCGAAGTTGGCTCGACCGAGATCGAGGGCGCCGAGTCCACTGTCACCGACACCGTCGGTGAGGAAGTGGCCTTGGCATCGGACGCAGGAGTAGCGCCGCTTGTGACTCCTGTGTCCGTGAAGACCACATGGATCCCCGTGTCCGCGGCAGAGGCCAGATACGTCGCAGTGGTCCCCGTCCCCGATGCGCCAGATATCGGCCCTCCGGTGTCATACCACTTCCAACTGAAGGTCCCCGTGCCACCTGTGACGGTTGCCGAAAGCGTCACCGTCTGTCCGCTGTCAATTGTTGCCGAGGTTGGTTGAACTGAGATAGAGGGTTGCGAGTCCACCGTAACCTGGTTGGCCGGCGAGGGCGCAGTGGTCGGTGTGGGTGTCGTGCTGTCCGTCACCACGTAACAGTAGTACGCCGTGTTCGTCAGGGATCCTGTGGCATACGTTGTCGAACTCGAGGACTGAACCGACGTCCACCCCGCCAATCCGCAGGTGGTCCCCCCAGCAGTCGAAGAAGAACTAGTGGAATACCAGTCGAAGTTGACGTAGGGCGTCAACCCGCCGGAGGCGTTCGCCGCGAGAGTGATTGATTGCCCGCTGTCGATTGTAGGAGCCGCAGGGGTAGGAGCCCCTGCCACCAGTGGTTCACCCACCGACACTTCCACCGAATTCGAAGCGGAGGTGTATCCCGCCACGCCGCCGTCCGAAACCACGGCACAGTAGTACGTCGTTCCTTTCGACGCGGTGCTTGGGGTGAACGTTAGTCCAGCATGCCCCGTGTTCGTCGATGAGGCGCTACAGGCAGAAGTGCTCGAATTGTACCATTCCACAGAATGCGTATTCGTCCCAAAATAGGAGACCGACGCAGTCAGCTTGGTGGCTGTCTGCCCCACGTCGTAGCCGAAAGGTCCTACCGGCGTGACCCCGACCGTCGGATCCGCCGTCACCGTCAGCGTGAACGACGCGGTCGCGGTGTTGCTGTTCCCGTCTTTCACGGTCAGGGTGACCGTGAACGGCGAACCCGTCGTGGCCGTCGGCGTGCAACTAATCGAGGCGAGGTTCGAGCTGCTACAGCCGATTGGCAGGTTCGTCCACGTATACGTGTAGGTCCCCGCTCCCGACCCACCCGACGCGCCAGTCGTTGCGATTGTCGCCGTTTGATTCACATCCACTGGGTTCTGTGTCGAGGAAGCGGTCCCAGCTGACAAGGTGGGGTCCACCGTGAACGAGAGCGCCGACGCGGGAGAGACCGCGTTCCCATTCCCGTCCGTGACCACTACCGTGACCGAGAACGGAGACCCGACCGTCGTGCTCGGCGTGCACGTCACGGTCGCA
>Ga0181536_10006832_pt1 | contig 11346 bp, 6 predicted proteins | sample PEATcosm2014_Bin_41_FD_121105 | JGI IMG/M metagenome (GOLD analysis project Ga0181536, IMG submission 121105) | Peatland microbial communities from MTU Mesocosm Facility, Houghton, MI, USA - PEATcosm2014_Bin17_60_metaG | ecosystem: Environmental > Terrestrial > Soil > Wetlands > Peat | place...
ACGAAACGTCACGTGGCTGCCGGCCGCCGGAAAAGTCGCATCGACGACGTACGGAAACATCACTCCGCCGATATCATGATAGTCACTGTAACGCACCTCGTAATTGACGCGGCCGTTGCCCGCGGTTTCCCGCACCATCGCGAGATTGCCGGCCGAAAATCCAAGCTCGCGAGTCCCCGACGCGGTGTTGTTGTTGCCGTACGACGCGACCATCATCGCGCCGTCGTTTGACACCGAGTCTGCGATTCCATTGAGCGCGAACTCGGGCGGCGCGAGTCCCATCAGCAGACCCACGGCGTCGGCGGGCGCCATCGGGATTCGCACGTACCTGTAGAGCGTGTCGGCGGTCGCATTGCCGCGCATGAAGCGATTTTGACCCGGCTCGAAGATTGCGAGCGCCGAGCCCTGTGCCGCGAGCAGCAATGCCACGCCGAACGGCGACATTGCCTCGACGCGCAAATTGCCGGGCCGCTTGACGACGATTTCCTCTTTGGCCTTCACATGCTGATCGCCGGCAGTGTATTCCATGACGGCCGGGGTCTGCATAGAGTCGAGCCTTTTGTCACGCTCGGCCAGCGCCGCGATCAATTTCTGGACTTGATATTTGCCGGCGTCGAAGCCCGCTATCGGCGTCTGGGGCTGCGCAATGGGCGCAGGACGAACGATGAAGCAGGCGGAAGTTCCGAGCGTCGCGAGCAGCAGCGTCGATGCAAGCGCCGCGAGCGAAGCAGTTTTTCGGCGCCGAGCGCGCTCAGTGGCCCGCGCTGGCGGCATTCTGCAGGACCTGAATTTTATCCTTGAGCCGTGCGACCTGGTCGGTTTCCTGCGCCTTCTTGAGCGCGTCGGAGTACTCGTGGCCTGCTTCCTTGACTTTGCCCAGCTTGCGATACGCGTCGCCAAGATGCTCGGTGATAGTGGGGTCGTTGCCGGTCAGGTTGACCGCGCGCTCCAACTGCTCGACGGCGCGCTTGTAGTCGCCTTTCTGATAGTAAACCCATCCCAGGCTATCGACGTAAAAGCCGTCTTCGGGCTCGATATCGAGAGCGCGCTTGATTAGTTTTTCGGCCTCGACCAGGTTGGCGCCCTTTTCGGCGTAGCTGTAACCGAGGTAGTTCAGCGCCTGCGCATTGGCGGGATTCAGCTCGATCGCCTTCTTCATTTCGGCCAGGGCTTCGTCGCGTTGTTTGTTCTGATCGAACGCCGCGCCGAGCGTGAAGTGGAACTTGTCATTCTTGGGATCGGCCTCGACCATCTTGCGCGCGAAGTCGATGGCGGTCGCATAATCCTTCTTTTCCTGATAGACGCCGACCATGAAGCCGGTGATTTCGGGGTCGTTGGGCTTCCTGGCGAGCGCGTCCTTCAGCGCGCCCAGCGCGTCGTCGTACTTGCTCTGCTTGTCGTACAGGTAGGCGAGCTGCAGGCGCGACTCGACGTAATGCTCGTTGTCGGCGGGAATTTTGTTGAACTCGAGGATCGCCTTGTCGCTCTCGGAAAGCTCCGTGTACACCGTGCCGAGGTAATAGTGGACGCGGTAGTTGTCCGGCTCGGAGCCGAGCACGAGGTTGAACTCGGTCGCGGCTTCGTCAAAATTGCCCTGCTCGACGTAGAGCAGGCCGATCTTGGTGCGCGTGTCGGCGGGATTGGTTTCGACCTGCTCGGCGCGTTTGAGCTCCTCCAATGCCTCGTCGTATTTTTTCTGACCGACCAGGATTTCCGCCTTGCGCTTTCGAACCAGCTCGTTGTTCGGATTGATTTGCGTGATCTTGTTGTAATAGACGAGCGCGTCCTGCGGCCGCTCCTGGCGCTCGCGCAACAGCGCAAAATCAAGCAGCACCAGCTCGGACTGCGAATTGAGATCGAGCGCCTTTTGAAAATATTTTTCGGCGGCCGGGTAGTTCTTCGCGGCCACCATCACCTTGCCGGCGTAGTAGTAGCCAAGGAATGAACCGGGTTCGAGCGCGATCAGCTGCTGAAACGTCTTCTCGGCTTCGCCGTAATCACCGCGCTTGGCGTAGAGGGTGCCGAGATACAGATAGGCTTCCTGATTTTTCGGATTGAGACGCAACACCTCGCGGTAGTCCTTTTCCGCGGTCGCGTCGTCACCGAGCGCCGAGCTGATGCCTGCGCCGAGCAGCCGGGCGTCGGCAGAATCCGGATTGATCGCGAGCGCCTGGTTTACCTGATCGAGCGCCTCCTTCAGGCGCCCGTCGCGGACGTAGAGCGTGGCCAGGCGAACCTTCAGCGCGGCGTTGGTGGGATCGTACTGGACCGCCTCGGCGTAATCCTTGAGCGCCTCTTCGCGGTCGCCTTCATTCATCGCGACCTCGGCCTTCAGGAACGCGCTCATCGCGCGCGCATCGGCGGGGACCTCGACCGCCGGCGTGCCGCCGAAGGGATTATCCCCACCGACGCTGACGGTGCGAACCGGCTCGAACTTCATACTTGTGATTTGGGCGCAGCCGATAAACGCAATCGACGCGGCGCCGAGCGCGATGATCGCGCGTGTACTGAAAAATATCATGATCGAAACAGATTTCCGGGAGTGCTTCTCAATTGGGGCTCGCACCACGCTGTATGGATCGTCAACGCGAGGTGTCCCGCGCCTTCGCAGCCGGTCGCGGACCTTTGCGCATCCTTTACATTATAAGGATTCCGCCACTGGATGCGACTGTGCAAGCCTCATTTGATTTCTTGCCTGCTTGCCACCGCGCATCGCCTCGGATAGGCAGGGGAGCCGGAGCCGCCCCGCAATTGACACACGTCCCGACGGAAAACACGCGTTCCCGAGCACCTTCGAGCGCCGCCCCGCTGGCGCATCGTTCGCCGCGCAAGCTCGGCCTCATCCCGCTGGCATGCGTGATGTACCTGGTCGTGAGCGGCGGCGCGTACGGCCTCGAGGATGCGGTCCGGATGGCGGGGCCGCGCCTGACGCTGATGCTGTGTCTGATCGTGCCGCTGACGCTGAGTCTGCCGACGGCGCTGATGGCGGCGGAGTTGACGGCGCTGATGCCGGTGGAAGGCGGCTTCTACTTCTGGGTCAAGGAAGCGCTCGGACCGCTGGCCGGCTTCGCCGAGGCATATTTGACAATTCTGTACACGGCAGTGGACATGGCGATTTATCCGGTGCTCTTCGCCGGCTATCTTTCGTTCATCCTTCCGATCGGCCCGACGGCGCAAATTGCGATCGGCGTCGCGCTGGTATGGCTGGCGGGTGGACTTAATTTTCTCGGCGTCAGGCCGGTTGGGATGGCGTCGATCGTGCTCGCCGCGATCCTCGTGTCGCCGTTCGCGGCCCTGGTGATCGTTGGCCTCCCGCGCTTGATCCATTTCGCGATGCCGACGCCGCCGCTGTTCGGCGCAGATCCGTGGGCTGCGATGGCGGCGGGACTGACGGTGGTCATCTGGAATTTCAGCGGATGGGAAAACCTGAGCGTCGTGTCCGCGGAGATCGAAAATCCGCAGCGTAACTATTTGCGCGCCATCCTGATCGCGCTGCCGATAATGGTCGCCGGTTACGTGCTTCCGCTCGCGGTGTCCGTCTCGGGCGTCGTCACCGCCGCGGACTGGGGAACAGGCTCGTTCTCGCACGTGGGCTACGCCATCGGTGGACCTGCTTTGGGCGGCGCGCTGGCGCTGGGCGGCGCGGTGATGTCGTTCGCGGTGTTCGAGGCCGCGATGCTGTGGGTGTCACGGATGCCGTTCGTACTCGCTCGCGAGCGCTACCTGTCGCCGCCGCTGGCCGAGCTCTGGTCCACGACCGCGACGCCGGGCAAGTCGATTCTGCTGTGCTGCATCGTCTTCACGATCCTGGTGCCGGTCGGATTCGTCGCGCTGGTCGTGCTCGACGTATTCTTCTACATGGCGGCGCTTGCGCTGGAGCTGCTCGCCCTGATCCGGCTGCGGAAACGGATGCCGGATCGCACCGGGATGTTCACGATCGGCGGCGGCCGCGTCGGTCTTGCGCTCGTCGCAATTCTTCCAATTCTGACCTGGGCCGCGACCTTCGGGTTGGCCGTCTCGGCCGGCGTAGGCAAGGCCGATTTCATCCTGGCGATCGCGCTTGGCGTATGCGTTTGGCCCGCCTACGCAATCTGCCGGCGGCGCTACGGCGGTCCGCCCGCGATCGATCCTCCGCCCACCAGCATCACTCCATGAGGCGTTACTTCCGCGCGGTCAGCCGGTACAGGGCGACCGCTTGGTTCTGCGAGACCGGCTCGACGGTGAATTTTTCCTGCAACCGATCGAGTTCAGACTTGAGCACACCGGCGTAATCATCCGACTCGGGTGCGGCGAGCAGAAGAAAGACCGGCGTCTTCGCCCCAATTGCCGATGCGAGCGAGTCCGCCTCGGCGGACATTTGAGAACCGTCGAACACGACCGGCGGCACCGCGCCGTTCCATCCCGCGGCGCGTTTTTCGTACAAGCGATGCAAATGGTAGTCGGTGAATTGTTCGCCCGGGTCCAGCGAGTTGAGGCCGACGAAGCGGCGATTCTCCGCGGGCATGTACAGCTCGAGAAACTGCAGCGAGATGTTGCTGACTACGGTTGCGCCGGCAGGCAGCGTGGAATCTACAGAGTCCAGGGTTGCAACCATCGCGGAGTCAGCGGGCCTCGCGCTCAAGCGCACGGCCGCTTCCGAAGCCAGCGACACGACCAGAGCCAAGTCGAGCACGATCACCCCCGCCGCGGCTGCGAGCTGACCGGCGCTTCGATTCCGGTTTCGGAGCACGTCGCGCATCCATCGATTCGTCGTCGCCGCTCCCGCGCCCGCCGCGATGAACACTACGAACGCCCCCGGCAGGATGAAGGCCACGTCGGTGAACAGATAGAAACAGTAGAGCACGGTCAGTGCGACCAGGTATCCGCGCCCGAACCACAGCAGGCGGCGCGCCGCGGGTCTTCCGGGCGCGAAAAGGATCGCGAGGAACCCGATCAGCGCGAACACCGCCGCGGCGAACGGGTACAGGAAGTAGCGCGCATCGCCGCGATCGCCAAGCATCCCGTCGAGGCCGAAAAGCGTCGTGAAGTACACGAGCACGTTGCCGTGCGGATTTCGCGGCATCGTGGGACCGAACAGGTACGCGGCGCTGAAGGTCTTGCCGCCCGCGCCATAGACCTCCGGCACCCACCACGCGTAGCCGCTCGCGAACGCGCTCCCGAGATTGATCGCGTTCTGATGCAACTGCCACGCGACCGGAATCGCGAAACCGACTGCTATAGCCATAGCCGCTCTGAGCAGGCTCGCGCGATTTCGATTCTCCAGCGGTACCATCACGACGCACAACGCGAGACCGGCAAGGATGGTGGCGTTCGTCGGCCGGAGGATCGTCGAGAACCCGGCTAAGAGACCGAACATCAGCCATGCCGGCATTCGCATCCAGCTCGGCGATTGGGTCGCGTAGTCCGAGGTCGCCAGCACCAGCATCAGCGCGGCGTAAATCGTCACGCAGAGCGTGGGCACGTCGCTCATCACCAGCGACGAATACGTGATGAAGACGGGGGAGAGCGCGAGCAGTAGTGCCGCAATCGCCGCGGCCGCGCGCCCGAACAGCCAGCGTGCCAGCATGAAAATGGTGAAGACCGAGAGTATCCCGAGAATCCACGAGGCGAAGAGCAGCGGAAGATGTTCGCCAAAGATGCGGTGAAAGAATTCCAGGATCAGCGGGTAGCCGCCGGTATAGCGCGACGGGTAAGTATATCCACCGAAATGCAGCACTGCACCGCGACCATTTGCCAGGTTCGCCGCCGACGCGGCGTACTCGAGTCCATCCGGCCACGGCATCAAGTCGAATCCGCGCCGAAATCCGGCGGACCTGAGCATCTGTATCTGCAGCTCCAAAATCGCCCCGATGATCACCCAATCGAGCCAGCTCGCCATCCAGTGAGTGCGCGAAGCGAATGCGACGGGCGGTTTCGATGACTTCGCGCGGCTCATCGCGGCGCGTCTCCGCGGGCGCCGACAGGGCAGGCGCCGCGCGCATCGGCGCATGGCTCATCGTCGCGCTGCTCATCCCGCGCGTCATGCGGATGCTCTACCCGCAAGTGTGGGTCGAGGACGATTTCTACCTCGAGAGCGCGTGGCTCGTGAGCGTGGGGATGCGCCCGTACCTGGATTTCGTTCACCCGCATATGCCGCTGCTCGAATGGATTGCGGGATGCTATCTCAAGTTGTTCGGCACAAGCCATCTGTCGATCGAAGTCCTGAGCGAGGCGGCGATTTTCGCGGCCAGCCTCCTGACTTACTCGCTGGCGCGCCGAGTCGCCGGCCGCCCCGCCGCCATCGCCGCATCGATTCTATACGCATACAGCTCGCTGGTCTTTCGCTACCACGCTTACGAGCGCGAGAGCTTCGTCGCACCGCTGATCATCCTCGGGGCGATCGTCACGCTCGACGATACGATGCCGGCGATTGGCCAAGCCGCGATTCTCGCGGTCATTTTCTTCGTCGCATGCGCGATCAAGTTGACGGCGGTGATTCCGTTTGCCGTGATGCTGGCGTTCGTCGCCGTCGCACACCGCCGAATCGCGGGCGCGGTCGTTTCGGGCGCTGTCTTCGCGCTCGCGCTCGCCGCGTTCAGCGCCCTCCTCTACCGGCTCTACGGGGAAGAGTTCATATTCCAGACGTTCGTGTTTCATTTTCTGAAGGGGCGCGACACCGCCGGCAGCATCGCGACTTACCCGCGGATGATCCTCGACGTGCTTGCGCCGCTGTTCGTGCTTGGATGCTGGCGAGTCTTCGCCTATCGCGCCTTCAGCCGTGGCGTGATTCTCGTGCTGGCGATAGTCGCCGCCGAGTACGCCTTTTACGGCGTGCTGAGTCCAACCGCGTGGGGCCACAACTATCTCGAGGCGATTCCGTTCATCGCGATCGTCGCAGGAATCGGCGCGACGGCTCTCATACAAGCGAGCCAGACGTCGCCACAACAATGGCAGTGGCTTGCGGGCGGCGCGGCGCTGATCGCGATTTTTCTGATCCGGATCACGCCGATTGTAAACGAGAACTGGCTGCATGGCGCCGTCTATGGCTTCGGCTTCGTGCCCCGCGCGGAAATCTCGCAGCTTGCCGACGCGTTGCGCGCCGCCAGCAAACCCGGCGATGACGTGATCGCACCGTCATTCGTATGCTTCGAGGCGGGACGCCGCGAATTGATCCGCTATCCTGAAACCTACGGCGTGTATCGCGAAGCGAAAGCCGAGTACGATCGCGACGGATTCCTCGCCGCTCGCCGCCGCCTCGGCGCGGCCGATTTTTACCAGCTCATCTCGGATACGCGCCGCTTTTGGACAAACCAGATGCGCGACGCGATTGTCAGTGGAAAAGTCTCGGCCGTCATCGACGATTCGCCGATTCAGTTGCTCCCGCTGGTGTTGGTTCCCGATGATTTTCTGTCGAGCAACGGCTTCCGCGTGGCCCTGACGACGGACCATTTCAGGCTCTGGTCGCGAACGCCCGCGGCAGGGGTAACGCCAAATCAATAGGAATCAATTGAAGTGAAACCCACCGTGGGTTTCACACTTCCTTGGGCAGGGGTGACCCCTGCACCCAATGTTAAGAAAGGATGCGGGCTTCGCCCTGTTAGAACTTGTTTTGTGTCATCGCTGAGCACAGTGAAGGACGCGCGTGCGAGATCGTCAGGGCGCAAGACTACTGCGTGCGGCTTCGATGAGCCGCTGAAAAAGGAATTGCCGGAAGGGCCCGTCAGGTCGGATGCGGCGGGCGGCGCTTCGGATTAACCGAACGCGGTGGACAGATAGCCGGCTACGACCAGCGCCAAGGCCGTGAATGCCGAACCCAAGACAACGAATACAGCCATACGCGCTATGCTGCTCATCGCTGACTCCCCTTGTGGAAAGCCGCTGACGGGGCAGGGCTCTCCGCGATTCCCGAGATTACTGCTAAACCAGTTAACGCGATGGTGACAAGTCGTCAAGAGGGCATGATGGCAGGGCGCGAATTTGCGTAAAAATACGCGAATTTGCATGCAGGATGGCGAGCGGCGCAAAACCACGGGCCCGGCTGGATACCGCGATTGCAAGGGGTCTGGCGCTCGTGAGAAGGAGAAGCCGGGGTTATGAGAATGAAGCGCGCTCGGATTGGAGCATTCACAGCAGGTGTTCTCGCGATTCTGTTGTCCGCATCGTACGCGCCGGCAGCGAAAGCGGATTCCACGACCGCCGCGAGCAATCAGATTCGCGCCGAGCTGGAGAAGTGGACGCGAGACTTCGATAGCAGGAACGCATCGGAGGTTTGCTTGCTGTTTGCGCCGGATTTGATTTCAAATTTTAGGGGGGAGCCCGAAGACACCTATAATTCTCTGTGCGCCAATTTGCAGATGGCATTGGCGGACCCGGCGAAGGCATATCACTATGACCTGGAGATCAAGGAAATCATCGTCTCGGGCGATGTCGCCGTTGTAAGGCTCGTTTGGACTCTGAAGGTGCGCCCGAAAAACGGATTCGAGGAGACGAAACGGGAACCTGGTATGGATATATTCCGGCGCCAACCGGATGGAAGCTGGAAGATATCGCGTTACATGGCCTACGAGGCACCATACCCCTAGCAGGGGTGACCTCCTTCGGCTTCGCTCAGGACAGGCTCTGCACCCAGTGTCAAGGCCGTCCGCCGTTGGCGGGCGCGGCCACTGCCAACGGGTATTAACACTGGCCAGCCGTGCCAACGGCGCGGAGTTTACCCTGAGTACTCGAAGGGCCCTGTTAGAAAAGGTGAGGGGAAGGTGCGGTTCAGGGTGACGAATAGTTGACATAAGCAAGCATATAGGCTTAGTTGCTGAGCCATCAAGTAAATCGTTGGGGGGATCAGCGATGCATGATCAGACAAGGAAAATCGTTGGACAAGCGATTGGCTGGCGCGGGCTGAAAGGACTGCTGTCGCTGGCCCTGGTCGCGCTTACCGGATGCTTCGGCCCTACCTTTATGGCCAATGACATGGATGCATATAACCGGCATTACATCGATAGCGAAACGGAGATGCTGCTGTTCAACATCGGACAGCTCTCACACAACCAACCGCCTCATTTCATGATGATGCCGGAGGTCGATCAAACGCGTTCGTTTAGCGGCAGCGGGGGGTTCCAATGGGCCAATCCCGCTACTTGGACGGCTGGACCATTTGGAGTGTCCACTTCCGAGAGTCCCCTGACCAAATTCCTCCCGATTCAGGGGCCAGATTTCGCACAACGGTTCGAGACGCCTTTAAGAGACAAATTTTCATATCTTCTCGAGGACGATGAGTGGTATGCCCCAGCCGCTGAGAAAGAAGCGCTTGTGATGTTGTTCGCGCAGAGCCTGGATCTAAGAGGTGGCGACGATAGCATCGGCGGACAATGCAAGAGCGGTCTCTACGTCAACAGGCGTCGCGACCAGCAAGACCAGCACACGCCTGCAGACCACTATTACAGCGGTTTCTCGGCCTGCGTGCAGGACATTATAGAGAACCATAAGTTATATTCTGTGCTGATCGACGGCCATCATGAGATTCCGACGAAAGCACCCGAGTCAGAGCTACCCAAGGCGGCGGATTTGGTTTCAGCGCTACAGGCTAACTATGAATGGACCAAACAGGGCAAGGATTTTGTACTGACAAATCCCGTCAAAATTCCTGGATGGCTTGACTATGACCCCAGCTTTGCAAAACCGCCACGATCGAACCAATGGGAGCCGGCATGGTGGCCCGCGACAGCCTCAGCGGAGTTGAGCAAATTTCAGTTGGATAAGCTACCGAGCGGCTACCATTGGAAACATAAAAAAGGCGCTGATGAAAAAGATAAAAATGCATATGCGCTTGTGCCAGATGGTTATGATCTAAGCCCCGATGGGAAGACAGGGTATGTCCTGGTAAAACCCCAACCCGCTAAACTCAAGCGTAAAGGGCCCCTCTCATACGTCGATGAGATTGTGGAAGACGTCTGGCCCGTGCCGCAAGATTATGTTTACGTCGAATTGCGCAATGGAGCGACCGAGGCTGCGGCTGAGCAGGTATGCCTGGAGCAAGCTGACCCTCGACATCCTGCTCCGTCCAACAATGTGTTATGCGGGTATTTTAAAATTGGTAATTTTTTCGAGATTATGAAACGCCTGGCAGGGATGGCTTGCAACCCCGAAGCTGGATTCACTGATTGTGAACAGAGCATCTTCGGAATTGGCTCTAAGGCTCCGCCGTGGGCGGATCATCGAACGTCGTACACATATCATACGGAAAATGGAACGGAAGCACGGGAGTGGGCTTGGGTGCCCGCTCATAATCCGAAAACCCAGCCTCTGCTGGCAAGACGGGATAGCGAGGCGTTTATCACGCTATACAAGCTATACCAGATGTCCCTCGTGGACACTTCGAAATTGGCGACCGGTACTACGCCGATCACGATTTCGCCTGGCAAATAACAGCCGCCCGGCGAGCGAACGGCCCCGTGGATGCGGTTGGGGCGGTCGGTGGCCGCCCGCTTGGTTTTTCTAGGGCGCGGTGCGGTCGAGCGAGCGGTACTGAATGGCCTCGCTTACGTGGTGGGCGGCTATCGAGGCGGCGCCGTCCAGGTCGGCGATGGTGCGCGAGACTTTGAGGATTCGCGTGTAGGCGCGCGCGCTCAGGCCGAGGCGATTGATGGCGAGCTCGAGCAGGCGCTCGCCGCCGGACTCGATTTGGCAGTGGAGGCGGAGATCGCTCGCGCGCATCTGTGCGTTGCAGAAAAACGGCATCCCCTTGAAGCGAATGAGCTGCGCCTCGCGCGCGCGATTGACGCGCTCGCGAATGGCGATCGACGGCTCACGCGCGACGCGATCGATCAGGTCCTTGTACTTCACCGCGGGCACTTCGATGTGGATGTCGATGCGATCGAGGAGCGGGCCCGAGATGCGCGAGCGATAGCGCTGAATCACGATCGGCGAGCAGGAGCATTCGTGCTGCGGATCGGTGTAGAAGCCGCACGGGCACGGGTTCATCGCCGCCACCAGCATCACGGAGGCGGGGAAAGTGAGCGTGCCCATCACGCGCGAGATGGTGATGCGCGCATCCTCGAGCGGCTGGCGCAGGACCTCGAGCGCGTTCTTGCGGAACTCGGGCAATTCGTCGAGGAACAGGACGCCGTGATGGGCGAGGCTGACCTCGCCGGGGCGCGGAATCGAGCCGCCGCCGATGAGGCCGGCGTCGGAAATGGTGTGATGGGGAGCGCGGAAGGGGCGCGTGGTGATGAGCGCGCGGCCGTCCATCAGGCCCATCACGGAGTGCACCTTGGTGGTTTCGATGGCCTCCTCGAAGGTCATCGCGGGCAGAATCGAGGGCAGGCGCTTGGCGAGCATCGTCTTGCCCGAGCCGGGCGGCCCAATCATCAG
>Ga0181536_10006833_pt1 | contig 11345 bp, 7 predicted proteins | sample PEATcosm2014_Bin_41_FD_121105 | JGI IMG/M metagenome (GOLD analysis project Ga0181536, IMG submission 121105) | Peatland microbial communities from MTU Mesocosm Facility, Houghton, MI, USA - PEATcosm2014_Bin17_60_metaG | ecosystem: Environmental > Terrestrial > Soil > Wetlands > Peat | place...
GAGGAACGCGACATCTATACGAACGCCGGTCCCGCGTCTCCGATGCGTGCGCCCGGCTGGCCGCAGGGATGCTTCGCGCTGGAACTCGCGATGGACGAGATGGCGCGCAAGGCGGGAATCGACAGACTCGAGTTCCGCCGCCGCAACACCGACAATCCGGTCCGCGCCGCCGAATACGAGATCGGCGCGCGCGCGTTCGGATGGGCCGAAAAAAATTCGCCGCCGAAATCCAGCGGCGCCGTCAAGCGCGGAGTCGGCGTCGCGTCCGCCCAGTGGCACGCGGTCGGAGTGTCGGGCCCGGAGGCGCAAGTGATCGCGCATCGCGACGGCAGCGTCGAGGTTCGCGTCGGCACCCAGGATATCGGCACCGGCACGCGCACGATTCTCGCGATCGTCGCGGCCGAGGAACTCGGCCTGCCCGTGGATCGCGTGAAGTCCGAAATCGGCGACACGCGATTTCTTTTTTCAGTACCGAGCGGCGGCAGTCTTAGCGCGCCCTCGAACACGCCCGCGGTGCGCCAGGCCGCGGCGCATCTCAAGGACAAGCTGTTTCGGATCGCGGCGCCGATACTCGGCGCCGAACCCGGCGACCTCGAGGCCGCCGACGGATCCATTCGGGTGCGCACCAACCCCTCGCGCTCGCTCGCGTTTGCCGACGTATGCAAGCGAATCCCCGGCGATTCGATTTCCGCGCAGGGCGAGCGCGTGCCCAACTACGAAGGCTTTCGGACCGATCAGGCGGGATGCCAGTTCGCCGAAGTCGAAGTCGATACCGAAACCGGAATCGTCCGCGTGACCCACGTCGTCGCGGTCCACGACGCGGGACGGATTATCGATCCGCTGACGGCGCGCAGTCAGGTCAACGGTGGCATCCTGATGGGAATCGGGTTCGCGTTGTTCGAGGATCGCCGGATGGATCCGCAGCTCGGCATCATGGTCAATCCCACGATGGACGACTACAAACTGCCCGGCGCGCTCGACGTGCCGCAGATCGACGTGAGGTTTTTCGAAGTCGCCAACGGCATCACCAACACCGGCGTGATGGGACTCGGCGAGGTCGCGCATGTCGCGAGCGCGGCCGCGGTCGCGTGCGCGGTGTACGACGCGATCGGCGTGCCGGTGCGTTCGCTTCCGATCACGCCCGATCGCGTGCTGGCGGCGCTGGGACGCGCGTGAAGGATTTGGAATTGCGATGAACCGATTCGAGGTGATCACGCCGGCCGATCTCGCAAGCGCCGCACAACTGCTTGCCCAGGACGGCCACGTCGCATTTGCAGGCGGCGTCGATGTCGTCGATCTGTCGAAGCAAGGCGTCGTATCTCCAACCGCGCTGGTGAATCTGAAAGGCCTGAAGGAACTCGGTGGAATCGAGGTGCGCCCGTCGGGAGAACTTCGCCTCGGTGCGACCGCGAAGCTGAGCGAAGTCGCCGAGCATCCCGCGATCCGCGCGCGATTCACCGCGATTGCCGAAGCCGCGAGCGAGGCGGCGACGCCGCAGATTCGCAATCTTGGCACGGTCGGCGGGAATCTCCTGCAGCGCCCGCGATGCTGGTATTTTCGCAATCCCGACGTGAATTGCCTGAAGAAGGGCGGCGACAAGTGCTACGCGATCGCCGGCCTCAATCGTTACCACGCGATTTTGGGCGGCGGTCCGGCGTACATCGTGCATCCGTCGAATCTTGCGCCTGCGTTGATCGCGATGCGCGCGAGCGCGACGATCGTTGGCCCGGCCGGCGAGCGCACTATCGATCTCGAAAAATTGTTCACCCTTCCTACTGTCGATCCGAAGCGCGAAAATTCTCTCAAGTCCGGCGAGATAATCACTGAAGTGATAGTGCCCGCGCCCTCTGCGAGCGTGAGCAGCCATTATCTGGAGGCGCGCGAGAAGCAGAGCTTCGATTGGCCGCTGGTCAGCGTTGCGATCGCTCTCGATCGCGCGCCCGGCGCGAGGACTGTCCGCGATGCGCGCGTGGTCATGGGCGCGGTGGCTCCGGTGCCGTGGCGATCGTACGAAGCGGAAGCCGCCCTCAAAGGCGGACCGCTCGACGAGCCGCGCGCTCGCGCCGCGGCCGAAGCCGCGCTCAAAGACGCGCATCCGATGTCCGACAACGCCTACAAGGTGGTGATTGCGAAGGTGATCGTGCGCCGCGCAATCATGAGTGCCGCCGGCCTGGAGGTTGCCTGAAGTGCCCCCGCCGTCCGCCAGATTCTGCGCTCATCTGCGCACCAAGACTGCGTACTACCGCACGCCCGACGGCGAGCGGATTTTCAAGCCCGACGTCTCGACGGCGTGCTACACCTGCCTCAAGACGCAGCGGCCGGTGGGACCTGACGGGCGGCCCGTAGATGCGCAATCATGCGGGACAGAGCGCGGATGTTTCCAGCCGGAATGAAAAATCCTGGACGAGGATAAAGATGCGCCGGATTTTCGGTAGTGGGCGGTTTTCAATTCTGATCGGCTAAAGCCGCGTAATCGCTCGAACAACCGACCCGTAAATAGCGTTCGAAAAGGTGAAACGGGACGTGCCGCGGGCGTGCGTCCGCGACTCCGATGCTTGGGTGAGTGCGGTGGCGCAGCCGACGCGCGAATCCCTGGAGCGAACCACGGAGTGGTGAGCGGAAGCGCCCACGCTTTACCACCGTAACCACAGTGGTAAAGCGTCAAAAAAGCCTCTTAATGAAAGGCTTTTTTGATGGGGGCGTGTACCACAGCGACGATGGGCGCCTATAACTCAAAAATGTCTGGGACTTTTGTATTTTTGGACCGGGGGGTATTCGAGTCTCGTGTAGCCATGCACGAGCGAGAAGTGCCGCGTGGTGGTGTGAAAATCTTCGCCGTGCGGTCTCCTTCCGGTCTTGGCGATACGGGTCGCATGTGCTCCTTGCGCCCCGCGCGCCAGACTCGCGCTAGCTCGGCGGCCTCGATGAAACTAGCGCTCTTTCAAAACACGCGGGAGCGCGACCAGTCGGGAATTCTGTGAGGTTCAGATTGTGGCTGACGGCAGGCGGGACTATGTTTCACAAAGCGGGTCATCCCCTGCGGCACAATCTTGAAGGGGTGGCCTCGTGGACGAGGAGGTCGTTGTGGCGCGCTTCAATGTTGTAATCCCAAAAGAGGATGGTGGCGTCGAGGTCTACGCCATGAAGCAATGGTTGCGCCAGCATCCTGAGCACGTTCCTGACGGGCTTGATCCGAGTATGAGCACCTCGCATCAGTTGCGTGACGGCCTAAAAAAGAAGGGATGGTCGATCCAGGAGCAGGGCGACGAAATCCGGCTAATTATGCCGGGCGGGGCGAATCTTGAGGCAAATATCGGTCGCGTTCTGGGCGAGGACGACTTGGAGGAAGAGCCGGAATCCGAAGCGGCTTTTGGTCTTGAGTCTCAGCTTCGGGACTTTCTCGCGCAGAACCTGACCGCGATTCCTGTGGAAGGGAGGACGGTGCATTTGTATGTTGACCCCACTGGCCGGGATGGAACTGAGTATCCAACGGACGTCGGGCGTATAGATATTCTGGCGGTCGACGACGCGGGCGCGTTTGTTGTTTTCGAGCTGAAGCGTGCCCGCAGCCCCGATCACACGATTGGCCAGTTGGTTCGTTACATGGGATGGGTAAAGCAGACTATCGGCAAAGGTCAAAAGGTTCGTGGGGTCATCGTTGCCAAGGTGATCAGCGACAGCCTGCGTTATGGAATATCTGTAATTCCGGACGTGAGTCTGTTCGAGTATGAAGTAAGTTTCAAGCTTAAGAACATCCCTGGTATGGGCCCCGTAGAATGACGTAAGCATGGTCGCATTTGATCACGCGTTCCTCCAATTGGTTGAAGGGGCAAGGTTTCAATGATACCCGCTGGGACGATCGTAGGGGGCAGGTACCGGATCGTACGGCGACTCGGAGGAGGAGGAATGAAGGAGGTTTACCTCGCGGTGGACCTGAGACTCAAGGACCGGCAAATAGCCCTTGCTCAAATGATAGAAGACGTTTCCTCCGGCGATGAGAGCCGCGCTCAAGCGCGAGTTGCGTTTCATCGCGAAGGGACCATACTTCTTGAACTTGTCAACGAACATATACCTCACATCTACGATGTCTTCAGTGAGCACGACCAACATTACCTGGTGATGGAGTATGTTGAAGGACGTACTCTTGAAGAGACGTTGAAGGTGCATTTGGGACGTCTTCCTTGGAAGCAAGTAATAGAGGTCGCGCTACAGATTCTTGACACGCTTGACTATCTCCACGGTCATAAACCGCCAATCATTTACCGCGATATGAAACCGTCAAACATTATGCTTTTGCCCAACGGACGGGTGAAGTTGATCGACTTCGGAATCGCACGCCACTTTCAACCGAAAAGCAGGGCCACCGTGATAGGAACCCCGGGGTACGCGTCCCCTGAGCAATACAAGGGGAATGCTGACACTCGCTCCGACCTTTACTCTCTCGGTGCGGTGATACATCAGGCCCTCACTGGACGAGACCCTTGTCTAGAGCCTCCCTTCAGCTTCCCTCCACTTCAGCAGTTACGTCCGGATCTCGATCCAATGGTCATAAAGGCGGTGAACAGCGCGCTTTGTTATAACCCCTCAGACAGGCCCGCCACTGCTGCAGCCTTCAGAGAATTGCTGCGAGGTAAGGAACAGACCGCCACTCGCGTGCCTGTAGGAACCCGCCCTGCCGATAAAGCTAACATTGTTGCGAGAGTCAATCCCGCCAATCTCCGAGCTTATCCAGCGTCCATCAGGAGTCCAGTGGGCCCTCAGACACTCTCGTGTTCGCGGTGCGGTTACGGTTTGAGTCGGGACGATGCGTTTTGCGGTAACTGTGGAAAGCGCGCGGCGGAGCTAGCGAAGACCATGCTAACCGGCGCAGCGAATTCTGAGCCGGCACATCCTGGTCGTACCTGCTCGAATTGCGGAGCGACAGAGTACAGCCGAGCGGCGCAGTGGTGTACGCGATGTGGTGCTAAGCTTTCGTCAATCTTGTCGCGCCAAGTGCGCATTCGCCCTCAGCATGAGACATGGTGGCTGTGGTTAGCCGCTTTGAGTAAATGGCCTTTTGCGGCGGCAGTCCTCATTATTCTAGGATGCTTGACGTGGATGATCCCGCTGGTTGGGTGGATCATAAGTCTGCTTTTGTGGCTGCGGGCAGCATTCTATCCAATAGTGCGGGCGCAAGAGCTGAAGAAGGAAATGTTAGGTATCTGCCCAATCTGCGACCAGGAGTTTTCTTTCAATAGTGATTCGCCTCCCTCTAGTTGTCCGAAGTGTTCGACGAAATTCGACAAGCTTGAAACGCTCTTTGTTCACGCGGGGTAGGGTCTCAAAACCGAATCAACGCAATTCAGGTTTCAATGACGTCGATGTTTACTATGGAAGGCGGGAAACGATGAACTATTGCACAAAGTGCGGTGCACGATGGTCCGAGGATCATAGTTGTTCAGCAGCAATATCTTCTTCAGAGGTTGTGCACATTCGCGCCCGATGCGCGCGCACGAGACAACCTTTCCTTTTGAAAGCAATCCAGACTGGGCCATCTACATTCGCCATATCTTCTGGATCATCAATCAGTGAGGCTCAACTGCGCAATCCAGCTTTTGCGGCGATTGGTCTGGATGCTGACCTTCAGATATCGCCCGAGTACCGAGGTTGTCCCTACTGTGGAAATGGGAAGTTCGCGATATGTGAATGCAATTCCGGTGCTTCTTGTGAGTTTATCAGACCGTTTCGAAATCTTGTCTTCATTCGATTTCTAACGTGCCCTTGGTGTGGCAAGAATAAGGTGCTTGTACCGACCAAGCATTTTCGATTTCGCGCCGGAGCTGATTGAAGTCGTCCCACAAAGGTAAACGAGATTTACACGATCACGAGCGAGCGGGGCACCTTAGCGTAGCTAGTGTTCACGGTTTGCGCTGGGAATGTGCGTTTAATCGATGGAATCGATTGCGTCGGCGAGGCTTTGGCTGTCGGGTTTGACATAACGCCAGATATAACGGTCGCTTCGATGGCCGGACGCTTCCTTGGCGTACTGCACGCCCTTTTCTTCAGCGAGCTTCCGGAGAAACGTATGGCGAAGCACGTGCGGCGAGACCGTGAGGCGCTCCCCGTCCTTGCGATGGGCGTTCGCTTGGTCGGCCACTCGGTTCAACGCCTTGAAAAATTGCATCCGCGACAAGCGAGCGCCGGTCCGGGTGGGAAAGATCGCGTCGGCCGGAGCTCCCTCGCGGACGGCGAGCCATTCCTCCAACACTTGGCGCGCGCCATTCTTCACCGGGTCGATTTCTCAACTCCCGGTCGTACTAGTTTCGCGGGGCGGGTCAATAACCGGCGGACTCTACTTATGATTGGCTGGAAATTGGGGTGCAGGCCACCAGGAACAGGAAAGCGAAGACTAGTAGAGCAGATAGCGCGCGCGCAGGATGCGGAAATTCTCCAGCTCCGGTTGCCAATCCGCGACGATCTGTCTGGGATCCACGCCCGACTTGATTTCCTCCAGCGTTCGACGCGAACCAACCATCGAGAGCGTCGCGTCGGTCTTGAAATCATTCCTATATAGATGATGCAGCGCGGCAATCAGCTCGATTCCGAGCGCCGGCGAATCAAGCGCCAGGCGGTCGTCGAGAAAAATCCGTACTCCGTGGCAGCTCCGGCCGCCGTAGGCGCCGGCGGATGGCGTGAAATCGGCTGTCTGAAAGCGAACGCCGGGAATCTTTCGCTCGTCCAGGAAGGAGAGCAGCGCCGCAGAACCGATCCACGGCGCGCCGATCAATTCGAATGGAGTATCGGTCCCGCGCCCGACGCTCACATTGGCGCCCTCGAGCATCGCAACGCCCGGATACAGCGTCGCTTCAGCAAGCGTTCGCAGGTTCGGCGAGGGCGGCGTCCATCGCAGCCCCGTCTGATCGAACCATTCGGAACGCGCATAGCCGCGCATCTTGATCACGTGCAGGCGCGCGCCGATGTGGTTTTCGCGATTGAACATCTCGGCAAGCTCGCCGACCGTCATGCCGTGGCGCGTCGGCAGCGGAAAATATCCGGTGAACGATTTCAAATCGGCGTCCATGATCGGGCCTTGCACGACCGCGCACGAAATCGGATTCGGACGATCCAGCACATAAAAGTCGATGCCGCGGCGGGCCGCTTCTTCCATCGCATAGGCCATCGTCGTGACGTAGGTGTAGAAGCGCGCGCCTGAGTCCTGAACGTCGAACACCACCGCATCGACGCCGTCGAGCATCGTGGCGCTCGGCCGCCGCGTCTCTCCGTACAGGCTGAAGAACTGCAGACCCGTGACGGGCTCGGTGCCCGGCGCGACGCTCTCATCGACATCGCCATGCAGGCCGTGCTCGGGACTGAAGATCGCGCGCAGCGTCAGTCCGCGCGCATGTGAAAGCGCTTCGATATCGCCAGTGCCGGCGTGAGTGACGCCGGTCTGATTGGTGATCAATCCGACGCGCGCGCCTTTGAGTTGCGCGAATTCGTCATCCGCCAATACGTCGGCGCCACTCATAACCCTTGTGTCAGCGGAAGTGCGTTTGGCCAACGCGCAGAAGGAGTTCAAGGATGGCCGACATTCCACGATGCGATCCTCGGACAGGGCGCCGAGGCGATCTGAAATCAGCGCGAGAATTTCGCGCCGCAGCGGGCCCGCATCACCTGCGCCGCCGGGGTACGTGCGGTTGGTCAAGACGATGGCATAGATGGAAGAAACGGAATCGATCCACAGCATCGTCCCGGTGAATCCGAAATGGCCGTACGAGCCGACCGGCAAGAGCTGCTCGCGATTCGCACACAGCGGCGCGCCGAGATCCCATCCCAGCCCGCGCAGGTGGCTCGCATCAACCGCGTCGACCGGCGATTGGGGAATCGTCATTTCGTCGATCGAACGCGCAGAGAGAATCGTGACCGCGCCCGCGCGGCCGCCGTCGAGCAGCGTCCTTGCGAAGGCCGCCAGGTCGTCGGCGCTGGAGAACAGTCCGGCGTGACCCGCGAGGCCTCCCATTCGCGCGGCAGTCGGATCGTGAACCTCGCCGATGCGCAACTTGCCGTCGATGTATTCGGTCGGCGCAATACGATCGAGTTCCCGCGCCGGCGGGCTGAAGCCGGTGTCAGCCATTCCGAGCGGGGTGAAAATGTTGATGCGGCAATAGTCGCCGAGCGGAAGCTTCGCGACGCGCCGAACCACCTCGCCGAGCGCCTCGAAATTGATGTCGCTGTACTCGTAGTGCGTTCCCGGAGGATGAAGCGGCTTCGCATCCTCGGTCATCTTCATTGCGGTCGAGTAGCCGGTCCATTTGCGGCGCAGGTCCAAATCCGGCGCGAGGCCGGAATAATGCGTCATCAACTGGCGAATCGTGATGCGTTGCTTGCCGTTGCGAGCGAATGCCGGCCAGTAAGTCGCGACCGGCGCGTCGAGGTCGATGCTGCCGCGCTCGCGAAGCTGCATTATCGCGACCGCGGTCGCGACGGGTTTGGTCAGCGAGGCGAGATCGAAAATTGTGTCCGGAGTCATCGCGACCCGCCGGGGCTCGAGCTCGCGATATCCGAAAGCGTGGCGATAAACGACCCGGTTGCCTTGCCCGATCTCGACGACGGCGCCGTGGATTCTTCCCGCTTCGATCTCAGACTGAACGATGGTGTCGATTTGCTGCAAGTCCGCTTCGCGCAAGAACGCGGACGAGGCGGCATCGGCAGACGCCGACGTTGCGGAGATTGCGGCGAGCAACTGGAACGCGAGCGCCGCGATCAGACGGTGCGAGAAAGACGCCGTCGGGCTTCTCATTGCGGCTATTGTACCACGTCCGGAACGTCATGCTTGCAGGCCGCGCCCTCCACGTTCAGCCCGTCGGCGGTGTACTGGTTGCGCGGGTTCCATAGCATCCAGCCGTCGGAGCCGAACTTTTCGGCGGCCGAAATTTGCTGCCTGATCTGGGTGCCGGTGAAAACTCTATAGTCGAAGGCGTAATCGCGAAACGCTTGCAGCCAGGGGCGAAACCTAATCGAAGGGATTCCGCGCTCGCGCGCGTTCTGCAGCGAAAGGAAGACGATTTCATACGGATGCGCGACCGGATTGCGATAGCTGGGAATGCCGAACTGGAAGCACGACGGGTACAGCATCGGCGAGACGTAATCGACGATGGGCGCGAGTTCCTCGAGCCGCTGCCCGATATGGGTATCGTCGAGGTTCCAGGTCACGTATCCAAAGATGTCAGCGGCGAGAAACACATTGTAGGGAGTGAGGCGGCGGCGCGCCTCGGCCAGAAAGCCGGAGATCGCAGCGAGGCGGCTCTTCATGTCGGTCGGCTTCGAGAACTTGAGCCCCGGGGCGTCGGGAAAGCGCACATAGTCAAACTGGATTTCGTCGAAGCCAAGGCGCGCCGCCTCGAGCGCGATCGAGATATTGTAGTCCCAGACCTCGGTGTTGAAGGGATCGGTCCACGCGAGGCGTTCGCGATCCCTGAAGATTGCGCCGCCGGCGCGCTTCACCGCCAAATCGGGTCGGGCGGTCGCCAGCGGATCGTCCTTGAAGACGACGATTCGTGCGATAGCGTAAATGTTGTCGTGATGGAGTTGGTCAAGCATTGCCTTCGCATCGCGCATCGTCGTGAGCTGGTTCGAATGAGCCTGCTCCGCCAGCGCAAGCGAGGTTTTGAATGCGATCATCCCGCGATCGCCTTTGACGTCAATCACCACGGCATTGAGTTCGGTTTTGTCGATGAGGCCGAGCGCCGCCCCGCGCAACTTGGCGCTGCCGATTCCGTAGAATGAAAGATAGAGCGCCTTCGGCGTCATCGGCGTGAGCGCAATCGGTCCGGAGTGATCATTCAACTTACCGGCGGGTATCGATTCGCGCTTGTAGCCGTACCCCCGTAGGCCGATCGCGTCGCCGTGGCCGTTGATCTCGAACTTGCCGTCGCGATCGGTTCGCACCACGGCGTCCCCGAGTGTCACGATCGCGTCCTCCACCGGCCTCCTGGTCAAGCCATCGATGACGGTCCCGGTGTAAGCCAATGTCGGCAGAGGCCTCACCAATGATGTGACGATGAACAAAGACAGCGTGAAAATAATCGATCTTGACATCACTATCGCCGAATGGTTGTTGGCGTCCGAGCGGGGAGCAGACTCCCGAATCTTTGTCCGACGTCGCCATTGGTAACGATGAAGCGTGGGAGCGCCATGACGTTGTCGCCGCGCGAGACCTTGCGTCGTTCGATGCTGAATGCGGCGGCGTATCCGGATTTTGTGGCGGCGGCAATCAGCTCATCGTCGTAGATACCGAACGGCCAGCTCAGCATCGTCACGCGGCCACCGAGCCGGCGCTCGAGGACCTGTTGCGATTTGTTGAGCTGAGTATCCACGAATTTCCGGTAATCCTCGGTGGAGAGTCGGCGCTTCTCGATGTGAAAATTGGGATGCCAATACGTGTGCGATTCCACCGAAAAGAGTCCGGTGGCTTTCAGTTCCGCGAGCTGTTCCCATGTCATCGCATACGAGGCGTTCGAAATCGCAGATGGATAAATGAACAGTGTCACCGGGATTCGATAGCGCTCGACCAACGGCGCCATGTCGCTGAACACGGTGCGATGGCCATCGTCGGCGCTGATCGCGACGGCGCGCGGCGGCAACTCGCCGTGGCCTGCGGCGAAATTCACAACATCGTGAAGCGCAACGACAGTGTAGCCATTGTCATGAAGATACTTGAGCTGCGATGCGAAGACCGCGGTCGTGACCGTCATGCTATCGGCAACCACCGGGCCGAACCGATGGTAAACAAGAATCGTCGCGGACGTTGCGCTCTCTGACGCAGGCCCCGCGATCGCGATCGACGCCGTCACACTCAGGGACAACGCCAGAAGTGTAACAACAAGACCGAAGCGCCCGCTTTTCTTCATAACGCTCTCACTTTTGGCGAACCAGTCAGCGCTTCAGCAGAATCAGAATTTCCACTGCAGGTTAACTTGTGCGCGGTTCGCCTCGGGCCTCCGATATCGCCGGTGTTGGAGGCTGATCGCGGTCCGTGATAGCCGCCCGGCAGCCAGGGCCCACCTGTGGTTCCTCAAAACGTAATCCGCGCGAATTCGTTGGTGGTTTCGAACGTCTGGCGATAGCCTGCCTTTATGGCGATGCCGACGAGCGTAGCGCTCCCGCTCGCCCGAAGCGAACCCCGAACCCGCACCGCGCTGCTGTTGGAATCGATCGCCCTGCGCCATCAAATCGCCGTTCTGGAGCGAACGACGTGACGATTGCCGAGCTATCACACCCAGTGTTAGTTGGGATAGCTGAAGGCCAGTCTTATTCAAGACGAACGGAGAGAAAATTATCCGATGGCGAACAACGAACAGGAGCGC
>Ga0181536_10006834_pt1 | contig 11344 bp, 5 predicted proteins | sample PEATcosm2014_Bin_41_FD_121105 | JGI IMG/M metagenome (GOLD analysis project Ga0181536, IMG submission 121105) | Peatland microbial communities from MTU Mesocosm Facility, Houghton, MI, USA - PEATcosm2014_Bin17_60_metaG | ecosystem: Environmental > Terrestrial > Soil > Wetlands > Peat | place...
AACCCAAGACGGCGCTGGCAATCTCCGATTCCGGCGACGTATCTCATGAAATCGCAAGTTGAGCAGGCACTCGCAAATCTGAAATCCGGGAACCCTGAAGACGTTGAACGGGCTCTCGAGGCACTTCAGGGGGTCGTTTACGGTTTCGGGATGAAAGTGTGCGGCGTTCGCGAGGATGCCGAGGACACGGCGCAGGAAACCCTCATCCGCCTGGCAAGGCAACTCAAGGAGTTTCCTGACGCGCGGGCGCTGGCCGTCTGGCTTTACAAGGTGGCCAAGACCCAATGCCTGATGAGCCGCCGCAAGAGCAAGTTCGCTCCCGCGCAAATGCTTTCCCTGGATGCGTTGATGCCCAAGGAAAGCGGCCCCGCAGCTCCGGCAATGAAATCCTGGAAGATTACCCCCGAAGAAATGGTGCTGAACAAGGAGTTGCGCAGCAAGCTGGAAGCCGCCGTGCTTGCCCTTCCCAAGCCTTACCGCCTGGTCCTGATTCTCCGCGACATGGAACAGCTCGACACCAAGGAAGTGGCGGAGGTGATGGGCATTTCCGCGGAAACCACCAAGATGCGCCTGCACCGGGCGCGCGTTTTCCTTCGCAATGCGCTGGCCGGCTATGTCCAGCGGGCGCAGGGGAAAGATCATGCCTGACCGGCATTGCAAGCAGATCTTCGCCATGCTCTCCGAGTACCTGGATGGTGAGCTCCCGGTGAAGAATTGCCGCGAATTAGAGCGCCATCTGAAGGGCTGCCGGCCCTGCATCGCATATCTCGAGAGCTTGAAAACCACCGTGGAAGCTTGCCGCAGCTATAAGGCGCCCAGGGCTCCCGCCCTCTCCAAGCAAGTGAAGGCTGCTCTGCTGGCGGCTGTTCATAAGGTCATTTCGATATATCTTTCTGAATAGGGTCTCATAGCAGCAACCTTATCGTGAGATGGTTCGTCAGAAGATATGTAAGCCGGGTGTAAAATCCCCGCCGGAGGCCGACCGTGAGATACGATCATTTACGACGTGTACTCGTGGTTGTGGTCGCGGGGCTGCTCTTCCTACCAGCAGCTCTCTTTAGCCAACAACAGAACCCTTCCCAGGTGCGCTCGGTGCGGCTGAGTTTGGTCAGCGGCAAAGTGACGGTGAAGCGCCCAGGCGCAGCCGAAGGGGTCCAGGCGCAGGTGAATACCGCAATCGAGGAAGGCTTTGTGGTGTCAACATCGGCTGGCGGTCTTGCGAACGTGCAGCTCGAGAACGGCTCCACGATTCGACTGAGCGAACACACCAAAGCCGACTTCACGCAATTAAGCGCGGATGCGGATGGAAACAAACTGAACGTCATTACGTTGGAACGGGGATTGGCTGGTTTTTACTTCGTCCCTGAACGACAGGACGTTTCCAAGGTGAAGATTGCTGATGCCACCTTGACTTCCCATGGCAGGACCGAATTCCAAACCAATTTCACCCCGGGGACGGTGCAAGTGCGCGTGTCGGAGGGCTCCGTCACGATTTCGGCACACGCCAGCTCCCTGACTCTGGGTAAAGGGAAGGCCATGGTGTACAACCCGTTGACGGTTGCTGAGGCGGGGGCGAAATCGCACGCGCGGGTGGTGCGCTTGAGCTACGTGAGTGGTACGGTGATGGTCAAGCGGCCTGCTTCGGCGGAAGAGGAACCGGCGATGGTGAACGTGCCCATCCAGGAGGGTTTCGAACTCTCCACTTCCGGCGGCAGTTATGCCGAAGTGGAATTTGAAAACGGTTCCACCGCCCGCATAGGCGAGCTCTCCAAATTGCTTTTCGATCAACTGGCGTTGGACGCCGACGGCAACAAGCTGAACGGCATGACGTTTGAGCAAGGATATGCCACTTTCCACTTTCTGCCCGAGCACAGCCTTCCGCGCTCGGCAAAACGGGATGGCACTATTCACTTTCAGCCCACGAACGGCGATGTTTATCGCGTCAAGATTGCCGACGCGACGGTGACGGCCGATGGCAAGTGCGAATTCCGCACGGACCTGGAACAGGACCGCTTTCGCGTGGAAGTTTTCAATGGCTCGGTAGATGTCGCCACTTCTACCCTGTCTGCCAAACTCGGCGAAGGCAAGATCCTGGAACATAAATCCGGCGGCGAGGAGTTGGCTTTCAACACCCAAAAAGGAATTGTCAAGGACACTTGGGATCAGTGGACGGAGGCACGGGATAAGCAAGTGCAGCTTACGGAAAAAGACGAGGCCGTACATCCCATTGGACCGCGCTACGGCTGGAGCGAGCTTGACACCTATGGCGAATGGATTGCGTTTCCCGGTGGCAGATTCGGCTGGTCGCCCTACGCGCGGGTAGGCTGGTCGCCCTACACCAATGGCCAGTGGCAATGGTACTCGGGACTCGGCTGGACGTGGATTTCCGGCGAACCCTGGGGCTGGATGCCTTACCACTGCGGTCTATGGGACTTGGACGCTAGCTTTGGCTGGTATTGGATGGACCCGATGTTCAGTTGCGGACTCTGGGGGCCTTCGCTGGTCAATTGGTATGCGGGACCGGGATGGATCGGCTGGACGCCGAAGGGGGGGGCCGGTCATCCGAAACCCGTTCCACCAGGGGGTCGTCCTCCAGGCCCTGTTCCTCTCTCAGCGCATTCCCAACGGGGACTTATCACGGTTCCGACCAGTGTGGTTCAAAATCGGCAGTTGATTACGCCCGAGACCGTGAACCAAATTCCGCCCACGGCGGGAAGCCCGATTGAACACCCGCCCTTCGAACCGGGCTCGCGGCCCACGAGCGCGGCAAGCTCGCCGGCGCTGAGCGCGGGAACCACATCCAAAAGCAATACCACGGCCGCGACGGCGCCGCCCGCACCGGCGCCGATCAGTGGGGGGGGACTAGGCTTCGCATCGCACCACGCTTCCGCGCCTTCCACCATCCTGATGGGAGGCGATGCGGCAAAGGAGAGGTCCTTGCCCTTGCTTGCGCACTATCATCTCTACCCCGGCCGTGAGCCCTTGCGCGCCCTTGCAGGCACAACCCTGGGGGGACGTTATCCGGTGCGCGCGTCAACGGGTGAGTTCCGCGGCAATCCTCTCAGAGGTGGGGGAATGAAGGGAGGCGCCAGTAGCCAGAACGGTCCCCGGGGCGGCCCCACCGTGTCGCACCCAGCGGGCGGGTCAGGGGCCATCATCATGGCCCACGGACAAGGTGGAGGCGGCTCGCACGGTGGGGGCTATTCCGGTGGCGGTGGCTCCTCCGGTGGCGGGCACTCCGGTGGAGGTGGAAGCGTCTCCGCCGGTAGCGGCGCGGCACACTCTGGCGGCGGTGGCGGCGGTGCCGCTGCTGGCGGTGGCGCCGGTGGCGGACACCACTGATCCACCGTCGCATTGCAGTTGTCGAATAATTATCGCGCCTTTACAGGCTGCGGGAAAGTCCCTCCAAGCTGTCATTCCGAGCCCGTTCGCTGTCATCCTGAGCGGAGCGAAGGATCTCCGCGTTTCGCTCAGGGTAAACTCCGCGAGGAATCTCGCTCTGAGTGTTTTCAACGCAGTGCGAGATTCCTCGTCGTCCGCCAATGAGAATGGCGGACTCCTCGGAATGACAGGCCAAACGGGTTTTTCCGCAGCCTGTTTGGCCCAAATGACGACGGGCGTGGCCGCTTGCGAGCGATTGCTTCTGACGGCCTCGCGCCTCGGGTTTGCCCTGTCTCCTCTTCAGGGCTTGTCGCCACCAGCGTGGCCCCCTTGTCCAGCCGCGATCCAGTCACCCCCAACTCGATTCCCACCTCCGTTACATTATTAGAAAGCCCCGACGGTCCACAAATTCTCCCCTCTGCCGTACCACCTTGTGTATGAGCTCTGCTTGCCCAAGACTCTATGGAACATATAGAGATCTCATTGCAACCCGAGGTAAGTGGAGCACGAGCTCACCACCTGCCGACCGAAATTGGAAAGTACACGCCGCGTCTGTAGTAGGCAGCAAAATGGTGCGGGGCCGGGCGTAGGGGCATCCGCCGCGGCGGACGCTGTGCCGCTACAAGATACACATCGCACCCACGCTAACTTCCGAATTCGGGTTCAAGCCCCAGGCTGCGAACGCAGTCGGGGTAGGCTCGCTATTTTATTCGCTACGACTATTCGCATATTATCGTATATAAAAAGTTGATGTTATTGACTTTAAATGGACACCTGCCTATACAATATTTCGCTGCGCGCACTGATACGCTAGAAAGCCGCAAAGCTGCTTGCAGCCGGCTTTGCCCTTAACGAAGCCAAGGAGATGATGGTGATCCCCAGCTTAGCGTGCTGCATGAGCTATAAGGCCGATTCCCTCGGGGGCTGAAAAAACACAACGGCCAGGTTTGTCCAGTTTCCATCGGAGAGGAGCATATGAATCGCCGGCAAGAAGGGGTAATGGAACATGCCCATGGGTTTGGCATTTTCTGCTCAGCGATGGCGTTAACTCTCATGGTTACCTCGGCAGCTCGAGCACAAGTGTCGGGTGCGATTTCGGGAACGGCTGCCGACTCATCGGGAGCCGTGTTGCCGGGGGTGACCGTGGTTGTGAGAAACCTGGAGACGGGATCGATTCGTGCCGCAGTAAGCGACGGCATGGGGCGTTACAGCGTGCTCTCACTTCCAGTCGGACGGTATGAGATAAGGGCACAAAAGGACGGGTTCAGAGCTGAGCTCCGCACAGGCATCACCCTGGTCGTCGGACAGGAGGCCACGGTCGACTTGGTCCTGCAATTGGGCGAAATCAGGCAGCAAGTGACGGTGACGGGGGAAGCGCCGTTGGTCAGCGCCACGTCGACTGCGACCGCGGGTTTGGTCGGAGAGCGGCAAGTAAAGGACCTGCCGCTGAACGGCCGAAGCTACGATGAGCTTCTTACCCTGAATCCCGGGGTCGTCAATTTCACCTGGGAGAAGACAGGCGGGGTCGGAATTTCCAACTCTGCCGTCGGCAACATGTTCTCGGTCTCGGGGAATCGGCCTCAGCAAAACCTCTTCTTGTTGAACGGGGTCGAATATACGGGCGCAGCCGAGAACAACATGCAGCCCGGCGGTACCTGCCAGCAGTTGCTGGGAGTGGACGCGGTTCGGGAATTCAACCTGCTGCGCGACACTTACGGGCCGCAGTACGGCAAACGGCCCGGCGGCCAAGTCACCATTGTCACCCAGTCCGGGACAAACGATTGGCATGGGACGGTATTTGAATTCCTCCGCAACAGCGACCTTGATGTGCGCAATTTCTTCGATCACGCCTCCATCCCGCATTTCGCGCGCAACCAGTTTGGGGGGTCTTTGGGGGGACCGGTCCAAAAGGACAAGACCTTCCTGTTTGGCAATTACGAAGGATTCCAGCAGCACCTGGGGTTAACCGATGTGACGCTCGTTCCAGACAACAACGCGCGCAACGGTCTATTGCCGGGCCCGAATGGCACGTCGGTCAACGTCGGAGTTGCATCCGGAGTTGCGCCCCTGCTTTCGTTGTGGCCCGTGCAAAGCCCGAATGCACCCGACTTCGGAGGCATCGCCGAATCGTTCAGCAACCCTTTGCAAACCATCCGAGAGGACTTTGGGACCACGCGGCTCGACCACCTCTTCTCTGAGAAAGACTCCCTCGGCGCCGTCTACACCGTCGACGACAGCGCGGATAACTCACCTACCATCAATCCCTATAGCACGGACCTGGAGAGCCTCCGGGAACAGGTTATCAGCCTCGAAGAAACCCACGTCTTCTCCCCCATGCTGATTAACACCGCCCGCTTCGGTTTCTCTCGCGCCAGCTACTTCTATACAGGAGAACCCACCCCCAACACCCCCGCAGCGAGTGTTCCGAGCTTTTTGGTTGGCCGTCCAGTAGGCGCGGTGGTGATCGGAGGAAGCGCGGCATCGAATCCGGCCGCACAATTAAGCCTGGCTGGAAGCAACAATGGAAGCAACCTGGACATCGCGCGAAATCTCTTCACCTATGAGGATCGCGTAACCTTCACGAAAGGGCGTCATCGGGTCAGCGTGGGAGCGTGGTTCCAACGGCTCGAGTCCAATGAAAATCTGGCGCTCAGCCAGTATGGACAGGCTACATTTACAAGTCTGACGACCTTCCTGGACGGCACGGTGGGCACTTTCCTGTTTGATCCCACACCGACCCGTCTGGGCTGGCGCTCCTTGCTCGGCGCCTGGTACCTCGAGGACGACATGCGGCTGAGTCCGAAGTTGACGCTGTCCCTGGGTTTCCGCGACGAATTCACCAACGGCTGGAACGAAGCTCAAGGTCGGGGCGCCAACTTCGTTTTCAACAACGGGGTCATTGTTACTCAACCGCGAGTCGCAAACGCAGTCTTCACTTCCAACAACGCGAAGTTCCTGCCCCAACCGCGAATCGGTTTGGCGTGGAGTCCCTTCCGCACGGAGACCGTCGTCCGCGCCGGGTTCGGGATGTACAACGATCTTCAAGATGCGCTTGGATACCGCCTCGATCAGAATGCGCCCTTCAATCCAACCGACAGCATCGCGAGCCTCCCGGTCTCTCATCTCCCTTTCAACCCCGGCGCCCCACTGCCGTCAAGCGCGAAGGTGTTGCCGGGGGGAGTTCAACCCAATTTGCAGACGCCCACCCTCGTGTCCTATTCCCTCAGGATTGAACAGGAATTGACTCCCAACACCTCGTTCAGCGTCGGTTATGTGGGATCTCACGGGTACCACGAAATCGTCAGCGTGGACGCCAACGAGCCTTTCCCCACAATTTGCCCTGCGGCCCCGTGCCCGGCTTCACTACCGGCTGGGACATACTACATTCCGAGTGGAGCGCCAAAGGCCAATCCCGCGTTGGGGAACACCTGGAGCTGGTTTTCTGAGGGGGTCAGCTCCTACAATGCCCTGCTTTTGGATTTTACTCACCGCTTCAGTGGGGGCTTGGCCTTGCGGGGAGTTTACACTTGGTCGAAGACCCTCGACGACGGAGACTCACTGAATGCCACCGCCGCGGCCAATGCCCCGGGGTTGGTCATGAATCCCTTCAACCTCCACGCAGACTGGGGACTTGCAACGTTTGACGTCAGAAACGTTGGGGTCATTAACGGAAGCTATGAGCTACCGTTCGGACGGGGGAAGGCTTTCCTGAATGGCTTCGGCGGTGGGCGTAATGCACTCGCTAGCGGCTGGAGTTTGAATAGCATTGTGACCTTGCAGAACGGCTTTCCATTCACGCCACAACTCAGCTTCAATCCCTCCAACAACGGGGATACGCGCAACCCCGTGCGTCCGTCTCTGAACCCGGCGTTCTCCGGGCCTGTGATTCTGGGGAGTCCAAACCAGTATTTCAATCCCAACGCCTTTCTCGTCCCACCTAACGGGACCTACGGGAATCTTGGACGAGACACCTTTACTGGCCCGGGGCTCGCCACGCTTGATCTTTCCTTGCTCAAAGACACGAAGATTACGGAGAAACTGGATCTCCAGTTTCGGGCGGAGTTTTTCAACGCCCTGAATCGCGCTAATTTCAATACCCCAAACCTGATCGTATTCACATCGGCCGCTGGGGTCCCCTCCCCCACTGCCGGTGTCATCACCAGCACATCCACAACGTCGCGGCAGATTCAATTCGGACTCAAGCTGATCTGGTAGGCCACCCGGAGCAGGCAGGGTCGTCGTGGCACGGCCATCTTGGCCGTGGTCACGGCCGAGAGACTGTGAAACAACCAACGCGGGCCCAGATGCCTGATCCGCTCCTGGCCTTGCACCCGGATACGGCGGCAGCGCCACGAGATGAAAAAGCCTGCCTCGTGTCATTCTGAGGCCGCCGTTTTTTGGTGGCCGAAGAATCCCTGCAGTTTCTTTGAACGGCCAGTCCGTCAGCTGAGGATGAATGTTCTTTACGAACTGCGGACCCGCCGCGGCGAGTTCGTCGTCCGCCAATAAGAATGGCGTCCCGCCGCGGCGGGATCAGAATGACAGCGCCTAGGATGTGCGCCGTGTCTGCGCAACTCCAACTTCCGAGTTCGTGTTAAAGGGTTATCTTGCGGAGGCAAGCCGTGGCGTGACCTGAGTGTCAGGGCGCAACTCGTCCGTGCCTCGGAGAGCGACCATGTCCCCTTCCCGAAGGTCTCCAAAAACCTCAATTAAACCGCCGCTGGTCGCACCGGTCTTGACGTCCACCCACTCGGCTTTGTCATCGCTCAGGCGCACGACAAATACGCGCTCGAGCGTCGTGGCAATGGCGGTTGACGGCACAAAGAGCGTTGGGTTAGGACGCTCGACCGGCCAGAGCACCTCAGAGAACGTGCCGGGGTCGAGCCGACCTGAAGGGTTACTCACATCGAGTTCCACAGGCATGGTGCGCGTCTTCATGTCTACCGAGTGAGATATGCGCGCCACTGTGCCCGTAAAGGTTTGGCCGGGGAACGCGGGAACGGTAAAGCCCACCTTGGCTCCTTCGGGAATCCCCGCCGCGTAATTTTCAGGCACTGGAACAACCAATCTGAGCCGCGAAAGCGTCTCGACCCGCACCATCGGGACTGAGGCGCCCGGCCCACCCGCGGGACCCACGAGTGCCCCGGGGTGCACGTTCCGTTCCGTCACCACGCCATCAAAGGGTGCTGCGACCTGAAGATATCGTTCGATCTCAGTGACCGATTGCAGCGCCTGCTTCGCTGCGTTCACATTGTCCTGCGAAGCCTTCACCTGGGCGGCGTCCGCCTGCGCTGCCTTTTCGGCAACGATGAGATCATTGCCAGCCACCACTCCGGGTGTCGCCGCGGCTACTTTGAGCTTCTGATAAGTGCTGTCATCGGCAGCCAGCTTGGCTTGCGTTGCGGAGAGTTGCGACTCGGAGCTTTGGAGTTGGGCTTGAGCTTGCGCGCGCTGCGCGACCAACTCGGGCGCTTCCAGGCGGGCGATCGATTCCCCACCCTTCACATGGGAACCCCGGTCCACTCCGATCCATTTCACGAATCCGGTGACCTTCGGATAGATGGCCACGACTTCATAAGGCTGCAACTCGCCGGGAAGGTGGACTGCGATCTTGAGCTTTTGCGAGACAACGCGCACAGCGTCAACCGTTGGGATTGAACCGGCGCCATTGCCTGCCGAGTCTGTTGACCCCGGTCCGCCACCCCCCGAATTGCAAGACACACAAACCCAGCCCACCATCATCAAGAGCGTTATGTGCATCAACCGAAGGCTTTTCATCGTGTCTCCTCTTCCGGATTCTGTGAATCGGCGGCATGCGGTTCTGCATAGGCGCTTCGAGGGTCGTCGGGATCGAGCGACGGCGAATGGACTTTCGCCCGCTCCTGCACGAGCGAAAACACGGCGGGCAGAATTAACAGCGTCGCGATCGTGGAGGCAAGCAATCCTCCAATCACCGATCTTCCCAGAGGGGCGGTTTCTTCCGCACCTGTGCCAATGGCCAGCGCCATGGGAAGCATGCCCGCGATCATGGCCATGCTGGTCATCAAAATGGGGCGCATGCGCGATTGGGCGCTGCGGCGGCCTGCGAGCGCCGCATCGGCTCCCTCGATTCGGTATTGTTCGGCAAAGACCACTAACAGGATCGAATTCGCCACCGCCACGCCAATGGCCATGATCGCCCCCATGAACGACTCGATATTCAAGCTTGTCCCGGTCAGTAACAGAGCGAGGACCACGCCGGCGACTACTGCCGGGACCGTGGAAAGCACCACGAAGGAAAGCCGCATGGATTGAAAGTTCGCCGACAGCAGCAAGAAAATCACCACAACGGCAAGAGTCAGGCCGACGCCGAGGCTTGCGAGCGTTTGATTCATGGGCGCGATCTGCCCCCGCACGCTGACGGTAACGCCGCGCGGAGGAGTCCCCGCCCTTGCGAGAGAGCCATTCACATCGCCAGCGGCTCGCCCGAGGTCTTCTCCGACAACGTTTGCCGTTAGCGTCAGTAATCTCTGCCCGTTGTAGCGGTCGTACTCTCCCACGACCGTCCCATAATTCACCTGTGCAAGATCGCCGAGCAAAGGATGCTGGGCGGTTCCAGGAGTGAGGGGAACGTTTTGGAGATCCCCGATGGAAATCATCTCGGCTTGTGGGACTTGGACCTGGACCTGATAAGCCACTCCTGATCGCGGGTCGGCCCAATAAACCGGCGTGACGAACCGGCTTGAAGACGTGGCGTTGACAAGCGCATCCCCCACTTGCTGGACGGTCACGCCGAGCTGCCCGGCCATTTCCCGATTGATGTTCACATTCAGGCTCGGGTAGTCCAAGGGCTGCTGCAATTGGAGGTCGCGGAGGGACGTGATCCGACTGAGTTCGGCCTGGACCTTCCCAACATACTCGCGATTGGCGGCAAAATCCGGACCGCTCACCGCGACTTCGACCGGGGTGGGAGCGCCGAAATTCATGATCTGGCTGACGATATCACCTGCTTCGAAGGAGAAGCGGGTGTCGGGGAACATCGCCGGCAGGCTCTTCCTGAGCGCGGCTTGTAGCTCATCCACGCTTACCGGCGAGCCTGGCTTCAGCGCCACTCGGAGCAGGCCGTCCTGTGGTCCGCTCGCCCACAATGAAATCGTATTGACAGGGTACGCGGTTGGAATGGTTCCCACATAGCCGAGTGTGATATCCACGTTCTTCTCACCCGCCAAACGCCTGACCTCTGCCTCGATCCCTAACGCCGTTCGCTCGGTCACGGAGACGCGGCTGCCCGTGGGCGCGTGGAAGCGGAGCTGCATCTGGCCTGCCGAGGCCCGGGGAAATATCTCGCGCCCGAGTCGCGGACCCACAAAGAAGATGATGGCGATCGCAACAGCAAGATAGAGCCCGACAACCGCCCAGCGGAAGGGCGCAAGTCTCTCAAGGATTCTTACCCAGCCGTCCCGCACCCTGGCGAAAGTCAGTTTTCCCGCCTGATCCTCGTACTCAGAATGTTGGGGGAGGATCCACACGGACATGACGGGTATCAGCGAGCTGGAAAGGAAGTAGGACGCCGCCATAGCAAAGCCTACCGCCAGCGAAAGCGGAACAAAGAGCGAGCGTGGCACGCCTGTCATGAAGAATGAAGGCACAAAGACCGCCAGAATGCAGACCATCGACAAAAAGCGCGGGATAACCGTTCGGCGTGTGGCGTCGAGCACCGCCCGCGCTTTGGATTTGGCTTGGGGGAGGCTGGCGTGGATGTTCTCAATCTCCACCGTGGCCTCATCCACCAGAATTCCGACCGCCAGCGCCAGACCGCCAAGCGTCATGATGTTAATGGTCTGCCCGGCGCCCCACAAAGCGACTACAGCCGTCAGCAGGGCGATGGGGATTGAGGTTACGACAATAACCGCGCTGCGCCAATCCCGGAGGAACAACAAGACGACCAATCCCGTCAACAGGGCGCCCAGCAGGCCCTCCCGGA
>Ga0181536_10006835_pt1 | contig 11343 bp, 11 predicted proteins | sample PEATcosm2014_Bin_41_FD_121105 | JGI IMG/M metagenome (GOLD analysis project Ga0181536, IMG submission 121105) | Peatland microbial communities from MTU Mesocosm Facility, Houghton, MI, USA - PEATcosm2014_Bin17_60_metaG | ecosystem: Environmental > Terrestrial > Soil > Wetlands > Peat | place...
ACGAACCGGAAAAAGTGACCGCGCCGCATGCACGCGCCTACGTCATTCCCATCAATTGGCGCACGCATTCCGCCAAGTTGGTCGTCTGCCTGGAATAAGCTGCGCAGAGCCTATCGCGCGCCGCTGGGCGCCACGGTCACGGCTGTAGGCGGGTCGCGGACCAGTTGACCGGCGCACCGGCATCGCCCGGGCGGCCGGCCAAGCGGGTCCATCGGGCCCGGTCGTGTACGCGAAACTCGCCTTCGACCCACAATTCGATGGCGTTCACGACGAGCCGAAAGCCACCCCAGTTGGGCGGGCGTACAATGTCGGCCGTAACCGATTCGGGTTCTCGAGAACCAGGGCCATCGTACGGAACCCCAAAGCGCCGAGCTGCCGCTGCGATCGCCTTCGCCAGCGCACCGCGTGATTCGACCGGCTCACTTTGGTGGCTGGCCCAGGCGCCGAGCCGGCTCTGCCAGGGGCGGCTCTGAAAATACGCATCGCTTTCGGAGGCCGACAGCCGTTCGACTCGGCCCTCGGCTCGAACCTGCCGATGTCGATGGTCCCAATGAAACACGACGGCTGCCTGCGGATTGGCCTCGAGTTCGCGGCCCTTGCGGGATTGATAATTGGTGTAAAACGTAATGACCCCGGCGTCCGCGGCGATATCCTTGCAGAGCAGCACTCGCGCCGAAGGCTGGCCGCCGGCATCCACGGTGGCCAGTACCATGGCATTTGGATTCGGCTGCGCAGCATCGATCCGAGCCTGGGCCAGCCATTCCGCCGCCACCTGCAAAGGATTGGCCGGTAGTGGGTCAGGAAGGGTTTCGGTCCAATCCGTCTGCGTATTCGCGCTCATGTGCGAATGGTATCCGTGTCGTTGCGCTTGCGATAGCCTTGGGTCCGCCGGTAAAAGGGGAGCCGGCACAAAATGGGAATTAAAATTACATGACTCTGGACGAATTGCGAACCGCATTGACCGAGCTCGACGAGCAGCTCATTCATCTCGTCGCCCGCCGCCAGGCTCTCAGCGAACAGGTGGCGTCCGTAAAACGTGCGACCGGACGCGCCACGCGAGACTTCGGTCGGGAGCGGGAGGTCATTTTACGCGGCCGGAACACGGCCGACGCTCTGGGGGTTTCCCCGGATCTCGCCGAATCGCTGCTGCGGCAGTTGATTCAGTCATCATTGGCGACGCAGGAACATGCGCGCGTCGCGGCACACGCGCACGGCAGCGGCAAACGCGCGTTGGTGATCGGCGGTTGCGGCAAGATGGGCGGGTGGTTCTCGGAGTTTCTGGCGTCGCAGGGGTTCAGGGTCACGATTGCCGATCCGTCGGGTTCTCTTCCGGGCTTCGATCGGTTGGCCGACTGGGAAAACGATGCCCTCGATTTCGATCTCATCGTTCTGGCAACTCCCTTGAGTGCCACCACGAACCTGCTGCTGGCGTTGGCTGAACGTGCGCCGCGCGGCCTGATCTTCGATTTAGGGTCACTCAAGACCCCTTTGCGCGCCGGGCTCGACGCGCTGGTCAAGGCGGGTTGCCGCGTCACATCGCTGCATCCCATGTTCGGGCCGGATACAGAGTTGCTTTCCGGGCGGCATGTCATTTTCATCGATCTGGGCAACGCCGCGGCCTTGCAGGAAGCGCAAGATTTGTTCGCACCGACCATGGCGGAGCGCGTGGTCATGGGCTTGGACGAGCACGATCGCTTGATCGCCTACGTGCTCGGACTCTCCCATGCGCTCAACATCGCATTCTTCACCGCACTTGCGGAAAGCGGTGAGGCGGCGATGCGCTTAGGCCAGCTTTCGAGCACTACGTTCGATTCGCAGCTGGAGGTAGCCAGCCGCGTGGCCGCCGAAAGCCCGGAGCTTTACTTTGAGATTCAAAGCCTGAATGACTATGGCGGCGAGTCATTGCTGGCGCTCTCCCAAGCGGTCGAGCGCGTGGTGCACGCGGTGAAAACCAAGGATGCCGTTGCATTCACCGCCCTCATGAATCGAGGTCGAGCCTATCTGGACGTGCGGGCTGCGGCCCGCGCCGGCTGAAATTCCATCGAAGGATCTCGACAATGGACGAAACGATTCAAGAGAACGAAGACCTCAAACAGCGTTTGAAGGACATGACCGCCGAGGCCGCCAACAACGAAAATATTTTGAAACGAACACAGGCGCGCGAATTGACCTTGCTGCGCGCCGACACCCTGTCGCAACTGCTGCGAACCATGGTGGACGGCCTACGCGAGTCGTACGCGCTCGACGCTATCAGCGTCGTGCTTCTCGACCCACAGCACGAGATTCGCCATTTACTGATTGCGGGCGGCGATCGGCCCGATGAATTCAAGCAGATTTTCTTCGTTGATTCATTGGTCGGGCTGGCGCCGCAGCTCACGGCTTTGCACAAACCATGGCTGGGTCCGTTCACCGGCGCCGATCATCATCTGCTGTTTCCGGGAAGCGTCAACTTGAAGAGTGCGGCCCTGGTGCCGCTGCCTCGCATGGACCGGCCCATCGGCGCATTGTGCTTCGGAAGTTGCGATCCCACTCGCTTCACTCGCCACCATGGAACTGATTTTCTCGCCCATTTGGGGGCGGTCGCTGCGGTTTGCATCGAGAATGCCATGAACCGGTCGCGGCTGCTGCGCGCCGGGATCACCGATTTCTTGACCGGCTGGCACAACCGTCGCTATCTGCAGCAACGCTTGAAGGAAGAGTTGGCGCGGGCTCAGCGGCGCGCCGGCAGTATTGCCTGTCTGATGATCGACGTCGATCAGTTCAAAGGCATCAACGACGGCTACGGACACCTGGCCGGCGATAAGGCATTGAAAGAAATTGCGCTTCGAGTCGAGGAAGAAATTCGCAGCATGGATACGGCTGCGCGTTTCGGCGGCGATGAATTGGCAATTCTATTGCCCGAGGCCAGCTCGGCCGAGGCAGCCACGTTGGCGGAGCGCATCCGCAAAGCCATTGCCGCAAAACCGTTTTCCCTCACTCCGCAGATCAAACGCAGTTTGACGGTGTCCGTGGGCGTCGCATCGGTCTTGCCCGGACGGGATGAAACGGATCTGAAGACCCTCGCGGATCGATTGCTGGCGGATGCCGATGCGGCGTTGTATCGAGCGAAGGCATTGGGCCGCAATCGCGTGCAAGTGGGGGCCGGTTGAGCGGAAGCCGCAGGGCGATCCGGCGGGGAGATCAAAATGTGATGCGACGCTCGCGGCGCAGCAGAATCAAAAACAACGGCACGCCGATGAGAGCGGTCAAAGCGCCCACGGGCAACTCACGTGGCGCCGCGGCGATACGGGCCAACGTATCCGCAAGAGTCAACAAGCTGCCTCCCAGCAAAATGGAGGCTGGCACCACGATACGGTGATTGCTGCCGGCTACGAGGCGTACCAAATGCGGCGTGACCAGCCCGATGAACCCGATTCCGCCTGCGGTGGTGACTGCCGTTGCCGTGAGCGTGGCGGTTGCACAGAACAGCGCGATGCGTGCGGGCCGAAGCGCCAGACCCAATGACTGCGATTCGATGTCGCCGCGCGCCAGCACGTTCAAACTGCGTGCGCCGGCCATGGCCAAGAGGCCGATGATAGCCAAGATCGCGAGCGCCGCCGGGGAAAACTCCGAGAACGACAGATCGCCCATCAGCCAGAACAACATTCCGCGTAGGCGGCTCTCATCGCCGAGCGCCAGCATGAGGCTGACGATCGCGGTGCAGCCTGAGGCGACCACGACGCCGTTGAGCAACAAGCGCTGTGGAGTCCAACCGCCGCGGGCGTGGGCCAGCGCGAATACCAGCACGGTAGCGCCCAACGCCCCCATGCCCGCCGACCAATCGATGAATAGACTGCCGAATCCCAACAACATGGCGCCAAGCGCCGCTACGGCGGCACCGCCGGAGATCCCAAGCACATACGGGTCGGCCAGTGGGTTTCGCAGCAGAACCTGCATCAGAACGCCGGCGAGCGCCAAGAGTCCGCCGGTACTGAACGCGTTGAGCGCCCGCGGCAGCCGCAGCTCCAGGATGACCTCGCGGACGAGTTGCGGGCTATCGCCGGGGGCGATGGCGTCGACTCTCGCGCCGCCGTGCCCGAGCAGCCCCGTCAGAATGGTCTTCACGCTGAAATTCGTGCTACCGACGGATACGGCCAAAGTCAGGCTGGATATCCCGATGAGCGCTAGTAACAAGAGCAGTCGGCTGGCTTTCATGTGGCAAGTACCATACGGACCACACCGTTTCGCCACAAGCCGAATGCGGCCAACTTCGAAGCAGCGGGGGTGGAATCGCGGTCAGAGCTGTGCCGCGAGTCGAGCACAAGCGCCCGATGATATGGAACAATTGAGGAATGTCCGCTTCACCAGCCATCGATTACATAGACCAGGACGGTTTCCGTGCAAATGTGGGTATCGTTCTGACCGGAGGGGCGGGACAGGTGTTCTTGGGCGGCCGCGTCGGGGGCCGTGGCTGGCAATTTCCGCAGGGTGGCGTCAACCGGGGTGAACGGGTGGAAGAGGCGCTATTCCGCGAATTGAAGGAAGAAATCGGTCTGGAACGCGAAGATGTCGAGCTTTTGGGTTCGACACGCGGGTGGCTGCGCTATCGATTGCCCCGGCAATATGTAAGGGACCGCTGCATCGGCCAAAAGCAGCGCTGGTTTCTCCTGAAGCTTACGGCCAACGAAGCAAAGCTGCGTTTCGATAGCACCAACCAGCCCGAGTTCGATCGGTGGCGATGGGCCGACTATTGGACTCCGGTGCGAGAGGTCGTGTATTTCAAGCGCCGGGTCTACGTCCGCGCTTTGCATGATTTGGGCCGGCTGATGTTCCCCGACGGGCTGCCGCCTTATCCGGAGTGGTGGTCGGAAGTGAGCACCGAGGGCCGCCTGGAGCTCTAACGCGCGCGCAGCGCGCGCCTGTCGGGGTCGTTTCGACGCCGTTAATGTGGCGCGCAGCGCCTTAAAAAGGCTTGACGATGGCCAGAATGATGATGCCGAGCAACAGCAGCGAAGGCACTTCATTGAACGCGCGAAACCACTTGGCACTGTAAGTGCGGCGATCATGGGCGAAATCGCGCAGAAACTTGAAGCAAAGCAAGTGGTAGACGATGAGCAGGAGTACGAGCGTCAGCTTGACTTGCAGCCATCCCATCTTAAGGTACGCAGGCGCGGCCACAATCATCGCGATTCCCAGCGCTACGGTGGCTATCGCGCCGATGCTCATGAGCATGAACAGGCGGCGTTCCATGATTCGGAACCGCTGCACGCTGATCCAGTCCGCGGCATCCGCGTGATAAACGAACAGCCGCGGTAGATAAAACAGGCCTGCGAACCAGGTCACCATCGCCACCACGTGAAAAGCCTTTAACCAGAGCAAGTTCCGTTCCTAAGAGATCGACGGGCACGGATCTTACCGCGTGGCCCTCGGCTTCGTGTAATGTCTCGTACCCTCGCGAATTTAAGGCATGAATCACACTTCATGGCGGACTTGTTCGGCAAACTGGTCGTCCGATCCCATGTGCCCAAGCGGCGAGCCGTGCTGCTTGCAGCGGCGGCGTTGCTCGGCGCCGTCGTGCTCTACGGCGCGTTCGAACTCGGCCGGTACGATGCGGGCTTTCGGGTCGTGGACTCGGTGCGTGGGGCGTTGTCGGCGAGTGCGCGAATCCGCACGTTGGAAGCGGAAATAGAACGTCAGCGAGAGCAGTTGGCGGCGGCCGATGTGGCACGACGCGTCGATCGTGAGGGGTACAAACAAGTGGAGCGGAGTTTGGGCGACATGCAGAGTCAAATCGCGCGACTCACGCAAGATTTGTCGTTCTATCGCGGCTTGGTGCAGCCGGATTCGCTGGTGCACGTCAAGGTACAACAGATGCAAATCGTGCCCGAGCCGGCGGCGGGCCAGTATCGGTTGAAGTTCGTTCTGATGCAGACGGGCAAGCCGGACAAAGTGGTGGCAGGCAGCGCTGCCATCTCGATCGACGGGTTGCTGCGCGGCAAGCCGATGACTGTGAGCTTCACCCAAGTGTCGACCAACCATCGCAGCGGCCTCGCCTACTCTTTTCGATACTTTCAGGACTATGACGAGCCCGTGCAGTTGCCCCCTGGGTTCGAGCCGACCCGCATCGGGATCGAGATCCACTCGGGCAGAGATGTCACCCATGGCTTTCGCCAGGCGTTTGTCTGGAAAGCGCAGGGGATGTCGATGGAAACCGAGGCAGGCGGCGGTCCGGGAAATCCGGAGGCCCAGCCAAAGGGTAGTGCAAATGTTCAAACGGAAACAGAGTAAAAACCTCAACATCGACACGTTGATCGGCGCCAAGACGCGCATCAACGGGGACGTAGAGTTTTCGGGTGGTCTGCATCTGGACGGCTATATCAGCGGCAACGTAAGCAGCGAACTGGACGGGGAGGCGAGCTTGTCCGTCGGCGAGCAGGGCGGAATCGAGGGATCGGTGATCGTGCCCAATATCCTGCTGAATGGTATCGTCAGAGGCGATATCGACGCCACCGAGCGCGTGGAACTCGGCGCGAAAGCGCGGGTGTTGGGCAATGTGCGTTACTCGGTCATTGAAACCGCGGTAGGCGCCCAAATTAACGGTAAGTTGATCCATAGGACGAACGGCGGGGACGGTGAGGGGGATGCCGGTCCCACGGGCGACTCTCAACTTTGATTGGCCACTGGCCGGCGAGTACACTAGCGCTATGAACACTACCTCAGAATCCGCACTTCAGCCGGAACTTGCCCCTCCGCCCCCCGATGTATTGGTATTCACCGATGCCGCGGCCGGAAAGGTGGGCGAATTGATCCGCGAGGAGGCGAACCCGAACCTGAAGTTGCGGGTGTTCGTTTCAGGCGGCGGCTGTTCCGGCTTTCAGTACGGATTCACTTTCGATGAGAAAGTGGAAGAGGGCGATTTTTGCGTCGAAAACGCGGGCGTGCAATTGCTGGTGGATCCGATGAGCGCGCAGTACTTGATGGGCGCGGAAATCGACTACAAAGAAGATCTACAGGGCGCTCAGTTCGTTATTCGTAACCCGAACGCCAAGACCACCTGCGGCTGCGGCTCTTCGTTCTCAGCCTAAAAATGCTGGTCGTGTGATGGCCGGGGCTCGTGTCGTGCCCGACGTGCTCGCGGCCGTCGATTTGGGCTCCAACAGTTTTCATATGGTCGTCGCGCGTCATTCGCACGGCCAACTCGTCATCCTCGATCGATTGCGGGAAATGGTCCGCCTGGCCGGGGGCTTAAGCGACAGCGGCCGGCTGGATGATGCCGCCGCGGAGCGCGCCCTGCGATGTCTGGAGCGTTTCGGCCAGCGGCTGCGTGCCATGCACGCGGACAGCGTGCGGGTCGTGGGCACCAACGCCCTGCGCCGCGCGCGACGCAAGCGATGGTTTCTGGAGCGGGCGCGCGCCGCGCTGGGGCATCCCATTGAAATCATCTCCGGTCTCGAGGAAGCGCGGCTGATTTACTCGGGCGTGGTGCATACCAGCCCGTTGAGTCCCGACAAGCGTCTGGTGATCGATATCGGCGGCGGGTCTACCGAGGTTGTGATCGGGGAGGGTTTTGTTCCTTTGCTGCTCGAGAGTTTGTCGGTGGGCTGCGTCGGCTTGAGTTCGAGTTATTTCGACGATGGCAGAATCTCGGAAAAACGATTCGAGCGTGCGCGCACTGCGGTGAGATTGGAACTCGAGCCCATCCAGGAAGCCTATAAGAAGTTGGGTTGGCTGCAGGCGTTCGGCAGTTCGGGAACGGTGCGCGTGATTGCCGACGTCGTGCGCCGCCTGAACCCGGATTCGCCGCGCATCACCGTGGACAATCTGCGCAGTCTCGCCGATCGGGTCATTGCCGCCGGCCACGTCGATGATCTCGACCTGCCCGACGTGGATGCCGAGCGCGCGCCCGTGTTTCCCAGCGGCCTCGCCATCTTGTTGGAAATCGTCGAGAACCTCGGCATCGATCGAATCCGCATCGCCGAGGGTGCGATGCGCGAGGGGTTGTTGTACGACCTCATGGGCCGCTTCACCGACGAAGATGCGCGTGTACGCAGCGTGCGCGCCATGGAGAAACGCTACCACGTCGATTCGCTGCAGGCAGACCGCGTTGAGGCTACCGCCGTGGTGTTGCTGGAACAAGTCGAATCCGACTGGGGACTCGAAGACCCTCTGGCGGAGTCCGTGCTGCGCTGGGCGGCCCGCCTGCACGAAACGGGCCTCGATATCGCTCATTCGAAATACCATCGGCACAGCGCCTATCTGTTGGAGCATGCCGACATGCCGGGATTTCCGCGCGAAGAGCAGGCGCTGTTGTCGGCATTGGTCGGCGGCCACCGCCGGCAATTGTCGCTCGAGCCGCTGGAGGATCTGTTGCCGCCCTGGGATCGCCACGCGGAATTTCTCACGGTCCTGCTGCGCGTAGCGGTGCTGCTGCATCGCGGCCGCAGTCCGCAGCCGCTGCCGGACGTGGCTTTGCGTGTGAAAGGCCGCAATCTGACTTTGGAACTGCCGCAGCGTTGGATGAAAGAACATCCGCTGACTCTCGAGGACCTGGAACAGGAGCGCGTTTACCTGAAAGAAGCCGGGTTCCGTCTCAGCAACGTGTGACGCGAAAGACTCCTAAGCTTCGGCGAGTGCCACTCGGTCATCGTACAAACTCAGGAGGCGTGCTTGCGCACTCGTCTGGCCGGCGGACCCGGCCTGAGCATAGCCGCCGTCGGATGACAACTCCCACGCTTGACAGTCGTCGTCGAGATAAAGATGCAAATCATCCATAACCCGCGTCTGCAGTTCGGGCGAGACCGGAAACGCCACTTCGATCCGACGGAATAAATTGCGGTCCATCCAATCCGCGCTGCCGCAGTAGATCTCGCGCGCGCCTGCGTTCTCGAAGTAGTAGACGCGGGAGTGCTCGAGAAATCGGCCGACGATCGAACGTACTTTGATCCGCTCCGACACGCCGGGAACCCCCGGCCGGAGGCAGCACACCCCGCGAACGATCAAATCGATGCCGACGCCGGCACGCGAAGCGCGATACAGGGCTTGAATCACGGCGGGTTCGGTCAGGGCGTTGAGTTTGACAATGATCCGCGCCGGTTTACCGCTGCGGGCATGCTGGGCCTCGCGTTCGATCTTCATAATCAAGGCGCTGTGCAGGCTGAAAGGCGCATGCAGGAGCTTGCGCAGTCGCGGTACCTGGGTCAGTCCCGTGAGTTGCAGGAAAATCTCGTGAATGTCTTCACCGATCGATTCGTCAGCCGTCATGAGGCCGTAATCCGTGTACAGCCGCGCGGTGTTCGCATGGTAGTTGCCGGTCCCCAGGTGACAGTACCGCCGCAGGCCCTTTTCGTCGCGCCGTACCACCATGACCAATTTGGCGTGAGTCTTGTAGCCGAAGACTCCGTACATCACGTGCGCGCCAGCCTCTTGCAGCTTGTTGGCGAGCTCGATATTGGCCTCCTCATCGAATCGCGCGCGCAGCTCGATGATGACGGTGACGTCCTTGCCCGCCTGCGCGGCTTCGGCCAAAGCGCCGACAATGGCGGAGTCGCTGCCGGCGCGATACAACGTCTGCTTGATGGCGAGGACTTGAGGATCACCGGCGGCCTGCTTGATGAAATCCATGACCGGACCGAATCCCTGAAACGGGTGATGCAGCAGCACATCGCCGGCGCGCAGGGTTGCAAAGATATCGCTACCCATCTTGAGCCGCTCGGGAATGCTCGGCGTGAATGAGGTGTATTTGAGCTCAGTCCGGTCAACGAGGTCGTACAATGCCATCAAGCGGTTGAGATTGACGGGTCCCGATACCTTGTAGAGATCGTCCGCAGTGAGGCCGAATTGTTCCAGTTGGTACGCCAAAATTTCGTCCGGACAATCGCGCGCGGTCTCCAAGCGCACAGCATCGCCGTAGCGGCGCGAGGCCAATTCGCCCTGAACGGCGCGCAGCAAATCGTCAACTTCTTCCTGCTCGACGAACAGATCGCTGTTGCGCGTGACCCTGAATTGGTAGCAGCCTCGCATGCGCATTCCGCCGAACAGCCGGGACACGAAAGCCTCGACGATGGTGCCGAGGAACACGAAATGCCGGCTGCCCAGTTCATCCGGAAGTCGAATGAGACGGGGTAGCGAACGGGGAGCTTGGACCACCGCAAGGCCGCTATTGCGGCCGAAACCGTCCTCGCCTTCGATGACGACCGCGAAATTGAGGCTTTTGTTGAGAATTTTCGGAAAAGGCCGTGCCGGATCCAGCGCCAACGGACTCAACACGGGCTCGACTTCACGCTCGAAATACGCGGCCAACCAAGCCGCTTGTGCCTCCGTCCACGTATCCGGCGCCACGAACACTACCCCGTTCCTTGCGAGTTCCGGCAGGAGGCCGTCGTTGAGGAGTTCGTATTGCTCGTCGACGAGGCGCACGGTTCGGGTGCGAATTGCCTTTAGCTGTTCGGGCACCGACAGCCCGTCAGGGGCTCCCTGCACTGCGCCGGCATCGAGCAGCTGCTTCAGACCCGCCACTCGGATTTCAAAAAACTCATCGAGGTTTGCGCATGAAATGCATAGAAACTTCACGCGCTCCAGCAGCGGAATATTGACGTCTTTCGCCTGTTCCAAAACGCGTTGGTTGAACTCGAGGAACGACAGCTCGCGATTGATGTAGAGCTGGGGAGTTTGTAGGTCGGTGTCATTCATAAATCTAAGTGTGAGGTTTTTTTAGGTGTCAACTGATTGAACCTCGCCGCTTGCCGGCGAATCCTTCCGGGGCCGGGACCCTCAGGCGTAGCGATAGACGCCGCCCAGGATGCGCGCGCCCCGCGCGCCCGTCACGCTTCCCGCGCTCGACGTCCATGACAGGCGCTTCAATCCCGCCGAATCGTGCGGCGGGCTAGTTGACCGATGTCGTCGATGGGATGTCGCTCGAGTTACCCAACGGACGCGCGGCAGCCACCGCCGTTGCGTGATTTGCGGTGGCTGCACTGCTGCTCGCGGCCGATGGCGGAGCGGAGGCCGTTGGCTCCGCGGGCGTCGTTGCCGACAGGGCGGCGAGCAATGGAGTTGCAGCGCTGCGGAATTTCGCCAAGGAGTCCGCTCGCAACGGCTCGGCGCCGGGCAAGCGCACGGTTTGTGGGTTCATGTGGACCCCATTCATCAGATATTCATAGTGCAGATGCGGTCCCGTGGCAAGCCCGGTCATGCCGACGTAGCCGATGATCTCTCCTTGATTCACATGCGAGCCGACATGGAGGTTTTTCGCAAACCGCGACATGTGGCCATAGAGCGTCGACACGCTGTTGCTGTGCGTCAGCACGATCGCGTTGCCATACCCGCCGCGCGTGCCTTCGAAGCTGACCTTTGCATCCCCCGCTG
>Ga0181536_10006836_pt1 | contig 11342 bp, 9 predicted proteins | sample PEATcosm2014_Bin_41_FD_121105 | JGI IMG/M metagenome (GOLD analysis project Ga0181536, IMG submission 121105) | Peatland microbial communities from MTU Mesocosm Facility, Houghton, MI, USA - PEATcosm2014_Bin17_60_metaG | ecosystem: Environmental > Terrestrial > Soil > Wetlands > Peat | place...
ACTGCCTGCAAGACCCGCTGACCCAGTGCGTCGATGCGGCCGTCGGCGATTTCGTGCTGAAGCGCCGGGACGGGTTTTATGCCTACCAGCTCGCGGTGGTCGTGGACGACGCCGCGCAAGGCATCACCGACGTCGTCCGCGGGCTCGACCTGTACGACAACACCCCGCGTCAGCGGCTGCTGCAGACGGCGCTCGGGCTCCCGATTCCCCGCTACCTGCACCTGCCGCTCATCGTCGACGCAGCCGGCGCGAAGCTGTCGAAGTCCCGCGGCGCGCTGCCCGCCGATGCGTCGGCAGCGCCGCAGATCCTGACCGAGGTGCTCGGCTGGCTGCGGCAAGCTGTGCCGGCTAGCCTGCATGCTGCACCCGTGGACGCCCAGCTCGAGTGGGCCATTCGCGAGTGGAACCCCATGCGGCTTCATGGAGTTATGACAATAAACTCGACGCGATCGTAGGCGGCCGGATTCTTGCCATGCTGCGGCGCGGGCGTATGATGCATCCCAGCCCATCGCGCGGCGGCGCAGCACACAGGGACATCCGATGAGCGAGCCACGGGTCATCAAGAAGTATCCCAACCGCCGGCTGTACGACACCGTCGAGAGCCGCTACATCACGCTGGCCGATGTGCGCCGGCTGGTCATGGACAAGGTCGAGTTCGTGGTGGTCGACAAGAAGACCCAGGAAGACATCACGCGCAGCATTTTGCTGCAGGTGATCTCCGAGCAGGAGCACGAGGGCGATCCCATGATGAGCCAGGACTTCCTGGCGCAGGTGATCCGCGCCTACGGCGGCACCATGCAGGGGCTCGTCGGCGATTACCTCGAACAGAGCCTCAAGCTGTTCACCGCGCAGCAGGCGCAGCTGCGCGACCGCGTCCGCTCGATGGTCGGCATGGATCCGATGTCGACGATGTCGAACCTCGCGCAGGAAAACTTCCAGCGCTGGCGCCAGATGCAGGATGCGTTCTTCAAATCAATGATGGGCGGCGGCGCACGTCCGGTCGAGGAAGACCGCAAGGACTGACGGCCGGGCTCCCCGACCCCAAAACGTCAGCGGGGGCCCGTCGGCCCCCGCTCCGCACTCGGCCTGCGGTTCCGGCTCAGACGTCCCGCATCGACAGTCGCACCCGCCCCTGGCGGTCGACCTCGAGCACCTTGACCTTGACGACATCGCCCTCGCGCAGCTTGTCGGCGACCCGCTCGACGCGCTCGTTCGAAATCTGCGAGATATGCACCAGGCCGTCGCGGCCCGGCAGGATCGCGACAAATGCGCCGAAGTCCATCAGCCGCACGACCTTGCCCTCGTAGATCTGGCCGACCTCGACGTCCGCGGTGATCAGCTCGATGCGGCGCTGCGCCTCGCGCGCCTTGGCACCGTTGACCGAGGCGATCTTGACCGTGCCGTCGTTCTCGATGTCGATCGTCGTGCCGGTCTCCTCGGTGATCGCCCGGATGACGGCGCCGCCCTTGCCGATGACGTCGCGGATCTTCTCCGGATCGATCTTGATCGTGGTAATCGTCGGCGCCCACTCCGACATCTGTTCGCGCGGCTTGGACAGCACCGCGTTCATCTTGTCGAGGATGTACAGGCGGCCGTCACGGGCCTGGGCGAGCGCGACCTTCATGATCTCGCTCGTGATGCTCGTGATCTTGATGTCCATCTGCAGGGCCGTGATGCCGTCCTTGGTGCCGGCGACCTTGAAGTCCATGTCACCGAGGTGGTCCTCATCGCCGAGGATGTCGGTCAGCACCTGGAACCGGTCGCCTTCCTTGACGAGGCCCATCGCGACGCCCGCGACCGGCGCCTTGATCGGGACGCCCGCGTCCATCAGCGACAGCGAGGAGCCGCACACCGAGGCCATCGAGGAGGAGCCGTTGGACTCGAGGATGTCCGAGACGACGCGGATCGAGTAGGGGAAGTCCTCGATCGAGGGCACCATCGGCGCGAGCGCACGCTCGGCGAGCGCGCCGTGGCCGATGTCGCGGCGCTTGACGCCGCCCATGCGGCCCGCCTCGCCGACCGAGAACGGCGGGAAGTTGTAGTGGTGCCAGTAGTACTTTTTGGTCTCCAGGCCGAGCGTGTCGATGCGCATCTCCTCCTTGAGCGTGCCCATCGCCACGACGCTCAGCGCCTGCGTCTGACCGCGCGTGAACAGCGCCGAGCCATGCGTGCGCGGAGTGACGCCGACTTCGATCGAGATGTCGCGGATCTCGTTCTCCGAGCGCCCGTCGGGACGCATCTTGTGCACGGCGATGCGCTCGCGGATGATCGCCTTCTCGAGCTTGTCGAACGCGAGCTGGACCGCCGCGCGGCGCTCCTTGGCGTGCGTGAGTTCGCTCTCGGAGGCACCGTCGCCGGCGGGCGGCGCGTGGTGCTCGAGGATCGACTCCTCGAGCTCCTTGGTCGCGTCCTGGCGCTCGAGCTTGTCCACGACCTGCGTCGCCGCGTCCAGGGCCGCCCCATGCGAGGTGCGGATCTGCTCGAGTACCGCTGGGTCGACGGCGATCGTCTCGAAGACTTTCTTCTCCTTGCCGACTTTCGCGGCGAGGTCGCGCTGGAGTGCGCACAGCTTCTTGATCTCTGCGTGGGCGATGTCGAGCGCGTCGAGGATCTCAGCCTCGGGGATCTCGTTGGCGCCCGCCTCGACCATCAGGATCGCCTCCTCGGTGCCGGCGACGATCAGGTCGAGGTCCGAGCGGCCTTCCTCGTTATCGGAGCCCACCCCCCCGCTCAGATCCTCCTCGCTGGGGTTGACGACGAAGTTGCCGTCGATCTTGCCGATGCGCACGGCGCCGACGGGCGTCGGCAGCGGGATGTCGGAGATCATCAGCGCGGCGGAGGCGCCGTTCATCGCGAGGATGTCATACGGGTGGACGTGGTCGATCGACAGCGGGATCGCCACGAGCTGCGTGTCATAGCGCCAGTCCTTGGGGAACAGCGGGCGGATCGGACGGTCGATCATGCGCGCGGTCAGCGTGCCCTTCTCACCGGGGCGACCCTCGCGCTTGAAGAACGAGCCGGGGATTTTCCCGGCGGCATACATGCGCTCCTCGACGTCCACCGTCAGCGGGAGGAAGTCGACGTCGCGCAGGGAGCCGGCGACGGCTGTTGCGAGCACCATCGTGTCGCCCTGGCGGACGACGACTGCACCGGAGGCCTGCTTGGCCATCCTGCCGGTCTCAAACGAAATCTCGCTGACCCCGCCGTCCAGGCGGTGTGCCCCGATCTCCACGGAGACCCGTGTAACGGCATCACTACTCATATTCACTGCCTTCCTGTTCCGCCCGTCGGTCGGCGGTCCGTTTCTCTTTTTCTCTTTTCCCGAACGGACGGAGCTTAGCGGACTGCGCTGGCGGGCAAGGCTAGGACGCGGCTGCGGCGAGACCCTCGCGCAGCAGCTCGATGCCCGGGAGATCCCCGGGCGAGGCGGCCTGATAGCTCCAGCGCACGACCCCGTCGGGGCCCGTGATCACGAGCGCGCGCTCGGGGAAGCCGCCGGCGTGGAGCACGCCGAAGGCCGCGCAGGCGGCGCCCTTGGGCTCGAAGTCCGAGAGCTGCTCGCTGCCGACGCCCAGTTTCTCGACGAACGCGCTCTGCGCCCACGTCGAGTCGCACGAGACGCCGTACAGCGCGTCGCCGCGCGCGGCCAGCTCGGCGCGCAGCTCGTCATACAGCTGCAGCTGGTCGGTGCACACGGGACTGAACGCGAACGGGTAGAACACGAGCACGCTCGTGCGCCCTTGCAGATCCTGCTCGGTGAACGTCTCGCCGTCGGCGCGGGCGAGCTTGAAGCTCGGCGCCGCTGTGCCTGGGGCGATGACGGTCACTACGCTTATTTGCGCAGGCCGAGCTCTTTGATGAGGGCGCGGTAGCCCTCGAGGTCGCGGCGGCGCAGGTAGGCGAGGAAGCGGCGGCGCTGGCCGACGAGCATCAGCAGGCCGCGGTAGGAGTGGAAGTCGTTGGCCTGCTCGCGCAGGTGCCCGTTGAGGTGGTTGATGCGCTCCGTCAGCAGCGCGATCTGGACCTTGGTGTTGCCGGTGTCCTGCTCGTTGGCGCCGAACTTGGCGGCGATCTCGCGCTTGCGCTCACTTGTTATTGCGGCCATGGTCCGGGCACGGTAGCAGACGCGAACCGCTCGGCCCTGAAACCGCGCGGGCCTCGCGCCGGGCCCTATCCGGCGATCTCGCGCGTGCGCGCGACGTCGCGGTGCATCTGCTCGATCAGCGCGGTGGGGTCGGAGAAGCGCCGCTCGCCGCGCAGCCGCGCGAGGAAGCGCAGGCGCAGCTCGCTGCCGTACAGGTCGCCGTCAAAGTCGAGGATGTAGGCCTCGATCAGCTCGCCGCGCCCGGTCTGAAATGTGGGGCGCACGCCGATGCTGACGGCCGCCGGACGCGTGCCGATCGCCTCGCTCGCGGCGATGCACGCGTAGACGCCGTGTCCGGGGCACACAAGCGCCTCGTCGGGCACGAGGTTGGCCGTCGGGAAGCCGAGCTCGCGCCCTCGCTGATCGCCGGGCACGACCTCCCCGCGCAGCTCGAAGCCGGCGCCCAGCAGCCGGTCGGCCTCGGCCACCTCGCCGGCGAGCACCAGTCCGCGGATGTGGCTGGAGGAGACGATCTCGCCGTCGACCTCCAGCAGCGGATGCACGACGGTGCTGAAGCGCCGATCGGCCGACAGCAGCGGCGGGTCGCCCTGCGCCTTGTGCCCGAAGCGGAAGTTCTCGCCGATCGCGACCTGCTTCGCGCCGAGCGCGCCGACGAGCACGTCGTCGATGAACTCGCTGGCGGAGCGGCTCGCGAACTCGCGGTCGAAAGGAATCACGATCAGCTCCTGCACGCCGAGCGAGGCGACCAGCTCGGCCTTGCGCTCGAGCGTGGTCAACAGCTTCGGGGTGTGCTGCGGCGAGACGACGGACACGGGGTGAGGCTCGAACGTGAGCACGCTGTCGGCGCCCTTGATCACCTCGCGATGGCCGAGGTGCACGCCGTCGAAGGTGCCCACCGCGACGCTGCGCTCGGTTCCGCGCTCCACGTCGGGCAGGCGAGTGACCTTCACGGCCGCAAAGCCTATTTGGAGATCACCCCGAGCGCCTGCTCCAGGGCGATCAGGGGCGGATCGCGCCACGGCTGCCCGCGCGCTGGCAGGCCGACCGCGTCGCGCACCTCGAACGGCCCGATCGCGGTACGCCGCAGTTCCAGGCAGTAGGCGTCGCCCAGATCGGCGATCAGCGAGCGCACGTAGGTCCCGGAGCCGCATTCGATCGCGAAGGCCGCACGCGGCGGCGCGCCCGGCGCGACGACGCCCGCCGGGACGTCGGGGTCGCGCCACAGCTGCTCGAAGCGGCTGACGGTGACGATCCGCTCGGGCATCTGGAAGCTCTCGCCGCGGCGCGCGCGCTTGTACGCGCGCTCACCGCCGATCTTCACAGCGGAGTAGATCGGCGGGCGCTGGCGCAGCTCGCCGGTCGGCAACACGGGCGGATCGGGCGGCACGCGTCCGGTGTGCGTGATCTCCCCCTCGGTGTCGCCGGTGCTCGACTGGGCCCCCAGCTGGGCCACGGTCTCATAGCGCTTGGGCAGCGCCATCAGCGCGTTCTGGGCCTTGGTGGCTTTGCCGACGAGCACCAGCAGCAGGCCTGTCGCGAACGGGTCGAGCGTGCCGGCGTGTCCCGTGCGCGCGCCGCCGAGCGCCCGTCGCACGGCGGCGACGACATCGTGCGAGCTGATCCCGGCGGGCTTGTCGATCAGCAGCACACCGTCCATCGCGCAGCACACCTGGCAGTCTCGCCGCCGCGACCCGCTCAGGCGAGCGTGGCAGCGGCGTGCCCGTCTGAGGATGGGTGCAGCTGTGCTGCGATCGCCTCGCGCAGGAACACGATCAGCTCCTCCGGCTCGAGCGGCGTGGAGAAGCCGGCCGCGCGGCGGTGGCCACCGCCGCCCTGAGCGCGGGCGATGATCGAGACGTCGACGTCGTCGTCGGTCGCGCGCAGCGAGACTTTGTACTGGCCCTTGCGCTCGCCGCTCGAGAGCTCGCGCACGAGCACGGCGACCTTCGTGCCCTCCAGCGCGCGCAGCTGGTCGATGATGCCCTCGGAGTAGCTCTCTTCGGCGTCGGCGCGATCGAAGTCCTCGGCGCTGAGCGTCGCGATCGCGAGCTCGCCGCCGTCGAAGCGCTGTAGCTGCGCGAGCGCGAGCGCGAGCAGCGTGAGCTTGCCCAGTGGCACGCCCTCATACAGCCTGCGGTACACGCCGGGGACATCGACGCCCGCTTCGATCAGCTCGGCGGCCATCGCGTGCGCGCGTGGCCCGGTGTTCTCGTACATGAAGCGCCCGGTGTCGGTGATCAGCCCGATGTAGAGCGCCTCGGCAACCGCCGGCGTCGGGCGCACGCCGAGCCCGTGCATCAGGTCCCACACGATCTCCGCCGTGCACGAGGCCTCGGGCACGACGTGGTTGAGCGTGCCAAAGCGCGTGTTGTCGTGGTGGTGGTCGATGTTCAGCAGGTGCGCACCGTCGCGCAGCACGCTGGCGGAGTTGCGGTCGATGTTGCCGCAGTCGAGGAACACCACGGTGCGCTCGGCGATGTCGGCCGGCGGCAGCGTGATCAGGCCGTCGAGCGAGAAGAAGCGGTACTCGCGCGGCAGCGGCAGGTCGGCGGGCGAGATGAACATCGCCGAGTCCTTGCCGAGCGCGCTCAGCAGGCCCTGCATCGCGACCAGCGAGCCCAACGCGTCGCCGTCGGGGTTCTCGTGCGCGGCGAGCACGAAGCGCTGGTCTTCACGCAACCGCGCGAGCACGAGCTCACGCGTCTCCTGAACGGGCGGGATCTCGCTCACGAGCCCTCGCTCGTGTCCGCCTCGGGGGCCTGTGCGATCAGCTCCTCGACGCGCAGCGCCCGGTCGGTGGTGTCGTCGTAGAAGAACTCGAGCGCCGGCGTGCGCTTCAAGCGCAGCTCGCCGGCGACGCGCGCCTGCAGGAAGCCGTGGGCGCTGCGCAGGCCGTCGAGCGTGAGCTCGCGCTCGTCCGGGGTCGACGGCCCACCGGCGGCGCCGAGGACGCTCACGTACACGCGCGCATGGCGTAGGTCTGGGCTGGTTCTGACGTCGGTCACGGTTACAAATCCCACTCTCGGGTCCTTCAGGTCCCCTGCCACGGCATCGCCGAGCACCTGCCGGATCGCCTCGTCCACCCGACGCATCCGTCCTGTGCTCATCCTACCCCTCCAATTCCGCGCGACGGCCTCGGTCCCTGCTCGGGTCAGACAGACAGCTCGCGCTCTACCTGGCGTGTCTCGTAGGTCTCGAGCACGTCGCCCTCGTGCAGGTCCTGGAAGTTCGCGAGCACGATGCCGCACTCGAAGCCGCTTGCGACCTCGCGCACGTCCTCGTTGAAGCGGCGCAGGCTGTCGATCGTGGTGTCGTAGATGACGGTGCCCTCGCGCACGACACGCACGTGCGAGCCGCGCGTGATCTTGCCCTCGGTGACGAATGAGCCGGCGATCGTGCCGATGCGCGACGCTTTGAACAGCTGGCGCACCTCGGCCTGGCCCAGCGACGTCTCGACCTCGGCGGGCTCGAGCATGCCCTGCATCGCCGCGCGCAGCTCTTCGATCGCGCGGTAGATGACGGCGTAGGAGCGGATCTCGACGCCCTCGCGGTCGGCGATCTGGCGCGCGTCGCCGACGGGCCGCACGTTGAAGGCGAGGATCACGCCCTCTGACGCCGCGGCAAGCATCACATCGGACTCGTTGATGCCACCCACGCCGCGGTGGATGATGTTGACCTTGACCTCCTGCTGTGGCAGCTTGGCGATCTCGTCCTCGATCGCCTCGAGCGAGCCGGCGACGTCGGCCTTGACGACCAGGCCGAGCTCCTTGACGGTGCCCTCCTGAGCGAGCTTGAAGACGTCCTCGAGCGAGACCTTGCGCCCGGAGCGCCGCGCGAGCGCCTCGGTCTTCAGGCGGTTGGCGCGCTCGCCCGCGAGCTGGCGCGCACGGCGCTCGTTCTCGACCACGCGCACGTGCTCGCCCGCCTCGGGCACGCCGTCGAAGCCGAGCACCTCGACCGGCTGGCCCGGCATCGCCCGTTTCAGTTTGCCGCCGGTGAAGTCGTGCATCGCGCGCACGCGCCCGAAGTGCGCGCCCGCGACGAGCGCATCGCCGACGCGCAGGGTGCCGCGCTGGATCAGGATCGTCACGACGGGACCGCGTCCGGGGTCGAGCTTGGACTCGATCACCGCGCCCGATGCCTCGGCGCCGGCGTTGGCCTTCAGCTCCTCGAGGTCGGTCACCACCTGGATCGTCTCGAGCAGCGTGTCCAGGCCCTCGCGGGTCTTGGCGCTGACGTCGACGAACTCGGTGTCACCGCCCCACTCTGAGGGCTGCAGGCCGTGCTGGGTCATCTCCGTGCGCACGCGCTCGGGCTGCGCGCCCTCCTTGTCGATCTTGTTGACGGCGACGATGATCGGCACTTCGGCCGCCTTGGCGTGGTCGATCGCCTCCTCGGTCTGCGGCTTGACGCCGTCGTCGGCCGCGACCACGATCACCGCCAGGTCGGTGACTTTCGCGCCGCGGGCGCGCATCGCGGTGAACGCCTCGTGGCCGGGCGTGTCGAGGAAGGTGATCTCTTTGCCGGCGTGGCGCACCTGGTAGGCGCCGATGTGCTGCGTGATGCCACCGGCCTCGCCTGCGACCACCTCGGTCTCGCGAATGGCGTCCAGCAGCGAGGTCTTGCCGTGGTCGACGTGGCCCATGATCGTGACCACCGGCGGGCGCTCGATCAGGTCCTCCTCGGCGTCCTCGAATTCCGGCTCGACCTCGACGTCGTCGGCGGCATGCACGATCTCGATCTGCTTGTCGAACTCATCGGCGAGCACCTGGATGGCGTCGTCGGAGAGCGTCTGCGTGAGCGTCGCCATCTCCCCCAGCGACATCAGCTTCTTGATGATCTCCGGCACCGGCACGCCGAGGTACTCGGCGATGTCCTTGACGGTCGAGCCGGAGTTGACGCGGATCAGATCCGTGGCCTCCATCGCGGCGGTGTCGATCGGGGCGATCGTCTCGTCGTAGGTTCCGCGCCGGCGACGCCCGCGTCGCGGACGGCGCTGCGGCTGGTTGGAGGGGCCGCCCTGCTGGCGGCGCGAGGCTTGCGAGTCGATCACGACCCGCCTGCGTCCACCGGGCCCGATATCGCCGGGCGTGCGCTCGCCGGTGCGCGAGTCGCGCGTGGGCCGCACGCGCTCGGCGGCGGCAGCAGCGGCAGCGGCGGCTGATGGCGCGGAGCCGGCGGAAGCGGCCGCGGTGGGCGCGGAGCCAGACGCAGCGGCGGCGACCGGCGCGGGGGCCGATGCGCTCGGGCTGGGCGCGGGCGCACTCTGCGCTGACGGTGCTGCGGTTCCCGCGGGTGCGGGTGCGGGCGCGGTGGCGCTTGCCGCCGGTGCTGATGGCGCGGCGCGTGGTGGCGCTGGCGCCGGTGCGGGCTTGGCGGCGGGCGCGGCAGTCGCCTTCGCGGCGGGCGCGCCGTTGGAGCTCGCGGGCGAGGCGGCCGCGCCCACGCCGAGCGCGCGCAGCGCGGCGTCCTCCTCGACGGAGGAGGCGGCGGCCTTGGCGTCGATGCCGGCGAGCTTCAGCTTCTCGAGCAGCTCTTTGCTCGAGAGACCGTGCTCCTTGGCGATCTCGTGTACGCGCTTCTTACTCATGGTTAACCGATTCTACGAGCTTGGGGTCGAGCGTTACCGCAGAGCGCAGCGCACGCGCAATTCCACCACGACGCGTCGCGCGCTCCAGGCAGGTGGGATCCGCGACTGCGCCGGCGTGCGCGTCTCCGGCGCGGCACAGGTAGGCGCCGCGCCCTGGCAGCGTGCCGGCGCGATCGGCGACCGCGATCCTGGGAGCGCGCGCGCCGCCGCTGGCCGGGCGCTGATCGCTCACGGCGATGCGCAACAGCTCTGGCTTCGGCGCTATCCGCCCGCAACCGACGCAGCGGCGCCGGGGCACGTGCCGCTCTATGTCGCCTGCTCCTCGGCGGCCGGCTCGCCGGCCTGCTCCGGGACGTGTACGGCCTGCGCGTCGGCGGGAGCCTCAGCGGGCGCGTCCTGCGGCCCGGCGACTGCGTCTGCGGCGGGGGCATCCGCTGCGGGCGCATCCGCGGCCGGCACGTCCTGCGGCTCGGCGGGTGCCTCGACGGCTGCGGGTGCCGCGCCGTCGGCGCTCTCGGAGGCGAGATCGCCGACGTTGTCGCTGGCGATGTGCGCGAGCGCCTGGTGGCTTTCCAGCCCGCAGTAGCGCGAGTTGGGCAGCGAGGCGTTGGGGCAGCGCCTGCCGTTGGAGAGAATCGCCGCACAGCGACCCTGCACCTCCTCCTCCTCGTAGCCGTGCTCGGCCTCCTCGGCCGCGAACTCGGTCTCCGAGCGGATGTCCACGCGCCAGCCGGTCAGACGCGCGGCCAGGCGCGCGTTCTGGCCCTCGCGTCCGATCGCCAGCGAGAGCTGGTCGTCGGGCACGATCACGGTGGCCTGTTTGGCGTCGTCGTCGACGAGCACCTCGCGTACACGCGCGGGCGAGAGCGCCTTGGCGACGAAGCGCGCGGGCTCATCGTTGAAGGGGATGATGTCGATCTTCTCGCCGCGCAGCTCGGAGACGACCATACGCACGCGCGAGCCGCGCGGGCCGACGCAGGCGCCGACCGGGTCGACGCCGTCGGTGTGCGAGATGACGGCGATCTTCGAGCGGTAGCCCGGCTCGCGGGCGACGTTGGCGATCTCGACGAGGCCGTCGGCGATCTCCGGGACCTCGAGCTCGAACAGCTTCTTGATCAGCTCGGGGTCGCGCCGGGAGACGATGATCGCCGGCCCCTTGGTCGACGGCGAGACCTCCTTGATGACGGCCTTGATGCGCTGTGAGTGGTCGTAGCGCTCGCCCTCCACCTGCTCGGACTTGGGCAGCAGCGCCTCGACCCGTTCGCGCAACTGTACGAGCGTGTAGCGCGAGTCCGACTGCTGCACGATGCCGGTGATCAGCTCGCCGACGCGGTCGCGGTACTCCTCGTACATCATGTCGCGCTCGGCCTCGCGGATGCGCTGCAGGATCACCTGCTTGGCGGTCTGCGCGGCGATCCGCCCGAAGTCGTCGGGCGTGACGTCGCGTTCCTCGATCTGGTCGCGATATTCGGCGAACTTCTTGGGATCGATTTCCGGTTCCTCGGGTTCGCGCATCTCGCCGGTCTCGGGATCGACGGTGGTTTCCTCGTCGATCGTCTCGACGATCAGATGCGCCTCCAGGCGCTCGGGGATGATCAGCTCGATGACCCTGAAGTCGGCGGTCTCGCGGTCCATCTCGACCCGCGC
>Ga0181536_10006837_pt1 | contig 11341 bp, 10 predicted proteins | sample PEATcosm2014_Bin_41_FD_121105 | JGI IMG/M metagenome (GOLD analysis project Ga0181536, IMG submission 121105) | Peatland microbial communities from MTU Mesocosm Facility, Houghton, MI, USA - PEATcosm2014_Bin17_60_metaG | ecosystem: Environmental > Terrestrial > Soil > Wetlands > Peat | place...
AAGTCACCCAGTTGCTGATCTTCGGCGCCACCGTGCTGCGTGTGCGCGGCAGCTACGAAGACGCCTTCCAGTTGAGCCAGCGGTCCTGCGAGCGGTGGGGGTGGTACAACCGCAACTCGGGCATCAACCCGTACCTGGTGGAAGGAAAGAAGACGGCGGGCCTGGAGATTGCCGAGCAACTTGCCTGGGAACCTCCCGATTGGGTAGCCGTTTCGGTGGGGGATGGTTGCACCCTGGCGGGCGTCTGGAAGGGATTCCGCGAATTGAAGACCCTTGGGCTGATCGCGCGGACGCCGCGCATTCTGGGAGTGCAGGCCGCCGGCGCGGCGCCCATCACCACGGCATTCTTCAGCGGCCAACCGCTGGCGCCCATCGAGCCGGAGACCATCGCCGACAGCATCGCGGTGGGGGTGCCGCGCAATTGGAAGAAGGCGGTGCTGGCCGTGAAAGAGTCCGGCGGCGCCATGATCAATGTCAGCGACGAAGAAATCCTGGATGCCATGCGCTACACGGGGCGGCTGGCGGGCATTTTCGCCGAACCGGCCGCGGCTGCGGCGGTGGCCGGCCTGCGCCGCGCGGCAGCCGAGGGCGTGGTGGCGCGGCGCGCCGGCACGGTGGCGCTGATTACCGGAAACGGCCTGAAGGACGTGCAGTCGGCGCGCGCGGCCGTGGGGCAGCCTTACGATATCGCGCCCGACGGCGGCGCCCTGGAAGACATTCTGCGCGAAAGGAAGTTGCTTCCGTAATGGCGGCGCCCTCGCTGCTGATTCGCAACATCCATACCCTGATCCTGATGGATGACGGGAACCGCGTGCTGCGCGATGGGTATGTCCTGGTGGAGAATGGAGCCATCGCGCAAGTGGGCGCCGGCGACAAGGGATTGCCCGCGGCCGGTCGCGTGATCCGCGCGCCCCACTCGGTGGCCCTCCCCGGGCTGGTGAATACCCATCACCATCTTTACCAGACGCTGACCCGCGCCTACGCCCCGGCTGCCAACGCGGAGCTCTTCGATTGGCTGCGCACCCTCTACCCGATTTGGGCGCGGCTGGACGAGGAAGCCGTGCACGTTTCGGCGCTGGCGGGCATGGCCGAACTGCTGCTTTCCGGCTGCACCACCACCAGCGACCACCACTACGTATTTCCGCGCGGCTCGGGCGACCTGATCGATGCCCAGGTAGAGGCCGCCCGCCGCATCGGAATCCGCTTCCACGCCACGCGCGGCAGCATGAGCGTGGGCCGCAGCAAGGGCGGTCTGCCGCCGGATTCGGTGGTGCAAAGCGAAGAGCGGATCCTGCGCGACTGCGAACGCGCTATCGCCCGATATCACGATCCCGCGCCCGGCTCGCTGCTGCGCATGGCGCTGGCTCCGTGCTCGCCGTTTTCGGTCTCGCCGCGCCTGATGCAAGCCAGCGCGCAACTGGCGCGCCGCCATGGGGTTCGCCTGCACACCCACCTGGCGGAGACGCGCGACGAAGAAGCCTACTGCCTGGAACATTTTGGCAAGCGCCCGCTGGACCTATTGGAAGAAGTGGGTTGGATGGGCGCGGACACCTGGCTGGCCCATGGCATCTATTTCAACCGCGGGGAAATCGCCCGCCTGGGCCGCGCCGGCGTGGGGATCGCGCATTGCCCCAGCTCGAACATGCGGCTGGGTTCCGGTTGCGCCCCCGTGCCGGCGCTGCGCCGCGCCGGCTGCCCGGTGGGCCTGGGAGTGGATGGCAGCGCCTCCAACGACAGTTCGCACATGCTGGCCGAAGCGCGCCAGGCGCTGCTCGTGCAAAGGCTGCGCCATGGAGCCGCCGCCATCACCGCCGCGGACGTGCTGCGCATGGCCACCGTGGAGGGCGCCCGCTGCCTGGGGCGCGACGATATCGGCAGCATCCAACCCGGCAAGCGCGCCGATATCGCCATGTTCGATCTCAATGGGGTGGGCTATAGCGGATCCGGCGATGCCCTTTCCGCGCTGCTGCTGTGCGCGCCGGCCAAAGCCGACACCCTGATTGTGGAAGGCCGCGTGGTGGTCGAAGGCGGCGAGCTGCGGACCGTGCCGCTGGACGCGGTTCTGCGACGCCATCGCAAGGCGGCGGCCAGGCTGCAAGCGGCTTCGTAGAACCGTACCCAAACAGTTCGGCTGGCGGACCCTCTTGCCGATGTTTGCTCCGGGCGCGCCGCCGGATCTTTTGCGTAGGTGATCGAAAAATGCTACGCGCCCGGTAGGGTCTATGGCTCAGCACGCCGTGGTCAGGGCTCAACGGCACAGATCTGCAACCACACCACCATCCAAGCTACAGAATCAGGAGAGGGCCAAAAACGACTTCTGCGGATCGCCGAGAAACTCATCGATCTCGGTGAGTCGGCTCCTGACGAGCGCTTCTATGGCCTTCGTAGAGCAATTGCCGAGCCGGATCCAGAGAATCTTCGGTGGATACCCTTCCAGGAAACTTCTCTGGCGGAAGTCAGCGTCTTTAGTGACAATCGCGAAACCGTGCTGGACGGCGTATGCCCAAATCGTGGTGTCCGTTGCTTCCCGGAGTCCGACATCCCGTACATGCATCGCGCTGGGGAAACAATCTGCCAGAGCCTTACGCAAAAAGGGAGACAAATTCTGATCGAAAAGCAGTCTCACGCAGGAATGCTCGCCAATCGCCGTTCGCGATCCGCAGCAAAAGCGAGGCAGGCCCGAATGTCTTCGTGGATGAGGTCTGGAAAGTCGTGCAAGATCTCGTCTTCAGACATCCCGGAAGCCAAGTAGTCCAGTATGTCGTAGACTGTAATCCGCATACCGCGGATGCACGGCTTCCCGCCCATCTTGTCGGACTCGATTGTGATGATCTTGCGGTAATCCATGCGACCCGCTCCGGGGTTCCATCTTCAACCATAACAAAATCTGGGCTGGTCGGTGACTTGCAACTTGGCGCCCGCGTCAATCGCGGTCAAGGACGAGGACCGCGAGCTCGGGACCGGCAACGAATGCCGGTGCTCCACGCGCCTACCCATCCGGGCGGCAAATTCGTACACTGCACGGAAATCGTCAGGCTCCAGTTCCGGATAATCATCGGGAATCTGCTGGTCTGTCATGCCGCCGGCGAGCCAAGCCAACACATCCCACACGGTGATTCGTAGCCCGCGAACGCACGGCTGGCCGGAGCGTTTGCCGGGCTCGATCATGATCGGCCTATATGGCGTGCTCGACTGCTCGGTGCTGCAACGGCGGCGCGAGATCGGCATTCGCATGGCCATCGGCGCGCAAGCCGGCCACATCGCCCGGCGCTTGACGGCGGAGGTCTTCCGCATGGTCCTGGTGAGCTGTCGCGGGAGCCGCGTCCGGCATGGCATTGGCGCGCTATGTTGGGGCGCTGCTCTACCAGGTGAAGGCCACCGGTTTGGGCATGCAGGCGCTGCCGCCGGCGGCAATCCTTATCGCGGCGTCGTTGGCCGCGGCGCCGGCGGTCCCGCGGGCCGTACGGATCGGCCCGGCTGCGATTTTGCGCTCTGAAGAATCGCTTGAGGCGGGGCATGTTTCGGGTGTAGGGCCTGCACCGCGGCCCCGCTGCTTACCGCTCCACCTTCTGGTAATCGGGCGGGATGGCGAAAACGGAATCGGGAGCCGGGCTGGCCGAAAATCCGCTCGATTCGCCGCTGATGGAGGGCCCCGCGCCTCCCATCTGCGCCAGAAGCTTGTCGGCCAGGGCAGCCTGCTGGCCGCCCATCTTCTTCATTTGTTCGATCTGCGCCAACATCCGCTCGTTGGTGATCTTGGTTTTCACCGTGGTAAACACCGGAATGCCCTGCGCGGTGGCCATCAGGCGCTGAATCTCGGCCATGCCCGAGTTGCCCCCCGCCATGGCCGCCCACGGCATACGGTCCGCATTCCTGCGGTAGAAGGCGCGCATTTCTTCGATGCCGGGGACGTCGGAAGCCGCCCAGACATCGAATTCCATCTGCATCTGTCCCTGCGACCCCGGTTGCTTGGACCGGCTGTTGTCCACCGATACGGTCATCACCGTCTCCTCGGTGTCGAATCCGCCGATCGTCTTATGCTGGCCGGTCTTCCTGACGTCCGTGTGTATATTCGCCCCGGCCGGGGCGGCTTTACCGGCGAGCTCGCTAAACGGCTTCACCGTATACGTTTTCCTGGTCTTATCGATGGTGGTCAGGGTTTGCGCGTCAAAGTCCATGATGGCCACCGTGGAACCGTCGTCGGCGATCGATTTTTGTCCTTTAATGAAATGCTTGCTGGTGCGTTCGCCCGCGGGGGTCTTGCTCACCGTGATGTAGCTGAAATCGGCGTGCGCCGCCGCGGCCGCAATTGCCGTCAATATCCGGAACCTGATGGTCTTCATGGATCCGTCCTCCGAAGTCCCTATGATACCCGGACGGGTACCGGAAACGGGCTGGCGGACCCTGGACACAAGGGGCCCGAAGGCGCAGCGGGCCGATAGCAATCGTTAGAAACGTACTAGGACTGCAGTGCCCGCCGGATGGTTGACTTCATTGCCAGTCAAACCGTATAGTAAATGCAATTTGGCGCTTTATTTTGAACGATCCTCTGGTTATTGCGGCACTATTTTTGGGAACTTTCCCGGCGTTTTCGGAAATCCCGGCGAGCGATCTGAAGAGCATCGTCGAAGGCTCCGGCGCGGGGATTTCGTGGCAGCAGTTTGAACGCCTGGCTGGGCCTCAACGCATGAACGCGGCGGTGCGCATCGGGTCGGCTTTGGCGCACGCCATACCGCACCAGGCCGCCTGGCAATCGGCCAAGGATCTTCCGCCCGGCGACGACCGGGAATGGTTGATGCGGGGGATTCTCCTGGAACTGGCGGCGCAGGATGCGCCCGCGGGGTTTCGGGACTTGACGGAGCTGCCCGCCGGGGGCGAACGCATCCTTCTGGCGCGCGCGTTTTTCGGAAAATGGGCGGCGCTGGCGCCGGCGAAAGCCGCCGATAGCGTCGCCGGGCTGCCCGCCGGAGACACCCGGGATGCGGCCCTGGATGAGGTACTGAAGGCATGGGCGGCGGCCGATGGGCCGGCGGCGGCGCAATGGGTTTGGCATTTACCCGCGACGGTGGCGGGGCCTCCCCAGCCGCTGCAGATTTTCGGGATGGCGGGACAGGTGACATTGACGGGCGTCCATTACGATCGCGGCCAGGCCGTTCAGGTGGCGGTTTTTGAATGGGCCAAGCGGGACCACCGGGCGGCCCTGGCATGGGCGAAACAAGTAGCCGACCCCGCGTTGCGGGTAGTTTTGAACGGGCTGATCGCGGGGGAACGGTGATGCGCCGCGCGGAGATACGGGAGAATCGACTCATGAACTACGGACCAAGCCGCTGGCGCTGGATTGGCATTCTGCTGGCGGCTTTGATCCTGCCGGCGTATGGCGCGTGGGCGTCGTCGCTGAACGTCGTTGTCGGCGGCGTGCAGGTGGGTACCCTGACGGTGACCGAAGGGGGTGGGGGCACCCTAAACGACGCCAGCGCCACCATCACGGCGAATTTCAGCACCACGGGCCAGCAGGCGGGCGGCCAGGCGATTTTGGACGAGGTGGCGCCGCTGGGGCTCACCTTCATGCAGACCGTCACGATCAATACCAACCTGCAGCAATACCTCTTTTTCCCTTCGGACACCACGGAGGGCAATATCATCACTTACCCCAACGGGTCTCCGTTTTCCGACCCCACCTATGGCGGTTATGTGCTGTACAACGGCACTACCGAGCTCACCTCGGATACCACCCCATGGTATTCCACCATCGCTCCGGCCGGAACGCCCGGGGCGCTTCCCCAGACGTATGGATGGCAGACCGGGAGCGGCACGCTGGACGCGCAGATGTACGACCAGCCTTCCACCCCATGGGCGAACCAGAATGGCTCCGCTCTTGGTTTAGGAACGGTGTACGGCCTGGCCAACCTGTTGAACGGGCAGAACGGCAGCATCGAGTTTGAAGACGCGCTGGTGGGACAGTGCAATGCTCCGGCGAACCCGCTGACCGGCACCTGGGATGTCTGCGTGCTGGCCGATTACACGTGGGGCGAAACCTTCACCTATGACGGCGGCGGCAGCGCGGGCCACTACACCAGCGCCGACTATACGGAAACCCTTACGGGAGTGACGTTCGCCGGTGACGACATGGTTTCCGATGCGTTTGAAGGAGCGTTCGACCAGCTCGGCAGCGATGCGTCGGTAGAGTGGAACGTGGATTTCACGCAGGCCGGCGACGTTCCCGAGCCGGGCGGATTCACGTTGCTCGCGGGCGGCGCCCTGGGGTTGTGGATCTGCCGGCGGCGCATGGCGCGGACGTAGCGGCAGGTTGCTTGTGGGACAGACGGGAAGCCCTCCGGGCCCGCCTGTCAAAACGGGACTTGGTTGCCGGGACCGAGCGCTTGCCCCACCCTATTCCTTGGGCCCGATGCCCAGCGTTTTCATCTTGCGGTAGAGGTTGCTGCGCTCCAGGCCCAGCAGCTCGGCGGTGCGCGTCACGTTGCCGCTGGTTTCTTCCAGCTTCTTCAGAATGTACTCGCGCTCGGCGGCTTCCCGCACTTCCTGCAGGCTGCCGAAGCGGTCCAGCGGACGGTCCTGCTGGCGCTTGGCGGCATGCAGCGGAATGTGGCGCGCGTCCACGCGCACCTGCGGGTTGAGAATCACGATGCGCTCGATCAGGTTCTTCAGCTCGCGCACGTTGCCCGGCCAGTAGTATCCCGCCAGCAGCGCGTAGGCTTCGGGGGTCAGCTCCTTGGGCTTGCGGCCGTAGGCGGTGGTGAACTCGCGCAAAAAATGGTCGGCCAGCATGGGGATGTCTTCGCGGCGGTCGCGCAGCGGCGGCACAAAAAAAGGGATAACGTTGAGCCGGTAGAAGAGGTCTTCGCGAAAATTGCCGCGCTCGATCTCCTCTTCCAGGTTCTTGTTGGTGGCGGCCACCACCCGCACGTCCACCTGCGCGAACTCCGCCGCGCCCACCGGCTCGAAGCGCTGTTCCTCGAGCACGCGCAGCACCTTGGATTGCGTGCGCAGGCTCATATCGCCCACTTCGTCCAGGAAAAGCGTGCCGCCGTCGGCTTTTTGAAATTTGCCGGTTTTGGCTTCCAGGGCCGCGCCGAAACTGCCCTTGCGATGCCCGAACAGCTCGCTTTCGATGAGCTCTTCGGGAATGGCCGCGCAGTTGACTTCCACGAACGCCTCGGTGGCGCGCCGGCTCATGGCGTGAATGGCATGGGCCACCAGTTCTTTGCCGGTGCCGCTTTCGCCATAAATCAGCACGCGGCCGTTGGTGCCGGCCATCAGCGCCAATTGCTGGCGCAGGGCCTTCATGGGAACGCTTTCGCCGATGATGCGGTAGCGCGCGCCCGTGTCGCCCTTGAGGCGGCTGTTTTCGATGCTCAGCGAGCGGTGCGCCAGGGCGTTTTTGACCACCAACGATACCTTGTCGATGGAAAGCGGCTTTTCCAGAAAATCGAAAGCCCCCAGCTTGGTGGCTTTGACGGCGGCTTCGATGCTGCCGTGGCCGGAGATCACCACCACCACCGGACGCTCGCCGAAGGACATCTCCTGAATGCGCGAGAGGACCTCCATGCCATCCATTCCAGGCAGCCAGATATCCAGCAGGGCCAGCTCGAATTCGCCGCCGGGCAGCGCCGCCAGGCAGGCTTCCCCGCTTTCCACGGCCTCCACCGCGTACCCTTCGTCTTCCAGCACGCCGCTCAACGACTGCCGGATGCCGGGTTCGTCGTCCACCACCAGAATGCGCCGCGCCTTCATGCGCGAACCGCCTTGGGCGCGGCAGCGGAGGGCTCTTCGGCTTCCATGGCGGCGGGAATCTCGATGATGAAGCGCGCCCCGATGGGGAGATTGTCCTCCACGCGGATATGCGCGTTATGCTCGGCCAGGATGTGGCTGACGATGGCGAGCCCCAGGCCGGTGCCGCGGTTCTTGGTGGAAAAATAGGGCAGAAACAGTTTCTCCTTGTCGTCCGGGCCTATGCCGCAGCCCGAATCGGCGATCACCAGCTCCACGGTTTCCGCCGCGCCGGGCTGCGTCGCGACATACAGATTCCGCACCAGCGCGTCCTGCATGGCTTCGGCCGCGTTATCCACCAGGTTGACCACCACCCGCTGGAACTGTTCGCGATCCAGATTGACGGGCGGAAGATGGGCCGCGAAGCTGGTGCGGATGGAGATGCCTTCGAGGCGTCCCTGGAATACCGCCAGCGCCTCTTGCACCAGCTCGTTGAGATCGGTGCGCACCGGCTGGGCGGAAGGGAAGCGCGCGAACTGGGAGAACTCGTCGACCAGAGTTTTCACCGATTCCACCGATTTGGAAATGGTGGCCGCGCATTCGTCGAGAATGCGGGCGCTGGCCGGAGGCAGCCCGAGCTTTTCGATCTGCCTCCCGATGCGCTCGGCGGAAAGCGCGATGGGGGTCAGCGGATTCTTGATCTCGTGGGCCACGCGGCGCGCCACTTCGTGCCAGGCGGCGGATTTCTGGGCGCGCAACAACTCGCTGGTGTCTTCCAGGACCACTACGAAGCCGGAAGTCAGTTTTTCCTCGAGAGCGGAAACCGTGACCGCCAGGTGCAGTTTGCGGTTTTCGGTGAAGAGCTCGAGTTGCCGGGTGGCAACGCCGGTGCGCCGCGCGCGCTTCATGAGGTACTTGATTTCGGCGGTGTCCTCGCGCGAGAAGAGGTCCTCGAGGCGCGTCGCGCTGCCCACCGCTTGGGCGGAGAAAATCTTCGCCAGCGCGCGGTTTACACGGTGGATGGAACCGTCCGCGCCGATGGAAAGCACTCCCGTGGGAATGCTTTCCAGGATGGCTTCGGTGAAGCGGCGGCGCCGGTCCAGCTCGCGGCTGTTGTTCTGCAACTGCTCGGTCATGGAATTGAAGCCGCGCACCAGCGAACCCAGCTCGTCGGCCGCGCGGACTTCGATGCGGTGATTGAGATTGCCCCGGCTGACTTCGCTGGCGGCTTCCAGAATGGCGCTGATGGGAACGCTGATGAGCTTGGACAGCGTGAACGCAATCCAGATCGCCATGCACAGCACGATCACGGTGATGAGCAGCATCATGAGGATATAGAAGCTGCGGACGCTTTTGCGGCTGTCCCACATCTGCCGCCAGTCGCCCGAGTAGCTCTCGATTTTGCGCAGGTTGGAGGCCGTATCGACCGGGATGTGGGCGGTCACCTTCACCCAGCCCAGCGTCTTGCCGCCGCTTTCCACCGGAGCGGTCGCGGCCACGTCCTGGCTGGTGGAGCTGGCGGGTTTCCAGACGGCCACGGCGGAACTGCCGGAAGCCGGAAAAACGCCCGCCGATTCGAGCTCGTATTCGTGGCAGAAGCGTTGCAGGAAACCGTCCGGCGCGGAGCCGCCCGTGAGCATGAGGCGGGTTTCGGGAAGCGCCGCCAGCAGCGCCGCCTGGGCGTTGGTTTCGTCCTGCATCTCCTTGCCGAGACTGGTGGCGGCCTTTTCGAAGACGCCGATTTCCATGCTGCCGGGATCGCGGAACCACGAGCCGAGCTGGCGGTTCATGAGCTCGTAATTGAAAAGGACCAGGAAGAAGACCGGGATGCAACTGAGGCCCACCGCGCCCAGCACCAGCTTGGTTTTCAGCAGCGAGCCTTCGCGCCGGCTCTGGCGCTCGATGTAAAGCTTCACGCCCTCGCGAAACAGGTACCACAAAAGCGCGAGCATCACCAGGAAGATGAGGCTGGAAAGCCCCCAGAAAATCAGCGTCTGGTTGGGATTGGCGGGTTTGAAATTGCCGGGGTGAAACGAGCCCAGCCACACCACGATCAGTCCCGAGAGCATCAGCAGGACGCTCGCCGACCCGTAGACCAGGCGTTTCTTCATTCCCTATTAGATTAGCGTCCCGCGCGGGAAGGCGGCAAGAAAGCCCCGCCGGGGTGCGCCGGCGCGCACAACTCTGCGAAGCGCGCCAGGTCGATGCAGCCGCCCGAGACGATCGCCACCACTTTGCCGCTTCCCGCGCGGCCCGAAACGGCCGCCGCGATGGCGCACGCCGAGGCGCCTTCCACAATGACGCGATTGCGTTCCGCCGCCAGTTTCATGGCCGCCGCCGCTTCCGCCAGGGTGACCACGATGGACCCGTCCAGCAGCTTGCGCGCCTGCTCGAACATATTGGCGAAGACCGTCCTGCTGCCGATGCCGTCCACGAAACTGGGCTGGTAATCCACCGTACGCGCTTCGCCCGCCGCCCAGGAAGCCGCCAGGGGCGCGGCGGTTTCGATCTCCACCGCGTAAATCTTCACCCGCGGCGCAAGCTGGCGCAGCACCGCCGCGATCCCGCAGGAGAGCCCTCCGCCGCCCCACGGAATCGCCACCGCGTCGAACTCGGGCAGATCCTCCAGCAGCTCCATGGCGATGGTGCCGTTGCCGGCCATCACGTTGTCGTCGTCGAAGGCGTGAAGAAAAGTCGCGTCCACGCCCGGGTAGCCGCGCCGCTCGAAGGTGTTCCACCATTCGGCGAAAGGGGCTTTGATGATGCGGCCGCCCAGGCGCTCCACGGCCCGCAGCTTGGTCTCGGGCGCGGTATCGGGCGTCACCACGGTGGCCGGAATGCCGCGCCGGCGCGCGCAGAATGCAACCGCCTGCGCCATGTTGCCCGCCGATGCCGTCAAAACGCCGCGCGCCAATTGCTCGGGCGGCGTTTTGGCCATCGCGTTGGCCGCGCCGCGAATTTTGAAACTGCCGATGGGCTGCAGGTTTTCGAGTTTCAGAAAAACGGCGGCGGGCGTCTCGGCATTCAGCGCCACCAGCGGCGTGCGCAGCGCCACACCCGAAATGTTGCGCCGTGCCTCTTCCACCTGCGCCAGCGTAATGGACATCCCAACATCTTAGCGGAAGCACCGGCCGGCAATTGGTATGCTGGTTTTTGGCCAAAATCTACCCATTTCAACCATACCGGTACACCGAAAAAGCCGGCGCGCTAACAAACGTGGCGACTCAGCCGTACGACAAAATCTCGCCCGAAATGCAGCGGCGCTACCTGGCGCTGAGCCCTTACAACCTGGTGCGCATCATTTTGGGCGAGCGCCGGCCCCCGGACGACGCAACCGAAAACGTGTACACGCGCGCGGCCGGATTTCTGAACGAGTGGATCGCGGGCGGTATCCTCGAGCGCGACCGGGAGCCGGGCGTGTTCCCCTATTTCCAGGAGTTCACCGTGCCCGATACGGGCGAGCGGCTGGTGCGCAAAGGCTTCATCGCGCTGGGCGCCGTCGAGGATTATTCCCAGGGCATCGTGCATCGCCACGAGCAGACGCTCTCCGGCCCCAAGAAGGAACGGCTGGAGCTGTTGCGCCACACCCACGCGCATTTCGGCCAGATCTTCA
>Ga0181536_10006838_pt1 | contig 11341 bp, 13 predicted proteins | sample PEATcosm2014_Bin_41_FD_121105 | JGI IMG/M metagenome (GOLD analysis project Ga0181536, IMG submission 121105) | Peatland microbial communities from MTU Mesocosm Facility, Houghton, MI, USA - PEATcosm2014_Bin17_60_metaG | ecosystem: Environmental > Terrestrial > Soil > Wetlands > Peat | place...
CGGCATCGCGGCCACCCCGTCGGGCAACGGCTACTGGCTGGTGGCCGCCGACGGCACCGTCTACGGCTTCGGAGCGGCCCAGACCCTGGGTTCGGCCACGGGCACCAGTTCTCCAGTCACGGCCATCGCCGGCACCCCCGACGGCGGCGGCTACTGGATCGTGACCAAGAACGGCTCGGTGCACGCCTTCGGTGACGCGAAGTCCTTCGGCACACTGCCGGCCCTCGGTGTCTCTCCCGCACTCCCGGTCATCGGCATCGTCCACACCGCCGATACAGGCGGCTACTGGCTCATTGGGGCCGACGGGGGGATCTTCGCCTTCGGTGACGCAGGCTTCGTCGGGTCACTGCCGGGTGTCACAGTGCACGTCACCAACGTCGTGGGGGCGGTGCCGACGACGGGGTGAAGTGGGAGGCATGTCTGCCCGCTCGGAGTTCGAGCCCGTCTGGCAATTCACTGAGTTCGATTGAGAGTGTTCTAATAGTTCCGGTCAAGGGTCTGTAGCCAATTCTGTAGTCACTTGGGCGAACTTCGGCGCATTCCCGCGAACCACGGCGGTCGCGCACCCCAGGTAGACGGCACTCTACGTGGATTCGGGCGGACGCCGCCGAATGCCAATCGAATACATGACGCGCAAGGGGTCAGAGGTTCGAGTCCTCTACGGCCCACCGAGAAATACCTGGTAGTCGGCCTAAAGTCAGGTCTCGCCTGTCAGGAAACTGTCGAGGGTAACCTTCGGGTAACCTTCAAGAAAATCCGCAACCCCAGGTTGTTCCGGCGATGTACGCCTCGTACCTTCGCGATGTGGGCCGCCTCTTGCACATGCCGTCGACTGCGAATCGACCCATCAATGCGTGTGGGGCCACTTCGCTGGACGCCTCGGGACGCCGCCACTACCGCGCTGGCACACATGACTGAACACGCGGTCGTCGAACGACTTGTGTACCGGGTCGGAGAGCTGGCCGAAGCTCTAGCAACCAGTCGTTGGACTGTGAACCGGCTCATAAAGTCAGGCGAGTTGGCAACCACGCGCGTCGGCACAACCACGGTGGTTCCCGTTGATGAGGTGGAGCGTTACCTCGTCCGACACCTAACGAGGACTGTGCCAGCGGGTCAACGAGCTGTGTCCCCCTGACAACTCGTAGGGTTGACCAGGGCATTTACCGCTATCTCAGCCACGACACGCGAGCCGAAGTCAGGTCCCACCTTCTTGGTGCCTCTTGTGCCACGTTGAGAAGCATGAGCAACGTCGTGAAGCAATCATCATCCCCGCGGTGGCTGGACGTTCATGGGGCCGCTGAGGTCCTCGGCATCAGCGAGCAAGGAGTCAGACGTCTCCTTGATGAGCGGGCCATAGCCCACTACCGGGTCGGCCATCTCATCCGCCTAAACGCGAGTGACGTCGAAGGTTATTTGTCCGGCCGAAGAGTTCCGGCAAAAGAAAAGGACCTACCAGCGCGGTAGGCCCTCAACCCGGTGGTCTGCGAGTAGCCCCTCGCATCCACCACAAGCCCCCAATAGGAGGGACCCGTGTTTCAACCACCCAGCAGTTTAGCAGCAACGTCTTCTGGGAGTACGGACCAAGCGCCGGTACCCGACGCGAACGACAACTCTCAACTTGCCGCATCGGTTCGACTAGTGATGCTTACCAACTACGTCCAGAGCCATGGCCTGGCCGTCGACCGCACGCCGTTCGATGCCGTGACAGGGTTCATTCGCGAGGGTGGGATCGTCACCCCTGAAGTGGTCGCCTGGCTACGAACGCACGGTTGCACTCTCAAAGACGTCGGCCGATTCTTGCGTTGGGTGGGGGTCACGAATGACGAGAAGAACTCGGCCATTGTCAACCTCAGCGCGCATGACGCGTTCGAGGTCAAGAAGGGTTTCGCTTCAGAGAAGCCTCCCACCCCGATGCCGGAGCGGTCCCCCGACTGGAAGGCGGACCGGCAACTGGTTGCACTTCGAGCCGACGACCCGGCGACGAGAACAGTCGCGCCATTGGCCTGGCAGGCAATCGCTCCACATAACGAGCCTTCGCAACTCTTTCGCTTCGGAGCCTTTCTTGTGTGGGTCGAGGCGGGTGAAGGTGCAGAGTTGAAACCGGTCACCGTCGAGAAGAACGAGATGAAGTTCGTTCACAACCGCACCATCCGGTGGCAGAAGACTTCGAAGAATCAGATCGTCACAACCAAGCCGCCCGATGCCATCTTGGTTGACATGCTGGCGGACCCGCATCCCCCTGTTCCCCGGCTGGTGGCCGTAAGGCCGGTGCCTGTCTTCGGGCCGTCGGGTGAGCTGGCTTTCAAGCCGGGGTACGACCGGTCCAGCGGGTACTTCATCTGGCCCGACAAGATGACCGTGCCTTTTGTCTCAGAGCACCCGACCGCAGCCGACATCGCGAAAGCGCGGCATCTCATCGAGACGGAGGTGTTGGGTGAGTTCCCCTTTGACAGTGAAGCCAGCAAAGCCCACGCAGTCGCGGCGATGGTGCTGCCGTTCGTCCGAGCGATGATCGACGGTCCGACGCCACTTCATGCCATCATCAAGCCCGCCCCCGGTACCGGGGGCACGCTCTTGGCCGATGCCATCACGCACCCTTCTCTGGGTAGGCCAGCGCCGAGGATGTCCCCTGCTGAGAGGGAAAGCGAGTGGAGCTATACCTTGCTTGCAAAGCTCAGGACGAGTCCCGTCGCCGTCGTCTTTGACAACGTCACCGAGATGTTGAAGTCGTCGAGCTTCTCAGCGGCACTCACGGGGACGTCGTTTGAGGGTCGAGTGGTGGGCACGTCGGGCACCCTTGTGGTTCCAGTCCAGAACCTCTGGCTCGCCACCGGAAACAACCTGCAGATGTCTCGCGACATCGCCCGGAGAGCCACCCCGATCTACCTGGACGCCAACCATGAACGTCCAGAAGAGCGCGTGGGCTACAAGCACGATCCCCTCATCGACTGGTGCGACCAGCACCGAGGCGAGCTGGTCTGGGCGGTACTCACCCTTGTACAGGCCTGGAAGGCTGCGGGTCGGCCGCCCGGCTCGGAGTCCCTCGGCTCATTTGAGAAGTGGTCCCGAACCTTGGGCGGGATTCTTGCTGTCGCTGGGATTCCGGGCTTCTTGGCCAACCTCGACAAGGTTCAGAGGGACAATGATGCCGAAGGTCGCTCGTGGGCCAGCATGGTCGCCGCATGGGCCGTCGAGTTTGGTACCCGCACTGTCGGGGCTGGGCTTTTGCAGCCACTGGCGGAACGGCTTCTCTCGGACTGCAAGGACCTGAGCAAGGGCGGACGATCAGCCGAGACGGCGTGGGGGAAGGCGCTCCGAGCGCAGTCAGGGCGTGTCTATGCCGGTTACAAGATCGTCGACGCCGGCACCAAGAGCAACGCAGCGCAATGGCGTCTGGCCCCGGTCGGAGGAAGTGAGACTCAACTCGACGAACGTGCAGAGGAGGGTACGGACGTCGATTGAGCGCCGTGTGCATGGCCCCAACAGAGTCCGGGGTCAGGGTTGTGTCCGAGGCGGTCGCCGTGAACCTCGTGAACCTCGTGAACCTTCTGCTGGTTGCCTAGACCGGTGGTCGGGGGATTCTGACAGGACTCAATGCCAATGAACCTCACGAACATGGTGAACCACCTATCAGGTCGGTCAGCATTTCGGCGAGCTGCTTTGATGAGGGCAGTGAGTGTCGCAGGTGTAGGAGAAAGTTCACGATGTCCTTGACGTTCACCCTCCTCCCGGTCCCCCCTAGTCCAGTTTCGACAGTTCACACTTGTGCGTGGCTCGACTACCCAGAAGCGCGCAACACTCGACTTCGGACTGGTCCCGAATCCTCCCCCACGACGAGATGGCGCGGCGAGCATCCGGCCGACGTGCCTACAACTCTCGTCGGCAACACCACGCCAGGTTGCGTCAGGGCGAGGTACTCCACCGTTTCCTCAAGTACAGCGTTGATGGCGAGAGGTGGGGGGTGCAGGCGAAAATCGCGCGCGAGCTTGGTGTCCACCGCTCCACCGTCGGTCGGGACCTGAAGGTGGCACTACGCCGGCTCAACGACATCCCCGACCCTCCCCGTCCCGAGCGCCACGAGACCACGGCCCAGTTCATCAAGGCCCTGGAGCCGCTGATGGAGAGGGCGACGCCGGCCGAGTGTGACTGCGGGGAGGAGGAGCGCGACACGCACCCGAAGCACGAGCTGCTGCACCTGCTGGACACGGTAGGAGGGATTGTCACGGCCATCGACTTTGGGGAGCTGGAAGGGACGGAGGAGGATCGGGAGGTGGCGCTTGGGATCGCTGAGCGGCTCGCGGCGTTGGTGTGGTGAAGACAACCACAATGTGGGACAAGCGGAAGGCGGGAAGTGGGTTACCGCAAACTCCTCAACTAAAGGCTTGACGTGTGACATCGAAGACCCTATTTTGCCACGGTAACTATTTCGTTAACGGTATACACCTTGCGCTCAACTCCGGTCGCCCCAGAAAACGAATCGCTCGCATAAACAGTCACCTCAATGCTCGATCCAGGGCAGAGATTCAAGAAGGTGACGAGATCAATGTCTCCGCCAGTGGAGATCGTTTGAGTCACCCATGTTGGCATGTACTTTCCGTAACGCGCGATCATCGCCTCGGGCATCTGGTTGGGCCGGATCGTGTGGCGTCTATACGAACGGCCTGCTACCCACGGGATGGATTCGGAAAGGCAGAGTAGCCATTCGATGCTTCCCTCCCGCACGAGTCCCGGCATTCTGAACCGCACGGTAAATCGCAGGTCGAATGCAGGTCTCCTCCTTCGATTAACGTACTTAACTTGGCAACGATCAACCGTGTCGTGTGGTAGCCGATGCCGACTCATCACCGGTTCGAGCCGAATCTTCGGGCGCAGTGCCTTAGCTTGAAGAAGCCAGAAAAGTGCCGAAGACGTGATACCAGTTGCGACTCCCACGGTGATGCTAAGGGCAACGGTCATTGATGAACAATAACTGACGACGTCGGGCTGCCATGTTGACGAAAGTGCAGGCTGCTTTTCGGGCACCGGCATTCGACGTTGGACGAGCGGCGATCCATAGCATGGCGCAGCCGGGATCAGCTTGGACGCGTAGACGTGGCTAGAGAATGTGGATCACTTCCAGCGAAGGGTCTGCCTCCAAAGCCATATCCGTAATGACCCGGCGGTGACACTGGTTAGCCCCTCTTTCGACGCAGAACACCGCGACGGTCCGCAACCTTGCCTCTGCCACGAGCCAATCGAGTACCGGCTGGGAGCCATTGCCAAGAATCTCGCGCATGCGTACTTCGCCCTGGGCATCGCCCCGGCGGAAGGCGGCGCGGTTCTCGGGAGGATTTCCGAGGGCGCGTTCGTGTCGATATTCGATGCCAGCGACCGCCAGTGCTTCACTGAGTCGGCCCTTAGAGAATCCCGGCCTTCTACTAACGGCATTGAGGCGCACGTCGACCAGCAGTGTGACCCCCGCCCAAGTCAGGTGGTCAATGAGTCCTGGGACGGCCAGTCCCTCATACCCGACGCTGAAGATTCGGCCGCCCACCTGCTCATGGTCCTTCATCACCGCAGGCTTGGCAAACCGGCCAGTCACAGCCGAAATGCCGCTTGGGTCGCAGTCTGGGGTGGCCAGAAGACGCCGAGTACCAAGAAGTCCCACGGGTGCTGCTCCATGTTGCCAACAAATAGGACAGAGTCCCTCTTTGTCCAAAGCTCACGCTCAAACTTGTCGATCATTGACTGCTGCCAGTGATCGCTGCGTCGCACGCGATGCCAGTAGGCGACAGCTTCCCAATCGACAATGGTCTGCTCGTGCCCTCCGCAGCCGTCAGCTTGGCATTTGTAGCGGTACTTGAATCGCCAGGGCACGACCTCGTATGGCACCTTGGTAACCGTCGGGTCGTCGAAAAGGCTGGGTGACGCAGCGGCCACCTCTGCGCGAGATTTCCATTTGTTGACCTGCTGGGGGTCTCTTGGCGTGATGACCAGCTTGGGGGGAGACTCTGGGCGCACCACCGCAAGCGAAGTGACGCCGGGACCCGATCCCCCGCGATTTTCCCGCACAAGGTCGCACATCAGCCGCTCTCCTACGCATTCGATCCAGGGGCGGCGTGCGGCCCACTGGTGGTTACTGCGTATGTATTCCCCTGGTTGAATCGTCCCGTGGATGGGCGACACGGTTTCTGGGCGGCGGTCGGTCTTGTGAGGGATCACATCCACCGTGATTCGTTGGTACTTCTTGAACTTCGAGTCATCGACAAGATCGCGGAAGGGAACCGGGTGGAGTCGAACCCAAAGGCCGCTATCTGCGCTGACGGCAGCGACACACACGGTTTCGTCAAGGTCTGAGGTGATTACCGGAGCGGCCTTGACAACCACAAGGACATCTATCCGCTTCGACGGTGGCACTCAACCCCCTCATCCGACTATGAGTCCAGCTAGAGCGTACGTCGGGTGTCGGTCCAAGTTGTGTCTTGCCCGGTCGTACCTGCGGGTGGTCCGCGGGTCGGCGTGACCGGCAGCATCCTGGACGTCCCTCAACGCGGCCCCCGCGTCCAAACTCAGGGTCACAAACGCGTGTCGGAGGTCGTGGGGGTGCAGCGTCCCCGCCTTCTCCGGTACTGCCGTCCTGGCCAATCGACGGAGGGTTCTCCACGTCTCTGACCGGTCCCACCTGTTTCCCGTCCGCGTCGTGAACAACGGACCCTCGATGCGGTCGCCGACGTACCCCTCGACGGCCTCAGCGGTCCGCGGAGCCAGGGGGATGGTGGCTTTCTTCCCACCCTTCCGCGTGATGTACAGGACTCGGTGCCCCCGTTCGGTGCCCAGGTCGTCCACATCGGACCCTAAGGCCTCAGACACCCGCAGGCCGTTCAGCCCGAGGAGAAGGACCAGGGCCAGTGACCGCGGGGAGTCGGCCTCGGCCGCGGTCACCAGCGCGGCAAGCTCCTCCTTGTCCAGCCCCGTCGACACCGTGTCGGTGCCAACCTTGGGCCGTCTGATGCTGGACATTGGGTTCCGAGCGATGGCCTCCTCGCCCAGGGCATACCGGTAGAACCCGGACAAGGTGCTGAACCGGCGGGCCACAGTGGCGGGGGTTCGCCCCTCCACCTCGCCTTGCTGCCGGGCGTAGGCGTCGACATGGGCACGGGCAGCGGCCAGGGGATCGACCCCATGGTCGGCACAGAAACCGAACCAGGAGGCCAGGTCCCGGCGGTAGGCGTCGCGGGTCCGGCCGGTGTGCGCCAGGAGGAAGGCGGCAGCCAGCTTGTCGGCCTCCCAGGGCTGGTCTGGGGCGGCCGGGAGGGGGTGGTCGGCGGGGACCGGGAGGGTACAACTCACATCCCCATCATAATGACCGTTATGTTGGGTCAGCTCACCAGCAGGTGTTCATCACAACCCCAACGGGGGCATTTGGAGCGAAGGGCCTGGTGCTCCGTACCCGGTGCGTTAGGTGATTGCAGGCGCGCTGCAACCTTCAGCCCTCCACCCTGGGTCTTACGGTTGCGGTCTAGGCAGCTTCAGCCTTGGCCTGGTAGGCGACGGCAACACTGGCAACTGCCAGGACCACCGTGGCCCAAGCCAAGAGAATCGCCCAGTCGGAGTAGCTCATGCCGAAAGGGTACTGGGAGGTTGTTCATGCCAACCGCGTGGTGCGGTAGCGGAACCGCACCCGGTAGTTGAAATACCCCCCCTTGGAGCCTGCGTTGATCAGGGCGTCGTGAACGTCGGGGGGGACATCAGCGTAGGAGTAGAGGCGCCCTCGGCGTCGAAATTGAATCTGCATCTCGCCGGTTGCTGGGTCGTAACCCACGGCAGCGAGGTTGCTGGAATGAACGGGGACCAGTTCCACGGTCTTCAGGCTACGGCGATCTGGATGCGAGCGCGCATCATCCGTCAGATCGAACCCGACCATCCGCTGCATCGTCCGTCGGATCGGCTTGAGGCTCGGGCTGATCGAGCCGGAAGACGATCTATCCCTCGTCGGGGAGGATGTGACACCAATTTGGCTTCGTCCACCGCTTGTCCACAGCAGTTACCTGGGCCTTTCCATTGAGAATCCCCTACTTCCACCACTTCCCTTTCACAGCCCGTAGGACGCATCATTGCCTTACAGCCAGAGAAAGGGTGTCGGATGAATCGGTCGTCGTTCTGGAGTTCCTTCAAGCACATCGCCGACGGGTTGGGGCGCAAGTTGCATGACTTGTTCCTTGGCAATCTCGGCGAACGTCTGGGACTTGGTCTAGTGGGCATCTCCGGTGTCGGATTCGCCGCCCTTAGCGTTGCCCGCGCCATCCGGTTACGCCCGAGCCTGAACCTGTTCATAGCGGCGCTGGTCCTGCTCTGCGTGGGAACGCTCCTTTTCCTGGTTGCATTGGTGGCACAAGTGCAGGGCAAACCGAAGGGCGTAGCCCCTGGAAGCGGCGTTCCCGTACTACAGCCGCTATTCCAACCACCACCCAGTGGCAAAGGAAGTGCCAGCGTGCGTGCGCTCCCGGGTGGAGGTACTGAAATTCAGTGGGAGGCAATTCCCCCCGTCATAAGAGCATCCGACATCATTAATCCGTATCTCATGGCTGCGAGCGATCACCAGGCCAAGATCAATGTCCTGACGCCGTTGCTTGAGGAAGGAAACAGGCGTCTGGCTGATCTTGAAATCATGAATCGGGCGATTCTTTCGGATAACAGCTTCTACGGAGGCCAGGTCCAAGAGTGGACCATCCGCTGCGATGACACGATCCGTAGCGAATTCGGGTCCCCTAACGACGTTCTCGCTCGCAACCATTCGTTCGAGACGGCTCCAGCGTCGATCAGGCCCGCGGACAAAGAACTGTACGAACAAGCTGATCGACGCCGGAAGTGGATTCTCGACAAGTTGGTCGATCTTGACAAGAACAGGTGTAAACGCTGATCGAAAACCGGAGCACCTGCTGACTCAGTCGCGCTGATCGAAAACCGGAGCACCTGACCATCCCTGGTCTCACTCGTGCCGGCTCCCAGGCTTCACGCCTTGAGCTGGCCGAGGAGACGGGAGAAAGGGTGTACACGGGCATGGAGATGTGGACTGAGGTCCGGCGAAAAGTGCTGGTCGGAGGCGTTTCGAAGCGCCAGATCCGTCGCGAGTACGGGGTCGCCGCCGAGACCCTCGAAAAGATCCTGGCCAACCCAGAGCCCCCCGGCTACCAAATGGCCCAAGAACGGCCCAAACCGGTGCTGGGGCCCTTCTTGACGGTCATCGAGCAGATCCTCGCCGACGACAAGAAGGCACCCCCCAAGCAGCGCCACACGGCCCGGCGGATCTTCGAGCGGCTCTGCGACGAGTACGGCTACCAGGGGTGCTCCTCCCAGGTGCGCGCCGCGGTCGCCGAGATCAAACAGCACACCAAGGAGGCCTACGTCCCGCTTTCGCACCCGCCGGGCCACGCCCAGTTCGACTTCGGCAACGCCGTGGTGATGATCGGGGGCCAAGAGACCGACGCCCACCTGGCGGTGATGACCCTGCCCTACTGCGACGCCTACTTCCTCGTCGCCTACCCCGCCGAGTGCACCGAGACCTTCCAGGCCGGCAACATCGCCGGCTTCGAGTTCTTCGGCGGGGTGCCGGTGCGCATCAGCTACGACAACACTTCGATCGCCGTCTCCAAGGTCGACAAGCGTGAGCGGGTGCTGACCACGGAGTTCTTGCGCCTGCAGAGCCACTTCCTCTTCGAAGAGCACTTCTGCAACGTCCGGAGGGGCAACGAGAAGGGCCACGTGGAAACCCACGTCGGCTACTCGAGGCGCAACCTGTTGGTCCCCGTTCCCACATTCCCCAGCTTCGCCGCCTTGAACGAGTACCTGGCCGCCGCCTGCTACGCCGACCTGTTCCGACGGGTCCGGGGCAAGCCAGGAACCAAGGCCGAGCTGCTGGCCGTCGACCGGGCCGCCATGCTCGCCTTTCCCGTCATGGCCTTCGAGCCCCGCCGGGTGGAGCAGGCCAACGCCAACTCGCTGTCGCTGGTGCGCTTCCACCGCAACGACTACTCGGTGCCGACGGCCTTCGCCCACCACGAGGTCACCGCCCTGGGCGGGATCGAAGAGGTCCGGCTCTCGGTCGGCACCGAGGTGGTGGCCACCCACCCCCGCTGCTGGGACAAAGAGCAGGTCATCTTCGACCCGGTCCACTACCTGGCCCTCTTGGAGAAGAAACCAGGCGCCTTGGACTTCGCCAGGCCCCTGGAGGGCCTCAAGCTGCCGGGCTCCTTCGCCGTGCTGCGCCGGCGCCTGGAGAGCGACCTCGGACACAGAGGCACCAGGGAGTTCATCAAGGTCCTGCGCCTGATGGAGAAGGCCTCGCTCACTGATCTCACCGGGGCGGTCGAGCAGGCCCTGGCCATCGGGGCGACGGGCTCGGACGCCATTGCTTGCATCCTCTACACCCGGACCGAGCGCCCGGTCGGGCTGTTCAGCCTGGACGGGCGCCCACACCTGAAGGAAGTCGCCGTCGAGTCTCCCGACCTCACCGCCTATCGGGCCCTCACCGCCAGCGGCTGAATCCGATTGCGGTCGGTGGCCGCACCCTCTCGGCGCAGATCGCGCCGCCAACAGAAAGGAACAACGCCATGAAGACCCTCGAAGCCAAGTCCCTCGTGCTCTTGAAACACCATCTGAAGGCCCTGCGCCTGCCGACGGTGTCCTCTGAGTGCGAGAAAGTGGCCGCCCAGGCGGCCGCCGACAACGCCGACCACCTCACCTACCTGCTCCAGCTACTTGAGCTCGAGCTGCTCGACCGGGAGAAGCGTTCGGCCGAGCGGCGACTGAAGGCGGCGCGCTTTCCGACCATCAAGACGCTCGACACCTTCGACTTCGCCGCCCGGCCCTCGGTGAACAAGATGATGGTCGCCGAGCTGGCCCGCTGCGAGTACATCGACAAGCGCGAGAACGTTTTGTTGATCGGAAACCCCGGCACCGGGAAGAGTCACTTGGCCACGGCGCTCGCCGCCCAGGCGTGCGCCAGGGGTTACCGGGTCCGGTTCTTCCGCACCACCGAACTGGTGACCGCCCTCATCGAGGCGAGGGACGAACGGAGCTTCCTGCGGTTCAAGGCCCAGTTGGCCAAGCTCGACCTGCTGGTCTTGGACGAACTGGGCTACGTGCCGGCTTCCAAGGTCGGCGCCGAGCTACTCTTCGACGTCATCTCGACGGCCTACGAGCGCACCAGCCTGATCGTGACGTCCAACCTGCCCTTCGAGAAAGCGCACAGGTTCGAGCGAACGTGTGCAAGGCGGCGCCTGAAGTTCACAGGTTCGCCGTGTCAGGCTCGTCGGGCCTCGAGAAGCCCGACGTTCACGTCATCGCTCACGTAGGAGGCCAA
>Ga0181536_10006841_pt1 | contig 11338 bp, 8 predicted proteins | sample PEATcosm2014_Bin_41_FD_121105 | JGI IMG/M metagenome (GOLD analysis project Ga0181536, IMG submission 121105) | Peatland microbial communities from MTU Mesocosm Facility, Houghton, MI, USA - PEATcosm2014_Bin17_60_metaG | ecosystem: Environmental > Terrestrial > Soil > Wetlands > Peat | place...
ACCAGTAGGAAGTCGGCCTTAGCTTGCCGAATCTGATCCGAGATAAGCTTGCAAAATGGTGGGAACTCGAAGCAAGTTTTTGGCACTAGGGACTGCGTTCGACGCAGTCAACTGCTCTTATAGAGCAGGCCTTAGCACTCGTTGACTGGGAATGCGGACCACGAACCGCCGAGCTTAAGGCTGACGGCTGATAGCTGACAGCTTTCTCTGTTATAGTTCGGTCAAGCAACGGCGTCTGGAACCAGCAACGAGTTGCTCTCCGAATCGCATGGAACTGACCTCGCCCACGGAGTTCGCCAAACGAAAAGTCCAGGCGGTTCAGGACTACACTCTGCTGGCTGCGCAGTCGGTGGCCAATCTGTTCCGAAAACCGCTGTATTTCGCCGACATGGTCCAGCAAGCCGACCTGATCGGCGTCGGCTCCCTCCCCATCGTGGTGTTGACTGGTTTCTTCACCGGGGGCGTGCTGGCCTTGCAGACTTCCAACATGCTTCAGCGTTTCGGTTCCATCACGCTGATCGGGCAACTGGTCTCCACTTCCATGGTGCGCGAGCTCGGCCCGGTGCTCACTGGGTTGATGGTGGCCGGGCGGAATTCTTCGGGCATGGCCAGTGAACTCGGCTCCATGGTCGTCACCGAGCAGATTGACGCCATGCGCGCGCTCGGCACCGATCCGATGAAGAAGCTGGTGACCCCGCGCGTTACTGCAACCGTGTTCATGCTTTTCTTCCTCAGCATCATTTCGGACCTGGTCGGGCTGGCGGGCGGTCTGATGGTGGCCAAGCTATTCCTGAGCCTAGACGCGCGACAGTACTGGGCCAATGCCTGGCAGGTGCTGGTTTTTCAGGATGTGTTTATGGGATTGCTGAAGCCGGTTCTGTTCGGCTTCATCATCGCGACCATCGGCTGCTACTACGGCATTACCGCGCGCGGCGGCACGCAGGGCGTGGGCCGCGCCACCACGCAGGCGGTGGTAGCCGCATCTGTGCTCATTCTGGTGACCGACTTCTTTGTCACCAAGCTGCTTATCTCCGTGCTTGCGTACAGGTGATGGCATGTCTGCACCCACGCTGCCCTCCGATGTCATTACCGACGCCACGCAGCGCCCGTCTGGCTCTGCCGTCGTATTTGACGACGTCCATCTGTCCTTCGAAGAAAAACAAGTCCTGCGCGGTGTTTCCTTCCGGCTTCCTTTCGGAGAAACCAAGGCCTTATTTGGGGTGGCAGGAGCTGGCAAGAGCACGATCCTGAAGCTTGCGCTGGGCTTGATGCAGCCCGATTCCGGACGCATCACCGTTCTGGGCAATGAAGTTACCCGGATGCGCGAGCTCGACCTCTTTCCTATGCGCGCCCATCTCGGCATGGTGTTTCAGGAAAGCGCGCTGTTCGACTCGCTCACCGTGCGCGAGAATGTCGCGTTCCGCCTCATCGAGGAAAAGGGAATCTATGATGACGAGATTGACCGGCGGGTGCGTGAGGCCCTGCGCTTCGTTGAACTCGAGCACACGCTCGATTTGTTCCCCTCCGAACTATCGGGCGGCATGCGGCGCCGCGTGGCCATCGCCCGCGCCATCATCACTCAGCCGGAGCTATTGCTGTACGATTCCCCCACCGCCGGTCTTGACCCGGTCACTTCCAATACCATCGTAGAGTTGATCGTGAAACAGCGGGACGTCTACAAGACCAGTTCCCTGCTGGTCACGCACCGCCTGCAGGACGCCTTTACCATGGCCACGCATCAATTCGACCCACAGACCAATCAGCTGCAGGGCTTGCCCCGGGGCCAGTACTGTGACGTGCCCATGAGCTTCTTGATCCTGCGCGACGGCAAAGTCATTTTCGATGGCGACGTTCGCGAACTAGCGCACACCCACGACGAGTACATCCGGGAATATATTTCATAGGGGTCAGAGGTCAGGGGTCAGCCGCCCATAGCAAGATACTGTCCGCGCTCTCACTGACCACTGGCCACTGACCGCTGCTCTCACTTTCCCGCCATCGCCTTCTCCACATCCTCCGCCTTGGAGGGCAGAGCGGCGCTGAGCTTGATCAGCTTGCCGTCCTGGCCGACCAGAAAGTCATCTTCAATACGCACACCGATATTCTCTTCGGGAATATAGATTCCGGGCTCGATCGTAAAGGCCATTCCGGGCGCAAGCGGAACTTTGTAGTCGCCCGCGTCGTGCACGTTCAGGCCGATGTAGTGGCCAAGGCTGTGGATGAAGTACTGATCCAGCGGCTGCCCATGAAGATCTTTGCCGTGGGATTTAATGTAATCCATTGCCGCTCTGTTGAGCGAAGCGTCGGAATCGCCGATAAGGAAAGACTTGCCCGACTGAAACGCGGCCATGGCCGCTTCCTGCGCGCCCAGCACGATGTCGTAGATCTCCTTTTGCCGCGCCGTGAAGTGGCCGTTGATGGGCAGAGTGCGGGTGATGTCGGCCGCGTACATGGAGTATTCTCCCGCCGCGTCAATCACCACCACGTCGCCCGCCTTCATGGTGTTGGTATCTTCCGAGTAATGCAGGACCGTGGAATTGTGCCCCGATCCGACAATGGGAGCATAGGCGGGGCGCTCGCAGCCGCGCCGGCCCCACTCGTACTGCATGAGCGCGGAAACCTCATACTCCGTGACATTCGGTTTTACCGCTTTCATCGCGGCGAAGTGCGCCGCCACAGACGCGTCAACAGCTTTGCGCAGGAGAGCGATTTCGCCTGCGTCTTTTACTGTGCGCAGCGACGCCAGCATCGGCTTGACGTCCTGGAAGAACACCATCGCGTTCGTGCGCTTCAGGAAGGCCAACGGGTCCGCGTTGGCTGGAGTTTCGTTCTGGGAGGCGACATCGGAATAAATCACCGGCCGTCCGTTCATTAGCAACTTCGACACTTCATCCGGCAGCTTGCCCATGTCCGCGACGCGGTCGAAGCCCGTGATCTTCGGGGCATCCGGATTGTCCGCACCCAGTTGCGCGCCCGTGTATTTTTCCATCCGAAGGTTGCGGGGAGGCAGGAAAAGAATCTCCGTGTAGGCGCGCGCCGGAGAGGCTCCCTGGGCATCGGCGGATGGCGCCATCAGAAGCGCCGCACCCGGGACGGTTATCCCTGAGAGATAATAGAAGTTGTCGTCCTGCCGAAACGCATAAACCGATTCGCGGCCCTCCAACGGCGCGAAAAGCAGTACCACCCCTCCCGCCTTCTTGGCCAGCTCCTCACGCCGCGCGTGATAGTCAGCGGCGGGCTGGCGGTCGAGAGCGCTTCCCGAAACGGCAAACGCAAAGATCAGGCTTACAAAACAAAAAGAAAGCAGCGGCTTCCGCATCTAAGGCTCCTGTCGCGCGTAGTTGTGGGAACGAAGAACGTTCGCCCTTCACTGCGGCGGAGAGGTAAGACTCCTGCCGGCCTGCATGAAGGCCTCGACGTTGGACTTATCAATCAGTGCCGAACCCGTGTCCACGAAGCTCGGGATCGGCGCCAGGCTGTCCTTCGACCAATCCCTGTCCAGGACCGAGGGTTTCTGATGATAGAGATTATCGAGCATTTCGAGTCCGACAAATGCCATGGTGTAAGGCTTCTGCGCAATCGTGGCTGCGATCCTGCCCTTACGGATCCAGTCCAGCGTCTCCTGATCCGTATCCATCGCCATCACCACTTTTCCAGTCACGTGGTAGCTGTCGAGCACGCCGGCGACCTCCTTGCCCGACTGCGCCTCCAGACAGACAAACGCATCCACCTTGTCGCGCTCTTTACCGACGATCTCGGTGGCCGTGTCAAATGCGATGCGAGGATCGCCCTGGATATCCACCACGCGCGTGATCTTGATGTCGGGCGTCCGGGCCAGCGCTGCTTTGTAGCCGGTCAGGCGTTCCTGAAGGTTTGGCTGGTCGGGCATGGTCAAGACCACAACATTGCCCTTGCCGTTCAGTTCCTTGGCCAGACGTTCTCCGCCCATCAGCCCTGCCTGATAGTTGTTGGTGCCGATGAAGAACAATCGCTTGCTCGCCGGGGCGTCCGAGTCGATGGTGATAACCGGGATGCCGGCCGCCACAGCTTTATCAATGCTGTCTTTGAGCAACGCGGCGTCGGTTACGTCCAGCAAGATGCCGGTCGCTTTCTTCTGCACCGCCTGATCCAGAGCATCGCGCTCCGCCTTGGGATCGAAAGTCTGAGGCCCTTCGAAAGCGGAGCGCACTTTCATCTGCGAAGCGGCGGCCGCGAAGCCGGCTCCGGCAGTTTTCCAATAGGAAATCTGCAAATTGGCCGAGACGAGAACGTAAAGTTCTCCCGAATCGTGGGCTGAACCGCAGCTGAGGACAAACAGAAGCAGGAGCGCGAGAGCAGCAATGGGGAAAATCCTGCGCGAGAGGAACATGGCATCCTCCTTGCGAAGACTCGTCATCCCCGCCGCATGGTCAGATGTGAATCTTCCGCGACTGGGATTGTAAACGAGCGGGCAAGCGGGACCAAGACTCATGCAGAGCTTTATCCTGAAGGCCCGAAATCACGCCCCTCCTCGACCTCGCCAGCAGAGTTGTAGCGCTGTGATCATGCGCACTGTCTTTCCGAACACTTCGATGTACACTCGCGGGCGCTTTGCGTGGCTTTCCCGCTGGTGCAGTTTCCCCTAGTGGGGATGTTGCGAAGGAGAGTTGCCGTGTCTCTTCGTCGATGGTTTGCGATTTGTCTTTTCGCCCTGGTCGGTGTTTGGATTATGGTGGGTGCAGCCCAAGCCAAAGTTATGGCGGCCAGCGGCGACGATCTGAGTTGCCACGTCGTCCCTGCCCATGAACCGTCCGCTGCCGAAAAGGCATACCTGTCTGGCAATGCCGGCCAGGCGGAATCTCTCTATCGTGAGGCGCTCAGCAAATCCCCGCATGACGCAGCGCAGACGGCGGGTCTGGTCCGCTCCCTGCTCCGACAGGATAAGGTCGCAGACGCCGCCGCCACGATCAACGCCGAACTCTCCCTGGCACAGAACTCGGTTCCACTCCTCACCGCGTCGGCCGAGGTTCAATACCGCCAAGGCAAGATCGCCGAAGCTGCTGCCACCGCCGACCAAGCGCTTCGGATCGACCCCTGTAGTGCACGCCTCTATCTCTTCCGTGCCCGCGTTCTCCGCCTCAACTCGATGTATGCTTCGGAGCGCCGCGCCATCGCTATTGCCCACGGTCTCGATCCTTGGGACATGGATATTCGCCGGACGTGGCTCGGGACTCTGCCGCTCGCCCAGCGCGTCGACGAACAAAAGCAATTCCTCGCCGCGGCCAACGGCATGGACTCCGAAGAGCGCGCCCGCGTGGAAAAGGGTCTTGCTAATCTCGAGCGCTGGGCCAGCAATCCCACGGACAAAGCCTGCCACCTGGTTTCCACTGTTAACTCAACTGAGCTTCCCCTCGCTCCGGTCGTTGGGCCCGGACTGGTACGAACCCCCGCAGGTGATGTGGTGGAGGGAAATAGCCGGCGCATTCAGAGTTGGGGACTTCATGTTCTCTTCAACAACAACGACGCTAATCTTGCGGTCGACACCGGCGCCTCCGGGCTGCTCGTAAATCGTTCCATCGCGGAACGAGCGGGGCTCAAACCCATTGGCCGAGCCCAGATTGGCGGTATCGGAGATCAGGGCCCACAGGGCGGATACCTCGCCCGCGCTGACTCCGTCAAGGTAGGCTCGCTCGAGTTTCGTGACTGCATTGTGGAAGTTACTGATCGCAAAGACATCCTCGGCATAGACGGCCTTATCGGCACGGACGTATTCAGCAGTTACCTGGTGACGCTCGACTACCCCATGCGGAAGTTCCTGCTTTCCCAACTCCCGCCCCGCCCCACCGACACCGGCAACACCGCCGCCACCCTCGACACAGAGGCTGCAGACTCCCTGGAGTCAGGCGGTCCACAGGACCGTTACATCAGTCCCACGATGAAAGACTATATGCCGGTGTTTCGCTCAGGACACTATTTGATCGTCCCGGTCGTTTTGAACGGCAAGGCGTCTCGGCTGTTTATGGTCGACACTGGCGCGTTCAGCACTTCCATTTCTCAGGAGGCGGCCCAAGCCGTTACCAAGGTCCGCGGTGGAGAAGAGGGCCTGGTCAAAGGAATGAGCGGCAATGTGGCAAAGGTTTCGTTCAGCGAGGCGATCACTTTTCAGTTCGCCGGCATCCGGCAGCAGAATAATGATCTGATTACCTTCAATACCGTCGGACTTAGTAGGGGCGCAGGCGTCGAGATTTCGGGATTCCTAGGAAGTACACTCCTGCGGCAACTCACGATTTCCATTGATTATCGCGACGGACTCATGAAGTTCGACTTCGATCCGCGCCACGGCAATCACAATTTCTAATTCGCGAGGCAGTTGCCTTTAAGAGGGCTTAGACTCCCACCGGAAACGGCTTTGTGTGTGCCGTCGTTGTCAGCGAAGCCCGTCCGAAGCGGCCCTGCAGGAGCGACATCAATCCCGTGTACCAATACCCCACGACAAATAGCAGAAGAAAAGGCACGGTAATGTAATTCTCATTCTCCACGGCATAGTAGACGGTGAGCGCAAAGTAAGACCCGATTAGCATCTCCAGCCACGGCACCCATCCCAGCCGCTTGCGATATCTGGTAGCGCCGATCTTGTCCTTTTTCGTTTCGACTCGGTATTTGGGCGTGCGGACGAAAGCTGATTCCTTGCCGATCAAGGCCTCGATCACGGCTTTCGTGTTGGTGATGGTAAGCCCAATCCCAAGGGCCATCAGAAACGGCAGATACACGAGTGCCCGCGGCCAGCGGCGCGGGAACAACTCCCGCTGCGAAACCAGATAGAAACTCGAGATCGAAAACGTTGACGCCATGAACAGAGGCAGATCAATGTAGAGCATCTGAAACCAGCCCTGATAAAAACGAATGATCATGGCCGGCAGCAGCAGCACCGAAAGCATGATCATCAGCGGATAACTGATGTTGGCCGTCAGGTGATACCAGGCTTCGATTTTGGTATGCAGGGGCGCGTCGCTGCGCAGCACACGCGGCAGGATTTTCTTACCTGTCTGAATCAATCCCTTGGCCCAGCGCGCTTGCTGCGTCTTGAACGCGGTCATCTCCACTGGAAGCTCCGCCGGACATTCCACATCCTGCAGGTAAATGAACTTCCATCCTTTGAGCTGGGCGCGATACGAGAGATCAGTGTCCTCGGTGAGCGTGTCATGCTGCCAGCCCCCGGCTTCCTCGATGGCTCTGCGCCGCCACATGCCCGCCGTACCGTTGAAATTAAAGAAAAGCCCGGTCCGCGCCCGGCCCGAGTGCTCCAGCACAAAGTGCCCGTCGAGCAGAATCGCTTCCACTTCGGTCAGGAACGAGTAATTGCGGTTGATATGCGTCCAGCGCGTCTGCACCATGCCGATTTTGGGATCGGTGAAATGATGGATAGTGCGCAGCAGAAAATCTTCCGGCGGAGTGAAGTCGGCGTCGAAGATGGCGATAAACTCTCCCTTCGCCGTTTTCATTCCGTCGGCCAGAGCGCCCGCCTTGTAGCCCTCCCGGTTGGTGCGGTGATGGTAGCTCACCGGATGTCCCAGTGCGGCGTAACGCTCGACCAACCCACGCGCCACCTCCACAGTCTCGTCGGTCGAATCGTCGAGCAACTGGATGTCGAGCTTCTCGCGTGGATAATCCAGCTTCGAAATCGCCTCCAGCAATCGCTCCACTACGTACTGCTCGTTGAAGATCGGCAGTTGCACCGTGACCCGCGGCAACTCTTCAAACCTTCCCGGCGGCTCGGTCGTGCGATTCTTCCGGTGCTTGTAATAGAGATATACAAGGATGTAGCGGTGCATTCCATACCCGGCTAGCAGAATGAGCACAACGAAGTAAGGAATCAGCAGCGCCAGATCGAATCCATCGACGCGGTATAGCCCGCGAAACGTTTTGTCGAAAAAATGCTGCCGGATATAAGGCGCAATCCCCCTGGGGGCAGCCCACATCGCCAGTTTCGCGCTCAGGATGAGATCAGCAATCAACCGCAACTCCCGTCAAACATTTCATTCTACCGGATGGCTCCTCCAGACGCAGGGCTAGGGAGCCAATCCCTATTTGCTCCCGCCGCCGCGCTCAGCTACAAATAGAACCACCCATGGAATCCAGATCAGCGGCGTCTGCCCGCGCACCACGATCGGGCGCGCTCCTCGAAGCGTGGAAACGTATCCGCACTTCGCTTTTCTGGGTCGTCACTGCCGCATTGCTTCTGCGCGTCGGCTGGATTGTCCTTGGCCACACCTACAGGTTCAGAAGCTCCGACGATCATTTCGGATTCGGATGGGAAATGGGTCGCATCGCTGCGTCGCTCGCCTCCGGCCACGGCTTCAGCAACCCCTTCGGGCCGCCGACCGGACCCACCGCGTGGGAATCTCCGCTATACCCCTACCTCACGGCTGGGGTTTTCCAGGTCTTCGGAATTTATTCCAGGGCTTCGGCGTTCGTGCTGCTGGCGCTCAATAGCGTTTTCTCGGCACTGACCTGCGTTCCAATTTTTCTAATCGCGCGCCGGATTTTTTCCGAGAAGGTCGCAATCGGCTCCGCCTGGGCATGGGTGCTGCTTCCCAACGTGATGTTCTGGTGCACGCGCTGGGTCTGGGAGACGAGCCTGTCGGCGCTGCTGCTGACCACGATTTTCTGGCTTGCCCTCACCCTCGAAGATCGCGAGGGCTGGCTGCCGTGGTTCGAGTTCGGACTGCTGTGGGGCATCGCTGCTCTGAACAGCACGTCATTGCTGTCGTTTCTGCCCGCCGCCGGGCTGTGGGCCTGGTATCGGTGCGCGCGATCTGGCAAACAATCGGGCGGCAAGCGATCGCTCGCTGGCGTTGTCCTGGCTTCGCTAATTTTCTTGGCCACGATCGCGCCGTGGCTGGTGCGCAACTATCACACCTTCGGCCAGTTCATTTTCATCCGTGACAACTTCGGCGCCGAACTTCGCCTGGGCAACGGACCGGGCGCCGACGGCACCTGGATGGAGTACCTGCATCCCACGCAAGATGTCTACGCCATGCGGCAATATCAGGCTATGGGCGAACTTGCTTACGTTGCCCTGCGCAAGCAGCAGGCCCTCGACTACATTCACGCCGACTACTCGCGGTTCGCCGTCCTTTGCGCGAAGCGGTTCATCTACTACTGGGCGGGATCGCCCAAGGCTACCCAACCCTGGTGGCTGAACCCGGCCAAGAACTCGCTGTTTCTGGCCTCGTCGGTGCTGATGTTCTGGGGACTGGGCCGCGTGCTGCGCCGGCGCAAACCGGGCGCCTGGCTGCTGTTCTGGCTGATCCTGCTCTATCCGGCGGTGTACTACGTGGTCTTTCCCGCGCCGCGCTACCGCGCTCCGATTGAGCCTGAAATGGCGATTTTGTGCGTGTTTCTGCTAACCGAGGCAGGAAAACGGACCAAGGCCTACCTTCTTCCAGGTCAATCCTCCAGACATACAACGAGCTGAACCCCGATTGTCGAGCGGAACATCGCCGCGGCAACTTTCGTATCCTCTTATGTCGGAACCGGCCTTTGCCAGCTTTCCCTTTGCGCGCAGTCGCGTCTAAACCGTTGGAAATGGAGGTAGTCATGAACCGCCACAGCCGATCTGCCACCTGCTTGGGAACTGTCCTGGGAACCGCGTGTGCCCTGTTTGTGTTTGCCCTGGCAGCCCACGCCGCAGACCATCGCGGAGCCCTCACCGAGGAATTCCACCAGACCTACGCGCTAACTCCTGACGGCCGCATTGAACTCGACAACATCAACGGCGCCGTCCACATCTCGGGTTGGGACCGCAACGAAGTGAAGGTGGATGCGGTGAAGTACGCCGACACCAAAGAGCGGCTGGATGAAGCCACAATCGAGGTCGATTCCGGGAAGGACTACCTTTCCGTTCGCACGAAATACCGCGACCACGACCAGACCTGGAACTGGGGCTCGCACAACAATCCGGCCAGCGTCGAGTACACGCTGACCGTACCGCGAACCGCCCGCCTTGACGAAATCAAGTTGATCAACGGCGCCCTCGACGTAGCCGGCGTAAGCGGCGGAGTGCGCGCTTCCTGCATCAACGGACGGCTGGAGGCACGCGATCTTGCCGGCCAGGCGAGTCTCTCAACCATCAACGGACGCCTGGACGCCCGCTTTAACCAGCTAGCCGGACGTGAGGTCGAGCTCAGTTCCGTCAACGGCGAGGTGGACCTGACGATTCCTTCCGACGCCAAGGCCGAGGTTGAGGCCAGCACAGTTTCCGGCGGCATTGACAATGATTTCGGACTGCATGTGAACAATCACCGTTTCGTCGGCCATGACCTGCGCGGAGAACTGGGCAATGGCGGCACGCACATCCGGCTGCAAAACGTGAACGGAAGGATTGAGATTCACCACGCGCAAGACGGCCGCGCCCTGAGCCCGGTGAAGGACCTGACTCACCACGACCACGACGATGACGACGACAGCGAGATCTAGGGGGCAGGGGTCAGGGGCCAGGGCGAGACGCGACGGTTCTAGGGATCGGGATCAGACGCCAGTCATCGGTCGCCGGTATCACAGTCTGCAAGCTGACCTCTGAACCCTAGCCCCTGACCCCTGGCCCCTGGTTCAGTAAATCGTGTATCCCGGCGCCGGCGTACGCAGATCGGGCTTCGAAGCCATCAGCAGCAGCGCACCCTCCCGCTTGAATGCCTTGAGATCATCGAGACTGTTGAACGATTTCGTCTGATAGTCGTCCGGAGTAGGCGTGTCGTCGGGGACGCGGCGCGCCTCTACATTCTCGAAAGCGTGTTTTGTGAGCAGCTCGACGTATTCCGCCGCCGAGCGCACGTGCACTGGGACTTTTAGTTTGTCCACCCATTGCAGCGAGTAAGAATTGTCTTTATAGAGATTGATCAGGATGAACAGCCTTCCCCGCGGCGCCATCACCCGGAACAACTCCTTCAGCGCTCGATCCTGGTCGGCATAGTAGTAGAACGACTCCACCGACAGAACTTTGTCGAAGAAATTTTCTTCCCACGGAATCTGCTCCGCCGACCCCTGAACGTAAAGGATGTTGTCGAAGTCCCGCGACGTTTCGCGCGCTCGCCGCACCATCTCGTCGGAAACGTCGAGACCCACGACTTGCCCGAATCCCTCCGGGCCTTCGCCCACCAGCCGTGCCACCAGGCGCGTGGCCCATCCCGAGCCGCAGCCCAGGTCGAGCACGCGCTCGCCCGCGCGCAGTTCCATCAGGCGCAGCGTCTTGGTGGTGATGTCGAGATGATGCCGCTCCATCTTCTCGCCTTCACCCGCGGCCGCCCAGCGGTTGAATTCCTGTTGCAGTTTCTCGTCTGGAGTCAGAGGTTTGTCAGGC
>Ga0181536_10006843_pt1 | contig 11335 bp, 9 predicted proteins | sample PEATcosm2014_Bin_41_FD_121105 | JGI IMG/M metagenome (GOLD analysis project Ga0181536, IMG submission 121105) | Peatland microbial communities from MTU Mesocosm Facility, Houghton, MI, USA - PEATcosm2014_Bin17_60_metaG | ecosystem: Environmental > Terrestrial > Soil > Wetlands > Peat | place...
ATCGCCGACGAAAAGACAATCTTGCGCGCGAACACCCAGAACGTCCAGCGACTTGAACAGCACATCAGGCTCAGGTTTGGCGGGAAAGCCGTCGGTGCCCTGCACGTGATCGAAGTAGGAGATGAGGCCGAACTGATCGAGGACGGTGCGCGTAGTGGGCGTGCCCTTGGTCGTCGCCGTTGATTTACGCCCGCCCAACCTGCCGAGAACCTCGGCGACGCCCCCGTAGACGAACGTGTTCGCGTGCTTGCGAGCCGGATAAATGGCGCGATACTCCACGATCATTTGATCGATGTCTTCGCGCGTGAAGCCCAACTCCAGGAATTCGTCGATCAGGTGACGCCCGATGTAGGTTCGCAGCTTCTCATGCGTGATGTCACTGCGGCCGCGTGCCGCCAGCACCGTCTGAATGGCGCCGCAAATATCGAGCTGCGAGTCGAGCAGCGTACCGTCGACGTCGAACAAGTACACGGGGAAGGCTGGAATCATGCTGCTATTCCAGGGCTTCGCGAGGCAACTCTCACGCGGGCTGCGGACCGCCTTCGAGCATCCCCGGCATCCGCGAGGGCGGAGGAGTCGCCGGTTTGATCACTTGTTGCGTTTCGCCGCCTTCCGGCTTCGTCGGCGGAGGCGTTGGCATGGCTGCCAGCGTCTCGCCCGCGATCAGCTGCCGGACTTCCGACCCATCGAGGACTTCGCGTTCCAGCAGCGCTAGGGCGATGCGTTCCAACGCTTCTGATTTTTCCTCGATGATCTTGCGCGCGCGTTCGTAGCCCTGTGAGACCAGTTTCTTGACCTGCTCGTCGATACGGATGGCCGTCGCTTCGCTGTAATCGCGATGCTGCGCGATTTCGCGGCCCAGGAAGATCTGCTCTTCGCGCTTGCCGAAGCTCATCGGGCCGAGCTCGCTCATGCCCCACTCGCACACCATCTTGCGCGCCATGTCGGTGGCCCGCTCGATGTCGTTGCCGGCGCCCGTGGTGATGTGGTGCATGAACATTTCTTCGGCGATGCGGCCGCCCATCAGGATGGCCAGTTGCGCCTCCAGATAGTCTTTGTTGTAGCAGTGCTTGTCGTCCAGAGGAAGCTGCATGGTCAGGCCCAGCGCCATGCCGCGCGGGATAATGGTCACCTTGTGCAGCGGGTCTGCGTCCGGCGTCACTGCAGCCACCAGCGCGTGGCCAGCCTCGTGAAACGCAGTATTTTTCTTTTCCTCATCGGTGATGACCATACTCTTGCGCTCCACGCCCATCATCACTTTGTCTTTCGCCAGCTCGAAGTCGAACTGCGTGATCACCTTGCGATTCTGGCGGGCGGCCACCAAGGCGGCTTCATTCACCAGATTGGCCAAATCGGCGCCGGCAAACCCAGGGGTCCCGCGCGCGATCAACGTGAGATCCACATCGTCCGCCAGCGGCGTTTTCTTGGTGTGTACCTTGAGAATCTGTTCGCGGCCCTTGACGTCCGGCCGGCCCACCACCACGCGGCGATCGAAGCGGCCCGGGCGCAGCAGCGCGGGGTCGAGCACGTCGGGACGGTTGGTCGCGGCGACCAAAATCACGCCTTCATTCGATTCGAACCCGTCCATCTCCACCAGCAGTTGATTCAGGGTCTGCTCGCGCTCGTCATGACCTCCGCCGAGTCCCGCGCCGCGATGGCGGCCGACGGCGTCGATTTCATCGATGAAGATGATGCAAGGCGCGTTCTTCTTGCCCTGCTCGAACAGGTCGCGGACGCGGCTGGCGCCCACGCCGACGAACATCTCCACGAAATCCGATCCCGAAATCGAAAAGAACGGCACATTGGCTTCGCCCGCGATCGCGCGCGCCAATAACGTCTTGCCGGTGCCGGGCGCGCCGATGAGCAGCACGCCTTTGGGAATCCGGCCGCCCAGTTTTTGGAATTTCTGCGGCTCCCGCAGGAACTCGATGATCTCTTGCAGCTCTTCCTTGGCTTCTTCCACGCCCGCGACGTCCTTGAACGTCACTTTCTTTTGCTGCGACGAATGCAGCCGCGCGCGGGATTTCCCAAAGCTCAGCGCCTTATTGCCGCCGCTTTGCATCTGGCGCATCATGAAAATCCAGAAGCCCAGCAGCAGCACGAACGGAATCGCGTTTACCAGGATGGATACCCAGTTGCCGCCCGCGTCCTTTTCCACGGTGATCTGCACGTTCTTGTCGATCAGCAGCGTGGTGAAGTCGTTGTAGGTGTGCGGGACGGTGGAGCGGAACTCGTCGCCGTTCTTGTATTTCCCGTGAACGTCGCCGGTGACGCTGTTGAGGACGATCTTATCGACCTTCCCGTCCTTGATGTCCTTCACCAGCTCCGAGAATGTAGGCTGGGCGCCCGGCATCTTGCTGCTCTTGAAAACAGCCCAGACCAGCACCACCAGGCAAAGTATGATTGCCCACAAAACTATATTTCTAACGCTTGAATTCATGACCTCTCCAAACCGCCGGTCTCTCTGCGGGAGCGCACTCAGACGACCCCTTGCTCACTTAGACGAAATCCGTCTACCGAAAGATCCAATTCCCTTTATGATCCCACTTCGGAGATCCGCAGGACCCGATCCGCTTGCTTATCTGCCGCGAACTCCGCCGCCGCGCCGAACTGTCTGGCCCACACGATTCTTTCCCCGCTCATAACCATCGGCCATTGGCGCCTTTGCCATGAGGGGATGCGGGCCTCCGCGAACATTTCCGCGACCTTGCGGACCCGCGTATGTCCCAGGGGACGGTAGCGATCGCCAGGTCTCCACCCGCGGAGCTGTAAATCTCCAGGAATTTGGTCCAAACCTAGTACTGCTGTTCCAAATGTAGCACAAGCCGGACTTGTTACAGATCCGCGATAGCCATGAAGCGGGGTGGAAATTACAGAGCCGCGACGGGGATGGAGCGGGGCCAAAAATGGGGAGCCCTCAGCGTCCTGCTTGTCCTCATCCCCGCGGCCCTCGGCGAACTCCAATCGCAAGAGGGACTTCCCATCCGGACACGCGTAGGAGCCTGGAATCGTGAGCGCGATCGGCTCGACACTCTGTAGCGGAGGCGACGTGTTTGCCGGAACCGCCAGCCGGATCCAATCGAACGAGCGCTGGACATCCAAGCCGGGCAGGAGAATGCGGCCATCGCCCGCCTCGCGCCCTGCGAGCTCCAACACTCGCTCCACATGGTCGAACTCCACTTGACGCAGGTCCCCCTTGGCCTTCGCGATGGCCCTCCGGATGGTTCTTCTCGCCACGGCTCGCGAGAGCGCCGCCAGGGAATCGACGTGCAGCTCGACCCCTCCGGCGCGGCTCTGCCAAATCTCTCCCACGGGAGACGCCGGTCCGGCCCACCAGCGTTCTTCCTCATAAGAGAGATCGGCAAGATGCGCCAGCGCGTCCGTCAAGTGCGGATTCCATGTGGCCGTGAGTTGCGGAAGCAGCTCGTGCCGGACGCGATTGCGCGCGAATTTTAAATCTCGATTCGAGGAATCTTCGCGCCAAGGAATGTTCCGTTCCCGAAGATATTGGAGAATCTCCGCCCGCGTCACGTCGAGCAACGGACGAACGATGTCCGCGGCCGTTACCGGAAGAATTCCCGCAAGCCCTGCCAGTCCAGATCCACGCAGGAGGCGCAGTAGCACCGTCTCCGCTTGATCGTCGCGAGTATGCCCGGTCGCGATGCGGATACCAGATTCCTTGCCGCTGTTTTCAATGACGCTTTTGAAAAACGCCTGCCGGGCACGCCTGGCGATTTGCTCCTGATTACCTTCCCGATTGCCCGCGATGTCCGCGTCCGATGTGCGTGCGACATGTAATCGCAGATTCAATTTCGCAGCGAGCTCCCGGACGAAGCGCTCGTCGCCCTCCGATTCTTCTCCGCGCCACCGGTGATTGTAGTGCGCGACCTCGAGATGAAGACCCGCTTGCGCCGCAAGCTCCTTCAGCACGTGCAGCAGGCAAACCGAATCCGCTCCGCCCGAAACCGCGGCGATCACGCGGCTTCCGTGAGGCAGCATGTTATAACGGGAAATAGTCTTTGCGACCCGTTCCAGCATGGGAGGATTCCTACTCATAGTGTAGGTCTAGCGTTATGGACCCTGAACTTCAGCAACGCGCGGCAGGCATTCGGCTGCTCTTACTGGATGCCGACGGCGTGCTGACCGACGGCGTCATCTACAACATCCCCGGAACTCCCGATGTGAATCAAAAAAACGCCACCTACGAAACCAAGGGCTTCAACTCCCAGGACGGCATAGCTCTGCAGTGGCTCATGAAGAACGGCGTGCAGACCGGCGTCGTCAGCGGCCGCATCTCGCAAGCCACCGAGATCCGTGGGCGTCAGCTCGGCATGACGTATGTGTACCTCGGGCGTGTTGACAAGCTGCCCATACTCGACGAGATTGTCGCGCGCAGCGGATTAAGTCTAGCCCATATCGCCTATGCCGGGGACGACCTCGTGGATGTCCCGCTGATGCGCCGCGTCGGATTCGCCTTTGCGCCCGCCAACGCCCGTCCGGAAGTTAAAAAAGTCGCGCATTACGTGACCTCCGCATCGGGAGGCCGGGGCGCCGTGCGGGAAATGGTGGAGATTTTGATGCAAGCGAACGGCACCTGGGACGCTATCCTGAAACACTACGAGGTGGAATGAATGGCGAATCCCTCTGAAGGCCGGCGCATCGGCCTGGAGATCCGGGCGGACTCGGGTCCTGGAATTCTGCACCAGCTCACCGGCGTGATCGCCCGCCACGAAGGCAATATCCTGAGCGTGGAAATCATCGGCGCCGCCGCTCCCCTGACCCGGATCTATTTTGAAGTGGTTCTGCCGGGCGAGCCGGGCGGCATGCTCGAGGAACTGGCGAAGCTGCCCGTCGTGCATCGGGCCGAGCTCGTCGACACCATGGACAAAATTTACGGGAAGCGCATCATCATCATGGGGGGTGGCGCGCAGGTGGGGCAAGTAGCTTTGGGTGCGATCCTCGAAGCCGACCGCCACAACATTCGCGGCGAACACATTTCCGTGGATACGATTCCGCTGGTGGGCGAGCAAGCTCTGGCTGCCGCCGTGCGCGCCGCCGCGCGCCTGCCTCGCGTGAAGGCGATGGTGATGGCCGGATCGTTGATGGGCGGAGAAATCGAGCACGCCGTGCGGGAAGTGGTCGCGCAAGGGATTCTGGTCGTCAGTTTGAACATGGCCGGCAGCGTCCCCGATGCGGCAGATCTGGTGGTCACCGATCCCGTGCAGGCCGGAGTGATGACCGTGATGGCCGTCGCCGACACGGCAAAATTCACCGTCGAGCGTTTGAAACGTCGGGTGTTTTGATGCCGAGCGCCTGCCAGAAAGCGGGGGAACGTCTCTCCCGTCCCTGGGCTCCGCCCAAGCGAAATTTGGGTACTTTCCGTCGGGCCGTGAGCGGCTGCTCTTTGTTAAGAGAAAACGTCGTGATTCTCCTATTGACGCAAAGGCTAGCGTATAATTGCGTGGCGGTGATTTTATGTTCGACATGGTCAAGGCCATCCATGAGGCCCTGCATATAGAGTCCACATGGGCTTTTGTGCTGGTCGTGTCGCTCGTGTTCGCGCTAATGAGCGGTGGTGTGGCATGGGTTGTCGATAAGGGTTACAAGAATAGCTTGAGGGCGCACAGTGAGGCCGCTGTGCCGCAGGCCCACACTTCCGATTCACCGCCGCCACCCATTTCTGCTCCTTCACCACCACCGACCAAAGCGCCTGGGACGTCCCCGCCCATTTCGACGCCTGCGGCCGACGAAAAACCGCCAACGCTCGCAAGTCTTTTTACGTCCGATTTTCCGTCCGCGCTTAAACTCACGGATAACAACACGACGGTACAGAAGCCGTCCGGTGAAAGTCTCAAGATCAAGGCGCAAATATATGCCGACTTCTCAGCTAGGACGCAATTTGTGGGGTTTTACATTCCAACTTTTCCAGATACCTATGGCGTATGCCTTGGCCTCGCCGGTAGTGTAGGCTCTGTCATCGAGCGATTGTCGAAGAGTGTGAGCGTGAGCGGAGGGTACAGAGACGAACGCAATGACCTCAAGGAGTTGACCTTTTCCCGGAGGGTCATGCTTTACCACGAGGACTTCCTTTCGATCCCGCAGAAGGCCGAGATCATCAAGGCGTACACGGCACTTGGCCTCGATGTCAACTTCAGAGGCACCGACTACTTGGGCGATCAAGTTATCGCCTGGCGCCAGAAGCACGACAAACAAAAGTGAAGCCGCGGACATTTGTCGATGGGAAATTCGGCGAACTCGGAACAAGACGGAGCCAGGAGACGGGCAAGCACCCCCACTTGCTTCGCCCGCCCGCTTGATACCGTCTCCGGCGGCTAGATCGAGCAGATACACCAAGAACAGATATGAGCAGGGTCGAGCAGATCGAAGGACAGATTCAGCAGCTCACGACCGAAGAGCTCGCGGCCCTGCGCGACTGGTTCGCCGCATTCGATGCGGAAGCGTGGGACCGCCAGACGGAAGCCGACGCCTGCGACGGCAAACTGGATCGGCTCGCCGAAGCCGCTCTTGGCGACCACGCCGCTGGCCGATCGACCGAGTTGTGATCCATCGTGCCGCGTCGTCTTTCTGGAGCGCTCGGCGGGGAAGACGAAGCCTGGGCTGAGACCGTCATCCCGGAGCCTCATGAATCGCGATTTAGGCGATTCCCGTTTCTTGGTACCTAGCGGGCTCGTAGACGCATCGCCGGAGTTTCCGGCCACCTTACTATCAGGAAGTCCCTTCCGGCTCGCCGAATTTGGCGAAACTGCGGCGAACGGCGGTGATGCTAATAAGCTTGGGAGAAAATGCGCTTCGCGTTCCGCACGTCGAAATTTAGCTCCAGAATATGGGAGCAATTCATGCCTGATAGTCCCGGTTTTCGGTTCGGGTGGGGCAGGGCTTCTGCCCTGCAGCCGCCTTTCCAGGCGGCTAATGATTGAGCCGGGCAGAAGCCCGGCTGCAGCCCGGAAGGGCTGCCCCACATTACGCGATCGCTTCTTCCATCGCGTGAATCTCCTGCCGCAGTTGCTCCAGATCCGTCCCGATGCCGGTAAAATCTCCGCGCTTCCCCGCCGTCTCGATGCGCGCCGCGCATTCGCCGATATGCGGAGCCGCCAGTTGCTCGGCGGCGGCGGCGATTTTTTTCGCCTCGGCCGCGATCGCCACTGCGTCCTGATTGCGCGCGGCGTTCTCCAGGCGTTCGATGCGCGCCGGGGCAAGCTGCAGGAACACACGCAGTAAATCGCCGACCAGATCGTTCTGATCGGAGGGCGTGGGCTCCATGGCGTCGCGCCCGGCGGGAACCAGTTGCGAGGGCGTGGAGGCCAGCGCCTGCGTTATGGTGGCGATCAAATGGGCTGGCTGAATCGGTTTCGAGATGTAGTAGTTCATGCCGGCCTGCAGGCATCGTTCGCGATCTCCGGTCATGGCGTGCGCCGTCATCGCCAGAATCGGGAGCGAGGTCCAACGCGGATCTTTGCGGATGATGCGCGTCGTCTCCAGTCCGTCAAGCACCGGCATTTGCACGTCCATCAGCACCAGGTCGTAGGGAGGGGATGTCTCCATCAGACTCAGCGCCTCGCGCCCGTCCCCGGCCACGTCTATGTGAAACTTTCTCTTCCGCAGCACGGCCAGGACCACTTTCTGATTGACCACATTGTCTTCCACCAGCAGGATGCGGGCCGCACCGCTAGACTCCGCGCGAGGAATGAACGCAACGGGAGCCGAGTCGGCGCTGGGCACGGATTCCTGCACGATCTCATAGGGCAGGGAAATGGTGAATGTGCTGCCGCTTCCGAGCGTACTTTGCACGGTCACGCAGCCGTCCTGAAGTTCCGTGAGGCGTTTTGTGATGGCGAGACCGAGACCCGTCCCGCCGTATTTGCGCGTGATGCTGCCGTCGGCTTGCGTGAATTTGTCGAAAATGCTCTGCAGCTTGTCGCTATCGATGCCGGTGCCTGTGTCGCGCACGTCGATGCCGAACTGCACCGTACCCGGCCGCCCCTCGATCGGCTCCGTGCGCACCGCGACCGCCACGGAGCCCTGCCCGGTGAATTTGATGGCGTTCGAGAGAAGATTCGTGACGATCTGGCGGAGTCGCAGCGGATCGCCCATGACGTGCGAGGGCGACGACGCGTCCATTTCGAAGTGCAGCGACACACCCTTCTGCAACGCCCGCGGCTGATAGGATTTGACGCAATCCTCCAGCACCGTGCGCACGTTGAACGGGATTTTCTCAATCATCATGCGGCCGGCTTCGATCTTCGAAAGATCGAGAATGTCGTTGAGCAGCGCCAGCAGAGAATAGGCGCTATGCTGCGCCGTCTCCAGATTCTCGCGCTGTTCCGCCTCCAGCGAGCTGTCGAGCACCACGTCCAGCATGCCGAGCAATCCGTTCATCGGCGTGCGCAGCTCGTGCGACATGTTCGCCAAAAACTCGCTCTTGGCCTGACTGGCGGCCAATGCCGTGCGCATGGCATTTTCCAGCTCTTCGGTGCGCTGCCGGATGCGCTCCTCGAGCAAATCGCGATGCTGCTGGATCTCCCGATTGGTCCTCTGCAGCTCATCAATCATCCGATTGAAGCTCTTGCCGAGGTCTTCGATTTCGTCGCCCGTTTCGCTGACCTGAATCGGCTCGAACCGTCCCTGGCGGACGGATGTAATTCCCTGTTGCAGCAGAGCGAGAGGCCGCGTTAAAACCTTAATCGTGAATTGCGAGACCAAGCCGGCCACGATCAACACGACGACCACCAACATGATCCCTTCGCCCAAGCTGAACGTATGAGTGAGGATGTCCCACAGCAGTACGATGCCTACGACCCACACGAGGAGCCAAGCGGAAAAGGTCGTAAATCTCGATGCCAGCGTCCTGTGCTTGACGGGAGGGCTTCTCACTCTTCCATATTCTTATGAGTCATGGCCTTGGGACTATAGGTAGGAAACCCTATTACCTCCTCCGTATAACTTGTAGGCGTATGGGCCACGTCTCCTACACTTTCATTAACGAAGGCCTATCCTCCTAGTCGCGTTACGGCGGCTCCTATGTCTTTTGAACGGCCTGAGCCTATGCCATAATCCGACTGGCTGTTATCCCGGGCTGTCACCTTAGTCGCCCCAGCTGTTATTCTGTGACGCCCTCGGCTGTTATCTTGTGACCCCAACTGCTACCCTGTGACAAATGTCCCCACGGCTTTCGACGTCGTTGTGCGGAATCTCGCTGAGGACGCCCGTCCTCGCGGCCTCGGGAACCTACGCCTACGGCATAGAGCTGCAAGAGGTTGCCGATTTGCGAAAGATCGGCGCCATTGTCACGAAAGGCCTGTCTCGGGAACCCATGGCCGGCAATCCCGCGCCCCGGCTGGTGGAGGCCGAGTCTGGAATGATGAATTCCGTTGGCTTGCAAAATATTGGCGTGAAAGCGTTTATCGCCGAAAAGCTGCCCGCGCTACGCGCCCTGGGAACGCCCGTGATCGCCAACGTCTTTGGCTACGCGGTGGAGGATTACACGGAAGTCCTTCGCGCGCTGGAGGATGCCGAGGGAATGGCTGGCTACGAACTCAACGTTTCCTGTCCGAATACGGCCCATGGCGGTATGTATTTCTCGAACGATCCGGCGCTGCTCGCCGAAGTCGTCACAGCCGCGCGCCGGAATTCTCGACGGCCTCTGATTGTCAAGCTATCGCCCAACGTCGCTCGCATCGAGCCCTTAGCGGTTGCCGCTGCCGATGCCGGGGCCGACGCGATTTCCCTGGTGAACACATTCGTAGCGTTGGCGATCGACGCGCATACGCGCAAGCCGCGCCTCGGCAATGGATTCGGAGGCCTCTCCGGCCCCGCCATCAAGCCCATCGCACTGCGCATGGTTTACGAGGCGGCCCAAGCGGTGAAAATTCCCGTGATCGGCCTGGGCGGCATCGCGACGGGCGTCGACGCGGCCGAGTTTCTGATCGCGGGCGCAAGCGCCGTCGAAGTGGGAACCGCAAATTTTTGGGATCCTCAAGCGCCCGTGCGCATCGCCGAGGAGCTGGACGCGTTTCTCGTGCGGGAAGGGATTGCGCGTGTCCAGGATCTGGTGGGAACGATCGATTTTTCAAAATGACTTTGCGATTTTTCAAAATGAATTTTAGGGAAAACATATGAAGAAGATTGTTTCCACGGATCAGGCGCCTAAGGCGATCGGACCCTATTCGCAAGCGGTGATTTCGGGCGGCTGGGCATTCTTGAGCGGCCAGATTCCTCTCGATCCGGCAACCGGCCAGATCGTCGACGGCGATATTGCGGCGCAAACCGTTCGCGTATTCGAAAACCTCAAGGCCGTTCTGGAAGCCGCCGGATCGTCTCTCGAACGCGTCGTCAAAACGACAGTCTACCTAAGAGACATGGGCGAGTTCGCCCGCATGAACGAAGTGTACGCGACGTATTTCACGGCCAATCCGCCGGCGCGTGCGACGGTGGAAGCGGCGCGCCTCCCTCGCGACGTGCGCTTGGAGATCGATTGCATCGCTGAAGTCGGTTGATCGCTCCTCGTCAGCTGTCCCGGCGATTTAGATCGCGGCGAGATCTTGAACGGAAGCCGGCGGTTGAACCGTTTCCTTTGGTCGCGGCTCGTGGTCGCGGGTCTGTCCATTCGCTCATCTACTCGGATCGCGGACAAAAGAGCCGCGACCAGAGGGAGCGGTTAAGCACTGCTATCGTTGTGGCCGAGACACCTTATTAACCCGGAAAAGCTGGCGAGGTTACCGCCGGAAATTCCTTCTAAAAGCCGCAAGCAGGCCTAGAAGAGTCGCCAGGCTGACCGCCGCTCCAGCCCGCAAGCCGCGGTCTTTGAATTCGAAATCAACCCGATGTTCTCCGGGCTGGATTGGGATCGATTGAAACGCGCCGTTCCAGCGTTCGATCGGCATCGGACGGCCGTCAAGGCGCGCGCTCCAGCCAGGGTTCCATTGCTCGGAGAGGTAGAACTTCCCGGCCGCGGACGCGCGCACGGTGAACTCGCGCCGTTCGGGCTCCCAGCGGGTGCGTTCTATCGTCGCGTCTCCACCTTCAAATCCATACGGCGGACGCTTGTCGATGAACTCAAAAACCTTGTAGTAGGAATCGTTGGGCTGTAGCAGGCGAAATCGCGGATTTGCTTGCAGCGCAGCGAACTGCGGACGCTGCTCGGCGGTGATGAAGTATCCGACGCCGAGCGTGTGCAGGCCGCGCTCGTTTGTTGGGTCGATTTCCAGATCCCAGTTCGTGATGAACCTTCCAGTGGTTTTGATGAACTTGCTATAGGCAGTGGTCAGAAACGGGTCCCAACCCTGGGGCGTCGTCAGGCCGAAATGGCGCATGTCGG
>Ga0181536_10006844_pt1 | contig 11335 bp, 7 predicted proteins | sample PEATcosm2014_Bin_41_FD_121105 | JGI IMG/M metagenome (GOLD analysis project Ga0181536, IMG submission 121105) | Peatland microbial communities from MTU Mesocosm Facility, Houghton, MI, USA - PEATcosm2014_Bin17_60_metaG | ecosystem: Environmental > Terrestrial > Soil > Wetlands > Peat | place...
AAATCACGCCGCGCTCGTACTCGGCGAGAATCTTGCTGGAACTGAGGATGTAAATGACAACGATGACAATGATGATTGTGGTGAATCCACCTAATACTTCCGGCATGGATACCTTCCCTTCGGGAGCGAGAATGCCCCTACCGCGGATTGTATAGCACCCGGAAAAACGCGGCGCGCAAATCGCTGGAAGAAGGTTGCTTGGCTTGATGCGTCACGCAGAAAACAGGGGGTGCCCCACGTCTCGCCGGTTTTGCGAGACGTGGGTTAGAAGAGTCATTCCAGAAACGGAGTCTACTGTGCCCTGGCCACCTGCACCCGGCTCATATCCACGACGATATCGCGCTGAACCTCCATCTCCAGCGACGTTCCCACGTCCAGCTTCAATTCCGGACCGTGCTTCAGCAACGCCCACGCGACTCCCGCCGCAATTCCGGCAACGCCCCCGTAACGCGCCCCGTTCAGCCCGCCGGCTGCTGCCCCGCCGATAGTCCCCACCGTCCCTCCAACCGCCGCGCCCTTGGCCGCGTCTTCAATTCTTTTGCCCGTATCCTTATCCTGCTGGATCGTTCCTTCGCTGTCTTTCACGCCCTTGTCGTCAGCCCCCGGCGTGTTCTCGATCGACCCCGGCAGCATCACCGTGTACCCGCTCGGATAGATCATTGAAGTAAAGTGAATCAGAATCTCCGCGCGTTTTTTTGACCGCCCCGCAGGCTCGGTATGCTGGATCTTCCCCTGGATGTAGGTCCCCGCCGGCACCAGGATGCGCTCGTTCAGAACAAACGGAAACGCAGTCTCGGCATACACCGCGTCGCCTTCGCGCGCATTCTTGGTCGAGATGGCCTGCTTCAACAGCAGCGGAATCTTCGACCCCGCCGGAATTACCGCCGCATTCGGATCGGGCGCCTCGGCCATCGTCGCCCCCGCCGGAGCGGAACTCAACTGCTTCGTCTGATCGGCCCCGTTTGCCTGCGCCGCGCTATTCCCCTGACTTGCACCGGCAGCCTGAGCCGGAGTTGCAGTCGCAGCCGGAGTCGGAGCATCGGGCGGTTTAGAGGTCTCAGCCGCCTGTCCCCACGCCATCCCCGAAACCAGCAGCAACGTCAAAATCGCGCGCATCCAGCACCTCCAAGGGCAAAACGCCCTGCTCATTTAAGTAGAAGCTTACTACGGCTCAGCCGCTAGGATGCACGGTTTATAGCGGGAGTTATCTCGCGAGACGCACGGTTCTTTTCCTGGGTTTAGTGACCCCGCTTCCAGCAGTTATACTGGCATTCGCACATGGCGATCAGTAAAAAGCGGCTGCTAGGTACCGTCGTTTTCTTCTATGTTGTATCCCTCAGCACGCTGCTCTACGAATACCCGTTTTGGCGGCACGTCGGGTATCACGAATATTCGGGACCGCCCGACTGGCCATACAGAAGGGCTGCGATTGGTAACTACACTGGTTTAGCAGGACTGATTACGCTGATCGGACTCGCTCTACCACTCTTGCTGGTATTTGTGGTGGCTCGTCGGCTTGGATGGCCGAAGGGCCGGAACACGAGCTGCATCCTCGTCGGATTTCTCTCGCTATTATTCCTAAATGCCTATTTCTTCTACTCCGGCGTATACGAATGGGGAAAGCCGCTCCCATTCCTGATTCATTTCGATGCTGTCATGTTTTTCGCCGAGTTCCAGTTCCTCAACTTGGTTTTCTTGAGCCCCGTTCTGGCGCTGACCGCTGCGCTCTTAGGTCGGTGGTTCTTCGGCGTCAGGTTTGTAGACCATCTGCGGTCGGCTTCGCCGTTGTAACATCGGCCATCGCACTCACCGACCACACGCAGATGTCACTTGTAAATCAGATACTTCTCCCTGACCTTCTCAAACGTCTCCAACCCCTCCTGCCAATCCTGCGCAATCCGCCGCGGATCCTCTCCCGCCACCAGCTCGTCATACGCACTCTGATTCACCAGCAAGTCGGCCGTGCGCTCGATTTTGAAATCCGCCGCATACAGCTTGTGCAGAGCCGCCGCCAGCTCCAGGCCCAGTTCCGGCGCGTCAAACCCGTTCCGCTCCGTCAGGATGATGTTCACGCCCCCGCATTCCTGCCCGCTGTAAACGCTGGCCGCAGGTGTGAACGTGACCGGCACGAACCGCACCCCCGCGATCCCGCGTGCATTCAAGTAAGCCGCCAGTTCCCTGCTCTTCGGCTTCGGCTTTATCCATGGCGCGCCCACCAGCTCAAACGGAGTGTCCGTTCCCCGCCCCACCGAAACGTTTGTGCCCTCGATCAGCGCCACTCCCGGATACAGCGCCGCCTCGGTCACGCTACGCAAATTCGGCGACGGATTCACCCAGGCGAGCCCCGTCGAATCAAACCAGTCTCCCCGCTCCCAGCCATCCATCGGCACCACGGTCAGCTTTGCGTTGATGTTGCGCTCGGCGTTAAACATCTTCGCCAGTTCGCCGAGCGTCATTCCGTGCCGCACCGGCACGGTCCAGTAATTCGTGAAGCTCTCTCGCCCCTCGTCCGCCACCGGACCCTGCACAAACGAGCCCGTGATCGGATCGGGCCGGTCGAGCACAATCATTTCGATCCCCGCCTTCGCCGCCGCCTCGAGAAAATATCCCATCGTGGTTTCGTAGGTATAAAAGCGCGCGCCCGCGTCCTGAATGTCGTAGACGATCGCATCCAGATTTTTCAGCACATCGTCGGGCGGCCGCCGCGCCGCATCCGTCGCCCCATACACGCTGTACACGGTCACGCCCGTCGCCGCATCTTTGGAATTGTTGATGTCGGTGGTGTCGAGCGCACCCGTAACGCCGTGTTCGGGACTGAAAATCGCATCCAGTTCGACTCCCGGGGCCTGCGCGAGAACGTCGATCGTGCGGCGGCCGTCGGCATCGACGCCGGTCTGATTGGTCACCAGCCCGATGCGCTTCTTGGCCGGGGCTTGTGGAGGAGCGGCCGGTGGCGCCCCGTCCGCGGGCTGCGTCACAGCTTGGTCCGCGGGCTGCGTGGCCGCAGCGGTCGCCGGTGCTGTCGGCTTCAGAACGTCGAAGCCGTGCGCCTCCAGCACATCAATTCCGTTTTTCACCGTACCATTCCGCGTGCTCACCCGCCGCCCGGCGGTCCACGCTTCGTTGTAGCCGGTAATGCTTTTCCAGCGCAGTTCGTCTTTTTCCGTGGGACTCAAATTCAACGACGCCGCCACTTCGGTCGAAACCTTGACTCGCAGCGCGATGGCATTTCCCTTCCCGCGCGGATGCACCGCGTTGGTCAGCAGAATGATGTAGGTCTGCGTGGTCGGATCGATCCAGATCGAAGTTCCCGTAAACCCCGTGTGGCCGTACGATCCCACGGGGAACAGGTCGCCGCGATTCGACGAAAACGGAGAATCAATGTCCCAGCCAAACCCGCGCATCACGGGCGCCGATGGCGGTGTTTCGGGGGTCGTCATTTTTTCTACCGTCAGGGCCGACAGGATTCCGTCGCCGCCGTTCAGCAAGGTCTGCGCGAACTTGGCCTGATCGTCCGCCGTCGAAAACAATCCTGCATGCCCGGCCACGCCGCCCATCCGCCGCGCCGTCGGATCATGCACCACTCCCCGCAGCATTTTCTCGTTCTCGTCGTATTGCGTGGGCGCAATTTTTGCCCGCCACTTCTCCGGAGGCACAAACCGCGTCCGCGTCATCTTCAGCGGCGCAAAGATGTGCTTCTCGGTATACTCATCGAGCGTCTCGCCCGACACCCGCTCCACCAACGCGCCCAGCACAATGAAATTGATGTCGCTGTAGGTAAACCGTGAACCCGGCGCCTCCGCCGGCGTCTCGGCAAACGCCATCTTGTAACCCGTGTCTTTGCCCTCCCACGTCGTCTTCAGATCCAGGTCCGGCTCCAGCCCCGAATAGTGCGTCATCAGCTGCCGTACCGTGATGTCCTCTTTCCCGTTCTGCGCAAACTCCGGCAAGTATTTTGCCACCGGATCATTCATCCTCACCTTGCCCTGCTCCACCAGTTGCATGACCGCGGTCGTGGTGGCAATCACCTTGGTCAACGACGCCAGATCGAACACGGTGTCGAGCGTCATGGCCTCGCGCCGCGGTTCCAGCGCGCGACTGCCGTAAGCCTTGCGATACACCACCTTCCCGTCGTGGCCGACGATTAACACCGCGCCCGGGATATTTCCACTCGCAATCGCCTGGTCAATGATGGAATCAACCTCGCCCAGCCGCACCGGCGCCGCGCCGCCAGCGAGAGCCAGGGGAACTGCCGGCGTCGCTCTGCCCTCGGCAGGCCTGCCCGCAGCGGAACAAAAAGTCGCACACATCGCGAAAAGAGAAACTACGCACCAGGACGCACTCTGAACCAGCGAGAAGATTTTTAGCTTCATTGACCAGGGACCGTTCGCTTTGGAATTGGGACAGAAGATACTCTGACTCTACACAACGTAACTGCACAACTCAACATCCGCGAGTAATCACGCGGATGCAGCGGCTTCCTCCGTGCCCTCGGTGTCTCTGTGGTTAAGCTTCTTTACCGTCCCTTCCAACTCTGCTATAACGCGCACAGGGTTACGAAATCTTCGCCCGAGCGCACGCCCTGAACCCAACTGCCTCAGCCTCGTTGCTCCCGGCTTTCGAGAGTCAGGACCAACTCTTCTCCTCAGCCTTCTCCATCCTGCGTCAAGCAATCACGGACCGCACCTTCCCCGCCGCCTCGATCGCCGTGACGCACGCCGGCAAACTGATAGCGCTGAAATCCTTCGGCCAGTTCACATATGAAGAAAAGCCCGAGGGTGCCCCACCCTGGTCTCTCCGTTCTGTGGAGAGACTGGGTGGGGATTTTGATTCTGACAGGGGTGCTCCCCTTCTCGCTGGTTTTGCGAGAAGTGGGGATTCTGACTCCGATGTGAAGACCACGACTCTCTTCGATCTGGCTTCCCTCACCAAGCCTGTCGCCACCACAACTATGGCGATGATCCTCTACGAACGCGGCCTGCTTGAACTCGACGCTCCCGTCGCCGGCATTGTTTCCGAATTTCTGGCTCACTCGGCCCGCCAGCCTGACCCACGCGGCCGCAATGTTACTTTTCGCATGCTCCTCGCCCACTCCTCCGGTCTTCCGGCCTACGAAAAGCTATTCCTCAAGGCCCACACTCGTGACGAACTTCTACGCGCCGCCTTTGCCACGCCGCTCTCCGCCGATCCCGGCTCTCGCGCCGCATACAGCGACATCGGATTCATCATCGTCGGCGTCGCCCTCGAGCGGCTGGCCGAAGACTCGCTCGACCGCTTCTGCCAGCGCGAAATCTTCGGCCCCTTCGCCATGACCCACACCACGTTCAATCCGCCCGCCGAAATGCGCAGTCAAATCCCTCCCACCGCGGATGAACGCGAAGACCAATGTGGCGCGGGCGCTCCCGCCCGCGAAATGCCGGCACCAACGCAACCGCCGGGCGCCAGCCCCGCAAATCCCCGCAGTACTTTCCGCAACCGCATCATCCAGGGCGAAGTCCAGGACGAGAACGCCTTCGTCCTCGGTGGCGTTTCCGGACACGCCGGCCTGTTCTCCACCGCCGGAGACCTCGCCCGCTTCGCCCACGCCATCCTTCACGGAAGCCCCATTCTCCGCCCCGCAACCATCGCGCTCTTCACCAGCCGCGAACCCGCGCCCACCGGCACTTCTCGCGCCCTCGGCTGGGACACGCCTTCCTCTCCCTCACAGTCGGGAAAATATTTCAGCCCATCCTCCTTCGGCCATCTTGGCTACACTGGAACTTCGCTATGGATCGACCCCGTGCGCCAGCTTTCGGTCGTGCTGCTCACCAACCGCACCTGGCCGGATTGCGCCAATCAGGCCATCAGGCAAGTCCGGCCGAGATTCCACGACGCCGTAATGGAAGCCCTGCTCGACTCTGCCTAGGACTGGTTTCACAGACAGGTTCCGGGTAGGCAGCAACTATGTGTGGACAGCCGCCCCCGGCTGTCCGGTCGAGCGAAGCTCGACAGTGCAGTCCGTCCGAGCCACCAAACTGAGACATTACTGAAACCTGTTCTGGCTGGGGCTTTCGCCTCCGAGGTACTAAAATGAACTGCTCTTCACCACCGCCCGAAAGGCCTAATACTTGACCCGCACTCGCAAGGCAGAAACCGACCTCCGCCGCCTCTCCACCGAGCAAGTTCTTGCCGGCGCGCGCGATCTCGATCGCATGTCTTCGCTCGAGATCGTCCGCCTCATCAACCGCGAAGACTCGACCGTCGCCGCCGCGGTGCGCCGCGCCCTGCCCCAGATTGCGCGCGCCATTGATGTTGTCTCCGAAGGATTCCGCCACGGCGGACGCCTCATCTACGTCGGAGCCGGAACCAGCGGCCGCATCGGCGCCCTCGATGCCTCCGAAATTCCCCCTACTTTCAACACCGATCCCCGCACGGTGCAATTCATCATGGCTGGAGGCCCGAAAGCCCTGGCCTCCTCCACCGAAGCCAGCGAAGACGATCCCGCCCCCGCGATCGCTGAAATGAAAAAGCGCAAGCCCGGCCACCACGACATCGTTCTCGGCATCGCCTCCAGCGGGCGCACCCCCTTCACCATCGCTGCCGTTAAGTATGCCCGCCAACGCGGCGCGCGCACCATTGCCCTCACCTGCAATCGCAACTCGCCGCTCGAGCGCGCCTCCGATTTCGCCATCGTCACCGAAGTCGGCCCCGAGGTCCTCGCCGGATCATCGCGCATGAAAGCCGGCACCGCGCACAAAATGGTCCTCAACATGATTTCTACCGGCGCGATGTGCCGCCTCGGCTACGTCTACGGCAATCTGATGGTCAACGTCTGGACCAAGAATGAGAAGCTTACCGAACGCGCCATTCGCATCCTTGAGCAAGCCACTGGAGCCGACCACGACGCGGCCCGCAGCGCTCTCCGGGCCAGCGGCAATCGCACTCCGGTCGCGGTCGTGATGCTCGCCGCAGGCGTCAGCCGCGCCCAGGCCGCCGCCGCCCTGAAGAGGTCGACCGGCCACGTCCGCGAAGCCATCGCGCTAGCGAAGAACTAGTTGAAACGACGTGGGTGCGAGGCTGCCCCACCCTTCGCGATTTTCGAAGGGTGGGATTTCCTGAGTCGATGCGTGGGGACTTTCCTATACGCCCAATGTGGTTAAAGTCTCCGTCCCGAAGTTCCCTCTCAATCAACCAACCCGGCCATCTTCCTCGATACAATACCCGTGTAAAGGGACTCATCCATGGACAAGTTCGTCATCCGCGGCGGAGAGCCGTTGCTCGGCACCGTCCGCGTCAGCGGCGCCAAGAACGCCGCCCTGCCCTGCATGGCCGCAGCCCTGCTCACCGATCAACCCGTGATCCTCGAGAACATTCCTCAAGTCCGCGACATTCAGACTACCCGCAATCTTCTGGCCGCCATGGGCGCTGAAGTCGAACTCGGCTACGGACGCGCCCAGCATCGCACCACCATCCACTGCGCCAATCTCGCTGCCCCGGAGGCTTCTTACGAACTGGTCAAGACCATGCGCGCTTCCACGCTGGTACTCGGACCGCTGGTCGCCCGCTGCGGCCGCGCCCGCGTCTCTCTTCCCGGAGGATGCGCCATTGGCGCTCGTCCCATTGATCTGCATATCAAAGGACTCGAGCAGCTCGGCGCGAAAATCACGCAAGAACATGGCTACATCGAAGCCCGCGCCGAGCGCCTCAAAGGCGCGGAAGTCGTCTTCGACCGAATCACCGTCACCGGCACCGAAGACCTGCTGATGGCCGCCACTCTCGCCGAGGGTGAAACCGTTCTGCAGAACTCAGCCCGCGAGCCCGAAGTCGCCGACCTGGCCGCCTTGCTCAACAAAATGGGAGCCCGGATCGAAGGCGCCGGCACGCCCACCATTCGCGTGAAAGGAGTGAGCAAGTTGAAGGGCGCCAAGCACCGCATCATTCCCGACCGCATTGAGGCGGGCACTTTCGTTTTGGCCGCGGCCATGACCGGAGGCGATCTCAACGTCGCCGCCTGCGATCCCTCGCATCTCGGCGCGCTTCTCGGCAAGCTTCACGAAGTCGGAGTCAAGACCAAATCCTCTCCCGACTCCGTCCGCGTCATGGGCGACAATCCATTCACCGCCGCCGACATGAGCACGGAAGAATATCCCGGCTTCCCCACCGACTGTCAGGCGCAGTTCATGGCGCTGGCCACGCAAGCCGAGGGCACTTCCATCATTACCGAGAATATTTTTGAGAACCGTTTCATGCACGCCCAGGAACTGGTGCGCATGGGAGCCAACATCAAGATTGAAGGACGCCGCGCCGTCGTTCGCGGCAAAACTCCGCTCAGCGCCGCCGCCGTGCTGGCCAGCGATCTGCGCGCCTCCGCGTCACTGGTGCTCGCCGCGCTGGTCGCCGACGGCGAGACGATCATTGACCGCGTCTACCACATTGACCGCGGTTACGAGCACATCGAAGAAAAACTTAAGGGAGTCGGCGCCCAAATCCGCCGCATTGGCGAAATCCTCCCCAGGAAAGCCACCGCCGTAAAATAGCGATTCTCGCGCTCTGGAGATTTATGTGTTTGGGTGCCCCATCCTTACTTTCGCGTTCTTTGCGAAAGAGGGTGGGGGTCTTTGACTTTATTTCCGGCGAACCATCTCGTAAATGGTCTTGTGTAGGGCGTGGCTTCAGCCATGCCGCCCAAGCCTGAGGCAGTACCGGAGTCTTATTCCTTCATTTTCCTTCATTTTGGCGAGCACACGGCGGCTGAAACGATTAGGGGCCCGATCCTTCGCGTTCTTTCGCGGCAGGGTGGGATTTTCCTCCGTGTCCTCTGTGGTTAGAGCGGTCGGAAACTGGGTTGGCCCGCCTGCTACAATTCGTCGCTGCCCAATTTCAACTATTTCAGCCGTCCCGTTCGCCTTCGAAAAGGAGCTGTCCCATGCGCCGTCTGACCTGGTTCCTGGTCCTCCTGATATTCAGCTTCTCCATCTGCGCCCAAGCCCAGAAGAAGCCGGAGAAATCTGCCCCGTCCGCCGCCAAACCCGGCCTCGGCGACTTCGATGACTTCGTGAACCAGGCCTTGAAAGACTGGAAGGTGCCCGGCGTAGCCGTCGCCGTGGTGCAAGACGGAAAGGTCATCCTGCTCAAAGGCTACGGCTATCGCGACCTCGAGAAGCAGTTGCCCGTCACACCCAACACGTTGTTCGCGATTGGGTCGATCTCCAAGTCGTTTACCGTCACTACGCTCGGCATGGAAATGGACGAGGGCAAGGTCGACTGGGACAAGCCGGTCCGTGACTATCTGCCCACGTTCAAAATGTACGATCCGGTGCTGACTGAGCAGATGACCATCCGGGACTTGATCACCCACCGCTCCGGCCTGCCCCGTCACGACATGGTGTGGTACAGTTCGGACTTCTCGCGCGAAGACATCATCCGCCGGCTGCAGTACCTGGAGCCCAACAAGCCGCTACGCAGCACCTTTCAGTACAACAATCTCATGTTCATGACGGCGGGCTATATTGCCGGCCTGCTGAACGGCAAGAGCTGGGAGGACACGGTTCGCGAGCGCATCTTTACCCCGCTGGGAATGACCGGCACGAATTTCTCGCTGAAAGATTCGCAGAACAGTTCCGACTTCGCCCTCCCGTATCGCAAAGGCAATGACGTGAAGGCCGAGGTGAAACGGATGCCGTTTGACGAGCAGTGCCCGGACCGCTGTGCCATTGGGCCTGCCGGCGAGATCAACAGCTCCGCGGCCGACATGAGCCGCTACGTGTTGTTCCATCTCAACAAAGGCAAGCTGGACGGCAAGCCTCTGCTCTCCGAGAACAATGCCATCCAGATGCAAACTCCACAGATGGTGATCCAGGGAGCCCCCGACTTCAAAGAAGAGAGCGAGACCAGCTACGGCATGGGATTCTTCATTTCCCAGTACCGCGGCCACAAGCGCGTCGATCACGGCGGCAACCTCGACGGCTTCAGCGCCGAACTGGCTTTTCTGCCCAACGACAGCATCGCCGTGGTGGTGTTGACCAATCTCGACGGAACCGGCCTGCCCGGCGCGATTGCCTACAACGTTTTCGATCGCTTGCTCGGCCTTGACCAGACGCCCTGGAGCCAGCGCTATCTGCAAATGGAGACCAAGGCCCGAGAGTCCGAGCAGGAGGCCAAGAACAAAGGTTACGTCCCCCACAAGACGGATACGCATCCGTCCCACGACCTGAAAGAGTATGTCGGAGACTACGGAAACCCCGGATACGGCGTAGCCTCAATCATCGCCGACGGCGCCGGGTTCAAGCTGAAGGTCAATAACATCACCGAGACCGTCACGCACCTGCATTACGATGTCTTCCAGGTTCCCGACGCGCCCTTCGATCCATTCGCCAAGCTGAAAGTCGCGTTCTTCTCCGACGCCGATGGGAATATATCAAGTCTTTCCCTACCGCTTGAGACCAACGTCAAAGACATCGTTTTCACTCGACTGCCCGACAAGCAACTCGCGGACCGGAGTTTCATCGAAGCCTTCACCGGACCGTATGAATTCCCCGGCAGCCCGACGCCGTTCACGGTTTCCCTGCGCGGCGATCATACCCTGGTGCTCAGCAGTCCCGGCTCGCCGGATCTCGAACTGCTCCCCAGGCGCGGTACCCAGTTCGACATCAAAGGCTTGAGTGGCGTCAGCCTCGAGTTCAGGCGCGATGCCAATGGAAAAGTGGTTGAGGCTTCACTCAACGACAACGGCACGGTCTTCGTGATGAAGAAAAAGTAGGTTGAAGTGATCGGCTGCTCCATTTCTCGCGGCTGCCATTTCTCGCGGGTGCCCCACCCTTCTCGCGCTCTTTGCGAGAGGGTGGGGATTTCCCTCCGTGTCCTCTGTGTCCTCTGTGGTTAAATCGGGTGCCCCTGCCTTGCCGCGTTTTCTTGGCGGCAAGGGCCTGCCCTGCGCGAAGCCGAGGGGGGCACTTTTTATCTTGAGATGGCTCGCCGGAATAAATCGTTTTGGGTAGGGCATGGCTTCAGCCACGCCGCCCGAGCCCGCAAAAAACCCGGGCTTCTTAGCCCCTGAGGGAGTACGCAGTTAACTCCTTCACTTTATTTTGAGACGGCCTGGCTCTGTTGACATCGTGAGGAGCGGAGGACAGTCGGCCCCGGAGGGACCACTGACAATAGCCCGCCAGTTCACTGGCGGGATGACAAGTGGAAAAGACCCTTGAGTGCCGTAGGCACGACTGAGCCGTACCCGCCCCCTTTTAGATTCGGTCGTCCCTAACGGGACTGGTTCCCGTTGAAGGCCGGATGCCCCGGCGCTGAAGCGCCGGGCTATTCTCAGCCGTCCCTACGGGACTGGGAAATCGGTCCGATTCCG
>Ga0181536_10006845_pt1 | contig 11335 bp, 11 predicted proteins | sample PEATcosm2014_Bin_41_FD_121105 | JGI IMG/M metagenome (GOLD analysis project Ga0181536, IMG submission 121105) | Peatland microbial communities from MTU Mesocosm Facility, Houghton, MI, USA - PEATcosm2014_Bin17_60_metaG | ecosystem: Environmental > Terrestrial > Soil > Wetlands > Peat | place...
AAGACGGCACTTCAGCCACTCGGGCCTCCCATGCCGTCGGACCGCGCCTTTCGCACGAAGAATCGATATCAGTCCTCGCCCCGTCAAATCGAGACTTTATCGACGGGCTGCTAGGCGAAGGCGCGGCCAAAACAGCTCTCAAGCGCCCAAAGCCCTCATCGACGCGGTGATCGCGTTGGCGCGGATCTGCTCAGACGACCTGATTGCGGGCTTATTGAACCGGAATGGAATGCTCACAGGACGTCCGAACGGCGGGGCGCTGCACACGGTGGACTTCGCGCCGATCATTCGACAGGTCTCGGCGGCGGCCGAGTTGGCACGTGGCGTGGAGAAAATCCAGCGGGACGACCAAGCAGGTGCGCTTTGGCAAAAGGTCTACGCGGATCTGAGCGAAGGCAAGCCCGGAATGTTGGGCGCGGTCACCTCGCGAGCCGAAGCCCAAACGATGCGCCTCGCCTGTGTGTACGCCTTGCTGGATGGGTCGGCGATGGTTCGAGTCGAGCACCTGATGCCGGCGCTTGCTGTCTGGGAGTACTGCGAGGACTCGGCGCGGTTCATCTTCGGCGATGCTCTGGGCGATGTCACGGCGGACGAAATCATCCGGGAGCTTCGGCAACACCCCCAGCAGGGCATGACGCGGAATGAAATTCTGGAACACTTCAACCGGAACAAACCTTCGGTCGAGATCTGCCGGGCGTTGGGAGTCCTCCAGGAAAATGGCCTCGCCCGAATGGTTCCCGTGTGCGAACATGACAATCAGAAGAAACCGGCGGAGCGATTGGTATGCCGCGATTGCTTAACGCGGTCGACGCGGTTAACGCGGTTATTTGCTCTCCGAGAAGAACAACCGCGTGAATGGCGTAAATCGCGTAGTGGAGCGCAAGCCCTTAAGTGCTAGCTGTATACTCTCGGCACTTCGTGCCGAAAGTATACAAATCGGCCTAGATCCTTGTCAAATCGAAAAGCTGAAAACACCACTAACCCCAATGACGTGTGCGAGTTGTCTTCCCATCGAAGGCGGGCTTGACAAAACCTGGCAACTTTGGAATACATTCGCGAATGCAACCCACCGATGAAAGCCTTTGAAATCAAAAACTTGAAATCACCGCAACCCAAAGAACTCACATTGCGGCTGTGAGGGCCTACGAGACCGGTATATGTAACTTGAAAGCAGCGACTTAGGCGAATAGCCAATGACAACTCAAACTGCATACAATCGGCGATGCATGTAACTCTAAATCAATGGGTTAGGATTAGCATTGACACGGCAAACGCAGTGGCGCACGACAACCGCGGGGGGACGGGGAGAGGAGATGATGCCGTCACAAAAAACTTTCCTGCTTACAGCCGTCACGTTCACGGTCGCGTGCGCGGCGCATTACAACCAGCGCATGACGCAGATGATGCAAGGTAGTTCACCGTTCGTGCGACGCTTTGAGGTGGAGACGGCCTTGTGCGATCCAATCGTCAAGTTGGCGGCCAATTCGGGATACAATCTGGTCCGCCGCGCCGCTAACGAGGTGGATACCGTCGGCGAAGTTCTCGCGCCTGGCGCAGAAATCCCGGTACTCACCGGAACAGAGGTCGATCAGCAGGTCTCCGGGCTGGCGGAGGTCCGCGAAGGTCAAGGCGTACTGGCTGATCGCCTCGGTTTTCGCCTGCGAGATCCCTTCGAAGACCGGCGGTATTAGGAAGATGATCTGGACGTGCTGCCGGTGCAGCAGCGCCACGAGATCCCGGTACGCGGCGACCGCGGCAGGATCGATCGGGAAAGGGGTGCCGGGCTGCCAGAGCCGCTGCAGGGTGGAATTGAGCTTGGAGGGCAGATGGTCGAAGTGTTCGGTGCCGTTGGAATCGATCGACGCGGTGGGCTGCCCGAGACGTTGCCGCAGCATGTCCTTGTAGACGCTGAGCAGGCTGTCGGACCCGAGCGAGGAGAGCCACAGCTGCGGACCGAGGCTCACGGTTTTGAACTCGTGTTCGAGGGTGAAGTAGGGGTCCTGGACGAGGAAAGCGACCTCGATGCCGGGGCGGGAGAGGGCGCGTTCGGCGACCGCTTTTTCCTCGGTGACGTCGCCGCCGGTGAGGGACTCATTATAGACGCGCGCCTGCTTCAGCAGGCTCAGGCTCCAGTTGGCCGTCATGGACGACCCGATGAGGATGCCGCTGAAGTTGGCTGGAACGTAGCGGGTGCTGAGCAGATACTTGCCCACGCGCGAATCACCGTAGACCGGCAGTTTGCGGCTGGCAGGGTCGCGGTAAAGCCCCCAGGGATCGAGTGACAGATTCAGAGCGACGGCCGCGCCGCCAATGACGGCTGCCGATCCGATTGCCAGGAGAAGCCAGTTCCGCGGTTGCATGTCAGAAAGCGAAATATATAAACTGCTTGGCGGGAGCCGAGTTCATAAAGTAAAATGCCAACAGGATCAGGGCCGCGCTGGCGAAGGCAGTGCCAGCCACAGTCCGGAACGTCCGATCGAGGTCTGCCGAGCTGAGAAACCAGAGGGCCACCACCGTGCCGATGACGACGGGCCGGAAAATCAGGAAGGGCGACAGCGGCAGCACAGGCCTCAGCAGACTGAAATCGAAGGACCGCGCGTGCGGCAGCATGCGTGCGAGAAGGAACATGGCCGACCGCACGTCGGGCGAGCGGAAGAAGACGAACGTCACGTTGACGAACACCAACGTCATCATCCATCCCAGCCAATCCGGTACCTTGGCAAGTTTCTTCTTCTTCCAAACCTGGTTGACCGCGAGTCCGGCGCCGTGAAGCAGTCCGAAAATGATGAACGTCCACGCGGGGCCATGCCACAGGCCAGCGATTCCCATCGCCAGCAGGATCGCCAGCGCACTGGTGCGGAGAGTGGCAGTGCCCATGGAGCGCAGTAACGGCGTGTACAGGTAGCTGGCGATGAAGTTCGACAGCGAGATATGCCAGCGCTGCCAGAACTCGCTGATGGACCGGGAACGGTACGGGGCGTTGAAGTTCTGGGGGATCTCGATACCCAGCATGAGGGCGCCACCATAGGCCATGTCAGAGTAGCCGCTGAAATCGAAGTAGATCTGCAGGGAGTAGGCGAAGGTGGCCACCCACGCCTCCACGGTGGAAAGGCTGCCCGGCGCGCGGAATCCAGCGTCGGCGACGCGCGCGAAGGAATCCGCGAAGACCGTCTTCTTAAAGAGCCCGATGGAAAAGATAAAGAGGCCGCGGCAGGCGGCTTCGGTGCGTCGGGTGCTGAGCGTGTAGCGGCGGAACTGGGGAACGACGGAGCGGCAGCGCACCAGTGGCCCCATGGTCACGTAGGGGAAAAGCGCGACCATTGTTGCGTGGTCGTACAGCGAGTTGGGGGCGTTTAGGCCCTGATAGGTGTCCACCAAGTACATTACCTGGGTCAGGGTGAAGAAGCTGATCCCCAGAGGCAAGGCCCACTCCGGCAGGACCGGGCGGAGTCCCGCGGGGAGCGTCCCCAAGAAGAAGTTGGCGTACTTGAAGCAGCTCAGGAAGAGGATGTTGGCGGTCAGGGAGGCTGCCAGGACAGCCTTGCGGCGCCCTTCGGGGGCGGCTGCGAGGACGCGCGCCGCCATCCAATTGAACAGGATGGAGCCGCACAACAGCGGCAGCGATGCCGGCTCGGAGTATCCGTAGAAGAACAGCGAACAGGCCAGCAGCCATCCCTGCGCGGCGCGCGGTCCGACCCGTGCGGCCAGCAAAGCGTGACCTAGCACTACGACGGGAAGGAAGGCGAGGACGTAAAGGAAAGAGTGGAACAGCATCAGTACACCGCGCCTCCTGCCACCGGAAGATTCACACCGTGGACGTAAGACGCGGCGTCCGAGAGCAGGTAAACGATTGCAGCGGCGACTTCAGCGGGCGTGGCGTTGCGGCCCTTGGGTGACGCGGCTGCGCCATACTGTCGCACGATGTCGGGAACGTTGTCGAGGAAGCGGGTCTGCACCATACCGGCGCTGACCGCGTTGACGGTGAGCCCGGTGCCGCCGTACTCGCTGGCCAGAGAACGCATCAGACCGAGCTGGGCGCTCTTGAGCACGGTGTACATGGACAGATACTTGGGGGGGATGCCGCGGGTGACGCTCGAGAGCAGGAAGACCACCCGCGCGCGCGGTAGCTTGGCCATGGACGGAAGGAAGCGGGCAAGCAGAATCACGGCGGAGCGAAGCTGCACCCCAAGGTCGCTTTCGAAATGTCCCCAGTTGAACCTGCTGAAGCGTTCGTAGACGAGCTTGAGTCCCGGTAGGTGCACCACGCCGGTGGGGCAGCCGAACTCGCCCAGCACGCGGTCGGCGAGCGCGCGGGTTTCGGCTTCGGAGCGGAAATCGCACGGCAGCGGCGCGAGGCGGTCCGTGCCACCGAGCTCGCGGCGCAACTCCTCGATCCGTTCCGCGCCCGAGTGGCAGTGGGCGAGGATCCGCGGGGGATCGGGCACAGAGATCAACTGGTGGATCAGGGTCAATCCGATGTCAGAGGAAGCGCCGGAGATGAAGATCGACTCAGTGCTCACGTAGCCCTGCCCGTATTGTCGCCTTACTGACGGTCTCCCCGCGCTGGTTGAGGATCCGCGCCTTTACTTCGATCTGCCGGTACGCATCGTTCAGGTACACGACTTCACCGGATACCGTGAGGCGGTCGCCGATATGCGCCGGTTTCTTGAACTCGACTTCGACTCCGTGTAGCAGCCCGTGCTTGCCGGGGAGGTACATGCCGACCAAGCGCGAGTAGAAAGAAGACGTGAGCATGCCGAAGACCAGGCGCCCAGGAAATCCTGCAGACCGAGCGAAGGCATCATCCATGTGGAGGGGATTGCAGTCGCCGGAAAGCGCGGCAAAGTCGTCGAGCATTTGCGCGGTGACCAGAACCTCGAAGGTGGCGCCGAGTCCGACGGCCAGCTCCGGCCAGTTGTAATCGTTCATGCGGCGAGCTTCTTGATGATGAGGTTGGCCATGTCGCCGACGTTCTTCAGTTCCTGCAACTCGCCGAGGGCGAATTTCACCTTGTAGCGCTTTTCGATGGCGACGACCAGATTGATGTGGGCGAGGGAATCCCATCCCTCGACGTCGGCGGCCGTGGTGGCGGCGAAGAGTTGCAGATCCGGTAGGTCTAGGATATCGGCAAAGATCGGCTGCAGTTCTGCGATGATTTCGGCGCTGTGCATAAATTCACCGTGGCGGAGGTGCGCGAAATGGCGATGTGCCGGTTTCGCGGGGTGTATTCGGCAACCTTCAGGCTCCACACGGATCCGCCGTTCTGGGAGGATTCGAGGGCAAAGCCGAGCTGCCGGTAGTGGTCCTTGACCATCTTGTTTTTCGCGGTGGGATAGTAGTAGCCGAACAGCGTTTCGATGCCGGCAGTGGCAGCACGTTCGACCATGGCGTCGAGCATAGCCAGTTCCATGTCGCGCTTGAGGACGCGGCAGCTCATCAACCACAAATCCAGATGCAGGGAGGCGTCGTCGCGGCGACCGATCAGGACGGAAATGAGGCCGTTGTCCCCGAATGTGTCGGCGAGTTTCCCGTACAGCGGAATGTAGCCGGGGCGCTGCGAGATCTCCTCGACCTCGGCGTAGGTGTAGCGCCGGGTGGTGAGATTGAATTGGTTGGTCTTGTTGATGAGCTGGGCGATGCGGTCGAGGTAGACCGGCTGGAAGGTGTCGATCTCCGCGTTCATCTGGAGGGAGTCCAGGTAGGCTCCGTAGTCTGCGAACTTGGCCGCGGAGGAGGCGCGGGCTGAGTTCGCGGCGTAGGCGTCTGCGCGCTCCAGATCCTCCTTGGAAAGGCGGACCGACTCGAAGCAGCGGGTGGCATCCAGGATCGTAGGGTAAAGGGCGACATCGCTGCCCACCTCAGGCGTCAGGACCATGGGGAGCTGGGCGCGCACCAGGGCGCGCTCGGCAGGGTTGTCGTCGACAAACACGAAGCTGTCCAGGCCGAGGTTCAGTTCCGTGGCGATGGCCTGCAGGTTCTGGTGCTTTGGCTCCCAGTTCGCCTTGAAAGCGGAGAAGTGCTCGAGCTTGAGAATGGTATCGGGGTGGGCGAAGCCCTCGCGGGCGATGTCCTCCTGGTTCTTGGAGCAGACGGCGAGCAGAATGCCGCGGCGGCGCAGTTCCAGGCAGTACTGCTGGAAAGCGGTATAGGCCTCGGCGACCGGAGTCTCCTTGCCGATCTCGATGCGGTCCGTGCCGACGTCTCCGATAACGCCGCCCCACAGGGTGTTGTCGAGATCCAGCACGAGGCATTTCTTCGATTTCCCGAACAGTGCCCCGATGATGGCCATGGTTGATTTCGCGATCGCGAGGCTGGCTTCCGGCGTGGTGGGGATCTTGTAGCTGAACCAGCGGGTCCAATCGTGCCACTGGGCGTGTCCCAGGGAAGCGGACAGACTGTGCAGATCCTGAATGGCGAGCTTCTTGTCCTGGGCGGCAGCCTGGGAGAACGCCAGGTTCAACTCCCAGACGAGGCGGGTGCGGCCGCTTTCGGAAACGCAGTCGGCGTTTCCCAACAGTCCAACCGGGGGCGTTTCGAAGTTGTTCTGTATGATGTTGCAGCCGACCGATTGATGGATGGAGTTCCAAATGGTCTGATAGCGGGTAAGCTCGGCCGCGACGGCCACCCGCACTTCCGTCTCTGTGGACGTGATGCCAAGGCGGGCCATGTGGATGTTCATCCAGTGGGTGTGGATATAGACAATCTCCGGCCGGAATGCGGTTAACTTCTCGGGCTCCATGACAGCGTCTTCAAAGTAGCGGTTGTACTCGGACTGGTAGAAAATAGGACGAAAGCCCGCGTCGAGCAGGAGGAGCTCCAACAAGTCGACTACTTCGTTCGTGGTGACGCCGCCTAGCACGGCGATGCGCAGTTCCCGCAACCCCTGGTTCTCTGACAACTGGCGCCGCAGGCGCTTGCGCTTTTGCAGTAGGTCTTCAACTCTCTGGTCTTGGAGCGTTGGGAAAGACATGCTTCAGCGCACCGACTGAATTGTTGTCCAGGGTTCATCATCACCGGCTGCCGCCAGCCATTCCGCCGATGGGTTTCGAATATAATAAACAGCTCGTGGGTGCGTGTTTTTCCCCACCCGATACCAGAGTCCGTGTCGCCAGAGACGATACAGCGCAAAGCATCCAAGGACAGAATCAAGTAAAGAAAGCAACATAGCAAACACTCTCTACCCTACCGCACGTACCAGGACCACTCCCAATCCCACCCGCAATCATCACTATCCTTTAGCACACATGTAGGAAGTGTTGCAAATTCAGAACTGCTGATCTGTTAGCGTGAACTGATGGGAGTTTGCGGGCCACATCTGTTCCAGAAGCGCCATTTTGCTGCCGAGATCATCGTCACCTGCGTGCGGTGGTACTTGCGTTTCTCGCTGAGCCTCCGGGACGTGGAGGAACTCATGGCCGAGCGTGGCTTGTCAGTGGACCACACCACGATCTGGCGTTGGACGCAGACCTATGCCCCGGAGGTACAACGCCGGTTGCGAGGTCAGCTCAAGCGCAAAGGATCGACCTGGCACATGGATGAGACGTTTGTGCGGATCGCCGGCCATTAACCGTACCTATTCCGCGCCGTGGACAGCGGCGGCCAGACCGTGGACTTCTACTTATCTGAAACGCGCGATCGGAAAGCCGCGAGGTGCTTTCTGAAACGAGCTTTGACCAATCCCGACAACCGCGCGCCATACGTGTTCGCCCGAGACCGACTGCTCAGTTATCCAGCCGCCATCCGAGAACTACAGAAGGAAGCGCAACTCCATCACGGTTGAAGGCATCGAACCTGCCGCTACGCGAACAATCGCATCGAATCCGATCACCGGCACATCAAACGCCGTTTGCGCTCCATGCAGGGCCCACGGACAATAGTAACCGCAGGCGCGGTTATTGCGGGAATCGAGGCGGTACAGATGATTCGAAAAGGGCAAGTTCTGGGGATTACCAGAAAGAATCTACACGGGCAGGCCTGGGTATTTGGTGCCCTGCTCGGTCTCAACTAATACCCTCTCGAGAACCACCGACGCCAACACGTTGTCGTTTTACGAGGTTGCAACACTTCCTGCATTCGGGCGTTGAGATTTTCTTTTTTCCTAACTGGTTTTCATATTTTGCAATTTCCCTTAGGATAGGAGCGACCGGCGAGAAATCATCCGAATCAGATTGAAACGCAGCGAGCTGTCAGGCAGCTTGAGGAAATGGCCGCGGATGGGAATCCGGCGGTGCAAATGGTGTTGCCCATGGCCGAAATGGTGGGCTGGCTGCACCAGGGTGTGGGCGCGTTGATTCGCCAGGCCGGTATGCGGGTGATGGAGCTGCTGATGGAAGAAAAGGTCCGGGAGTGGATGGGCGAACGCAGCCAACCGCAGCCGGACCGCACGGCCAACCGATGGGGCAAGGAACGGGGCTTTTGCGTAGTGATGGGACAAAAGGTCCCGATCGAGCGGCGCGCGTGCGCACCACCGACGACCAGAAGTCCGGTTGGGCAGCTACGAGATGTTTCATCGCGGTGAACCGCTGACGGAAACGGTGTGGGAGAAATTAATGCTCGGCCTGAGCATGAGAACCTACGGCCGGGCGGTGCGCGAGTTCGCCGAGGCGTATGGCCTGGAGAAGAGCGCCATCAGTGAACATTTCATCGAGGCCAGCCGGGAAAAGCTGCAAGCCATGATGGAGCGGCGCCTGGACAAGCTGCGTTTGTGCGCGTTGCTCATTGACGCCACGCCGTTTGCCGGCCAGCAGATGGTGGCCGCGCTAGGCGTCAGCCAGGCCGGGCGGAAAACGATCTTGGGCATTCGGCAAGGAGCTACCGAGAACGCCACCGTGGTGGGCGAGTTGCTGGGCGACCTGATGAATCGCGGTCTGGATTTCGGCGAGCTGCGGTTGTACGTTCTCGATGGCGGCAAAGCGCTGCACGCGGCGGTAAAAAAGTATGCCGGCGAGTCGGCGCCGATCCAGCGCTGTCAGGCCCACAAGCGGCGCAACGTGCTGGATCATCTGACCGACGAGCAGAAGCCATCCGTAGCCAAGAAGCTGAACGCCGCTTATGGGCTGGAAGACTATGCTGCGGCCAAGCAAGCTCTCAATGCGCTGCATCGTGAGCTGATGGATCTGAATCCGAGTGCGGCACGGAGCCTTGGTGAAGGGTTGGAGGAAACGCTGACTGTGCATCGGCTTCACGTTCCTTTACGGCTGCGGAAGATTTTGGCCAGCACCAACGTCATCGAGTCTGCTTTCTCCATCGTGGAGCGAGTTTGCGCCAACGTGAAACGATGGCACGCCGGCGACCAGCGAGAGCGCTGGGTGGGGTCCGGGCTGTTGGTAGCCGAGAACAGTTCCGCCGGGTTCAAGGACACAAACAGATCCCCGTCCTGCTCAGAGAATTCGAAGCTTTGGTTCCTTCCAGATCAGAGGTTGTCAAACGCAGGAAGGCGTCGTAAGAGTGAGTTACGCGAGAGCCGCTAGTTTCCACGGAAAGGCGGGCGATCCCAGTCAATCGATGACGGGCTCATTTGCGTACGGTTTCCCACACGATATACCGATCTCCTCGAGAAAGCGAAAATATGCTGACCAATGCCGCCAGATGTAAAGTACAAAAATACAGCGGAAGGCCCGGCGAGGCCACTCGCCATTGTTCTATATGACGCTCTCGACCGGGATTGGCGGCGGCATTTATTCCGATGGCAAGATCTGGCGCGGTGCCGATGGCTGGGCGGGCGAGATCGGGCACCTGACGATCCGGCCCGAAGGCCCCGAATGTCTGTGTCAGGCGCGCGGGGTTGCTTAGAACGAATGTGCTGCGGCCTATGGCTCGAGCGCGACTACGGCAAAAGCGCAAAAGAACTGCTGCGCGACCCGGGTTTTGTGGCGCGCTATGTAGTGGATCTCGCGCTGGGCCTGAAGGCGTGTATCATGTTACTGAATCCATCGCGTATCGTAATTGGGGGCGGCATCACTAACACCGGGGAAGCGTTGTTCGGGCCGCTGCGCGAGGAACTGGACCGGCAGATCACGGACTGGTCGGGTGCAAGGATCGACGTAGTTCGGGCCGCGCTGGGTGACGATAGCGTGCTGTGGGGCGCGCTAGCGCCGGCCAAGACACTGACATGAAGTTTCCATCAGAGTACAAGACTGAGCTGTTGAAAGCTCTCGATAGCGTTGACCTGAACCTCGTCAACCAGGCGATTGAGTTGTTCAAAGACGCGCGCGCCAACGGCCGCCAGATCTTTGTGTGCGGCAATGGCGGCAGCGCTTCCACCGCATCGCACTTCGCCTGCGACATTGTGAAGGGCGCGAGCTACAACCGCAACCAGCGCTTCCGCATAATGGCATTGACCGATCAACTGCCGACGATCACGGCGTACGCGAATGATGTGAGTTACGACAGCGTGTTTGTGGAGCAGCTTCGCAACTTTGCGCAGCCGAGCGACCTGGTGATGGGGATCAGCGGCTCGGGCAATTCACCAAACGTGCTCCGGGCGCTCGAGTACGCGAATTCCATCGGGTGCCGCACGCTCGCGCTCACCGGCCGTGACGGCGGGAAGCTTGGCCCACTGGCCCAACTCAACATCCAGGTAGGCGCACCGCACATGGGGCGGATAGAAGACGCGCACATGATCCTGTGTCACATGATTGCGTACTACTTCATGGATGGGGAGAAGTAGGAAGGGAGGTCTTTGTTGTTACGGAAACGGGAAAACGGGCGGTCTGGACCCCCCCCGGGTACGCCGAGCGCCCCCTCTACTTCTCCAGCCCCAGCTCCGCCAGCACCTTCGGCGCCGCCTCTTCCATGGCCAGCATGTTGTGGCACGCCCCGCAATCCTGCGTGATCTTCGCGCCCCCCGCCGCCACGTGGTTGTCATCGTGGCACCGGAAGCACCCCGGAAAATCCGTGTGCCCAATGTTGTTCGGATACGTGCCCCACGTCACATTCATCTCGGGAAAAATGTTGCGCTGATACACCCCCAGCACACCCCGCGCCGAGCGTTCGATATCCTCCCGCTTCGCCGCATAAACGTCCGGATACTTCTCGCGGTAGAACGCCTCGAACGCCGCCGGTATCCGCGTTTCCGCCTCAGCACGCGAAGCATAGGCCGCCTTCAGCAGAGCCACCGCGGTTTTCTTGGCAAACGGCAGCGCCGGCGAAATCGATCCGTCCGCCAGCTTTAGGTCCACCGCCCGTTCCGGTAGCTGATACGCATGCGTTGGCCGGTTGTGGCAATCGATGCAGTCCATCTCGCGCACATCCAGGTTCCCCGGCATGGCGCCTTTGGCGTCGCTCGAAGTGTACGCCGTAGCTTTTCCTGAGGCATCTTGATACTCCACCCACG
>Ga0181536_10006848_pt1 | contig 11332 bp, 9 predicted proteins | sample PEATcosm2014_Bin_41_FD_121105 | JGI IMG/M metagenome (GOLD analysis project Ga0181536, IMG submission 121105) | Peatland microbial communities from MTU Mesocosm Facility, Houghton, MI, USA - PEATcosm2014_Bin17_60_metaG | ecosystem: Environmental > Terrestrial > Soil > Wetlands > Peat | place...
AAGAGATCCGTTGGGTAGGGTCTGCCTACGACGATCTGCTGGCGTTCCCAAAAGACGCCCGGAAGGAAGCGGGCTTCCAGTTGGGGAAGGTCCAGGCCGGGCTTGAGCCGGCAGACTGGAAGCCGCTCGACGAAGTAGGTTCGGGCACGAGGGAGATTCGGATCAGGGAGGCAAGCGGCATTTACCGCGTGATGTACGTCGCCAAGTTCGAGGAAGCCAGCTACGTCCTGCATTGCTTCCAGAAGAAGACTCAGGCGACCAGCGAGCACGATAGGGCGATCGCCGCAGCGCGCTATCGTGCCGTGGTCAACGCGAGGAAGGAAAAGAAATGAGGGTCGACACCGAAATCCGCCATGTGACAAAGCCGGGAGCGAACCTCTTCCGGGAACTGGGTTTTGCGCCGCACGAGGCCAAACGTCTACAGGCTGCGTCCCGAAAACAGATCAATGACACGCGCCTGCTGAAGCAGCAACTAATGGAAGAGCTGTCTGTCTGGATTGTGAAACATCACTTAAGGCAGGCCGAGGCCGCCGAGATCTTGATGGTCTCGCGTCCGCGTGTGTCCGACGTGGTGAATAAGAAAACGGCCAAGTTTACCATCGATACGCTCGTGGAAATGCTCAGCCGTGTCGGCAAGCCGGTCAAGCTGGCAATCAGTTGACCAGTGGATGTTCGCATGCTTAGGACAATATTTCGCGCGCGGCGCTCTATTGTAATCAACACGTCGCAGGCGAAGAGGTCGTTGGAAACTAGGGTTTCCGGGGAGCCGGTTATCCACCTGGTCGGATTGGCAAAGGCATTGGTTCCGGCGACCTATGCTTCCGCGTCGCTCATCTTCAGCACCCTAAGAAGACCGTTATCCCCGCGACGGGTCAAAGCCAGATCTGCAACCAGATCGCCCCGCTACTGCTCGTGCGCATCCTCCAAGTACGTATACCCGTGCAACCCCTCTTCGTAGAACTTCAGCAGCCGCCCCGATTCCTCGTACCCCAGCCGCCCCTCCCGCAAGGCAGTTTCCACGTCGCGGCGCAGACGACTCACCAGCGCATCGGAGGAAAACTGCACGTAGTTGAGCACTTCGCGCACCGTATCGCCCTTGATCACCGAATCCAGGATGATCTCGCCGGTCTCGCCCAGCCGCACGTGTACCGTGTTGGTGTCGCCGAACAGGTTGTGCAGGTCGCCCAGGATCTCCTGATAAGCGCCCAGCAGGAACGCGCCCAGATAGTAGTCGCCGCCATCGAAGGGGTGCAGGGCCAGCGTGCGCTTCACATCGCGCCGGTCGATGAACTGGTCCACTTTGCCATCGGAGTCGCAGGTGATGTCGCCCAGAATAGCGTGGCGCTTGGGCTCTTCCTCCAGGCGGTGAATCGGCATCACCGGGAACAACTGCTTGATCGCCCAGCTATCCGGCATGCTCTGAAACAGCGAGAAGTTGCAGAAATAGGTGTCCGAGAGCATGGCTTCCAGGCCCTCCAACTCTTCCGGGAAATAGTCGAGCGACTGCGCCAGGGCCTGGATGCGCCGGCTGATCGCCCAATAAAGGTTCTCGCACTGGCAGCGCTGTTCGAGCGAAAGGTAGCCCAGGCTGAACAGGTTCAGCGCCTGGTCCAGCGCCTGCTGCGCGTCGTGATAGCTCTCCAGCAGGTTCTTCGTCGTCAGCGAGCGGTTGGTCTCCTGCAGGTCGATGAGCGGCTGTTCGGCGTCGGCCGAAACCTCCGCCGGCACGTCGGATTCGCCCATGCCCGACACGCCCAACACGTTGAACACCAGCACGCTGTGATAGGCGGCGATGGCGCGCCCGCTCTCGGTGACGATGGTGGGGTGCGGCACGCCCACTTCGTCGCACACGCTCTGGATGTGATAAACGATATCGTTGGCGTACTCCTGCAGCGTGTAGTTCACGCTGGATTCGAAGTCCGTCTGCGAGCCGTCGTAGTCGATGCCCAAACCGCCACCGACATCCAGGTAGCGCAGGCCCGCGCCGGCACGCACCAGGTCCACGTACACGCGCACGGCCTCGTTCACCGCGGCCTTGATCTGGCGGATGTTGGTGATCTGGCTGCCGAGGTGGAAGTGGAGCAGATTCAGGCAATCGGCCATGCCCGCGTCTTTCAATTCCTGCAGCATGCGCACAGCTTCGCTGACCGAGAGGCCGAACTTGGAACGGTAGCCGCCCGACGATCGCCAGCGCCCGGAGCCGCGGCTGGCCAGCTTAACGCGCAGCCCGATCATGGGCCGCACGCCCACCCGCTCGGAGTAGCGCAGGATCAGCTTCAGCTCCGTATACTTCTCGACCACCGGAATGATGTGGCGGCCCAGCTTCTGGGCCAGCATGGCCATCTCGATGTACTCGTCGTCCTTGAAGCCGTTGCAGACGATGGGGGTTTCATTGTCGGCCATGGCCATCACGGCCATCAGTTCGGGCTTGGAGCCGGCCTCCAGGCCGAACTTGAACGGGCGGCCGAACTCCAACACTTCTTCGACCACCTGCCTCTGCTGGTTGACCTTGATCGGGTAGACGCAGCAGTATTCACCCTGGTAGCGATGCTCGGCAATGGCGGTCTGAAACGCGCCGGCCAATTCGCCGAGGCGGTGCTGCAGAATGCCGGCGAAGCGGATGAGGACCGGCAGCGAGATGCCGCGCAGCACCAGTGTATCCACAAGTTGTTTGAGATCGATGGAGCGCTGCGGATCCTTGGCGGGATGCACGCACAGGTGGCCGTTGGCGTCGACCGAAAAGTAGCCCTTGCCCCAACTGGCCACGTCGTACAGTTCGCTGGCGTCCTGCGGGGTCCAGCGCTCCGTCGGCTCCATGACGAGGGAGCCCTTCCTGGCGTTCTTCTCCACTCCTGCCTCCCAGACTACAGTGTCCTAAGAATCGGAGGGAAGGGCAAGGGGAAAATGAGACGCGGGGGAAATGAGACGCGGAGACGCGGAGACGCGGAGATTCTACCCTCGTTACTTCTGTGGATCGTTGGCCACTGTTACAGCGCTGTGACGAACACGGATCAGATCCCCGTGTCCCCGCGTCTCCGCGTCTCAGGGCTTCCACTTGATATTGCAACCCACGCTCGGCCTCTGCTGTGGATTCACCGGCTGGCCGCCGAGCACCGCGTCGATCGCCGCCCGCAGATCGGCGCCGGTGACAGGCACTTCATTGCGCGGACGGCTGCCATCCAACTGGCCCCGGTAGACCAGCCGCCGGTGTGCGTCATACAGAAAGAAATCCGGCGTGCATGCAGCGTCGTACGCTTTGGCCACCGCCTGCGTTTCGTCGTAGCAGATCGGATAATCCAAGTCGAGTTCCACGGCCATCTCCCGCAGGTGCTCGGGCTTATCTTCGGGATATTGCATGACGTAGTTCGACGAAATCGCCACAATCCCCAGCGGCCGCCCGGCGTAATCTTTTCCGAGCCGCGCCAGTTCGTGTTTGACGTGCTGCACGTAAGGGCAGTGCCGCGAGACGAACATCACCAGCAGCGCCCGCTTGGCGGCGAAACTGTCGAGGCTGACGGTGGCGCCTGTTGTTACATCCGGCAAATGAAAATCCGCGGCGGGCAAGCCCAGCGCGGGCATGGTGGATTCTGTTTGCGCCATAGTAGATCCTTAAACCCTGTAATCGTCGGCCTTCCAGTTCTTGATGGAGCGCTTGATGTCGTCGGGTGGCATGTTGCCGTCGGCCGCTTTCCTGGCCAGATCGACGAATTCGTCATCCGGCGCGAAGCGCAGCGCGACGATTTGCTTGACCGCCAGCCGCGGATCGAGCAGCTTGCCCGTCAGCGCGAAATGCCGCAGGTTTTCTTCAGCGCGAATGGCGCGGTCTTGCGCCTTCAGCGAAAACACGCGGGTGTAATTGAAAAGCATACCGCAGCAAATCGTGAGCACCACGATCAGCGCGGCGCTATAAAACTGCCCGTGGATGCCCCACGACTTATAGAGATTGACCAGCGACCCGATCAGCGTCAGGAATAGGATGCCCGCCAGGACGACGTGGAAGCCGAATACGTAGCGGACGTGGTTGGAGTAATTCTGGGTGGCCATGTGGCGATTGTATCGTGGCGCACGCTTTAGCGTGCAGCGGCGAACTTCAGTTCGCCGTGGCGGCTCTCGGCCGGCTCAGCACCAGCACCCAATCCTGAAACACGGGAGCCACCGGCGGCTGCCACACACCCGCTGCGTCGGCCACCGCCGTTCCCGCCGAGTGCTCCGTCCCCGTGGCCGGATTGAAGTAGAACGCGCGATACGAAAGGCCCGGTTCGAGCTGCACCATCTTGGGAGCATCCCACATCGCCGGCATGAAGACGATCCGCAACTCGCGCGGGATGCCAGCGCAGTAAGGCTGGATATAGTTGGCCGCGGTCCAGTGCGGTTCGACCCACTCCGGATGCGGCTCCATGCGCCACCACGGATAGCGCATCAGCAGCGCCTTGGCCCATCCGAGCTGCCGCGATCCCGGCAGTTCGCTAGCCACGTCCCAAGGCGTATCGCCCCAGGAGCGGCCGTGCGGCGATGGTCCAAACGGCTGCGCTGCGGTGTTCACCTGCCAGATTCCGTTAGCGCCGTAGGTGTGCCCGGCGGCGCCGCTTAGCATGCAGGCCCAGAACATGAATCGCTGCACTTCCTGCCGGCTCTGCTCCAGGATGCCTTCGTAGCAGACCTCGCCGTCGATCACCGGCATGGGCGGCGTGGCCGCGCGCGAAGCCGTCACCAGCTTCACCGTATTCGGAATGCTGGCGCGATCGCTGTGGCCGGTTTGCAGCATATCGAAATCCAGCACGGACGCATCCTCCACCGTGTTGCGCGCGCTGTCGGACGGATGGATCGTGATGGGGTGATGGAAGGGGTCGGTGGCGCGCACGTAACGGCCCAACTCGGTCCAGCCGCGCTTCTGCATCGCGTGGTCGCGCTCTTTGTCCGCCGCAAGGTAGTAGGGCATGGTGCCCTCGCCCGCCAGGCACCAGATCGCCGGATGCGCGCCCCAGCGCGCGATCAGGTATCGCCAGTGCCGCTTCATTTTGGCTATTCCGAGGATGGGCAGATAGTATCCCCAGCAACCCACGATGCACGGCGCGAGCCCCCGATCCACCAGGTGCTGGATGCGCAGGTCGGCCATGTCGAAGTACGCCGGATTGATGCGCGCGTAGTCCGGCGCCCACGGGAAGCCGGCTTCGTTGGCGCCGCGCGGATCGAACTGCGGCATGTCCGGATAAAGTCCCGCCACGATCTGCACCACGGTGAAACCTTTGCCTGCGCGGTCCGCCGTGAGGCGCGCGAAATCGGCGGGCCAGCGCAGCCGCTTACATAGTCCCATCCACCAGGTATCGGCCAGCCAGAAGAAGGGCGTGCCGTCGGCGTGCTCCAGGTAGCGGTGACTGGCCGCGACGCGCACCGGGCCGCGGCTCAATAGCGGGTTCGCGCCTTCGTAGGCCGTGACTTCCAGGACGCCGCGCCGGTTGTGCAAGTCCTCGTTGGACGTGTCGCTGCAAGCGGTCTCGAATGCGTAACGGCCCGCGGCATCGGCGGCGTAGCGTACGCGCCACTCTTGACCGCCCGCCCAAAACGCAGGCACCCGCTGCTCGTTGCCCTGCGCATCGCGGATGATGACGTCCAATTCGATCTCGTTGAATGGATCTTTGTACGGCTTCGAGGAGACGAAGATCCATTCCGTGATTTCGCGCGCCATGGCGCGGCGCGCTTGCGCCGAAACCGCAGCCGCGGCGGCGCCCAGCAGCAAACTGCGTCGCGTGATCTTCATAGAACCACCCGCTCGTCGCCTTCGCGGCGCGTGACCCGCTCGCGGTCCAGATACTCCAGCAGCGGGATGGCGTATTTGCGGGAGATGCCGGTCCAATCCTTGAACGTGCCCACGTTGAAGCGCGCAGCCTGGCGCGCGGCCAGCATGGTGCGCAGTTTTTCCATGGCGGTGCGATGGAAGACCAGGTCGTCACTCACCCGGATCAGCCGCTTTTCACGCAGCAGAATCTGCAGCAGCGAGCGGGCGCGGCCGGCCTCCACGCCGGATTTCGCCAGCACCTCCGGCAGCGCGGGAACGGCCAGACCGGCCTGCTCGAAAGCGCGCTCGATGGCGGCGCGGGCCTGCTCCTCGTCTTGTTTCAGCACCACCTTGTGGCTGGCCAGCCGCACGTTCTCGCCTCCCACTGCGATCTGTTTCTCCTGCGCCAGGATGGCGTCGATGAGAAACGCAGGCGAGTCCGGCAGCTCGCGGCCGCGCAGATCCTGCTTGGGGATGCCGGGGAGCAGCGGGTTCTTCCGATGAAATTCGCGCACGGCGCACAGCAGCTTCTCGCGCGCGGATTGGAACCAGGCGCGATCGGCGAACCAGGGCTGAGGCTGCTGGAAGCACAAGACCGCTCCCTGACGGGGTGCCCCCTGGGCCCGGCTCGGTATGGATTCGAGCTCGCGCTCCGTAAGGCCTGTGCGCGCCACCAGTTCGGCTGTTCCCATGCCGTATTTCGATTCGCGCACCAGCAAAGCGACGCGCTCTGCGGCTGGCGCTTCGGCGAGAGTTTGCAGCCGCTCGGCTACGCCCGGGCGATCGCCCTTGCGATATCGCTTGCCGGCAGTGTCCAGCACCACGCCGCCGCCAATCGTCACCACCGGAGAAAACATGCGGATGATGAAGCGGTCTCCCGGCAGCAGCAGCGCCGGCTCCCGCAGCACGATGCGGGCCCAGCAGCGCTGACCCGGCTGCAATGCCGTGGCGCCATCGAGCAGCCGCACCTGAGCTTCGATTTCCGCCGTGCCTGCATGGAAGTGCACCGGCGCGCGGTGCTTCAGCGGCTTAGCCGAAGGCAGGAGTTGGAGCGCGCAATCCACTTGCGTGACGGTCCGGAACGTTCCAGGCGCAGCCAGCACCATGCCGCGCGCGAGTTCCGCCGGTTCGATGTCGGCCAGGTTGAGCGCGGTGCGTTGCCCGGCCAGCGCCTGCCCAGCGGGCTCGCCGTAGACCTGCACGCCGCGCACGCGCAGCCGCTTGCCTGTCGGGTACAGTTCGACTTCCTGCTCCTTGCGCACCGCGCCCGAGATCAGCGTTCCGGTCACCACGGTGCCGAAGCCTTTCACTGTGAAGGCGCGATCCAGGGGCAAGCGGAAATGTCCCGCCGCGCTCTTCTCCGGCGCGGCGGAGGCAGCGCGCTGCAACTCGCGGCGCAGATCGTCGAGCCCCGCGCCCGTGACCGAACTGACCGCCACCACCGGCGCACCCTCCAGGAACGATCCCGCCACGAACTCCTCGACCTCCAGCCGCACCAGTTCCAGGATCTCCGGCTCGACCAGGTCGGCCTTGGTCAGCGCCACCACGCCCTGCGGAATTCCCAGCAGTCGGCAAATGTCGAAGTGCTCGCGCGTTTGCGGTTTGATCGATTCGTCGGCCGCGATGACGAATAGCACCAGGTCGATGCCGCCCACGCCGGCCAGCATGTTCTTGACGAAGCGTTCGTGACCGGGCACGTCCACGAAGCCGAGCCGCAGCGCGGGCGTCAATTGCAGGTGCGCGAAGCCGATATCGATGGTGATGCCGCGGCGCTTCTCCTCTTCCAGGCGGTCCGCGTCGATGCCGGTGAGCGCTTTCACCAGCGCGGTTTTGCCGTGATCGATGTGGCCGGCCGTACCGACGATGATGTTCTTCATCCGCTGATGTTCATCGTACTACCGGTGTGGTAGTGTAAGGCGGACAATCTAGTGTAGTGTCTGCGAAATAACTAGACAGTTCATTGTTTTCGTTTTCTGGCCTTGGGGCTGGTACAGTCGGGCTGGATCTGCTCCAAAGTCCGGCGACAGCGCGTGAGCTTTTCTTGGATGGATTCGACGGTCGCAGTCCACACGAAGGGTTGGGGATCCTGGTTCCAAGCCTTAAGAAACGCCTCGATGGCCGCTTGCAGGTCGGCCACGCTGAGGAAGACGCCGCGTCGAATGGCCTTGTTGTCCAGGCGGCCAAACCATCTTTCGACAAGGTTCATCCAGCTATTGGGACACGAACCGAGGATGACGTTTCAACCACGCCTTTACTTTCGCGTCCTTATGTGTCCCGTAGTTGTCCATGATCGGATGTAATGGGACATCGCCGGGGAGCTCGGTCTCGCATCTGTCATCTTTTCCAGAAACTTCGGATCGCGAGAAAGCTTGCAGGTCTTCGTGCGATGTGGCTGTAGATTGTGGGCGCGCCAGATATTATTGACGTTAGCTGCAGTGCGTCATGCCTGCAGGTTTCGTTTGCAGGGTCGCATGCACGATGGCGGCGATCTTGTCCATGGGATACCTGGGCTTTCGTCCCCGGCCGGGGGCGATATCCCAGAGCCCGTCCAGCCCCTCGTCCCCAAAGCGCTTGCGCCACAGAATCACCGTGTTGCGATTCACCGAAAGCAGCTCGGCAATGGCGACATCGGACTCACCCGCAGCGGCGGCCTGAATGATGCGGCAGCGCAAAGCCACCTGCTGTGGAGTGCCGTGCGCCGCGGTCCACGGCTGGATCTTCTCCAGCTCGACGGCGGAAAGCCGACATGCCTTGCCCATGTCCCAGGACAATACGAGCCGCCCAGTTGTGTTTAGTTATTTGTTGGACACTACACCATGTAGACGGGCTACAGGCTTTGGCTGTAAAATATCGACGGTTATGCTGGGGCCCGCTGCAAAGCTATGGGGATGGAATTCGTTGGAACCGCTCTGGCAGGATGTGCGCTATGCGTTGCGCGGGATCGGGCGCTGTCCCGGATTCTCGGCCGTGGCGGTTCTGTCGCTGGCGATGGGGATCGGCGCCAATACCGCCATCTTCAGCCTCATTCACACGCTGATGCTGCGCAGGCTGCCGGTTCCGCAACCGGAACAGCTTGTGGAATTCCTGAATCAATACCCTGGCGATCCCCCGCTGAACGTTTTCTCCTGGCAAAGTTACGAGTACTTTCGGGACCACAATCACGTCTTCTCAGGACTCACCGGCGTGCGCCCCTCCCGTTTCCATGTACGCGGCGAGGGCCTCGAACCGGAAACCGTGGATGGAGAAGTTGCGATCGGGAACTTCTTCCGGATGCTGGGCGTGAAGCCCGCGATCGGCAGGCTAATCGATCCTGGAGACGACCGCGCGGGGGCCGCTGACTCGACCGTAGCTGTGGTGAGCTGGTCCTACTGGAAGAACAAGTTCAATCTGGATCCGGCCATTCTGGGCCGGCGAATCGTAGTGGAAGATGTGCCGGTGACGGTGGTGGGAGTGACTCCCCGCGAGTTCTTCGGAGTGCAGGTAGGGGTGCGGCCGGACATCTGGGTGCCACTGGCTGTAGAGTCGCTGACTCACCGTCCCGGGCCCCTGCAGTTGATCGGGCGCTTGAGGCCCGGTGTTTCGATCGAGCAGGCGCGCGCGGAGATGGCGGTGCTGTTCCAGTGGACTCTCGAAGAAAGAACCCGGGCCAGCAAAGACCCCTTGCAGCACCAATTGAAGTTTATGGTCGAGCCCGCGGGCGCGGGTCTCGCCACCGGCCTGCGCGATCGGTTCGCGAAACCGCTCGCGGCGCTGATGGCCGTGGTGGGCCTGCTGTTGCTGATCGCGTGCACCAACTTGGCGAACATGCTGCTCGCGCGCGGGGCAGCCCGGCGGCACGAAATGGCGGTGCGTGTGGCATTGGGCGCCGGCCGGTTTCGCCTGATGCGCCAGGTGTTGACCGAATCTCTGCTGCTTTCCGCGATGGGCGGCCTCTTGGGTATCTTCCTCGCGTATTCGGGTGCCGGCGCGCTGGTGCGGATTATGATGTCCGGACGGCCGCCGATAGGACCTCGCATCGAGATTCAGGTGCACCCGGATGTGCAAGTGCTGTTGTTCACCGGTGGGGTCGCGTTGCTGACGGGGCTGCTGTTCGGACTGGCGCCCGCCTGGAACGCGTTCGCCTCCGGCCTGGCGTCTTCGCTGCGGGAAGCCGGGAGGGCGGGCGAGACGAGGCTCGGCCGGCTTTTCGGAAAGAGCCTGGTGGTGGCGCAGGTGGCCCTGTCGGTGGGGATGTTGAGCGCTGCCGGGCTTTTTATCGGCCACCTGTCGAATCTCGAACGCATCGATCTGGGCTTCCGCCGCGACCACGTTCTGCTGGTGACCCTCGATCCTTCGCGCAGCGGATATAGCGGCGAACAATTGTCTCTTGCCTACCAGGAACTGCTGGAGCGCCTGGAGACGATTCCGGGCGTGCGCTCAGCCACGATCAGCGCACCGACGCCGATCTCGGGCGCGGGCGCCAGCCGATTCGTAACCGTGGAAGGCCACCTGGAACGGCCTGAGGATCGCCGCTATATCTCGGTAAGCTGGGTTGCGCCGAAGTACTTTGAGACGCTGGGGACGCCTTTGCTGGTGGGACGCGACTTCAGCTTCACGGACCGGGGCCGGCCGCGCGTAGCGATCGTCAACCAGGCGATGGCGAGCTACTACTTCGCCGGCGGCAACCCCATCGGAAAGCATTTCACGTTCGACGGTGAGAGCCAGCCTTACGAGATCGTGGGCGTGGCAGGCGACGCGAAGTACCAGGAAATTCGCGAAGCCGCGCGGCGCACGATCTATCTCAACACGTTCCAATTCCCGCAGCCTGCGCCGGATTTTGCGGTCCGCACCAGCATCGATCCGGAGGCCGTGGGTCCGGCGGTGCGCCGGACGGTGCGCGCCTTGCTGAAGACCGTGCCCGTGGTCCGGGTGACCACGCTGGCCGGCCAGGTGGATGCGTCCATCGTTCCGGAGCGGCTCATCGCGACGCTGTCCGGTCTATTCGGGGCTCTGGGTTCGCTGCTGGCGGCGATCGGGATTTATGGGCTGCTGGCGTACACGGTGGCGCGCCGCATCCGCGAGATCGGCATCCGTATGGCCCTGGGCGCGACGCCGGGGGCCGTGTCCCGGATGGTGCTTGGAGAGGCGCTCGGGATGAGCTGCGGCGGCTTGGCGATCGGAGTAGTCATCGCCTACTGGGGCAAGCGCCTTGCCGGGAGCCTGATCCATGACCTGTCGGTAGAGAGCGCATTTCCGATCGCCTTCGGCGCGGTGACCATGATTGCGATCACGCTGCTCGCGGCGTACGTGCCGGCGCGCCGGGCAGCGCGCGTGGATCCGATAGAAGCTTTGCGATACGAATAGACGCTGTGGGGCAGGCTCGCAGCCTGGATAGCGTCGGGATAAACCGGCGTGAAGTAGTGAATGAAAGAGTCATACAGGAGAAGGAATAGTGAACCATCCTGGCCCCAACCATGCGAGGGCGGCGGTAACGACGCACTTGAAGCGTTGGACAGGGGCACATGTAGGCTGGGTATCCCTGAAGTTGATGAGCTCCGAAATAGCCAAAATCAGAGG
>Ga0181536_10006852_pt1 | contig 11330 bp, 8 predicted proteins | sample PEATcosm2014_Bin_41_FD_121105 | JGI IMG/M metagenome (GOLD analysis project Ga0181536, IMG submission 121105) | Peatland microbial communities from MTU Mesocosm Facility, Houghton, MI, USA - PEATcosm2014_Bin17_60_metaG | ecosystem: Environmental > Terrestrial > Soil > Wetlands > Peat | place...
CAGTCCAGCCGGTCACTGCTCTCCAGAGCGAATATTCGCTGTGGACGAGGACGCCGGAGAAGGAAGTCATACCTACTCTTGAGGAACTCGGAATCGGCCTTGTCCCGTTCAGCCCCCTGGGCAAGGGCTTCCTCACGGGCAAGATCGACGAAACTGCGAAGTTCGACAGTTCCGATTTCCGTAGCACCCTGCCTCGCTTCACGCCGGAGGCTCTCAAGGCGAATCAGGCCCTGATCGCTCTGCTCGCTGGCATCGGGGAACGGAAGAGGGCGACCCCCGCTCAGATCGCGCTCGCATGGCTGCTGGCCCGGAAGCCGTGGATTGTACCGATCCCGGGCACCACAAAGCTGCATCGCCTCGACGAAAACATCGGGGCACTGTCAGTTGAACTCACGCCGGACGATCTGCGTGACATCGAGAACACCGCCTCAAAGATCACAGTGCAAGGCGCCCGGTACCCCGAAAAGCTGGAGCAAATGACCGGTCGCTGAGCGGACAATCAAACGGAAGGAATTCTGCAAATGGACATCAAAAGAAGTGGCTCTCAGCCCTCCGGCAAAGGATCTGCGGAGTATTTTACCGGCACGGTGCGTATTGACCCGCTGTTCAACCCGCCCGCTCCGGCGCGTGCTTTCGGCAACAGTGTCACCTTCGAACCCGGTGCCCGCACGGCGTGGCATATACACCCGCTTGGTCAGACCCTGATCGTGACGGCCGGCTGTGGCCGAGTACAGCGCTGGGGCGGGCCGATCGAGGAAATCCGGCCGGGTGATGTGGTCTGGATTCCGCCCGCTGAAAAACACTGGCATGGAGCGACGCCAACCACGGCGATGACCCATATCGCGATTCAGGAGCGGCTTGATGGCAAGGCCGTCGAATGGATGGAACAGGTCGGCGACGAGCAATACAAAGCCTGACTCGAAGCGGACACCCGCCGAAAGCGCGGCGGCCTGGCGGGCGTGGACGGCAGCGCGGGGCATTGGAGCACCGACCGGCTCACCACGGGCGCTCGCCGACCCAGTTGCCGGGCGGATCGTAGTTGCAAACCCAGACCTCGCGTCCTCCGCCGCGCGCCACCGCGCATCCGACTTCTTTGGTGTCGCCCCAGACGATTTGGGTGTAGTGCCCGCACACGCCGCGGCATCTGTTCGAACTGTAGTCATAGTTCCGGGATTCCGCGGCCCACGCGTTCACGACGTCCGCGGGCGATGCGTTCGTGCCCGAGAGCTCGAACAGATTTTCGCCGTATGACGAGTTCGGACGGTGGGCGAATTGTCCGCGCGCCAGCAGAGTATCGGCCCAGTCCTGCGAAGTGGCGGCCAGCTTATCGGACCATGCCAGCGGCGCTCTTCCGGCTCGCGCCCGCACCGCGTTGTGAGCGGCGAGCATGTCGCGCGCCAAAGAAGCTGGGGCCGTGGCTGACTGCCCCGCGTCAGCGTGCCGCCATTGTGCGCCGCCCGTTCCGGCGAGCAGGATCAGAAGCCAGAATGCATGGCGCACGTTTCGATCCTCCCAAAATCCCAATCTATCGCTGCAGCGGGTACGCGTGGACGAACTTCAGCGTTCGTGCCCATCGCGTCTTCGTGAAGAAATGCGTCCCGACGTCTACTAAGTGCCCTATGCCAATGCCGCCGTCGCTCAGGTCTTCCGTCGGCGCATCGAATGACCAGTAAACGACGAACGGCGTGCCGATGATGTTCTCCCTGGGTACGAGTCCCCAATAGCGGCTGTCGTCGGAGTCCTCGCGGTTGTCGCCCATGGCAAAAATGAAACCGGGCGGTACGACCAGTTCGCCGTTCACGACATGCTTTTCGATCATGCCGGCAGCGCTGGGACGAAGCTCGTCCATGCGAGCCGACGACGGGAAGTTATCCCGATAAGCAATGTTGTCTCCGGAGACATGCTGCGCATAAGGCTCGTCAGCGGGCCGGCCATTCAGGATGAGACGCTTGTTTTCCAGCCGGATGTGGTCGCCGGGCACGCCGATGGCGCGTTTGACATAAGTCATTTTGATGTCGAGCGGATATCGAAACACGATGATGTCGCCCCTCTGCACATCGCGATACGGCAGCAGGTGCTGCGTGAAGGAATCGGCTGGAGCGTACACGAGCTTGTCGACGAGTAAATGATCGCCGACCAGCAGTGTGCTTTCCATCGATCCGGTGGGGATGACAAAAGCCTGCAGGGCCGTGGTCGTGCCGAAGAGCAGCAGGATTATGGTGACGGTCCATTCCGCCGCGAACCCTCGAGTTGCCGGCTTCGCCGTTTGCATATGCGTGATTATATCGGTTATGCCCCCCTCCCTGGTGATCCGGAAAGCGACGCGCAGCGACGTGCCGGCGATTCTGAAATTACTCGCGCAGGATTCCTTTTCCACTCCGCCTGAATCGGGAGTACCGTGCGAAAGCCACTACGAAGCATTCGACGCCATTGCCGCGCGCGAGGATCACGAGATAGTGGTCGGAACCATCGGCGACGAAGTGATCGCTGCGCTGCAGATCAGCTTCATCCCGGGACTGAGCCAACAGGGCGCATGGCGCGGTCCCAAACGCCAGGCTCCTTCACTTTGTGATCTAATACAGTGCATCATCGTGCGGCGAGCCGAATGAGCATTTCATCGCCCTTTATTCAGAGACCGGTAGCAACAACGCTGCTCACCATCGCGGTGACCCTGGCGGGGGCTCTGGGATATTATCAGCTTCCGGTTTCCCCGCTGCCGCAGATCGACTTTCCCACGCTTTCCGTCAGCGCGAATTTGCCCGGCGCCAGTCCTGAGGTGATGGCCGCATCCGTCGCCACGCCGCTGGAGAAACAGCTCACGCGTATTGCGGGCGTCACGGAAATGACCTCGCGCAGCTCGCTCGGATCGGCGAGTGTAACCCTGCAGTTCGATTTGAGCCGCGACATCAACGCGGCGGGGCGCGACGTCCAGGCCGCGATTAATGCCGCGTCCGCTTTTCTCCCTTCTAACCTGCCGACGAAACCGAAATATAAAAAGGTCAATCCGGCGGAGTCGCCGGTTCTGTTTATTTCGCTGACCTCGAGTACCTTGCCCCGCCCGAAGCTGTATGACCTCGCTTCATCCGTCTTCGCGCAGAAACTGGCGCAGGTGAAAGGCGTCGGTCAGGTCAATGTGGCCGGCAGCTCTTTGCCGGCGGTGCGCGTCGAACTCAATCCGCAGCCTGTCTCGCGTTACAACGTGGGACTGGATCAGATCGGCAATTTTCTGCAGGGCGCCAACGCCAACCATCCCAAAGGCGAGATCGCCAATGCCGATTCGAGCCTGCCGCTGTATGCCACCGACCAGCTTTTCGAGGCGAAGGACTATCAGGATCTTGTCGTGATTTACCGGAACGGCGCCCCGGTCCGGTTATCGGATCTCGGGCGTGTGATCGACGGCGCGGAAGACGTGCGGAACATGGGACTGCAGCACGGAGACCCGGCTATCACGCTGTCCGTCAGCCGGCAGCCGAACGCCAACCTGATCGAAATGGTCGACCGGATCCGGGAGCTGATCCCGATGTTTCAGGCGTCTCTGCCCCCGGGCGTGGAGCTCAACACCGAAATCGACCGCACGCTCACCATCCGCGCATCGGTGGCCAGCGCTCAGCAGAACATGCTCATCTCGATCAGCCTCGTCATTCTGGTCGTATTTGTGTTTCTGCGCAACGGCTGGGCGACATTTATCCCCAGCATCTCGGTTCCGGTTTCGCTGATTGGCACGTTCGGGATCATGTGCCTTTTTCGATACAGCCTGGACAACCTGTCGCTGATGGCTCTGGCGATTGCTACCGGATTCGTGGTCGACGACGCGATCGTTGTGATCGAGAACATCACCCGGCACATCGAGAACGGAATGAAGCCGATGGATGCGGCACTGCGCGGCGCGTCGGAAATCGGTTTTACGGTTCTTTCGATGAGTATCTCGCTGATTGCGGTGTTCATCCCCGTCCTTCTCATGCCCGGCATCGTGGGACGGCTCTTCCGCGAGTTTGCCGTCGTTCTGTCGACCGCGATCGTCACGTCGCTGCTTCTCTCGCTGACCGCAACGCCGATGATGTGCTCTCGCCTGCTGCGGGAGAAGCGCGGGCACGGACGCATCTACAATGCGACGGAGAGATTCTATAAGTCCATTCTGTCCACCTACTCCTCGGCGCTGGATGTCGTCCTGAGATACTCGGCGCCCATGCTCGCCATGATCGTGCTGACCATCGGCGTCACCGTCTATCTCTATATAAAAATCCCCAAAGGCTTCTTCCCGCAGCAGGACACCGGCTACATATCCGGCAATATCGTGGGCCAGCAGCACATTTCTTATCAGGCGCTGGTGGAGAAGACCAAGTGGTTTGAAGCGCAGCTCCGCAACGATCCGGATGTCGACAGGATCGACGCGCAGGTCGGTAACGGCAATGGAGGAGGGGTCGGCAACACTGCCAATGTCTGGCTGCTGCTCAAGCCGATCGGCCAGCGCAAAATCTCGGCCGACCAGTTCATCGCGCGCATCCGTCCAAAGACGAATATCATGCCCGGGGCCGCGCTTATTCTGCAGACGCAACAGGACGTCACCATCGGCGGCCGCCAGGCCAACGCCCAGTTCCAGTACACGCTGCAGGCGCCCGACTTCGCCACGCTTGGCGAGTGGGGCCCCAGAGTGCTCAACCGGCTTTCGACTCTCCCTGAGATCGCCGACGTGAGCTCGGATCAGCAGGTCTCCGGACTGTCTTCGAACGTCATCGTCGACCGCGACACTGCTTCACGCCTCGGTCTCACAGCTCAGGCGGTGGACTCCGCGCTCTATGACGCTTTCGGCCAGCGGCAGGTCTCGACGATGTACAAGTCGATCAATCAGTATCACGTCGTGCTGGTATTGCAGCAGCAATGGTGGGAGAGTCCGGATTTCCTGGATACGATCTACGTTCAGACTCCGCGCGGGACCGACGTGCCGCTGTCCACATTCGCCCACTTCACCCAGGGAGTGACGCCTCTTTCCCTGCCTCACATGGGCCAGTTCCCGGCGACCACCATTTCGTTCAATCTCCAGCAGGGCTACTCGCTGAGTGACGCCGTCGATGCCATTAACAAAGCCGAGATTCAGATGGGCCTGCCGGCCAACGTCACCGGCCAGTTCGCCGGCGTCGCGCAGGCCTTCCAGGCGTCCCTTTCCAGCCAGCCCATTCTCGTTCTGACCGCGATCCTCGCGGTTTACATTGTGCTCGGCATCCTCTACGAGAGCCTGATCCACCCGCTGACGATCATCTCGACGATTCCCTCGGCCGGCCTGGGCGCGCTGATCGCGCTGGTCCTGTTCCGGACCGAACTCAACATCATCGCCATCATCGGCATCATCCTCCTGATCGGGATCGTCATGAAGAACGCCATCATCATGATCGACTTCGCGCTGGCGGCCGAGCGCAACGAAGGGCTGAATTCCCGCGATGCGATCTATCAGGCATGCCTGCTGCGGTTTCGCCCGATCATGATGACGACATGCTGCGCGCTTCTGGGAGGATTGCCCCTGGCGCTGGGACGCGCGGCGGGTTCCGAGCTCCGCCGGCCGCTGGGCATCGCCATCGTCGGCGGCCTGATCGTGAGCCAGATGCTGACGCTCTTCACGACGCCCGTGGTTTATCTCGCTCTCGACCGTCTGCGCAAGCGCTCCGACCGGCGCCAGCCCAGCGAGCACCGTCCCGGCTTTCTCATCCCGGGCGGCGTCGCCGAAGCCGCCGACTGATCGGCGTCCAGGTGGGCAGCTTCCGGACCCGCTCTTGATTTTTTCGGGTAAACTAAACTGAATCCCGCATATGCCGCTCTCGCCCGGCGACAAACTCGGCCACTATGAAATCGTCTCGCTGATCGGCGCGGGCGGGATGGGCGAGGTGTATAAAGCGCGCGATCCGCAGCTCGGGCGCGATGTCGCCATTAAAGTCTCGGCGCAGCAGTTTACCGATCGCTTTGACCGCGAAGCCCGGGCCACTGCGGCATTGAATCATCCAAACGTCTGCACGCTCTACCACATCGGTCCCAATTACCTGGTGATGGAGCTGATCGAAGGGCCGACCCTGGCCGAGCGCATCAAAGAAGGTCCGATTCCGCTGGATGAAGCGCTCGGCATCGCCAGGCAGATTGCCCTTGGTCTCGAAGCGGCCCACGAGAAGGGCATCACCCACCGCGACCTGAAACCAGCCAACGTCAAGATCCGCCCCGACGGTTCGGTCAAAGTACTCGATTTCGGGCTGGCGAAGACGGCCGAGGAAGTCGAGTTCGGTCCCGATTCACCCACCATGCTGTCGAACGCCGGCATGATTCTGGGCACTGCGGGATACATGGCGCCGGAACAGGCGCGCGCGAAAAAAGATGTAGACAAGCGGGCCGATATCTGGGCCTTTGCCGTGGTGCTCTACGAAATGCTGACGGGCAAGCGGCTGTTTGCGGGCGAAGATGTCAGCGATATTCTCGCGTCGATCATTAAAGAACAGCCCAACCTGGATGACGCACCGCCGCAGGTACAGCCTTTGCTGAAGCGGTGTCTGGAGAAAGACCCGAAGAAGCGGCTGCGCGATATCGGCGACTGGGAGTTGCTGCTTAATGTGGGGCAGGTTCCCAACCTGCCCGAGCCAAGGCAGGTTGGGAACCTGCCCCACAAAGGCTGGATCGCGGCGGTGGCCGCGCTGGCGGTTGTTGCGGTGACGACCTCATGGATTGCATACCGGGCGACGCGGCCGGCGCCTCTCAAACCGCTGGTCCGCCTGGATGTCGATCTCGGGGCCGGCGTTTCGCTCGGCTCCGTGGCCGGAACCGAAACGATCATTTCGCCCGATGGCACGCGCCTCGTGTACGTGTCGCAGGGAAAACTCTTCACTCGCAGAATGGACCAGCCTAAGGCAGTCGAACTGGCGGGTACGGAAGGGGCGTTGGATCCGTTCTTCTCACCGGACGGGCAGTGGGTGGCATTCTTCGCGCAGAGCAAGCTGAAGAAGATTTCCGTGGAAGGCGGCGCGGCCGTGGCGTTGTGCGACACCGCAACAACCACTGCCCGCGGCGGCAGTTGGGGCGAGGACGGCAACATCATCGCGGCGCTTACCAACGTCGGCAGCGTTCTGTCTCGTATTCCCTCCGCCGGAGGCGCACCCACACCCGTAACAGAGCGGGCGCAGGGAGAATCCACGCAACGCTGGCCGCAGATTCTGCCCGGCGGCAAAGCGGTGCTGTTCACCTCTTACACATCGGGGAATGGATTCGACGGGGCCAACATCGAAGTCGTGTCTTTGGCGGATCACCGCCGGAAAACGCTCGAACGCGGAGGCACTTATGGCCGGTACCTGCCTGCGTCGAACGGGACGGGCCACCTGGTTTACATCAACAATGGAACGCTGTTTGCCGTGCCGTTCGATCCCGAAAAGCTGGAAGTGCGGGGCACGCCATTGCCGGTGCTGGAGGAGGTTGCCTACAGCACTATAAACGGCTCCGCACAGTTCGATTTTTCGCGAAACGGAACGCTGGTCTATCGCAGCGGCGGAGCGGCGGGAGGCAATCTGGTTACCGTGCAGTGGCTGGATGCCGCCGGCAAAACGCAGCCGCTGCTGGTGAAACCAGGCGTCTATCAGCGTCCGAAGCTGTCGCCGGATGGCCAGCGTCTGGCGTTGGACGACGGTTCGGACATCTGGGTATACGAAGCCCGGCGCGACACCATGACGCGACTGACGTTCGGCGGCGGCGCCAATGTCGCCCCGGTATGGAGTCCAGACGGCCGCTACATCGTCTTCCAGGGACCTGGAGGCATCTGGTGGGTCCGCGCCGACGGCGCGGGCAAGCCGCAACCGTTGATCCAGAGCAAGAATCAGCTATATCCACGGTCTTTCACACCCGATGGAAAGCGGCTGGCATACATGGAACTGAACCCGCGCACCTCGTACGATATCTGGACGGCGACCATCGAAAGCGATGGCGCCGGTCTGCGCGCCGGAAAACCCGAGAGCTTCCTGCAAACTCCGGCTGACGAGCGTCACCCGACTTTTTCACTCGACGGCCGCTGGCTGGCCTATACGTCGAACGAGTCGGGAAAGTTCGAGGTTTACGTACGGGCGTTTCCCGACAAGGGAGGAAAATGGCAGATCTCGAACGCGGGAGGCATGCTCCCGGTCTGGTCGCGCAACGGGCATGAACTGTTCTTCCGAACCGAAGACAGCCGGATGATACTGGTGGCCACGTACACTGCGAAGGCGGATTCGTTCTTGCCGGATAAGCCGGCCGTATGGTCCGACAAACGGCTGGCGAACCCCCTTGGGACTACTTCCAACTACGATCTTGCCCCGGACGGCAAACGCATCGCCGCTCTGATGCCGGTGGAGACGCCGGATGCGCAGCAGACGCAGAACCACGTGGTCTTCCTCGAAAACTTCGCCGACGAACTGCAGCGCAAAGTACCCGCGGGGAAATAGGCGGCGCAGGCGAAAACGCCTACTCCACATGAACACTCAATCCTGCGCGACTTGTGGAATAGGCCTTTGGCCTGCGCCTTACTTTTTCAGCAACCTGTTGTGGTCTCAGTGAATACTTGACGAGGATGACGGAACGGCCCTGGGTTGATCCACGTGAACACTCACAACGCGAGACGTGGTGAGCGGGCGGCCGCCGTTCAGAAAAAACATCACCCTCCTGCCAGGCTCGATGAGGCCTAAATCCAGCGCGCCTTCGCTGTCGATGGACCCATGCAGGTGCCCGGCTACGGGAGTGAGGCAGTACTCGGGATGCCCGGAAATGCGAATCGCATTCCCGCCGAGGCATTCGATGCGATAGTGGCGGCTTTGGGTCTCCACATCAATCAACGAACCCGGACGCAGACTGGCAGGATTCACGCCTCCCGGAACTTCCGAAGATCCAGTCATAATTGCCTCTATTCAAACAGATGCAATCTACTCGCCTAAAGTTGCCGTTTATTATCAACAGATTGGAGCGGCCAACGAAGTGACTGCGGGAAATGCCCAAATCCTGTGCCTTCAGGCGCAGCCGGCAGTCTCGACCCCCAATCGCCAGCCTCACGGCCGCTGCTATAATTCCCTGAAACTGCCATGCCACTGACTCTGCAAACCCGTTTATTGAAAGACTTGGCGGTCATTCGGTGCAGTGGCCGCATTGTACTTGGCGCCGAGGTTGACGACCTTCAGGCCGAGCTGGACGACCGGACAAAGCTCATTAAGAAGGTCGTTCTGAATCTGGCGGAAGCGGATTACCTTGACAGTTCCGGATTAGGCACCCTGGTTCGTATGTTGAGCGTGCTGCGGGCCGCGGGCGGCGATTTAAAACTCTGTGAGCTGCCCCCTTCCGTGCGCAGGGTTCTTCAAGTCACGAACCTGCTTACGGTGTTTTCCACTTACCCGTCGGAGCGAGAGGCGATTGAAGCGTTTTCCGAAGGCCGGCGATCTCATCAGACTCCGGTGGAACCGGCCACGGCCAAAATCCTGTGCATCGACACTTCACGCGATCTCCTGGCTTACCTGAGCGCCCTGCTGAAACGCGCGGGCTATGACGTTTTCACGTCCCGGTATCTGGGGGAGGCCATGGCGCTGGTGAATGTCATGCGGCCGCGCGTGGTGATTTGCGGCGCGGGAATTCCCGACCTGCCGACAGGGAAGGAGGCGCTTGAGAAGCTCCGCCAGAGCGGGCCTGGAACGCAGGTTCTGCATCTGCCCTCCGATTTTTCCGCCACCGAGGCCGGTCACGCCGGAGTGGACCTTTTAAATCGCCTTAAATCGTTGCTCACGGCCTGATTGTGCCCGAAACGGAAGAGGTTCCCTGCCGCGTCGGACAGCCATTCCGGCTATAGTTATTGAAGCCCTCCGCGGCGCATATGCAGCTGAAACCTGGCGACAAACTCGGCGCATACGAAATCGTCCTGCTGCTCGGCAAAGGCGGGATGGGCGAAGTGTGGAAGGCGCACGACTCGCAAATCGGGCGCGATGTCGCCATCAAGGTTTCGGACAAGCAGTTCAGCGACCGCTTTGAGCGCGAGGTCCGCGCCATCGGCGCGCTGAATCACAACAACATCTGCACTCTGTACCACGTGGGGCCGAACTATCTCGTGATGGAGTACATCGAAGGCCCGACTCTGGCGGAGCGGATTGAGCAGGGACCGATTCCGGTCGACGAAGCGCTCGGCATCGCGAGGCAGATTGCCGCCGCGCTGGAAGCCGCGCATGAGAAGCCCATTGTGCATCGCGATCTGAAACCGGCCAACGTCAAGATCAGGCCGGATGGCTCGGTGAAGGTGCTGGACTTCGGTCTGGCGACGGCGGCGGGCGAGGAAGTGGAACTGTCTCATGACTCCCCGACGATGATGCCGGGGACGCAGATGGGCATGATTCTGGGCACGGCGGGCTACATGTCGCCGGAACAGGCGCGCGGACAGAAGGCGGATAAGCGCGCCGATATCTGGGCGTTCGGCGTCGTGCTCTGTGAGATGGTGACGGGCAAGCGGTTGTTCGACGGGCCGACGGTGTCGGACTCGCTGGCGTCGATTCTGAAAGAACAACCCGATCTGACCGTTGCGCCGGAAAAGATTCGGCGGCTGCTGGCCAGTTGTCTGGAGAAAGACCCGAAAAACCGGCTTCGCGATATCGGAGACTGGGGTCGGTTGCTGGATGTGGGGCAGGCGGTTCCGCCTGCCCAGCAGGCCAACGGCCTGCTCCACAAAACCAGTTGGGTGGTGGCGGTAGCCGCGATTTTAATCGCGGTTGTCGCGGGAGTGGGCTGGTATCGCGCCACCCGCCTCCCAGAGCTCAAACCGCTGGTTCGCCTGGATGTCGATCTCGGGGCGGACGTTTCGCTCGGCTCCATAGCCGGAACCGACACGATCATCTCGCCGGACGGCACGCGCCTGGTGTACGTGTCGCAGGGAAAACTCTTTACGCGCAAAATGGACCAGCCCAAGGCAGTCGAACTGGCGGGTAAGGAAGGAGCGTTAGCTCCCTTCTTCTCGCCGGACGGGCAGTGGGTGGCATTCTTCGGGAATGGAGAGCTGAAGAAGATTTCCGTGGAAGGCGGCGCGGCCGTTGCGTTGTGCAGCGCTCCCAATCCCCGCGGAGGCAGTTGGGGCGAGGACGGCAACATCATCGCGGCGCTTACTACCTTCGGCGGTCTGTCGCTGATTCCGGCCGCCGGAGGCACACCCACGCCCGTGGCAGAGTTGGCACCGGGAGAAGCCACGCACAGCTGGCCGCAGATTCTGCCCGGAGGCAAAGCGGTAGTGTTCACCTCCAGCACGTCGACCAACGCATTCGACGGGGCCAACATCGAAGTCGTGTCTTTGGCGGATCACCGCCGGAAAACGCTCG
>Ga0181536_10006853_pt1 | contig 11330 bp, 8 predicted proteins | sample PEATcosm2014_Bin_41_FD_121105 | JGI IMG/M metagenome (GOLD analysis project Ga0181536, IMG submission 121105) | Peatland microbial communities from MTU Mesocosm Facility, Houghton, MI, USA - PEATcosm2014_Bin17_60_metaG | ecosystem: Environmental > Terrestrial > Soil > Wetlands > Peat | place...
AACTGGCGCAGTCCGCGCGCGCTCTCAAGCTGCTGCTGGAAGAGCATAGAAGCTGCGGTCTCATTCTGATCGACACGCCCGGCTTCAGCCTCGGCGAATTGAGCGAGGGCAGCGAGCTCGCGGATTTTCTGGCCGGCCGCGCCGGAATCCAGAAGCATCTGGTGTTGCCCGCTCCCGCGCGCTGCGGGGATATGAACCGGATCCGTTCCGCCTGGGAGGTATTCCGGCCATCGCATCTGATCTTTTCACGAATGGACGAGACGACGGTGTTCGGCCCGGCTCTGAGCGAAGCGATGGGCAGCGGCCGTCCCGTATCCTTCTTTTCCACGGGCCCCAGGGTTCCCGAAGACATCTCCGAGGCCTGCGCGGACATCATCGCGGCTCGCCTTCTGCCAACTCTGTCAACTCAACGCGGTATTGCGGCGGCGGCCTGAAAAAACAATGCATCCCTACGCTATAGAAGTAGACGAAACGGCGGAAAGCCGGCGGGAACGGCTGATTCTGGAGCATCTGCCTCAGGTGCATTTAATCGCACGGCGTTTTCACGAAAAACTGCCCAGGAGCGTTTGTCTTGACGACCTGATTTCGACTGGCGTGATCGGTCTGATCTCGGCGATCAATAACTACGATCCGCGGCAGAACACGAAGCTGAAGACCTACGCGGAGTTTAAGATTCGCGGGGCGATCCTGGACAGCCTGCGCAGCATGGACTGGGCGTCACGGCACCGCCGGAAAAAGGCCAAGGACATCGAAGCCGCGATACAGACGGCTCAGCAAAAGCTGCAGCATGCACCCAGCGAAGAGCAGATCGCCGCCGAAATGGGCATGTCGCTGGAGGACTACCGCGCGCGCCTGGTGGAAGTCCAGGGGCTGAATCTCGAAAGTCTGGAAATGACCAGCAGCCCTTCGAGCAGTCAGACGCTCCTGTCGCTGTTGCCGGATCCCGAGGAAAACCTCCCCTCCGCCCTTCTCGAACGAGCGGAACTGGAACGGCTCCTGGCCAAAGCCATTGAAGAGATGCCTCCCCGGGAGAAGACTGTGCTTTCACTTTATTACCGGGAGGAACTGACGCTTCGCGAAATCGCGGAGGTGATGGATCTGCACATATCGAGAGTGGCTGAACTTAAGTCAAACGCCGTTCTGCGCCTCCGCGCCCAGCTCAAGACCCAATGGCCCTCCACACGGTCGACGACAGCGTGAATCAGGGGAACGAGCCGATACTGGCGCTCGGCGCCACATGGTCGCAGGAGTTCGGCAATGCCCTCGAGGCGATGGCGGACGAACGGCCGGACCTGGAAGCCCGCGCCGTTTCCGCGCAGCCTGACGGAGATATTGTCTGGTGGAAGCAGGTGCTCGACGCTTCCCCCGGTTCTGCCGTCTGGATCGGCACCGCCCGGCAAGCGTGCCTCGCGCTGGGGCAGCGTATCCTCGCCGCAGCGGGCGTCGATTCGGCCGACCCGAACGAGCTGCGGGACACTTATCTCGAAGTTGTCCGTCAATCGCTCGGCACTTTTGCCAGCGCCGTCGGGGCGCAGATCGGCCGGGAAGTTGTCTGCACCCAGGGTTTGGAGGAAGAGCCGCCGGACGACCGAACGGCCGGATGCGAGATCGCCATCAGCCACCACGGCGAATCATTGCCGGCGCTGATCTTCCTGCTGAACAGGGAAATGCTGGAGGCGACAGCCAGGTTCCCGTCGGCGGATTCCCCTGCCGAAGAGGGTGCCCTCGTCCCGGTGCCGGGTGAACCGGAACAGGAGCTTTCCCCGAGAGCCCACAGCACACTGAACCTGCTCATGGACGTGGAACTCCCGGTCAGCGTGTCCTTCGGCCGGACGAGGGTTCGCGTACAGGAGATTCTGAAGCTGATTACCGGATCGATCATCGAGCTGGACCGTTCCATCTCCGAACCGGTCGAGGTCATTGTGAACAACTGCGTCGTGGCGCGCGGCGAAGTGGTTGTGGTGGACGGAAACTACGGCGTCAGGATCAACGAAGTCATGAGCAAAAGAGAGCGGCTTCAGGAAAGCCGGCGATCTCTGCTGCCCCTGAGCCGTTCGGGCATGGGCGCGGCGGGAAGAAGCCACAGACAGCAGGAATAACCAGCCGGTTCGGCGTAACGATCAAAGGAAAAGAACAAATGAATTCCCAAATGACGATAGGCAGGAAGTTCGCAATAACCGCAGTCGCGTTGCTCTCGCTCATGATTATTCAGGGGCTGTACTCCCTGTCGCTGACGTCCTCGCTCGCGAAATTCGCCGACACCGCAGTCACGGATACAGCTTCGGGCTTTTATCAAGTTTCCAGAGGGGAAATCGCGCTCCAGCAGGATGCGGCTTCGAACGGCAGAGTCTGGATTGTAGTCATGCTGTTCGCCGGGATCGGCGCCGGCGCGGCGCTGGTGTTTTTTATGGTGCGAAGTATCAATCGGGTTCTTGTGGGCGCGGTCACGGAGCTGGCGGAGGGCGCCGGCCAGATCGCGAGCGCGGCGAGTCAGGTGTCGACCGCGAGCCAGTCGCTTGCGCACGGCGCTTCGGCGCAGGCCGCCTCGCTGGAGGAAACGTCTTCTTCGAGCGAGCAAATCAACTCCATGGCGCAGCGGAACTCGCAGAACTGCGCGGAAGCAGCCGCTCTGATGGGCGAGTCGCAACGCTGCTTTGGACGGACGAAGGAGGCCCTTCAGCAGATGGTCGTGGCCATGGCCGAGATCAACGTATCGAGCGACAGGATTGCCAAGATCATTCGCGTCATCGATGAGATCGCATTTCAGACCAATATTCTGGCGCTGAACGCCGCCGTGGAAGCGGCGCGCGCCGGCGAGGCGGGTATGGGCTTCGCCGTAGTGGCCGACGAAGTGCGCAACCTTGCGCAGCGCTGCGCCCAGGCCGCCAAGGATACCGCGGGGCTGATCGAAGAATCCATTGCGAGATCCAACGACGGCAAAGTCAGGACGGATCTGGTCGCGAAGGAGATTCACAACCTGATTGAACAGTCCGCGAAAGTGAAGAGCCTTGTCGACAGTGTGAACTCCGGAAGTGTGGAACAGGCGCGCGGAACAGACCAGGTGACGCGAGCCATTACGCAGATGGGACAGGTGACGCAGCAAGCGGCCGCGACCGCGGAAGAGAGTGCGGCCGCCGCCGAGCAACTCAGCGCTCAGTCGGGGAGCCTGCAGGAGATCGTCGGACAACTGACAGCCCTGGTTACCAGCACCGGTGAGATAACGTCTTCAGGAACGTACGTTTCCGCGGCGCGCCAAGTCGCTCCCGTGGCCTTGCGGCCTTGACGGACGACGACAAATACGGCGTCTTGCTGGCGCGCCTTGTTTGTTACGATGTGAAGACGCCCCGATCCATTTGAGTCTCTATGAGTTCTTTACGTGCGCCCGCCGCTCCGGTCCGCGGCACTCTCCATCTGGTTGTGTTCCTCACCTTAGTGGCGGGCATCCTGTTTGCCGCCTTTCGGACCTACTCTCAGGAAAAACAGCTGGTCCGCGAGCAATTTCACAAATACCTTGGCGACCTGGTCGGCCTGAAAGTCAACGAGCTCAATGAGTGGCTGGAGGAGCGCAAAGGCGATGCGCTGGTGGCAAGACGGGATAGCGCGATGATGCCGGAACTGGAAGTGGCGCTGAGGGGGGCGCCGGAGGCCCGGGAGCATGTGCTCCAGTGGATGGAGGTTATCCGGCAAAGCTACAAATGCGCCAGCGTCACACTTCTCGATTCGGCCGATACTATTCGCCTTACGAGCGGGTCCTCCCTGGCGGACCAGGAAATTTACAAAGCGCTTGGCCGCCAAACGACTGATAACGGACAGGTCCTTTTCCTCTACTATCCGCGAAGCGCCGGGGTTGTGCGATCGCACTTCACGGTCTCCACGTCCTTGTTTTCCCATTCCGGCGTGCATCTTGGAACATTGATTCTCGGACTCGATCCATGGGTAAGCCCCTTCCCTGAAGTACTGAAATGGACTTCCGGGAAGCGTACCGGCAAAGTGTTTCTGGTACGGCGCGAAAACGGCGCTGTGCGCGTTATCGGCGTGGGTTCGCGCGAATCCGGTGCGAAGCCCGAAGAGGTCGTGATCCCCCTGTCGCAGCAGACCTCTCCTTTCGTCAGAGCCGTTATGGTTCGAAACGGAAGCGTGGATGGTCTGGGCGACTCCGGACGTCCCGTTGCCGCTGTCGTGAAAGCGATGAATAGTTCCGGTGAGCCCGCCTTTATCGTCGCGTCAATGGATGAAAATGAGGCCTATGCAGCCGTGCGGGAGACAGCGATCCTGCTGGCTTTGGCGTCGGGACTCCTCATCGCGCTGAGCGGTGGCGGAGTCTTATGGATCTGGCGGCAACAGGTGCTTCACTTCTGGCGGCAGCAACTCAGCGCCGAACGCGAACGAAAAGAGTTAATCGGGCACTACGATTATCTGACTCGATTTGCAAACGATGCGGTGCTCCTCTCCGTGATTGAGGGCGACGGCGGACCAGTCGTACAAGTGAACGAGCGCGCGACGGAAATCTATGGCTACTCCCGCGAAGAAATGCTCCGTATGAATGTCCGGGAACTTCGCGCGCCGGGGACCAAGCCCGAATACGACCGTGCCCGTCTGGCGCTTGAGAAGCAGAAGAGCGTGGTCTTTGAAACGTTAGCGCGGCGCAGGGACGGCAGTATTTTTCCCGTGGAACACAGTGTCAGGGTGGTGGAGGTCGACGGGGTGGAATACCGGCAGTCGATGGCCCGCGACATCACGGAACGGAAAAAGACCCAGCAGCAGATCGCCCGTTTAAACCGTCTCTATGCTGTAGTCAGCCGTTGCGGTCAGGCCATTGTGACGGCGCCCACGGAATCCGTTTTGTTCGAGGAATTGGTCGGCATTGCAGCGGACTGCGGCGGATTCAGCATCGCGGCCATTGGCATGTTGGCACAGGAGACCGGGAAGATCGGTACGGTTGCCAGAGCGGGCGCGTCCGCAGGATACCTGGATGAGATTGCAGCCATCCCGCACGGCGCTTCGGTGGATCTCCGGTCGACCGGGCAATCGCTGTGGGAGGCCGGCGCTGTCATATGCAACGATCTTTGGCAGGCAAATGCGATTCCGGGCGGGGTGAAGGCGGTGGAAGCGGCCCAAAAATTCAACGTACGCTCGTACCTGTTGTTGCCTTTGTGCTGCGAGAGAGGACTTGTCGGCGAGTTGCGCCTTTATGCGGCGGAGCCGGGTTTCTTCAGCGCGGAAGAGAAGAAACTTGCCACGGAGGTTGCTGAGAGTATCTGTTTTGCCCTGGAGTCTCTGGAGAGAAAGCGAAAGCAACAGAAAGTGGAAACCGAGCTGCGGATGAACCGCGAGCGCCTGGAACTTGTTCTCGATGCAACACAGGACGCTTACGGGGACTGGAATCTGGAATCCGGCGACATACAGGAGAACCCGCGCTACGATGCCCTGCTGGGGTACGAACCCTATGAGCTGCCGCGGCGGTCTGAGGATCATTACTCCCGAATCCATCCGGATGACGCCGCACGCGTGGCACGGGGAATCCGCGAGTTCGAAGCCTCCGGCAAAGACCTGTACTCGGACGAGTATCGGATGCGCTGTAAGTCGGGCGAGTATATCTGGGTATTCTGCCGCGCGAAGGTTGTTCGGCGCACCCCCGGAGGCTTGCCCGCGCGCGTAGTGGGAACGCTCGCCGACATCACGGACAGAAAAAAGCTTGAAGACCAGTTCCGCCAGGCCCAGAAGCTGGAAAGCATGGGCAGGCTGGCAGGCGGCGTCGCACACGACTTCAACAACCTGCTGACCGTGATCAACGGTTACAGCGCGCTGCTGATGACCCGCTCTTCCGAGGCCGATCCCGCGCGAAGGCAACTCGCGGAGATCCGCATGGCCGGCGAGCGCGCCGCGGAACTGACCCGGCAGTTGCTCACGTTCAGCCGTAACAGCGTTACCGAGCCACGCCTGCTGAAGCTGAACGCCGCTGCCGCCGATTCCGAAAACCTGCTCCGGCGCCTGACGCCGGACAACATCGATTTTGAAGCTTCTTTCGAGGCGCTCCGGGACGAGGTCGTGATCGATCCGGGTCAGGTTCAGCAAGTGCTGATGAACCTCGTGGTGAATGCATGCGATGCCATGCCCGCCGGCGGCAGACTGACAGTTCGCACGGCTAACCTGGAAGTGACGCCAGGCGACGTGCCGGAAGACTCTGTCCTGACCAGCGGCGCGTATGTGCTCCTGGAAGTGACGGACACCGGAACGGGCATGGACGAAGAGACCATACGCCACATCTTCGAGCCATTCTTTACCACCAAAGACGTTGGCAAGGGTACGGGACTCGGGTTGTCCACGGTGTACGGCATTGTGCGCCAATGCGGCGGATTCGTGCGTGTGGAAAGCGCGCCCGGAGCGGGTAGCAAGTTCAGGATTCATTTCCCCCTTGCGGCGGACGGGATTCTCCCCCATGGCGCTCCCCTGAAGGGTGCGGCGGGGAAAATGACCGGATCTGAGACGGTATTAGTGGTGGAGGATCAGGACACCGTACGCAATTTCGCCGTGGAAACGCTCCGGACCTATGGCTACTCGGTGCTGGCAGCCCGCAGCGGGGCTGAAGCACTGGAAATGGCAAAGCAACAAGCAGGACCTGTCGACCTTCTGCTCACGGATGTGGTCATGCCCTCAATGAATGGCAAGACAGTGGAGCAGGAGCTGCGCAAGACCCGTCCGGCTACGAAAGTGATCTACATGTCGGGATACGCCGACGAAACGGCTGGCGTCGCCGCGGAGATCGGGCCGGAAACGGGATATCTGCAAAAGCCGTTCTCTCCCGAAGCTTTGGCCGCCAAGGTTCGCTGCGCGCTGGACAGAGCGGCCGTTTCGCACACCATCCTTGTCGTGGAGGATGAGGAAGCCGTGCGCGCTGTGTTTGAGGAATTTCTGGGAAAGAAACACAAGCTGTTGCTCGCGTGTAATGGCCGGGACGCGCTCCGTATGCTGCAGGCCGGACCGATGCCGGACCTTGTGGTGACCGATCTCGTGATGCCGGATATGGAAGGCGTCGAGACGATTCGGGAGATCCGCCGGAGACTTCCGGGGACCAAAATCATTGCGATGTCCGGCGCTTTCGGAGGACAGTTTCTGAAAACGGCCGAGTTGCTGGGAGCAGATGCGACATTAGCGAAGCCCATCCACCCCGAGGTTCTGGATCAGATGATTGAAGATGTTCTCGCGAGAGTATCCAGCAACTAATTCGCCTGCTTAAGGTATCTCGGAAGCTGCGGGACGATTCGGTTCGGCGGATGGCGCGTGCCTGCGCCGCCACCCGGCTATGGCCGCGTCGCCCGCCAGTTCTTCCGACTGGCGATTCATTTCCTCGTTCCAGGACGCCTGGCGGCGCTCTTTCAGTTTTTGAATGAGCCGCACCCTGCGGCGCGCTTCCGTTACAGCGGCGGTCCTCGCTTCCATGGCGCGGAGGCAATCGGCAATTCTCAGGCGCAGCCGTTTTTCTTCCTGCGCAATCCACTCCCGTGTGCTCGCGATTCCGAAGACATCCCCGCCCGTAAGCGGGTGAACCCGGTACAGCACTTCGCTCTCCCGGGCATCCCAGGCCGCCAGATCGGCAATGGCCGACTCAATCATGTTCTTTTCCAGCCGCAGACGCTCCAGGTGCGCTTCCTCAATGGAGAGCTGTGTCTCGCGCCAGGAAAGAACCTGCTGCAGCGGAAATCGAAACCCGTTCATGGCCTGCCCGCTAACTTTTCGGCGAGTTCACTCATACTGCTCAGCGTCTCCTTCAGATCGGAAACCGCATGTGGCTCCTGCCGCAGGAAGTCCATGATTTCCGGCCGCACCTGAATGCTTCGATCCAGGCGGGCATTGGTCCCGGAGACGTATGCGCCCAGTTGAATCAGATCTTCGGACTGGCGGTAAGACGATAACGCTTCACGCAAAGCCCGCATGGCTCCCTGGTGCTCCCGCGCAGTGATCTTCGTCTCCAGCCGGCTGATCGAATTCAGGACATCGATAGCGGGGTAATGTCCCGCTGCGCCGAGGTGTCGCGACAGCACGATGTGGCCGTCCAGCAATCCGCGCACGGTGTCGCATACCGGCTCATTGAGGTCGTCTCCTTCGACAAGCACCGTGAAGAAACCGGTGATGGAACCCCGCGGGAAATTTCCCGCCCGCTCGAATATTCTCGGCAGCAGGTTAAAAACCGAAGGCGTGTAGCCCCTTTGGCTCGGCGGTTCGCCGGCGGCAAGACCGATTTCCCGCTGCGCCATGGCCAGCCGCGTCACCGAATCCAGCACCATGAGCACGTTCGCGCCCTGATCGCGAAAATATTCCGCGATGGCAAGCGCCACGAAACAGGCGCGCACCCGCACGGGCGCCGGACGATCCGAAGTCGCCACCACGACGACCGAGCGCTTCATTCCCTCGGAACCGAGTTCATGTTCCAGAAATTCGCGTACCTCGCGATTCCGTTCACCTATCAGCGCGATAACGCTGACATCGGCCGAGCTCCGCTTCGACATCACGCCCAGCAAGGTGCTTTTGCCCACGCCGCTGCCGCCGAAAATTCCCATACGCTGTCCCTTGCCGCAGGGCAGGAGGCCGTCGATTGCGCGCACTCCGGTGACCAGTTGTTCGACAATGTGTTCGCGTTCCAGCGGGCTCGGGGGCGAGCAGTAGAGATCGTACAGCGCTCCGGCGCCGATGGGCGGGCCACCGTCCATCGGTGAACCGAAGCCGTCCAGCACGCGGCCCAGCAGGCCGGGGCCTACCGGTACCCGGCTTTCGTCTCCCCGCGCAACGACGGAATCGCCCAATTGCAGCCCGTCCGTTTCTTCGAGCGGCATGGACAGCACGCGTCCGTCCCGGAAGCCGATCACCTGCGACCGGATGTTTCGGCCTGCGAGCGTCTGGATCTCGCAGAAGTCGCCGATCGCCGCGGCAGGGCCGGCCGACTCCACGAGCAGCCCGATCAGTTGCGTCACGACGCCGGTGCGGACCGCCGGCGCGATTCGTTCGAGTTTCTGAAAATAGGAGGAAAGATCGATTGGTTCCGTCATGCGGCTTTTCCCCTGGACCGATCGGTGAGGCCCCGTTCGATTTCGCGCAGCTGCGTCTCAACGGAGGCGTCCAGATTTCCACGGCTGGTTTCGAACACTACCGCTCCGGGTTCACAGGCGGCGTCGCCCAGCACGTCCACATGGGATGCTCCGAAACGGGCAAGATATTCCATCACGCGGGCCTTGCAGTCGGGATGGAGGCGTACGCGAAATACTTCCTGCGTCCGGAGTCTTTCGAGACCGGCTTTAACAAGGCCGGTGATCGCTTCCGGATCTGTATTGACCTCGCGGCCGATCACTCTTCGCGCGATGGCGATCGCAAGCCGCACCAGATCCGCCTCGGCCTCGCCGCGCAGCCGGGCGCGAAGTTCGGCGGATTCGTGGATGGCCGCGGCCAGTTTTTGGAGTACCGGCTGCAGCTCCGCCTGCATGGCCTGTCTGGCTTGAGCTTCACCTTCGGCGCGCCCGGCGGCGCGCGCCTGATGGATACCCTGCTCCAGACTGGCGATCTTCGCCCGCAGGTCTTCCTGCTCGCGCGGGTTCGGTGTCTCTGCCTGTCGGCCTGCACCGCCGGAGAACAGTGGCTGAGGGCGGGAATGCGGCGCCGGAGAGCCCGGTATGTTCCAGGGCATCGGCTCAAAAGCACCGGCCTCATCGGCCGCAATCAGCTTAGACGACATACTGTTCACCCACCGTTCCGCGGACGCTCAGAACCCCTTCTGCTTCAAGACCGCGTATGGCAGCAATGATCTGCTGCTGCGCAGCTTCCACCTCGCGGATCTTGACCGGACCCAGAGTCTCGATTTCCTCGCGCATAGACTCCGCGCCGCGCTGCGACAGGCATTGAAAAAAGTGGTTCTTGATCTGATCGCCCGTTCCCTTGAGCGCCAGTGTGAGGACTTTACGGTCGATCCGGTTGACGACCTCCTTCAAACCATTCACGTCGATCAGCAGAATGTCTTCGAACACAAACATCAGGTGCCGGATGGTTTCCACCAGCACCGTGTCCTGCGACTCGATCGAATTGAGAATCTCTTTGGCGGTTTCGGAATCGAGACGGTTGAACATCTCGGCTACCGCGCGCACACCGCCATACGACTCCCGGCTGAACTCGCCGATCGCGTTGAGTCTCTGGCCGATGACGGCGGCAATCTTGCTGATGACTTCGGGCGAGATCTGATCGAGGGATGCGACCCGCAGTGCCACGTCTCCCCTCAGATCCGGCGGAAGAGAGGCAAGAAGCGCGGCGCTTTGCGACGGATTCAGATGCGACAGGACAAGAGCGATGGTCTGCGGATGCTCATTGTGCAGGAACTTCGCCAGTTGCTGGGGGTCGGCTTTTTGCAGCGCGTCGAATGTGGAGAGGCCGTCTCCGAGCGCCTGCATCAGCCGGTCGATCAGCCGCTTTGCCGTGTCCGGGCCGAACGCGGTCATGAGCATGTTCCTTGCGTAATCGACGCCGCCTTTGGCGACGAAGCCATGAGCCGCCGTCAGCTGGTAGAACTCCTCGAGGACACCTTCCGCCTGCGACGGGGAAATCTGCTTCAGCCGGGCCACTTCCCGCCCGACAAGCTGGATTTCGTCTTCCGTGAGGTGCTTGACCAGTTCCGCGCCGACCTGGTCGCCGAGAACGATCAAGAGCACGGCCGCCTTCTGGATGCCGCTGAGAGCTGCCTCCGTTATCGCCGGGACTGTCTGAACATTCGTGATCATCGGTCGGCTCGCTTCATCAGCGGTCGTGAATCCATGACTGAAGGACGTGAACGGAAGAAGCGTTATCCTTTTTGGCGGTTTCCCGAATCTGTTTTGCCAGCACTTCGGCCTTCTTCGTCTTCACGGGCGGGACTTTGATCGAGGCCAGCGCCGCGAGGTCGGCCCTGCGCTGCTCCTCGTCGCGCTCCGCCATCTGGGCCTCGAGCGCCGCCTCCGCGGCAGCGGCTTCGACGGCCTGCGCCTCCGCCGCGCCTGGCAGGGCTTTTGGCCCGTCGAGAGTCTCCGCGGATGCTTTCTTCGCGCCGGTCATTTTCATCAGCACGAAGACCGCGCCCGCAAGGAGCAGAAGGATGCCAAGCACTGCGCCAACCAAAACCGGCAGAGGCAGGTTCACCATGTTTTTCCAGGGATCCTGTTTGGGGGCAGGCTTCGCGGGCGGGGCTGTATCCGGCGCAGGCTGGCTCAGCGTCTCTTCGAACGGCAATGTTTCGATCGTGATGAGATCCCGGTCCGGCACAAAACCGATGGCTGCGGTGACCACATCCTTCACCGACTTCATCACTTCGGCGGAGG
>Ga0181536_10006856_pt1 | contig 11327 bp, 10 predicted proteins | sample PEATcosm2014_Bin_41_FD_121105 | JGI IMG/M metagenome (GOLD analysis project Ga0181536, IMG submission 121105) | Peatland microbial communities from MTU Mesocosm Facility, Houghton, MI, USA - PEATcosm2014_Bin17_60_metaG | ecosystem: Environmental > Terrestrial > Soil > Wetlands > Peat | place...
ATAAGGCGCGGCCGGTGTTCGACAGGTACGCAATCGCATCCGAGGCGGACCTCACGAAGGCGATGTGGCGGGTCGAGCTGAGCGGGGTCTCTGGTGAAAGCGTGGTGAAAGTCGAAGAGGGGAGCCGCGCTCGAAAACGTCTAACGCACTGATTATTAAGAGAGTGGCGCTATCGTCTAGGGGTTAGGACGGAAGATTCTCAATCTTCAAACCCGGGTTCGATTCCCGGTAGCGCTACCAAATCCATCTTTTGTGGTTTGGGCACCTTCCAAACCTTTGAATAAAAAGCTCATTTCCTGAGTTCGATAAACCCCTTCCGCGTATTCCACTCCCTGCGGGAAAAGTACCTGCTGCAAACGCTGCTTTTGTTCCAGCGAACACTTCTGCCAAGCCTCCGGCGTGTTGAGTAGTAAATTCTCCGCGAAGTCCACCACCTTCTCAACCTCGACTTCATCCAACCGCGCTCGACCGAGGTTTAGTTCGGCGACGGCCAATTCCTCGTTAAGAGGCGTTCGCATCTGGTCGTAGTCTTCGCGGGTGATCGTTTGACGGAACACAAACGCCTCATTCAGCTTCCGCTTCCGCTCTTTGAGTTCCTTTACTTGATTCTCGAATTTGTGAATGAGTGCAACAGAGTCGGCTTGCTTCGCGTTCCACACATCAAGCACGACCTTGTGGAATAGGCGAAGGTAACCCGCATCAGGCTGCTGCTGGCGCAGGAAATCTACAAATGCATCCTCCATGTCTTGTCGCCTTACGTTTGCTGGTGACTCACATTTACGGTTCTGACAACGGTAATATGCATACTTTACGCCCATCTTTCCCTTGGACCAGCTTGCAGTGAGCGGTTTCTGGCAGCGACCACAGCGGACGAAGTTGCGAAGCGGGAAATCTGGGTTATTCCGACTCCGAGCCGTAATGTTGACGCGACGCCCCGTTAGAATCTCCTGAACGCGTCGAAAAACTTCGACAGTCACAAGTGGTGGGTAATCGCCTTCCGCCGTGATCTCCCAGCCATTTACGCTTAGGATTCCTGCGTAGCGAGGATTTCGCAGCATCCGGCTAAATGTTTCTGCTGAGAGTGGCTTATCATTCACGCTTCGCAATCCTAGAGCGTTCACACGCGCTCGAACCTGCTCCTTCGTGTAGAGCGCCGTAGCAAACAACTCAAACGCCTGAGACGCTAGGTGGGCACGATCTGGGTCAGGCAGCAGCGTTTTATTCCCAGCAGCGTCAACGCCATTGACGTAGCCCAGAGGTGCTTTGAACGTCCACCTGCCGCCCTGAACCCGCGTCTTCATTCCGGCAAGGCTTCGCATCCCGCGCAGCTTATTATCAAGTTCAGCCTGACCGGACATGATGCGCTCATAGAACTGGTCGTAAGGGTCTTCACCGAGCCTCTGCGAATAGGAGCGCAACTTCACGCCCAGCTTGATTAGGAAATTCCGCATCATGTCGTGGTCTTGTCCGTTTCTCGCCCAACGGTCAACGTGATGGACGACCACGTAATCAGGACGCGGCTTCGATACGCGGCAGTAGGTCAGCAACTCTTGCAGTTGCGGGCGGTCAGCGGTCTTCGCGGACTCGCCTTCTTCCCTGAACAGACGCACCACTCCCCATCCGTTGCGTTCACACATCAGGCGGCAGTCGCGCTCTTGGGTCTCAAGACTTGCGCCTTCAACCTGACGGTCAGTGGAAACACGTATGTAGATGACTGCGTATTCAGTTCGCTGGTTCGCTGATTCGAGGTTCGGCATAGCTGCAATAGGATACAGCGGAACACGTCACTTTGACGTAACGTGTCCCGCATTGTGCTCACTCAAACAACGTGAATGACGGATGCGAGCGACTCGTTACCGAGTTCCGTCAAAGAGTCGCACTGATCGTTCTTTTCAGTGCGGCCCCGCTGCTCAATGAAGGCGTCAACGCCAACGTTAGCCACCAAGTACAAATGGTTGAGCAACGCTTCAGCTTCCTCATCCTTGAGGTTTGGTCTCTGAAGGATTGCTCTACACATCTCGGCGTTAACACGACGTGCCTTCGGGTCAGGACGCGCTGGCCCCGCAGCCACGATCTTTTGTGCTGCGCGTTTACGTCCTAGCCGAGTTGAGGCAGACAATTACATCTGGTCTCACTCGGCAAGCGGTTTGTTGCTGTACATAATCAAACGGTACGAGGTGAGTGTGGATTCCCGCAATCAGAAATCCGCCTGAAAAAACACTTTCGTGCTTTTTACAGGAACTGGGCCGGGTCATCGAGATGGCCCCACTGTCACCATCTTCGCCCCGCAGTATCCGCAGTAGTGCTTGGGGTTATGCATGAGGCTATCCACGCGATATGAGTGCCAGTAGATACGGAATGGAGTGTGCCGGACGCCGCACGTAATGCAGAACTCGTTCCACGTAATGACCGTGGGACGATAGTGACCGCAGGCGTGGAACATAACTTCCGGCAGCCTTGGCCGTATAGCTGAGTTGTGGCCGTTAGGACACCGCCATTCGCCCGGTTCGGGGTCATTGTCCTCATACGCAGCTGCGGCACGCTTGGATATTTTCTCCGCAGTGATTCCCTCGGTGGGCAGAAAGAGAACGGCCTTGGGGCCATCAGATTCGTCTGTGAAGTACACCTCGAAATAACAAAGTCCGTCACGGACTCCCCGATAGATGACATCTGCGTTCAGGCACGCGCACATGGCGAGGCGGCACTCTCGCTGCTCTGGCTTCTCACCGTGATCGCTCCACCAGTCTGACATTGATGACTTCCTCCTCAGTTCTTCCGTACCCAGAAGCCGTGGTCACCGTCGCTCAACGTAAAGCCCTGCGCCCGCAATCTTGGCTCCTTCTCTCGGTGCCGCTTGACGTTCCAGTCGATCCAGCCGCGCATTGGATTGGCGGCCCTTTCCCATGCCTCAACCACTTCTGCACGGGGCGAGGTCGGCTTGATGCCATGCCGCTTCATGTGGTCTGCAACCTTTGCGTCGTGGCTTGCCATAGTGCCGTTCAGTTCTGTCTCGCTCGGTCGCGCTCCCAGAGATCAACACAATCTCCGCAAACGACACTTCCATCCCGCAGGATGAACACATCGTCTTTGAAAAGGTCACAGCTTCCACAGAGGAAGCCGTTCTCAAGGCTCGGTTCCACTTCTGCTGGGTTCATTTTTGCGACCTCCTTGGTCGCCGCATCCAGCCTGCGTAGGCTGTTCGCACCGTCATTACCCGGTTGCGGAACGTGGAGCAAAAGTCCACGTTGCTCTTGATGCTTGGTTAATTGTAAAGCCGAAACGACGCGGTAGCGAATGGCACGAAAGTGGACGGGGCAGCATCGTTGTGTACCACCGTGTTTACCTCAAATACGAACGCCCCGTTGCCGGGGCGCTCAGAGGTCGCTCATTGAGCGGAGCCTTACGACGAAAGCTTACTGAGAATAGCCAAGCAATCGCCGCTCAAGTACACTGTTGTGAGTTTCGCCTCGCCCAATTCAATTGTCAAGGGTCTTTGCTAATGGACCAGACTGCCGAAGTTGCCAAATATACTCTCGGGCTTGACTTGGGTTCAGCCTCGATTGGCTGGGCACTCATAGCCCCTGATTCTTCTTACAACCCACACAAGTTGCTTCGAGCCGGTGTTCGAATCTTTGAGCCGGGGGTTGAAGGCTCGATGTCCGAAATCGAACGCGGCAAGGACGAATCGAAAGCCATAGTCCGGCGTAACGCGAGGCTCCACCGCCGCCAACTGCGGCGACGTGCCGCACGACAACGGGACTTGTTTCTCTTGCTTCAGCAGAAGAGTCTGCTTCCGCTTGCTGCGGACGCGTCCGCCAATTTGTCGGACCAGCGGCATCAGGTCCTGAATGACTTGGATCGTGAGCTAACATCGAAACTCCGTCAGACTGTTGAAGCCGGGAGCCTGCGGGCAGTGGAACAATCTCTCCCGTACTACCTGCGCAAGTCTGCGTTGGACCGAAAGCTGAGCACGTTTGAAATGGGACGGGTCTTTTACCATCTCATCCAACGCAGAGGCTTCAAGTCCAACCGCAGAGAAGGCAAGAAAGCAAAAGACGATGACGTTGGAAAGGTAAAAGCGGGCATTTCAGAACTAGAAGCTTTGATGACTTCTGCCGGATCGCGAACGCTGGGCGAGTATTTTGCTGGTCTCAACCCGCACGAACGAAAAATCCGAGGGCGCTGGACTGCGCGGGCCATGTACGAACACGAGTTCGAACTCATTTGGCAAACGCAACGGACCTACTCGCCAGATGTGCTCGACGACGATCTCAAGCCACGAATCAGTAGACTGCTGTTTTTTCAGCGGCCCATTGCGGCGCAAGAGCACCTCATCGGATTTTGCGAACTGGAAAAAGACGAGCGCCGAACGCCTTGGGCGTTCTTGGAGGCGCAGCGTTTTCGCGCCCTTCAGAAAGTCAACGATCTGAGGGTCATCGAGCATGGAAAGCTCGCCGAACGCTCGCTTACCGATGACGAGAGAAATACCGTCTTCGCAAAACTGGAGGACGAGGGCGATCAGTCATTTGCCGAATTGCGAAAGTTGCTTGGATTGAAAAAAACGAATTTCAATCTTGAGCTGGGCGGGGAAAAAGGACTTCGAGGCAACCGCACAAATTCATTCATGCGCTCCGTCTTTGGCGTGTTTTGGGACGAGATGCCAGAGGAAGAAAAGCACAAGGCTGTGACGCTCTGGTACAGAACCGAGTCGGAGGAGAAACTCGCACAGAAGGCGCGTGAACGCTGGGCACTCGACGAGAACGCAACGAAAAAATTCGTCGAAACTAGGCCGGAAGACGGATATTGCAGCTTATCTCTGAAAGCATTGCGACGGTTGTTGCCAGAAATGGAGACGGGCATTTCCTACGGCGAAATCCGCCCCCGACTCTATCCCGAGGCGCGCAAACAGCCCAAAGACCTACTGCCTCTCGTCCGCGAGGCCGTTCCCTCGCTGCGCAATCCCGCCGTAGAGCGCGCTCTTACAGAAGTGAGGAAGCTAGTCAACGCCATCGTTCGCCAGTACGGTAAACCCCACGAAATTCGCATTGAGATGGCACGCGAGTTGAGAAAGTCACGCAAGGAGAGGGAAGAATCCACACGTCAGAATCGAACGCGGCAACGAGAGAGGGATGAAGCCAAGGTCAAGATACTGAAAGAATCCGGCATCCAGAATCCGTCTCGGTCCGACGTTGAGAAAGCCCTTCTGTTCGAGGAGTGCGGTGGTATTTGCCCCTACACGGGACACAGCATCGAATTCAGCTCTCTCTTCGGCGACTCCCAGTTTGACATCGAACACATTATCCCCTTGAGCAGATGTCCAGACGACTCGTTCCTCAATAAGACCCTCTGCTATCACGAGGAGAACCGTTCTGTGAAGGGAAACCATACACCTTGGGAGGCATACGGAGCGGACGAGGAACGCTGGGCACAGATACTGGCACGGGTCGGGAAGTTCGGCAATCCAGCCAAACTCCGTCGCTTCGAACTTCGCAGCGAGGAAGAACTCGGCGAGTTTACCGCGCGTCAGATGAACGATACGCGCTACACCACGCGTCTCGCGGTGGACCTGTTGAGCACCCTTTACGGCGGACGCGACATTCCGCGAGGAGATGGCACCAACCGCAGGGTCATTCATGCGACCACGGGAATGGTTACAGCGACGCTTCGCAAGTCGTGGGGGCTGGAGGCAATTCTGCGGGAAGCGTTGCCTTCATCCAACGGAGAGAGCAAAGGTAAGCCACGCACCGACCATCGTCACCACGCCATCGATGCCATCGTCATCGCGCTGACCAGCCAGTCCGCAGTACAGCAAATGAGCGTTGCTGCTGCGCGTGCGCCTTCATGGCAATCAGGGGGCCGTTCTTTTCGGGGAATGGAAGCGCCTTGGCCGAATTTTGTGGATTCCATTCGCCCACACATCGGAAGCATGGTCGTCTCCCATCGGCCCGAGCACAAAATGAGCGGCGCGTTGCACGACGAAACCAATTACGGACGCCCGCGCCTTGAGGGAAAGAAGCTCGTCGTCCATACTCGCAAGCTGGTCGTGTCCCTTGGGAAAAGGGATATCGCCAGTATTGTCGATCCTGTTGTTCGGCGTGCCGTGGAGGAGAAGTTCTCCGCTCTGGGTGGTGACCTAAGCCGATGTGAAACTGCAAACGATTGGCCTCTGTGTCCGACTAACAACGGCAAGGCGGTGCCGATCCGCCGTGTACGCATCCGTAAAGTACTGAATGTCTCCACCGTTGGCAAAGGCACTGGTCAGCGCTTTGTCATGCCAGCGAACAATCATCATATCGAGGTTTTCGCCAAGTTGGACGCGCATGGCAAAGAAGTGCGGTGGGACAACATCGTTGTTTCCCTGCTTGACGCTGTCGAACGGAAGCGGCAACAGGTAAAGGTTGTTCAACGCTCCTACCGTGACACAGACGACTACATCTTCAAATTCTCGCTGATGGGCGGCGATATCGTACAGCTCCACAAGAATTGCGATCATGCCGCCGGGAAGTGCTCCCCATCTCTGTACCGGCTTCGTACTATCGCCGCAAACGGTCAACTCTCGTTGATAAGTGTCAACGACGCACGACTGAAGGACGAGATCAGGAAAGTCAAAGAGTGGTGGTCTCCGAGGTGCGACGCGCTTCGCAAATTGGATTGTCAAAAGGTTCAGATAGACCTGATCGGCAGGGTACATCCAGTCAATGATTGATCGAATTGTCGAGATTGCCAGCCCCGCAGAGCTTTCGGTGAGGCTCGACCAACTCGTCATTGTTACGGAGGCGGCGTCGCCCGTTTCCACCCCGCTTTCGGAACTCGGCGTTCTGCTGATCGCTCACCCAAGGGTCACGCTGACGCAAGCCGTGCTCTCACGGATTGCCACGAACGGCGGGACGGTGATCACATGCGACGAGTTTTATCTTCCCGCTTCGATGCTGCTCCCCGTTCAGGCCCATTACATCCAATCGGAGCGATTCGCGAAGCAGACACAGATGACTCTCCCGCTTCGCAAGCGGCTCTGGAAGACCATCATCCAAGCGAAGATTCGGGCGCAAGGAGCGCTGCTGAAGGAACTTCAGGGAAACGATGGCGGACTGGTTCCTATGTCTGGGCGGGTGCAGTCAGGCGACAAGGGCAATCTGGAATCCGTTGCCGCAGGGCGCTATTGGCCGAGGGTCTTCGGCGATCCGAAGTTCCGTCGTGGAGGAGTTGGCCCCGACCAGAACCGGCATCTCGACTATGGCTACGCGGTGCTCCGAGCGCTTACTGCTCGCGCACTGTGCGCGGCGGGTCTTCATCCTTCCATCGGAATTCGACACCAGAACCGCTACGATGCGTTCAGTCTCGCGGCTGACCTGATGGAGCCGTTTCGCCCTGTCGTGGACCGGCGCGTCTTCGAGTGGATTCAGGAGAACGCTCCCGATGGCCCGCTTGACCGTAATGCGCGGGGCTGGCTGTTGGGGATGTTAACCGAACGGTATCTCACGCAAAGCGAAGAACGGACACTCCCCGACCTTTTGACGCGTTCTGCCGATGGACTAGCACAGGCAATCTGCGGGGCGGAATCGCGGTTCATTCTCCCCGACGATTTGACACCATGCGCCGACTGAATCTTTCCGCGTACCGCGCCATGTGGCTGCTCGCGATGTTCGATCTTCCGGTGGAAACCAAGGACAACCGGCGCGACTATGTTCGCTTTCGCCGAGTTCTGCTGAAAGACGGTTTCATGATGTTGCAGTTTTCGGTCTATGCACGCTACATCCCCAGCGAGGAAGCGGCAGAGGCCCACCGGAGGACCGTCAAGAGCGCAATTCCCCCGCTCGGGCAAGTGCGGGTAGTGGCGCTCACCGATCACCAGTTTGCGAAAATGGAAGTATTCTATGGAAGAAAACCGCGAGAACCAGAAGAACCTCCGGCGCAAATCCTGCTTTTCTAAGGTTTGGCCGCGTGTAAGAACCTATTGTTGAGGCTGTTACACGCGACCCAGTGTACTTGAGCGGCGATTCTCGACCATCCCCAGCAGGCGCCGTTCCAAGCGCACGATGCGCGGAAGTGTACTTGAGCGGCGATTCTCGACCATCCCCAGCATAGTGCCTGACGGCTCTGTCGCATTATCAGTGTACTTGAGCGGCGATTCTCGACCATCCCCAGCAACAAACGGTCAGGTTCCAATTCTGATCGCAGTGTACTTGAGCGGCGATTCTCGACCATCCCCAGCTGAACTCATACTTCGGCAACGACGGCTGCAAGTGTACTTGAGCGGCGATTCTCGACCATCCCCAGCACGGGAAGCGAGCTCAAAGTCTCGGCGCAAGTGTACTTGAGCGGCGATTCTCGACCATCCCCAGCGTCGGCGGTCGTGTACGAAATCGTTTTGAAGTGTACTTGAGCGGCGATTCTCGACCATCCCCAGCATGGTAGCGCCAAACAGCAGCAGGAAGCCAGTGTACTTGAGCGGCGATTCTCGACCATCCCCAGCCAGAGTTTCAACCTTGAAACCTTGAAACTAAGTGTACTTGAGCGGCGATTCTCGACCATCCCCAGCCAGGCCATCAGCCGATCGACGCGGACGTAAGTGTACTTGAGCGGCGATTCTCGACCATCCCCAGCCTCCGTAGCTGTCTGCTTGGTGATCTCAATAGTGTACTTGAGCGGCGATTCTCGACCATCCCCAGCTCTCTCCGTCTCGAACTCAACCAAGAGAAAAGTGTACTTGAGCGGCGATTCTCGACCATCCCCAGCGCGGAGAGAAGGAGAAGTGATGAAAATCTAGTGTACTTGAGCGGCGATTCTCGACCATCCCCAGCTCTCGGCTTTCAGTTCCCGGCGCGGCCATGAGTGTACTTGAGCGGCGATTCTCGACCATCCCCAGAACGAATGCCCTTTATGCTGGTCACAAAGTCCGTTCTTCTTCCCCTTACTCTGTGTCCGCCCCAGTCCGGTTGAGGCCCGTCCGTGCGACCCTCCGACTAGCAGAGGTGTCCCCCCGAAGCGAAGTAGTCCCTGCCATCATAGGGGCATAGCTGGGGTCTCATTTCGGCCAAGGAAATTCTTAGGCCCTCGGGTTCCCGAGTTAGAACTGGCTTGCCTTGCAGAGTTCGGAGTCCAGCGTTCAGTAGCGATCAAGACGAAGCCTGCTTCGGTGGTAACCAAGGTCATACCCCAGAGTCCTAGAGACCGCGCCTGTAGGTGGCCCGAAGCTCGGCGTCCACTGACGCCAGTGACACAAAATGCCCCTTTTGTGAACACAAGTGTCACTCGGCAAGGGAGTGTTCACAAAACGTCCCTGATTCGGAGTCCGTAACTCCCTTTGCTTTCAGCAACCGCATCACACGGTTTAGCTGTTCACAAATGGAACGTTAAATGCACATTGACGAGGTATGAAAATCGCAATCTATGCCCGAGTTTCCACTGGAAAGCAGGACACCGAGAACCAACTGTCCCAGCTCCGCGAGTTTGCAAGCAAACAAGGTTGGACGGTCGCGCACGAATACGTGGACGTAATCACAGGCAGCGGAAAGAAGGCGCGTGAGCAGTTTGACGACATGATGGATGCTGCCAGCAAACATCAATTCGACTGCGTTTTGTTTTGGAAGCTGGACAGATTCTCACGCGAAGGCGTGCGTAGGACCCTGTTCTATCTCACACAGCTAGACGGCTGGAAGGTGGGCTGGCGTAGCTTTCAGGAGCAGTGGTTCGACTCGTGCGGCCCTTTCAAGGATGCTGTCATCTCGATTATGGCGACTCTTGCCGAGCAAGAGCGCATCACGATCTCCGAGCGCACCAAAGCAGGATTGAAGCGCACCGTACGGGAAGGCACCAAGCTCGGGCGTCCCATCGTATATGTTGATATGAAGCTGGTACAGAAACGGCGGGCCAAGGGCGAGAGCCTGCGGGCCATTGCAAAAGCACTGAAGGTTAGTCCGGCGCTATTAGTCAAGCGGGCCAAGGGTTCGGAACCGAACGCTACTTCTTATTGAGATAGTCCTTGCACACGTCCTTGAAAGCGTTCTTGATGGCGCGTGTTTGTTTTGCGTATAACACAGTGCCGTGTTTATCTTCCAGCGTCACAGCAGCACCAGCGTCCGGTGTCTCAGACCGTTGGCCGCACGAAGTGACCCCGGTGTACGGCGAGCTGCTGCAACTGCCTGCGCCCCAGTTCCAGCCGGTGAAGCGAGCCGTGATAAGCAACGGCGCATCTAAGTCTGCGACGATGGTCACGTTCTTGCAATACTTCTGCATTTCAGCCGCGATGGTTTCCTGCGGTATCGTGCTCGCGCTTGAGATCACGACCTTTTGCTGCGCGGTTGCTGAGATGGTCAACATTACTACGATGGCTGCGATTACCGTTTTCATTGTTTTCTCCCTCCAGATTTCCTACCCAGAATGACTCAGCCGGGGGACGCCTTCAAGGTATCTAAAGGCACCTTGGAAAATGCCTTTTTGGCACCCTCGCAGCGTCGCGACGCGCGTTTGCTCGCTCCACGCTTTATTCGCTCCGAACCTTGAGTTGGTCCGCATGCCCCGAGAGGCGAGACCGGATCGCAGCACAGCCGGATGGGCCGGGCTTGCCCGAGGCCATCCAAGGGCACCCCGTGCATGCGAGGGAGTGCGTTGCATCGTTTCGGGGGCCCTGAGGCATGCCCAGCTGTGCTAAGGGAAGCTAAGTGTAAGCAACGAAAGGACCGAGCCGTAAGCCACCATGTGTCTTTGGTTAATCCTTAGATAAAGTCCAGCAACCCCAAGCATTGCTATGAGATACGACGCACAAGCACCCAGTCCGCCGTATGCCCTAAAACAGCCATAAAAGTGCCTTTTGAACGGTTGGAGGCATGATAGTGCCCAACGGTGAGAAGCCCAAGCCAGCCCCCAGCCAACCCCAGCGCTGCCCCTGCCTGCCCCTATCAGTACTGCCTCGGTGTCGTGCCGGGGTGTCAGAACGTGCGTGACAGCGTACGCAGAACGATAAGGGTTTACCTAAGGATGCTCAGGATACTGATGGCTTGAATATTTCAGGCGACCTAAGAGTTCAATACAACCATAGGTAGTAAGAAGGCGCAGCTTAAAGCCCGCAGCCGACGTTCGGATATTGCAACACCAGCCGTTCCAGCCCAGCAGCCCTCAGCAAATCTAGATTATTCAGCCATTTCACGACGTTGTTCCACTCGTCCATCAGCACGCGGTTGAGTTCGATTTCGCTGACGCAAGGTCTACCAACCTTTCTTAAGTTGTTGAATTCAGCAAGGTTTCAAGCCTGTCAAAACGCTTGTCCCAAATTTGTCCCAAGGATCGAAGGCTGTGCCCCAAGAAAGCGAGGATTAGGGGGTATGGCG
>Ga0181536_10006857_pt1 | contig 11325 bp, 10 predicted proteins | sample PEATcosm2014_Bin_41_FD_121105 | JGI IMG/M metagenome (GOLD analysis project Ga0181536, IMG submission 121105) | Peatland microbial communities from MTU Mesocosm Facility, Houghton, MI, USA - PEATcosm2014_Bin17_60_metaG | ecosystem: Environmental > Terrestrial > Soil > Wetlands > Peat | place...
CACGGCGTTCGGTTCATCGCTACCAGCCAGTCGCTCGACACCGACGAAAAGAATCCCACCAGCCGCCTACTTCTCCAGATTCTCGCCAGCGTTGCGGAGTTCGAGCGTGAAATGATCCGTGAGCGCACGCTATCGGGCATCCGGGCGGCTCAAGCCGCTGGAAAGCATGTTGGCAGACCGAAGCGGGTTTTCCGGCGTGATGAAGTCGTGCGGCTCCGGGATGAAGAGGGGCTATCGTGGCGGGCAATTGGAAAGCAACTCGGAATTCCAGCGATGACGGCGCTCGATTCCTACCGCAACGGCTGTACGGAAACTGCCTTTCCAAAAACTTCGGTTTCGAGCGGTAAACGCAAGAAGACCGCTGCCTAAAATAAGTGTGTTCAAAAACGAACGTAACGGGCGGGCGCGGATCTCTCATTAAGCGTCGCGGTCTTTCCGGATGCCTTCGACCAGAGACCGCGCCGCGTTGTTCAGCAGGACCGCGTCGGAACCGGACGCGATAAAGCGGTATCCGAGATCGTAGTACTTCTTGAAATCCTTGGGAGCCGGCAAGAGAATTCCGCACTGCTTGCCGTGCGACGACGCGGCTGCCGCGGTGCGCTGGATCGCGGCGACAAAATCCGGGTGGTCGAAATTGCCGAGCATGCCCATGGCGTGCGACAGGTCGGACGGGCCGACGAACAACACGTCGACGCCGTCAACGGCCGCGATGGCATCAGCGTTTTCAACCGCCGCCGGCGATTCGATCTGGACGATGGCCATCAACGCCGCCGACCCCGCCATATACGGACGGAAGTTGGAGCCGTATCCGCCGGCGCGGTTTGAAAACGCCACGCCGCGCACGCCGGCCGGCGGATAGCGCATGGCCGCGACGGCAGCCGCTGCCTCCGCCGCCGAATCGATGCGCGGGAACATGATGCCATGCGCGCCGAAATCGAGGACCCGATTGGTGCGCTGCCGCGCCGTCGATTCCACTCGCACAATGGCGACGGATCCGCCGGCCGCCAGGGCTTGAATCTGGGGCAGCGCGTCGCGCTCATCGCCGGCGCCGTGCTCCAGATCGATGAGCGCCCAGTCGTAGCCGGCGTTGGCCATCAATTCGGCGGTGGCCGCGGATCCCAGCGAAAGAAAACAGCCCAGTGCGGCCTCGCCGCCCGCGAGTTGTTCCCGGAACAGGGCCGCCGCGTCCTGGGGCGCGGGCGCTTTTGGAAGTCTCGTCATTTGGGTTTTCCTTCCGTGGCTGATTAGTCGATAAGCTCGACGCGGAGCCGCTCCGTGATGCCGTACTCCTTTATAAAACGCTTCCACGCATCCATGGGATACCTCTGAGGACGCCGCTCCCTCCCGCAGCGGAGAACCTTGTTGTGCCACTGCCACGACAATCTCGTCTTGGCGCGCGGGTCCTGTGTTGTCCTCAACTGCTCGAACAATGCTTCCTCCGAGGATCCGCAGTCACACTCGCTGCACAGAATTTGCCGCATCGGCCCGAGCTCGCCCGATTTGAAGTAGACGTAACGCGCCCTGTCTCCTTCGACCGAACGAATGAGGCTGTCGAGCAGATAACGCTTGACCGGCTCGAGCACCGCCGGCACACGCCGCTTGCGGAGCAACTCCACCTGTTGGCTCCCTTCCCCCAGGTGGACCGCTGCGTCCTTCAGGAAGGCGTCGTCGGCAACCTCCGGGTCGTGCGTACAGGGCTGTTCGATGCACAGATCGAGGGGCGGCGCGAAGAACACCTTATCGACCACCACTTTCCCCGCACGCCGCTCCGAGCCAGACCCGATGTAAAACGGGGCGCAGTACACGTCAATATATGGTGAAAGACAGGCAATTTGCCGCATTTCGTCGGAAGAGATGCGGCTGTCGTCGAACGTCAGCTCGTACCGGTTGTCTATCCCTTCGTAGCTGAGATGTTGCTGCTTCGGATACGCGGCGCTACAGTAGCCGATTAGCAGTACGACCGCCCTTATCCGTTCGTCGTGCGGAATCATCGCCTTGCCGTTCAACTCCAGTAATTCCGGTCCAGGCTGCGATACTGCACCGCTTCCGCAACGTGCTTGGCCAGGACGCCTTCCAATCCGCCCAAATCGGCGATGGTGCGCGCCACTTTGAGGATGCGGTCGTGGGCGCGGGCGGAAAGGCCCATTCGGCGCACAGCCATTTCCAGGGTGCGCTCGCCGGCATCGTCAAGGGCGCAGATTTTTCGGATCATGCGCGCGGGAATGCGGGAATTATAGTAGCCGCGCGCCTGTTGCACGGCTCGGGCCCGCTGGACGCGCGCGGAAATCTCGGCCGAACATTCGCCCGAGGAGTTGCCGCGCAGCTCCTGGTAGGGCACCGCGGGGACTTCGACGTGAATGTCGATGCGGTCCAGCAGCGGACCGCTGATCTTGCCGAGATACTGCTGGATTTGTCCAGGCGTGCAGCGGCATTCCCTGGTCGTGTCTCCCCAAAAGCCGCAGCGGCAGGGGTTCATGGCCGAAACCAGCATGAAACGGGATGGGAAGCGGAGCGTCATGCTGGAGCGCGCAATGGTCACCGAGCCGTCTTCGAGCGGCTGGCGGAGCATTTCCAGCACATCCCTGGGGAATTCCGGGAACTCATCCAGGAAGAGCACTCCGTTGTGGGCCAGGCTGACTTCGCCGGGCCGCGGCATGCCGGCGCCGCCGCCAATCAGGCCGGCATCGGAAATGGTGTGATGCGGGGCGCGGAAGGGCCGTTCGCGCAACAGTCCGGTGTTGCTGCCCAACTGACCGGCGACGCTGTGGACCTTGGTGGTCTCAATGGCCTCCAGGAAAGTGAGCGGCGGCAGAATGCCGGCCAGCCGCCTGGCCAGCATGGTCTTGCCGGAGCCCGGCGGGCCGATCAGCAGCACATTGTGCGAACCCGCGGCGGCCACTTCGAGCGCGCGCTTGGCCATGGCCTGTCCGCGAACGTCGCGGAAGTCCGGCATGGCGGCAGGCTCGGCTTCGTGGCCGGCGCCATCGGGCGTGGCGGGCGTGAATTCCTCGGGGCGCGTGAGCAGGGCGACGACTTCGGCGAGATGGCGCATACCGTACACGGCGACGCCCTCGACGACGGCGGCCTCGGCGGCATTCTCGGCCGGCAGAATCAGGTTGGCGATGCCTTCCTCGCGCGCGCAGACCGCGATCGAGAGCGCCCCGCGCACCGGGCGTATGCCGCCGTCGAGCGAGAGTTCGCCCACCAGGATATGGCGGTCGAGTCCGCGAACCACGCCCATGGCGCCCAGAATGCCGAGCGCCACCGGCAGGTCGAAACCGCCGCCCTCCTTGCGGATATTGGCGGGCGCAAGGTTAATCGTAATCTGTTTGTTGGGATAGCCGAAACCGGAATTGATGAGGGCGCTCTTGATGCGCTCGCGGCTTTCCCGGACGGCGGTATCGGGCATGCCGACCATCACGGAATCGCGCGCCGAGCCGGACGAGAACATGTCGACTTCGACATCGATGGGATGAGCGTCGATGCCGTACACGGCGGCGCTGCGGGTTTTGAAGAGAGCCATCCTTCTACCAGATGGTGCGGGCTAGGCCCGAATCTGCTCATCTTTAGCGACCGGCGGCCACCCCTCCGCCATCGACTGTGCGATGAGCGGGGCTTGCGCCGACAACTTTTCCGGATCCGCCAAAACCCACAGCAGCGGACTGGTGTCGAGAAGAACCATCACTTTCCGGCCCAGAATGCGTCCGCTTCGTCCGCGGAAAATGGCCGGTCCCAGCCTTCGGGCAGCTCGAACTCGCCACGCATAGCCCCGAACGGAGATTGCGTGTCGGCCGCGGCCGCCGCCAGCCGCGCGACGGGTTTGCCATGGCGGTGGATGAGGACCTCTTCGCCGTCCTGCACAAGGTCTAGCAGGTGCGAAAGTTGGGTCTTGGCTTCGTGAACGCTTACTTCGATCATCCTAATCAAAGTTTAGTCTAAATTCATGGTCAAAAACAACGATGCGCGATGTATAGGCGATTGCGGCGCCGTCCGGCGGCCTGCTAGAATCCAAGTCACCCAGGAGGTGGAGGACCGATGAGAAACATACTGTTGACGCTGTTGCTTTCAGTTGTGGCGCGGCCGCTGCTCGCCCAGGGCGCACCGCCGCAAGGGAGGCCCGACCAGCCTTATGTAATGGAGTATTACTACAAGGTGCAATGGGGGCATCAGCAGGAATTCCTGCAACTGTTCCTGAAGAACCACTACCCATTGCTCCTGAAGGAGGCCGAGAGCGGCCGCATCCTCTCGGTGAAAATCGAGCAGCCCGCGAACCACACGACCGAAGATGGGCGCTGGGATTATCGCGTCACGATCCGGTTCAAAAACTCGACGGTGGCAACCACCGCCAATCCCGACGAAGAGCGTCTCATCAAACAGCTCTGGCCCGATCAGAAGACTTACGAACGCGAGGAACAACGGCGGTTCGAGATCCTGCTGGGCCACTGGGATCTTCCGGTGACCGACATCACACCCGCGAAGAAATAGAGTAGCGGCGGCGGAGCGGATGTTACTTTACTCCCTGACCGTTTTCCTTTCCGCATTCCTTCTTTTTCAGGTGCAGCCGATCGTCGCCAAGATGATCCTGCCATGGTTTGGCGGCTCTTCGGCGGTGTGGAGCACCTGCATGTTGTTCTTTCAGGTGGTGCTCCTGCTGGGCTACCTGTACGCTCACTGGCTGCATGAAAAACTGGCGCCGCGCAGGCAAGCCATCGCTCACATCGCCGCCCTGGCGGTGAGCTTCGCGGCGCTGCCCATGCTGCCTAATCCGGGTTGGAAGAGCGCGGGTGTGGCGCATCCTTCTCTTACTATCCTGGCGCTGCTCTCGGTCACCGTGGGGCTGCCTTACTTCCTGCTCTCCTCCACCAGCCCGTTGTTGCAGGCATGGTACGCGCGGACCCACCGCGAGGGGATGCCGTATCGCCTGTTTGCGCTGTCGAACTTCGCCTCCATGCTGGCGCTGCTGAGCTATCCGTTCGTGGTGGAGCCGAACCTGCCAGTACGCATACAGGGGTGGGTGTGGTCGGCCGCATACGTCTCGTTCGCGGCGCTCTGCGGAGCCACCGCGTGGCGATCGTCCGCGCACGCGGGCGCGCCCCAGGCGGCGGCCCAGGAGGGCGCACCAACCATGGATGACAGCCCCGCCTGGACGCTGCGTCTGTTGTGGCTGGGGCTGGCCGCCAGCGCTTCGATTCTGCTGCTGGCCGTCACCAATCATCTCACGCAGGATGTCGCCGCCATTCCGTTTCTGTGGATCTTGCCGCTCAGCGTCTACCTGTTGAGCTTTATCGTCTGTTTCGAATCTCCCCGGTTCTACCGGCGCGCCGTCTATCTACCGCTGCTGGGGGCGGCTTTGGCTTTCATGGCATACCGGCTCTGGCCGTACCGCACCGATTTCAATCCCCCGTGGCTCGGCTTCCTCACGCAGATGCCGATTCGTTGGATCGTCGTTGCCTTCGCCGTGGGGTTGTTCGCGTGCTGCATGGTGTGCCATGGCGAGCTGGCCCGCCTGAAACCGCACCCGCGCTACCTCACGGGCTTCTATGTCACGGTTTCGCTCGGCGGCGCCGTGGGCGGTTTGTTCGTCGGGCTGGTGGCTCCCAACCTGTTTCGCGCGTACTACGAATTCCCCATCGGGCTCGGGTTGTGCGCGGCCATCGCCTTCCTGGTGTTGGCGCGGGGAATGTGGCGTCTGGCCGGCTTATGGCCGCGATGGGGCGCCCCCGCGCTGGCCGTGGTGCTGTGCGGCTACCTGGCGTGTCTGGGAGTGGAGATGTGGGAGATGGTGGATGGATACCGGGTGGTGGCGCGCAACTTCTACGGGCTGCTGCGCGTGGAGGATGAGGGCAATCCCAGGATGGATGAAGATGCCAGCCGGCAGCTCATCCACGGGACCATCAACCACGGCGAGCAATTCCTGCGCGAACCATACCGGCGCCAGCCGGTCACCTACTTCTGTCCGCAATCCGGTATCGGCCTGGCCATGCAGGCGCAAGAAGGATGGCCGCGGCGCATTGGAATCCTGGGTCTGGGCTGCGGCACTCTGGCCGCTTACGGGCGGCCGGGCGACACCTTTCGGATCTACGAAATCAATCCCCTGGTGCTCGACATTGCGCGGACGGAATTCACGTACCTTCGCGACACGCCCGCGCGAGTCGAAGTCGTGCTGGGCGACGGCCGCCTGGTGTTGGAGTCGGAGCCCAGCCAGCAGTTCGATCTGCTGGTGATGGATGCTTTTTCCGGCGATTCCGTGCCGGTGCACCTCATCACGCTCGAAGCCTTCCGCACGTATTTTCGCCATTTGAAGCCCGGCGGCATCCTGGCGGTCAACATCACCAACAAGTATCTGGATCTCGAACCGGTTGTGGAACGGGCCGCCGCCGCCTTTGGCAAGGCCGCACTGGTGTACGACTACACGCCCGGCGACGCCGACTTCCTGTGCTTCGAGTGCTCCTGGACCCTGATCATGGATGGCGCCACGGCAGCCGCCCATCCCGGCCTGCAGCACGCCGGCCAAGTGCTGCGTCAGGAGCGGCCATTCCGCGCGTGGACCGACGACTTCTCGAATATGTTCGGCATTCTGCGGTAGGGATTGGATTGACTTTGGCTAATCGTCGATAACCTCCGCGCTCTTGGCGAAGTACAGGCCCACCGCGCGGTCGATGTTGGCGCGCGTCAACCATACGGGCCGGCCTTCATATTCGCCGATAGCCTTGACCAGCCGGTAAATATCCAGCGGGTAGCAGGCCCGCAGGTGCTTCGAGCCCGCCGCCAGGCAGCGCTCGCGAAGGTACTCGGCGCAGCCCGCTTCACAGGGCACCTGCTGGGCCTCGACCACCCGCTGGAAGATCTGGTCGAACACCTCGGCGCCGACGTCTTCCACCAGCACTTTAGTCTGGATGCGCCGCAGGAACGCCTCATCGGCCAAGTCGTGCGGATTCAGGTTGGTCGAGAACACCACCATGAGCTCGAAGGGCACCTGGAACTTCATGCCGGAGGCCAGCGTCAGGTAGTCGACCCGCCGGTCCAGCGGAACAATCCACCGGTTCAGCAGTTCGCGCGGCGACAGCATCTGCCGCCCGAAGTCGTCGATGATCAGAATGCCGTTGTTGGCCTTCATCTGGCAGGGCGAAATGAAGACCCGAGTGGAGTCGTCCAGGTGCAGTTCCAGCATGGACGCCGAAAGCTCGCCGCCCACCGTGATGCAAGGCCGCTCACAAGCCACCCAGCGCGGATCCAGCATCTCGTCGCCGTCGGGCGCCCGCCGGTGAACCACGGGGTCGAACAGCGTGATGATATGGCCGTCCACCTCCACCGCGTACGGCACCACGATGGTGTCGTCATAGATCCGCAGAATCCGCTCCGCAATGCTGGTTTTTCCGTTGCCCGTGCCACCGTACAGAAACAGCGATTGATGCCCGACCAGCGCGGGTCCAAGCTGGTCCAAGAGCCCATTTGGCAACACCAGGTCGTGAAACGCGCGCCGCAGGCTTTCTCGGCTCAGCTTCACGTGGGCTGCCTGAGTCTTCACCACCTGGTGATACTGCTGAATGGAAACCGGGGCTGGACCCGCGTACTGGCACACTTCATTCCGCGCCGCCGCCAGCGCGCGCCCCGTGCTGGTCAGGGTGAACGAGTAGTCGTTTCCCAGCATCCCCTTCACTTCCAGCAGTTGCTGTTGCCGGAACTGGTGGAACAGAGTTTCGAGGACCGGAAAGGAGAGCTTCAAGGCCGTGTTGAGGGTCGCCAGCGTGCCCGCGCCATGCAACCACAAGTGCCGCAGAATCAGATCGGTAACCATGCTGCGTGGAATACCCAGGTCCTGCAGGCGGTCGGGAATCACCGGCCAGGAATCCTGCCGGGTGGCCAGCGTGGCTGCGTTTCTCGCGGTCTTTATCATGTTGGAAGCTCGTCGCCCCGGCCCAAGACCGGCATGTGCTTAGGACTATACAACAACCTGGACCGGCGGACCAGTACGCCATTGGTTAACTTCACCACGGAGTTTCGGAAGTTCGATCTCGTATCCGCGGGGAGCGTTCAGCCATCGGCGACCGGCAGCCGTGCGGGTGTGGCGGACCGCCGATGGCGGAAGGCCTCGACGTGGATACGTCACCTTGTTTCCGAATGGCTGTACTTAGTCGCCGGTCAAGAACTCTTTGATGCGCTTGAGGGTCCGCTCGGGCGAATCGCCGGGCCGGTGGTCCACCACGGCCACGCCCACGTTGAGCGAGGGATGCACGGTATTTCCCCGTTGCAGGCAGGCGTACTCCCCGGAAAGATGCTCCGCGACCCGTTTTGCGCTGGCCATGGCCTCAGGCTTCTCCCCCGAAAGCATGGCGATGAATCCCTCCTCGTTCCACCGCCCGATGGCGGTGCTGGGCGGAAGGCTGTTCCGCAAGCGCTTGCCGAAGGCCGCGGCTAGTTCCGCGGCCACCTCACGGTTGAACTGCCGCTCCGCATGCCGGAGCCCACTGGCCTTCACCAGCAGCAGGCACAAACTCCCGTCGGACGCGGAACGAATCTGTCTCTCTATTTCATCGCGCTTGAAGAGCTTGGTCAGGTCGTCCAGCGACGCGGCGGTCTCCAGCAAATCGATGCGCTTGTGCAGCATGCGGATTTCCACCAGGAACTGGGAAACCGTAAGCTGATGCTGTTTGCGGATCTGCTCGATGCTCTGCTCGATGCTGTCCGCCGCGACTTGTATGGCCGCGCGTACCGCGCTCCCTTCCGGCGAGCTGGAGATCTCGCGCAGGCGGTCCAGTTCCGTTCGAAGCTGCGCCTCGTGGTCGCTGTCGGTCTGGGCGAGGGAGTCCAATATCTCCTGGAGCGCACGCGCCGTGCCCGCCAGTTCTTCCCTTAGCGTGCCCAGGTATTTCGCCGCCTTATCGCGATAGTCGCGGAGCAGGCCGCGAAGCGTGGCGCGGCTCCCGGCCAGGGCTTCCGGCTGCGCCGACGCCACCTCGCCGGCCAGAACAGTCAGATACTGGCGATGCGGGACGGTGATTTCGTCATCCAGATCGATGGCGTAGTGGGCCACGTTTCCGATGGCCGTGAGGTAGCAATCCAGCACCATGTCCCGGGCCGCCTGGCAGCGCTCCAGGTCGTTGAGGGAGTTTTGAATGGAAGTCATACGTCGTCGCTCGATAGAGACTATCGGCAAGCGGCCGGCATTTCTTTAGGTCTGGCTATTGCATTTCTCTTTTTGTTCGCCCACAATAGCTTTAGGGACTAATATGGCACTGACGAAGCGGCAAAAGCAGGTGCTGGATTTCATCGCCGGTTTCATCGACGAAAACGGCTACTGCCCCAGCTATGAAGAGATTGCGGGGGGCCTCGGATTGGCTTCGCTGGCCACGGTGCACAAGCACATCTCGGTTCTCGAAGCCAAGAGCTACTTGAAACGCGGGTTCAACCAGAGCCGTTCGCTGGAGCTGGCGCCCAAATACGTGCAGGAGCAGCGGCGCACGAAACCGCCGGCGCTGGAGATCCCGCTGCTGGGCCGCATCGCCGCCGGCGCCCCGGTGGAGTCGGTGGAGCAGCAGGAGATGCTGAATCTTGGCGACTTCACCGCCGGCGGCAACACCTTCGCGCTCGAAGTGCGCGGCGATTCCATGATCGACGACCACATCTGCGATGGCGATCTCATCCTGCTGGAGCGAGTGGCCGAGGTGCGCGACGGCGATATCGTGGTCGCGCTGGTGGCGGGACACGAAACCACTCTCAAGAGGCTGTACCGCGAACCTGGGGATACGATCCGCTTGCAGCCCGCCAATTCGGCGATGAAACCGATTCTGGTTCCCGCACAGGAAGTCCAGGTGCAGGGCCGCTTGCTGGCCGTGCTTCGAAAGTATAAGTGAAAGTCGGGCGGTGGCGATGGGGACCCGGACGACGCCCGCGGCGGCTTAATTTCCGCGGAGTTCCCGCTCGGCGCGGAGCCAATCTTCTTCGGAGGATCCGCCGGCACAACCACGAGCTGCCCAATAGGAATAGGCAAGACGCGCGATTTCATCCTGGGACGGCCCACGGACGGCCGCGGTGGCGGCCGGCTCCAACGGCTGCTCAGCCGGCGGGGCGGAACGTTTTACGCGCCTGGGGCTCGCCGGCTTGCGGCGGGGCGGTGCGGCTGCGGACACGACCAGATCGTTCTCGGAAATGCGTTTTCTTGGCATAAGGTCTTTCGGTGCTCCCGGAGTGGATTGCTTCTCTTTTATTCTACCGTACTTGACAAAGGAGCCGTATTTAAACTTTCTATCAATCTCATTACAAGAGGGCAAGCTAAAGCATGCCCCACCAGTGTATATTTAGGTTAGATTGCGGATGAGCGGAATTCCGGCGTTGGCGCTTGCGCTACTGGCGCAGGTCGCGTTTGCCGCCCCAAAAGTGATTGCGGTGGACGTGGATGGCATGGTGCACCCCATCACCGCTGAAATCGTGGGCAGCGCGATCGCGCAGGCCAAACAGGAGAACGCGTCGCTGCTCCTCGTCCGCCTCAACACACCCGGCGGGCTGATGGATGCGATGCGCGAGATTATCGAGAAGATCGTCTCCTCGCCGGTCCCGGTGGCGACCTATGTGGCGCCCAGCGGCGGACGCGCGGCTTCCGCCGGCTTCTTCATCCTGGAGGCCGGCGACGTGGCGGCCATGGCCCCCGGAACCAATACCGGCGCGGCGCACCCGGTGCTGATGGAGGGCGAGATGGACGCCGTCATGAAACAGAAAGTGGAGAACGACGCTGCCGCCTACCTGCGCAGCATCTGCGCCAAGCGCGGGCGCAACAGCGCGCTAGCGGAAACCACGGTCCGCGAAAGCAAGTCTTTCACCGAGCGCGAGGCACTGGACCAGCATCTGATCGATCTAATCGCGCCCAACGAGCAGGCGCTGCTCTCCGCCCTGAATGGCCGCGTGGTCACGCGCTTCGACGGCAGCACGCAGACGCTCGCCACCGCCGGGGCGGTCGTCGAGGTTTACCAGAAGTCGCTGCGCCAGTCGATCGTTTCCGCCATTGCCGATCCGAATATCGCCCTGGTGCTGCTGGTGATCGGCGCGCTGGGCCTGTATGTGGAGTTCTCTTCGCCAGGGCTGATCGCCCCGGGCGTGATTGGAGCCATTCTCGTGTTGTTGGGACTTTCCGCCTTATCGGTGCTGCCCATCAACTGGCTGGGGGCGGCCCTGATGCTGCTGGCCTTCGCCCTGTTCGTGCTGGAAGCCAAGTTCGCGTCGCACGGGATTCTGGGCGTGGGAGGGGCGGTAGCCATGGTGCTGGGGGCCGTGATGCTGATCGACAGTCCGTTTCCCGAAATGCGCATTCATTGGAGCACGGCCATCGCG
>Ga0181536_10006858_pt1 | contig 11323 bp, 11 predicted proteins | sample PEATcosm2014_Bin_41_FD_121105 | JGI IMG/M metagenome (GOLD analysis project Ga0181536, IMG submission 121105) | Peatland microbial communities from MTU Mesocosm Facility, Houghton, MI, USA - PEATcosm2014_Bin17_60_metaG | ecosystem: Environmental > Terrestrial > Soil > Wetlands > Peat | place...
CGCCGCCTTTGAAGGCGAGGTTCAGCGCCGGTCCGAGCCCGCCACGCGCCGCTTCGGCCGTGCGAACGTTGGCGCGCACCGAAACGAGCATGCCGATGAAACCGGCCGCACCGGGGAGGATCGCGCCGATCGCAAATCCGATGGCGGCTTCCCAACCCAGCGGCTGCGGTGCGAAACCGATGATGACGAACAGGATGACGGCAACGATTCCGACCGTCCGGTATTGGCGTTTGAGGAACGCCATGGCGCCTTCTTGGATCGCCGCGGCGATGGATTGCATCGTCGCGTTGCCGGCCGGCTGGCGGAGAATCCACGAGATCAAGTACAAGCCGTAGAGGATCGCGAGAATCCCGGCCGCGAGGCCGAGCTCGATCCCTATCGATGGTGACATACGGGTCCTTTACAACGGGCCCGGGCCGAAGGCCGGGCAGTCGACTACACAAAGAAAGGCTCGATGGGTCGAGCGCTTAGGACGCCGCGTTTGGCGCGATTCCGGCACGGTCCTGTTCGGTCGGCCCCTCACGATTTTCGCCGCGGAGAATTTCCCGGGGGCCGAGCCGCCCGGCCGAGGAGGGGACGTCGGGGCAAGCCAACCAGCGCGCGATGGAGTCGACGGAGTTTCTGGTCGTCGGATGCGGACCCGCCGGCGGCACGGCGGCCCGCGAGGCCGCCCGCTCCGGAGTCGCCACCGTCGTGCTCGAACGGGACGCGGTCGTCGGGGCCCGGCGGGTTTGCGCCGCCGGGCTGCGCCCGGGCTTTTGCGAGACCTTCGACCTGCCGCGCTCGATCGTCCACTGCGATCCCCCGCACCTGACGCTGTCGACGATCCGCAAAACCTACGCGTTCACCCTCGGGCCCGCGCACACGACGACGCGCGAAGAGCTCGACGGCACGATCGGCGCGCTGGCGCGCGATGCCGGCGCCGAGGTTCGTACCGGCACGCTGTTCCGCTCGCTCGAACGCGACCGCGACGGCGTGGTCGTCGAGTACGCCGACACGCAGGCCGGCGTGCGCAAGAAGATCCGCGCGCGCTCGGTGTTTCTCGCGCAAGGGTCGACGGCACGCCTCGACGACGTCGATCCGGCCTTCCGGTACGACGGCTGGCGCGACGGCATCATCACCTGCATCCAGTACCGTGTGTATCCGGCCGAGCGCGCGACCGCGCCAACGTACCAAACGCTCGAGATGCATTACTATCGCAGCCCCCTCTCCGGGGCGACGATTATCGCCTGGATGTTCCCCAAGCGCGATCATCTTTCGATCGGCCTGGGCATGGGCCCGAAGGTCAATGGGGCGGCGCTGCGCGCGGAGCTGGACTGGTTTCTGCCGCGCGTGCAGGCGCGGCTTTTCCCCGGCGTCGCGTACAGCGTTCGCGAGGAAGGCAACTTGCTCTACGGCGGCCGGCCGCGCCCGGGGATCGCGAACGATCGCGTGATGGTCGGCGGCACGGCCGCCGGGCTCGTCGACGCCACGACCGGCGAGGGCATCTACGAAGCCGCGATGACCGGGCGGTTCGCGGCCGCGGCCGCCGGTGCGGCGCGGCGCGGCGCGCGCGATCCGGCGCCGGCGTACGAACGCGCGACCAAGCACGCCTTCTATGCGCGCTTGCGCCACCGCCACAAGCTGATGGCGTTCTTGGAACGCAAACCGGCGCGCTTCGACGTGCTCTTCCGGCAACTCGAGAGCACGCCGCCCCTCGCCGACCTGCTGCAGCACGATCGCAACGACTTCACGCCGCTGCAGTGGTGCTATCTGTACGCCCAGGCGGCGCGCTTCGGTTTGCGCGCGGCGCTCGTGGCCTGACGGATGGTCGCATTCATCGCCGACCGCTGCGTGCGGCTCGTGCTCGTGCTGTTCGCGATCACGCTGCTGAGCTTTGTGTTCTTGCACCTGATTCCGGGCGACCCGATCGCGATCCGGTTGGGCCAGCATGCCAGCCCGCAGCAGATCGCATTCCTCACGCACGAGTACGGGCTCGACCAGCCGTGGTGGGTGCAGTTGGGCAAATACCTGACCGCGCTGCTGCACGGCGATCTCGGGACCTCGATCGCCGACACGCAGCCGGTCGCGCAGCGTCTCGGCACCGCCTTTCCGGCGACGGTCGAACTGACGTTCGGCGCGATGCTGGTGGCCGTCACCGTCGGCATCCCGGCCGGCGTCCTGGCGGCGGTGCGGCAGCGTTCGTTCCTCGACGTCTTCGCGATGAGCGCGGTCCTGGTCGGCGTGTCGATCCCGGTCTTCTGGCTCGGCTGGATGCTCGTCTACGCGCTGGCCGTGCTCCCGGCGCGCGCAGGCCTGGATCTGTTTCCGATCTCCGGGATGATCTCGCTGCTCTACGACATCCCGCCGCGCACCCACGTCATCGTCATCGACGCGCTGCTGGCCGGCAACGTTCGCGCGGCCCTCGACGGGCTTTGGCATCTGGTGCTGCCGGCGCTGACGCTGGGCACCATTCCGCTGGCCATCGTCGCCAAGATCACCCGCGGTTCGATGCTCGAGGTCCTCAGCTCCGACTATGTACGGACGGCGCGCGCCAAGGGACTCGACGAGCGGCGCGTCGTGCTGCACCACGCGCTGCGGAACGCCCTCGTTCCGATCATCACGGTGCTCGGCCTGCAGACCGGTCTCTTGCTGGGCGGCGCCGTGCTCACCGAAAGCGTGTTCGCTTGGCCGGGGGTCGGCCGGCTGGCGTATGACGCGATCTCGAACCGTGACATGCCGGTCATCAACGGCTGCGTGCTGCTCTTCGCCGCGGTGTTCGTGGTCGTCAATACGGCCGTGGACGTGCTCTACGCCCTGGCCAACCCCCGCATCCGCTACGCCGGTTGACGGCTTTTCTAACCAAATTACCGCCAAACGTTAACCGTATCACGACAATCTACCGCCTCTTGAACGGGGGAACTGCCCTGGCGAAACGAACCATTGTGGCCAGGTCCGAACTCGTCTCGGAGTGCCCGTGTGAAAGCGACTCGCGAAAACCGGCGCTACGTTATTGCCGGCGCTGAACTCAGCCGGGAAGAAATCGTCCACAAGTACCTTCACTTAGTGAAGTACGTGGCCGGTCGCATCTCGATCAACTTGCCGCCCAACGTCGAGATCAACGATTTGATCAATGACGGCATCCTGGGTTTGATCGACGCGATCGAAAAGTACGACGACGCGCGCGGCGTGAAGTTCGAGACGTACGCGATCACCCGCATCAGCGGGGCGATCCTCGACGCGTTGCGAGCCCTCGACTGGGTGCCGCGGGCGGTCCGCCAACGGGCACGCGAGCTGGAGCGGATATACCAGGAGTTGGAAATCGAGCACGGTCGTGCCGCGACGGAAGAAGAAGTCGCGACCCGCATGGGCATGACCGTCAAAGAGCTCGACGTCCTCATGCAAAAGGTTCGCGGGACCTCGGTGCTCTCGCTCGAGGAATTTCTGCCCAACGAGCGCGGCTACGAGATCCCGCTGCTCGATACGCTGCGGGACGAAGGCAACGAGGTCTCGAGCGCGGTCGAGGCGCGCGAGATCAAGGCCGCCCTGGTCAAAGCCGTCGACGCGCTGCCGATGCAAGAGCGCACGGTGATCTCGCTCTACTACTTCGAAGGGCTGACCCTCAAAGAGATCAAGGGCGTTCTCAACGTGTCCGAGTCGCGAGTCTCGCAGATCCACGCCCAGGCGGTGATCCACCTACGGGCCAAACTGCGAAATCTCACCGCCGATCTGGGCTATCGTGAGGGCGATCCGAACGTGAAGCAGAAGTATACCCGGAAGCCGCAACCGGCCTAGCTCCGAGAAAGAGGAGAAGGTTCATGGCGATCCGGCCAACCGATCTGCAAAGCGCCCTCATCGTGTCGACTCAAGCTCCGCCCGCGCAGCAGCGCGCCGAACAGGCGCCGGTGGCCGCGCAGGCTGCGGCTCAGGCGGCGTTCGTCTCCAAGACCGACGAACGCAACGAGCGCATCGCCGAGACCACCGATGCCAAGGGCAACAAGATCGAAGTCAAGGATCGGCCGCGCGACGAGCCGCAGGGCGGCAAGGGCCGTAAGCGCGAGCGCCAAGCGGGCGATCCGTTTGATGAAGTTGTCGACGAGGCCGCGGGTCTGGACGACTCGACCCCGCACTTGATCGACTATACCGCATAGCGTCCCCCGCCCAAGCTGATGTCGGTTAACCCGGCCGCCGTCAACGCGGCCGCCGCCGCCGCAGCGAACTCATCGAACGCTGCGGTCGAAGCACTGATCGCGGCGGAACTCAACGCGCTGGCCGCCGATGCGCAAGCGCTGCAAGGGCAAGTGACGACCGGGCAGGTGGTGACGGCGCAGGTGCTGCCGTCGAACGGCATGACCGACTTGATCCAAATTCTCGGCAATCGAGTCGCCGCCGCATTGCCGCCGGGCCTTGGTCCGGGGGACGTGTTCACCGCCCAAGTCACCGGCTTCAATGGACCGCAAATTCTGCTCCAGGTGCTGAATACGGTCGATCCGGCGCAAGTGAGCACGACGCAGCCCCCGCCCGGGCTGCCGAGCGGGGTCGTGTTGCCCGATTCGCTCGAGGCGCCGCCCAGCGCCCTCGAATTGGCCGCGACGCGCCCGGTTCTGCCCGAGGGTGTGACCCCCAGCAGCGCTCCGCCGCCGGCAGTCTTCGTCGCCGGCTCGATCCGGCCGGCGGATCCGGTAACGATGCCGCCGGCGGCGCAAGTGCTCGCGCAGCCGCTGGCTGGTCTGGCCGACATCGAAGCGCGTTTGGCCGCCGCCCGCGCCGGCGCGATCGGGCTCAACGGCCCGGCCCCGCCGCCTCCGCCGGCCGGCGGGCTCGTTCCGCCTCCGCCGGCAGCCGCGCCGGCGCCCGCTGCGGCGGCCCCACCGGCGCCGGCGCCGGCGAACACACCGCCGCCGCCCGCGCCGCTCAACGCCGCGAATGCCGCGGCTCCGCCGCCCCCGCTCGGACGGTTCACCTTTGCGCCGCCGATCACGCCGTCGGCGCGCTTCGCCGCGCCCGCGCCCGCGCCGGCGACGCCCCCTGCGCCCGCAGCCGGCGAATCCGAGACGCCGGCGGCTTCGGCGCCCCCCAGCCTGAACGCGTTCCGCGATCCGGCGGCGCTGGTGCGGGCGCTCAACCTGCCGGTGACGCCGACGAACATCGCGGCCGCGCGGCTGGCGATCACGACGCCGCAGCGTCTCCCCGTGGCACTCGCGACGCTTGAGAGCGCGCTGCCCGGCGCCGACGACCCGCGCGTGACCACGCTGCGCACGATGTCCGCGTTCATCGGCCGGATGGAGCCGTCGTCACCCCAACTGGCGGCGCAGATTTCGGCCTTCGTCGACAACGTCGTCACGGGCAACGAGCCGAAGCTCGTGCAACTGCTGGCCGCGCAGCTCGCGGCCGCGGAACCGGAGGCGCCCCCGCCGGCCCCCCCGGCTGCGCCGGCGCAGCCCGGTGCGCCGGCCGCCGCGGAGCCCCCGGCGGCCCCCGTGCCGCCGCTGCCGGTCGTCGCCCTCGCACAGGTCATCGAACGCGGCGCCGCGCTCACGGTCGATCTGAAAACGCAACTGCTCAACGTGATCAACGCGCCGCCGGCCGGTTCCGAAGAGGCCGGTTCGCTCGTTCCGGCCGCTTCGAGCGCGCTCACCGCGATCACCGCCGTCCAGATCAACGCCGCGCAAGCGATGAACGCCTCGCCGCAAACGATGGCGTTCACGCTGCCGATGTGGCTCGGCAACGGCTACGCGCAGGCGCACATCGCGATCGACCGCGACGCGCCCGAGCCCGGCAACCGCAATCTCGACGGCGACAACTTCCACATCGCCTTCATCCTCGACACCGCGAATTTGGGTACGGTGAGCGTCGACTTGCAAACCGTCGGGCGCTCGTTCTCGCTGGCCGTCAAGACCGAGAACGAAGGCACGGCCAAACTGTTCGCCTCCGCGCTGACCAAGCTGACCTCGCGGCTGGAAACGCTGCGCTACCGCGTCAACTCGGCCGAAGCGAGCGTGGCGCCGCGCGGCATTGCCGGTCCGGCGCCCGTGCCGGTCGCACCGGCGGAAGAACCCGAGGCCGACGACGGGTCCGGTACGGAGTTCAACGCGCGCGCATGAGCAACCACAGCGCCTATTACAATTCGCGGCGCAACGCGCCGGAACGGCCCGCCGCCGCCGCGCTGCACTACGATCCGACCGGGCCCGCCCCGCCGGAGATCATCGCTACCGGGCGCGGGATGATCGCCGAGGAAATCGTCGCCGCGGCGCGCGAGCACGGCGTGCCGCTGCATCAAGATCCCGGTTTGGTCGAAGCGCTCTCCAAGCTCGACATCGGGACCGTCATCCCGCGCGAACTCTACGCAGTCGTCGCCGAAGTGCTGGCGTTCGTCTATTCCGTCGATGCCGAGGCCGCCGCCCGCTAGAGGCAACCCTTGCCCTTGGGTGTGTGGACCGCAGCGGAGCGGAGCGAAGCGAAGCGAAGACGAGCACCACACATATGAGTTGGTTCGATAAACTCAAAGCAAGCGTCGTGCGTTCGCGCGACGCGCTGCTCGGCCTGGAAACGATGGCGCTGGCGCGGCGGCCGCTCGACGCCTCTTTCTGGCAAGAATTCGAAGAGATCCTCATCGGCGCGGACTTCGGCTTCACGACGACCGACAAGATCGTCGCGGCGCTCCAGGGCGTAGCCAAACAAGACCGCTATCAGACGAGCGATCAGGTCATCGCGCGTTTCAAACGCGACGTGAAAAACTTCCTCACCTTGCCCGACATGGGCTTGCAGCTCGAACGCAAACCCGCGGTGATTCTCATCGTCGGCGTCAACGGGAGCGGCAAGACGACGACGATCGGGAAGCTCGCGACCGCGCTCAAACGCAATCGGCGCAAGGTGTTGCTGGTGGCGGCCGACACGTTTCGTGCGGCGGCTGCCGAGCAGCTCACGATTTGGGCCGAACGCGCGGGCGTCGAGATCGTACGCGGCAACGAGGGCGCCGACCCGTCGTCGGTCGTCTTCGACGGGATGGTGGCCGCGAAATCGCGCGGCGCCGACGTCGTGCTGGTGGATACGGCCGGCCGCTTGCAAACGAAAACCAACCTGATGGAAGAGCTGAAGAAGATGCGCCGGGTGATCGAGCGCGAGACCGGCGCGCCGCCGGCCGAAACGCTGCTCGTTCTCGACGGCACGACGGGGCAGAACGCGCTCTCGCAGGCCAAGCTGTTCAACGAAGCGACGCAACTGACGGGGGTCATCGTGACGAAGCTCGACTCGACGTCGAAAGGCGGAGTGCTCGTGGCCATCGTCGATCAGCTCACGGTGCCGATCAAATTTATCGGCCTCGGGGAGACGGCCGATGCGCTGCAGCCGTTCGACCCCGATCAGTTTACCAAAGCGTTGTTCGAACCGGCCGCCTGATCTCGGCTAGGGCCCGCTCTGCACCGTCGCGCCGACGGCGCCCGTTCCGTTGACGGTTTGGCCGACGGCGGTGTCCGTATCGACCGATACGATCTGCATCTTGCCGGTCGTCTGATGCGAGGTGAGCACTTTGCCGCTGTCGGCATCGCGGATTTGGCGCACCGTCATGACGTCGAAGTACATACCGACGGCGACGCCTTCGGTCGACCCGAGGTTGATGATGAGCGACTTGCCGTCGGCGGCGATGACCTTGCCGGTCAGCGACGGACCGGCGGGAGCGCTGCTGAACTTCGCCGGATCGAGTTTGTTGGCGATATCGATCGCCACCGAGTTGATCAGCTGTCCCATCGTCGAACTGAGGAATTGCTGGTTGCTGTATGAGCCTCCGACGTAGCCGCTGAAGGCGCCGGTTCCCCACGACGTTCCTGACTTCGATTGTTCGTCGGTGAAGGTTTGAAGGATCTGTCCCGTCGCAGCGTCGACGACCCGCACGGCGACTTGCAGCGTGACGCGCTGCGTGCTCACCGAGCCGACCGCAGCGCCCGCAAGGCCGCCGAGAAAGCCGCCCACGCTGGCGCCGCTTTGGCTCGTCTGGGCAAACTGCAGCACGTTCCCGGTGACCAGATAGCGGGCGCCGATGAGCTGGCCGCTTTGAATCGCGGTCGCCGGCGACACTTCACCTGCGGCCGATAGCTGATGCTCCGCCAGGGTCTGGTCGAGGTGCGTGCGGTCGACCATCGTGAACTTACCGCCGTTCACCAGCTGATCGGTGACGAGGTCGGAGATCGCGACGCCGGGTTCGAATGCACCCCACCAATCCGAAGTGAGACCCTTCGTGTCGAAGTCGAGCACCGCGGTCGTCGGCCCGGCGGCGCGCGCCGGCCCGGTTGCGATCGACGCGTACGTCAGCGCGGTGCCGAGAGCGAGCAGGAAGAGCATACGTTTCATGTTCACAGCATCTCACCCGGCAATGAACGGCTGACGAAAGATATCGCGAACTGCCGGGGATTATGTACGCGCCGGCCACAAGCGGCGGAAGCGTTCGAGCCAGGCGTCCAATTCGTGCAGCGCGCCGGCGTCGAGCGCGTAGATCCGGCGCTGGCCCGCAACGCGCACGCGAACGAGTCCGGCGGCGCGCAAGATCTTCAGGTGCTGTGAAACGGCGGGCGCGGTCATGTCGAAACGGCCCGCGATCTCGCCGGCCGCGATTTCGCGGTCGGCCAGCATCTCGACGATGCGGGCCCGCGTCGGATCGGCGAGGGCGGCGAACACATTCATCGAGACAATAATATGGTGATTACTTAAATAAGTAAAGTCTTTTGAATACGGGTAATCGAACACAGGTTCGATTGCCGAACGAGGCGAACGGGTGAAGTAACAAGGTCGAGCTTGGTCCCGTCATCAGCGTGGTCCCTGAGGGATGAAGGGTGTGCCACGCAGATGGCACTCAGGCACGATACCCTCGGTTGCGTACTCAATCGCAATCGGAAACGGAGAATCATGGCCGACGAAAAAGCTGCCGCCCTCAGCAACGCCCTCGCCCAGATCGAGCGGCAATTCGGTAAGGGCTCCATCATGAAGATGGGCGAGTTTACGGACAAGATGGCGTTCGACGTCATCTCGTCCGGATCGATCGCCCTCGACCTCGCGCTCGGCGTCGGCGGGTTCCCCCGCGGCCGCATCATCGAAGTCTACGGGCCGGAATCCAGCGGTAAGACGACGCTGGCGCTGCACGTCATCGCCGAAGCGCAGAAGAACGGCGGCACGGCCGCGTTCATCGACGTCGAGCATGCGCTCGATCCGGCCTACGCTCAGAACCTTGGGATCGATCTCGACAATCTGCTCGTCTCGCAACCCGATGCCGGCGAACAGGCGCTCGACATCGCCGAGATGCTCGTGCGTTCGAACGCGGTCGACGTGGTCGTCCTCGACTCGGTCGCCGCGCTCGTCACCAAGGCCGAGCTCGAAGGCGACATGGGCGACACGCACGTCGGCCTGCAGGCCCGGCTGATGTCGCAGGCGCTGCGCAAGCTGACCTCGGCGATCTCGCGCTCGAAGTGCGTGATGATCTTCATCAACCAGCTGCGCGAGAAGATCGGCGTGATGTTCGGCAGCCCGGAAACGACATCGGGCGGCCGCGCGCTGAAGTTCTACGCCTCGATTCGCATCGACATCCGCAAGCTCGAACAGATCAAGGTCGGGCAGGACGTCGTCGGTTCGCGAACGCGCGCGAAAGTCGTGAAAAACAAGGTCGCGCCGCCGTTCCGCCAGGCCGAGTTCGACATCACGTACGGCCGCGGCATCTCGAAGATGGGCTCGATCCTCGACGTTGCGCTCGAACGCAACTTCGTCGGCAAGAGCGGTTCGTGGTACACCTACGGCGAGTCGCGCATCGGTCAGGGCCGCGAGAATGCCAAGGCGTATCTCGAGGAGCACAGCGATGTGGCTGACGAGCTCGAGTTGAAGATCCGCGAAGCGCTCAAGGCCAGCGGCTCGTCGAACGGCTCCGCGAAGCCGGTCGGGGTCGCGGCCGTTGACGACACCGGCAACGAAGACTAGCTCCCTGCGAACGGCTCGGGTGGCGGCGCTCGCGCTCCTGGCGCAGCGCCGCCTCACCGAGGCGCAGTTGTGGAAGAAGCTCGCGGCGCGCGGTTACGAGCACGACGAGATCGCCGCTGCCGTCGCTGCATGCAAGGCCGACGGGTACATCGACGACCGCCTCTATGCCGCGCTCTACGTCGAGGGTGCGCGTAAGGCGGTGGGCGATGCACGGCTGTGCGCCGACCTCGTCAAACGCGGAATCGATCGTGAGGCGGCGCTCGGCGTGGTCGCCGATGCGGAGGTCGACGAGGCCGCGCGCATCGAGGCCGCGTACGGCAAGATCCGCCGCGTTTCACCGCAGCTCGCGTATCCGTCGATCGCGCGCAAACTCGAGCGGCTGGGATTTCCGTCGAGCCTGATCTATCGAACGCTGCGCCGGCATGCCGTGGACGAACTGGGAAGCGTCATCCCGCAGGAATGGTCCGAGAGCGACGCAAGCGGGTTCCTTCGTCTTCGCTCAGGATAGAAGGTTCGAGGAGTCGATCCGTCTCGCGCTAAAGGGCAGGGATCGATGCGTTTTCGAATCGCGCGACTTGTTGCGGCTATCATTTTCGCCGTAACGGTCATCGCGCAAAGCGCGTCGGCGTTGGAGCTCGATTCGATCGCGAAAGCTGCGGCGAGTTACACCAGCAGCGACGCGAAGCTGCAGGCCATGTATCGGGCGGCGCTGCTCAATACGAGCCAGCAAGCGACGATCGCCCCGGACGGCACGGCCTACGTGAAGACCGGCGACATTCCGGCGGAATGGCTGCGCGACGCGAGCGCGCAGGTGCGCCCCTACCTGTTTTATGCCAAGAACGATCCGCAGGTGGCCCAACTGCTGCGCGGCTTGATCGCACGGATGGGCAAGTACTTGCAGATCGACCCGTACGCGAACGCGTTCACGCTCGACTACCGCGTGTGGGAAGAGAAGTTCGAGCTGGATTCGCTGGCGTACCCGATCACGCTGGCCTGGACGTACTGGAAAGAAACCGGCGACGCGACGATTTTCACGCCCGACCTCTCGCTCGGCTTCGACAAAGCGCTCGCGACGATGGAACGCGAGCAAGACCATCCCAAGAACTCGACCTACACGCACAAAGAGCTGGCCAACGGCGGCAAGGGCAATCCGGTTGCCTACACCGGGATGATCTGGTCGGGTTTCCGGCCCTCCGACGACGCGTGCACCTACAACTTCCTGATTCCCTCGGAGATGATGGCGGTCGTGGCGCTGGGGGAGCTGGACGAGATCGAGCGCGACGTCTACCACAACCTGATCAAGTCGCACGAAGCGGCCGCGCTGCGCGACGAGGTCCAGACCGGCATCCAGACCTACGGCGTCGTGTTCACCCCCAACTACGGCTAC
>Ga0181536_10006859_pt1 | contig 11322 bp, 12 predicted proteins | sample PEATcosm2014_Bin_41_FD_121105 | JGI IMG/M metagenome (GOLD analysis project Ga0181536, IMG submission 121105) | Peatland microbial communities from MTU Mesocosm Facility, Houghton, MI, USA - PEATcosm2014_Bin17_60_metaG | ecosystem: Environmental > Terrestrial > Soil > Wetlands > Peat | place...
GCGGCATAATACGCGCCCAGCAGGTAGCGCAGTTCCGTGCCGGTCATCTTGCGCTGGAATTCGGGGCGTTGCAGGACCGCGCTGACGAAGCGGTCCTGGTCCAGCAGCACCCCCTCGTCGAAGGCCATATCGGTGACCCGGATGGTGCCTTCGTCGCGCAGCGCGGCATCGTCGCTCGCGATGGGCACTTCGTGGACCGGGCCGGATTTGTAGGCATCCAGGCTGCGATGGCCGTCGTGGTAGCAGACCGCGTCGGTGGTGCTCAAATAAGCGATCCAGCCGGTCTCCAGCAGGGGAAGCAGCCAGGTGTGATGCTGGCCGGAGACGGTGACCGGCCCGGATATCGCCAGCGTCAGCGGGCAGCCCATCCCGATGGCGCGATCCAGAATCTGGTAGATTCGCCGCAGATACGCGCCCCCGAAAGCCGGCAGGCAATGGGTGAACAGGTCGTGCAAAGTGGCGCACTCGTCCACCCGGCGGGTGCGGACCCAGCGGCGCGCCCGCCCGCACGAATCGTTGGTTTCCATGGGCATCAATCTGACGATAGCATTTGGGGGACGTTTCGCCGCGGCTCCTCCACGACGTGCTAACTTGAATTCTCAGGCATGAACATTCTCTTCATTGGGGATATTTTCGCTTCCCCGGGCCGCAAACTGGTGGTGGACCATCTCGAGGACATCGTGCAAACCAACCGCATCGACCTGGCTATCGCCAACGCCGAAAACGCGGCCGGAGGGTTTGGCGTCACCCCGTCCATCGCCGAGGAGTTGTTCGCCCTCGGGCTGGACGTGCTCACCAGCGGCAATCACGTTTGGGATAAGCGCGAGCTGTACGATTACCTGGACCGCCAGCCGCGCCTCCTGCGCCCCGCCAACTATCCGCAAGCTCCCGGCCGCGGCATCATTCAATACCGCGCGCGCAACGGCGTGGAATGCGCGGTCATCAATCTGCAAGGGCGCACCTATATGCCGTCCACCGACTGCCCCTTCCGCGCGGCCGACCAACTGCTGCGCGACCTGGACCCCGCCATTCAGGTGAAATTCGTGGACTTCCACGCCGAGGTGACCAGCGAGAAAATGGCCATGGGCTGGTACCTGGACGGACGCGTTTCCGCCGTGATCGGCACCCACACCCACGTCCCCACCGCCGATACCCGCATCCTCCCCGGCGGCACCGCTTACCAAACCGATTGCGGCATGACGGGGCCTTACGGGAGCGTGATCGGCGTGGACACCGAGATCATCCTGCGGCGCTTTCTGACGGCGCTGCCGGTGCGCATGGAGGCGGCGCGCAAATCGCCGGAACTGCACGCCGTGATTGTGGACGTGGACGAAACCACCGGCAAGGCGCGCGCCCTGCGCCGCCATACGATCAACGGAGATTGACGTGGACCCCGCCAGCCCGTTTGTCGACCTGACCGCGTTTTACACCCAGGAAACCGGCGCGCTGCTTTTCGGGCTGGTGTTCCTGTTTCTCTACCGCCAGTCGCGGGTAGTCTATTTCGGTTTGTGGGCCATCGCCTGGCTGCTGCGTTTTCTGGCCGCGCTGTTTGGTTTTGAGCTCCTGCGCACGGCCCATTCCGGTTGGCTGGCTCCCTACGCCACCTTCGAATTCGCTTTTGTCATCGTGCTCATATCGGCGGCGCGCGCCGGCTTCGCTTCCACCATGCGCGATTGGCGCACGGTGCTGCGGCTGATCGCCATCCTGCCGGTGTTCGTGGCGCTGGTGTGGGCGTTCGGCCAGTGGGCCGGCCTCGCCGCGTACCATACCACGCACGCGCTGCTGTTGGCGTTCGTATACTTCTACAATTTTCTGGCGCTGGGCGGCAACCGGCGGGGAGTGGGGGCGCGCGTGTTTCGCTTCTCGCTGCTGTTGCTGGCGGCGGCGTTCATCGAGCACGCGGTGTTCTTCGCCTACCTGTTCAACCATCACGGCGCGCCCGCGTGGGCCCTCTACCTGCGCCACGAAACCTATTACGATTTCGTGCTGCACTGCGTGCTGGCATTCGCCGCCATGGCGATGTGGAACGAGAGCCAGATCGATCGCATCCGCGATCTGGCGGGCGAGGTGGACCACCTGCGGCGCGAATCCCAGCACACCATGGACCTGGACGGCCTCACCGGTCTATCGAACCAGACGGCGCTGGCCCGCCGCATCGAGCAGGCGCCCGGCGAATTCGACGGCGTCGTGGCCGTCTGCGATATGGACAATTTCAAGGACATCAACGACCGCTACGGGCACCTGGTGGGCGACGAGATCCTGCGCAATATCGGCAACCTGCTGCGCGCTTCCATCCGCCATGCGGACGAGGCTTTCCGCTGGGGCGGCGACGAATTCGTCATCCTCTTTCACGACCAGCGCGGAGAGGTGGCGCGCAAACGCATGGCGGAGATCGAGACCCGCCTGCGCGGTTTCCGCGTGCGCGGCTTCGGCGTTCTGCCCATCACTTTCAGTTGGGGAACCGCCGATGCCGCCGGCCGCCCGCTGCGCGAAGCCCTGGATGAAGCCGACCGCAGCATGTACAAGCTCAAACGCAGCCGCGCCGCCGAACGCCCCCCGGCGGTGTAGGACAGGCCTCTGGGCCCGTCTTTTCCCCATTGAACACGAAACGGGACAGGCCAGGAAGCCTGTCCTACTGGCCGATGTAGACGATCACTTCGTACGTCGAGCTCGACACGGCCCAAGCCGGAAAACCCTGCATCACCACATCCAGCAGAGCGTTGGCCGTGCTGGAAGGCGGAACGCCTTTGGGAACCTCCACATTGATCTGCCACATGCCGGGGTAGCCGTTCAGCCCGGAGTAACAAATGAAATTGGGGCAGTTGCTTAACGGCTCGCCGGCCTGCGGCGTATACGCGCTGACGTAATTGCTGCCCAGGATGACCTGGGGCGTATTGGGCGTGGAGATCGCCGAAGTTGCGGGTACTCCATCCGGCGGAGCGTTGGGCACCACCCCCTGGCCCGTGGCGTAGATCGAGATAACAGACCCGCGCGGCGCCGGATTGCTGGCGCTGTTGACGGACCCATCCTGGTTGACCACGCAGGCCGCGCGCAGCGTGGAGGTGTTTCCGCTGCAAATGAAGATACCCGGAGCGAACTCCTGCATGGGCACCTGGAAAGCCCCCAGAATCTGGCCCGTGGAAATTTGGCTCACCTCGAATTCCGCGGTGCCGCTGGTGGGCGCGTTCATGGGCACGATCATGTTGATCTGGCTCGGCGAAACGTAATACAGCGGGGCCGGCGTGCCGTTCACCGTCACCTGGATATCGCCCAGCGAAGTGGCCACCGGGTAACCGCTGTAGGTCGCCGTGTTAGAGCCGAACTGGGATGTGGAAGCCAGCGGGAACAAAGAAGCGATCACCCCCGGCGCCATCACCGGATTGACGGTGATCAGACTGGCGGCGTTGAGCGCCGTCAGCCCCTGATAGTACGCCACCACGCGATTGTACTGATCGGCTACGAAGAGGTCGCCATACTGGTCCTGCGTGACGGCCAGGATTGCCAGGCCGTTATTGCCCACCGCGTCCACCACCTGGCCGGTGGGAGTCGGATTGAAGATCAGGTTGTTGTAATTGGGATAGCGCGTGACGGTAGCGCCGCTGGTCACCCAGATCTGGCCGGTGGCCGGGTTGACATAAATCCCGCGCGGCGTGCTCAGGTTGGGAAGCTGCAAAGATGAAGCGGCCCCGGTGGTCTGCGTTTGCGAGTTGGCGGGGTCCTGGAAAATCAGCACGCGATTATTGCCGCTGTCCGCCACGTATAGCAGCCCATTGGTATCGGTCGAGATGTGGTGCGGCGCGTTCATGCTGGCGGTCCCGGTTCCGGCGGCGATGGCCGTAAAGCTCGGCTGGCCGAACACTTTTGCCGCTTGCTTGCCGTTGTCCGTGCCCGCCGCGAATGTCCCGTTGGCGCCAAATGGGAAATACAGCACGCGGTTGAAGGATTGATCCGAAACCAGCAGTCCATTGGTTCCGGTAAAAGCCAACCCATAGGGAGTCTTCATGGTTGCCGGACCGGGGTCCTGCACCACGGTGGTGAAATTCTGTTGGCCCAGGACCAGGTCGGCATTTTCCAGCGGGCCTTTGTTGTTGAAGGGCGCCGGGAAGCGCAGCACCCGTCCGTTGCCGGAGTCGGCCACGTACAGGTTGCCTGCCGCATCCACCAGCACTCCGATGGGCCGGCACAGGCTCGATTGAGTGGGCTGGTTGGGGTCGCCGGAGGGATAGTTGCAGAGGCCGTGGTATCCGTCCGGTTGTCCGATCACCAGGTCGGCGGTCTCGCCGGCTTGAATCTTGCGCGCGTCATTGAACCCCAGAATGCGGTGGTTATACGGATCGGCCACGTACAGGTGCGGCGTGCTGCCGGTGGTATCCAGCGCAATGCCGGCGTCCACCAGCACCGAGCCTCCGCTTTGGAAATCGAAATCGAACTCGCGGCCTTCGATCAGATCCACGGAGTATTGATCGCTATAGTCCTGGCCGAGGATGGCGCTGGCCGGACCGATGATATTCGTGCTGGCGCCGTTGGCGCCCGTCGAGGGGCTGCTGTTGAGCACCGGCATCATGAGAACGCGGTTGTTGCCGGTATCGGCCACGTACAATAACGGCGTGGCGCCCGGCAAGAGGACGGCCGAAGTGGGGGACCAGAACGTTTGGGCGTTGGGCGGCGGGGTGCTTAAGGCGGTAAACGCGGTGAGCGTCGAGGCGTTGGCGTTGAAACTCGTGAAATTCAGGTTTTGGCCCACTACGCCATATGCGTTTCCGCCGCTTCCCGGCTGGATGGCCGGCTGCGGGGTTTGCGTCCACTGCGCATACGGCGGAAAAAAGACAATCCGGTTAAAGCCGGAATCCACCACTCCCACGCTGCCGTCCGCGAGAAAGAAAATGCCCGACGGGCTGTTGAATTCGGTTACCCCCTCCTGGTTCAGGCTGGTGGGATTCGTCCCCAGAGGGTAGACGCCCAGCAGGGCGTCCGCCGAAGCGTTTCCAGGCGCGGCGGCGGGATGCGCAAATACCAGCACGCGGCTCAGGGCATCGGCCACGTAGAGCCTTCCGGCCGAATCGAAGGCCAGCCCGGATGGCCCCAGCAACTGGTTGGTGGTGTTCTGGCCTTGCTGGGTGGCCGGCAGTCCCGGCGAGAAGGTACTGGTCAGGTTCGCCTGGCCGATCACGATATCGGCGCTCATTCCTCCGCCCGTCTGGTTGGCTACATTCGGAAAGCGCAGCACGCGGGCATTGCCGGGGTCGCTGGCCCACAGGTTGCCGCTGCTGTCGAATGCCAGGAAGCACTGGAACAGAGTATTGTTGGCCGATAGGGCGATTCCCGAAGCGCTGACCTGGCCCGTATAGTTCGCCGCGCGCGTGTTCAGGGTGGGCTGTCCGATATACAGGTTGGGCGTCAGCGGAAACTGGTTCTGCTGGAACGGCTTAGGATAGCGAAGAATGCGGTTGTTGCCGGAATCCCCGACGTACAGGTTGCCGCTGGAATCCACCGCTAAGCCGGTCGGCTGCGTGAGCCCGGTGGAATACAGTTGACCGGGGCCCTCCGCCGCGGTGGAGTAAAAATCGGGCTGGCCGATCACCAGGTCCGCCTTCTGGCCATTGGTAAAGCCCGTGGCGTTCTTCCACGCCAGCACGCGGTTGTTGCCCGTATCGCTGACGTAAACGATGGGCGGCGTTACGGAAGTGTCGAGCGCAACCGATTCCGGAGCGTAAAATTCGCGGCCTTCCACCAGGTTGGGAGAACCCGATTCGGGACCGGTCACCGGAAGTTGCGAGGGCTGGCCGACTACCCGCGAAGGGGTCGAATTTAGCGTGACTCCGGAGCTTTGCGGAAACGCGGCAGTGGCGCCAAGGATTGCCAGACTGAGCACAGAAATATGTTTCATCGAATTTCCAAAAAGGAGGGCGCGACGCGGAGAGCGCTCTTAACTGAGGATACCAAACGCACTCCCCCGCGCAACTGGCGCCCACCGGGCTGGGGTACGCGCAGTACCGTAATGGCAGGACCATGGCTGCGCGTCTGCTAAACTTGACGTTTGAAGTCCGCGAATGTGAATCGGCTGCGCGTGTGCGCGGTCAGTTATCTCAATACAACTCCTTTAGTCTGGGGCATGCTGCATGGCCGCCAGCGGGACCTGTTCGACCTGGATTTCCGCGTTCCGGCCGGCTGCGCCGACCAGATGGCATCCGGCGCGGCGGATATCGGCATCGTCCCGTCCTTCGAGCTGACCCGCCAGGACCTGGAGATCATTCCCGGCGCCGGCATCGCCTGCCATGGCCCCGTGCGCAGCATTCTGCTGGTTTCTTCCCGCCCCGCCGCGGAGATCCGCACCCTGGCGGCCGATTCCAGCTCGCTAACCAGCGTACAGCTCGCCCGCGTGGTCCTGGAACGCAAATACGGCGCCCGTTTCGAATCCATTCCGCATCCGCCGGCCCTTCCCGAGATGCTGTGCGTGGCCGATGCCGCCCTCATTATCGGCGACCCGGCGCTGCGCATCGATCCCGCTACCTTGCCCTATCACGTCTACGATCTGGGCGCCGAATGGGTCCAGATGACCGGGCTTCCCATGGTTTTTGCCGTGTGGGCGGCGCGCCGCGGCGTGGTCACTCCCGAGGTGGTCGAGGCCTTTCGCGATTCCTGCGCCTTCGGGCGCGCCAACCTGGAGACCATCGTCCCCGCCGAATCCGCCCGCCGCGGATTCCCTCCCGAGCTGGTGCGCGAATACCTCACAAGCCGCATCGTGCACGCGCTGGGGCCGCGCGATTATGCGGGCCTCGACCGTTTTCTGGAATACGCGGCCTTAAAGCCTGCCGCCGCCGCGCCGTCTCCCGCCGCGGGTCCGGTTTGACCGCGCCGCCACGCTTTACTTATACTGGGAAGATACGACGATGTATATTTTGTTCCTGATTGTTCATATAGTGGTCTCCCTGTTTCTGATCATCGTAGTTCTGTTGCAGAGCGGGAAGGCCGCGGATCTGGCGGGCGCATTCGGCGGCATGGGGTCGCAGACGGCCTTCGGCCCGCGCGGTTCGGCCACCTTGTTATCCAAGGCGACCACCGTCTCGGCGGTGATTTTCATGATCACTTCGCTGTCGCTTTCCATCCTGGCGACGCGCGGCGCGGGCCTGGGCACGTCGGTGTTGGAAGATACCAACGCCAAGTCGGTCCCCGCCAAGTCGGCTCCGGTGCAGCTTCCCGGCCAGCAGGCTCCGGCCAAGAACACGGGCGTGATTCCCCTCCCGCCGCCGCCGAACAATCCACGCATTCCGGCGCAGCCGGCCCAAAAGGCCCCGGCTACCGCCCCGGTTAAGAAGTAGCGCCCGAAATGCGGAGGTGGCGGAATTGGCGGACGCACTAGCTTGAGGTGCGTCAAGTGCGGGAACGCCACGGGCAAAGTTTTGAAGGGTTGGGGCTTCCCAAGACCGGGAATCCACGGCAACCGAGTTTCCCGTAGGAACCGCTACCGGACCGCTACCGCAAAGCGGAGAGCACCCAATTTGCGCTGCTGCGGGATCTGCGGTCGCTGAGCTCGCGCGCGGTAAGTCGGAGGCGGCGGAGTGCCGGTCGTTTCATGTTGCCCTGCGAGATGCGAGCTGATGGGACGTCTCATAGACTTTGCTCGGCTACCTGGATGAATCGGTCAGCTCGATCCAAGTGAGCCTGAACATCTCCCGCGGACAGGATTACGTTTATCTGGTAGTCGCCGACATTGCGAGCGTCCTGCGCTTCGACGATCCCGTGGTGGAATTCCCGAAGCGCTTCGTCGTCTTTCGCAAACTCCTGTCCGAATGCGGCGATGACCGCAGAGTGCTTCGAAAAGCGTCGTTCGCGGCCAAGCAGGAAAGCTTGCGCCGTGTAGAACATGGCATAGTAGGCACGGGACACCGCGAAATCAAGATCTCCATCGGCCGCGAGGCGCCGGCCGGCGGCCACACTCCGACGGGCCTTAATGAGCAGCGCTCCCTGATCGGCATTCACACGGTCACGCCCTCGGTGCGGATGTTCTGGAGCAGCGGGCTGCCAGCCGCTAGCGCCTCCTCTGCTGACACATAGACACACGTGATCACGACACAGTGGCTAAGGCAGAGGTCGCCCCGGAACTGACTAATGCGGCGCGCCTCTTGCAAAGGATTGACGCGCCCGTGGAGGACCACCATGACGTCAATATCGGAGTCCGGAAGCGCATCTCCCCGAGCTTGCGATCCGAACAGGACCAAACCTGCCAGGCGAGCGCCATAGATTCTCTCAAGGCCGTGCCGGAATTCGGCCAAGATCTGGTGCACCGTCGCTGTCACAGTCAACTCCCCTCCCAGTTTGCCACAGACCACCACCCGCCGGCTCTCGTCGAACCGCTGGGGGGGAGGAGCAGGAGCCAAGCCAGCTAAACAGACTAAAACAGAAACGCTTATTCTTGTTATGATTGATCTTAGAATCTTATGAATGCGCCGAAGGACGATCTCGAAGCCGTCCGTGCTATTGTAGACGCCATCAAAGATTTCAAGTCGGACGAGCAGCAACGCATTTTCCGATTTTGCTGAAAAGCTGGGCTTGCCGCAACCTTTCGGTCCCTCTGTCCACTCAGGACCGCCACCAACCGGAATACCCGCCGGGGTAGCGTCTCCGGCCGCGCCGTTGCGCCCGCTCCTTCTGCCGCACCAAAGGACATCGAGACCTTCATGGCTGAGAAAGACCCGAAAAAGGACGTCCACATCGCGGCGGTGGTCGCCTACTATCACCGCTTCGAGGGTCCGCCTGCGCAGAGAAAGGATGCGATCAATAAGGAAGATCTGCAGGAAGCCATGCGGCTCGCCGGCAGGCCGCGCTTCAGGAATCCCCTCACCACGCTGAACAACGCTCATATCCTGGGCCTGCTGGATCGAGGTGCGGAGAAAGCCACATTCACCCTGAACTCAGTCGGTGAGAACCTTGTCGCCATGACGCTGCCCGGCACTGGAAACTCCTCGCCAGGACGCAAAAAGGCCAGGAAGGTAGTAGGCAAGAGAGCGATAACGAAGAAGATAAAAAAGGCGTGAGCCGTGGCGGACGGTCAGGTCACAATAGATGCAGCCGTCGCCGATGCCGACAGCCTGCGAAAAATACTCAAGCGGCAAAGCGGAAAGCAGGTCCAATCCGAGAACGAAAGGCAACTGGAACCTGAAGAACTACATCGATGTGGTGCATGAACTGAAGTGGATCACTACCGCAGCGAAGGACATCGGCGAAGCGATGCGAGTTCGCGGGAAGCCTGTGCGCGTGCTGGGGAAACCGCAGGGGAATTGGCACGCGCACTAGGCCCGTGTGTCGCATATTGGCGGCACAATCGAGAACCGCTACCGCAACCGCTACCGCGCGCCCGGCAGGAACCCGTGGTAAACTCAAAGTTTCCACACACTTGCGGAGGTGGCGGAATTGGCAGACGCACTAGCTTGAGGTGCTAGCGGGAGCAATCCCGTGGGGGTTCAAGTCCCCCCCCCCGCACCACTTTTTATTACGTGTTTTCATTAGTTTACGGCCCCCATTTTTTCGTGTGACTGGCGTGTGACTGGGTTAACGGCCGCCGTCTGAAAGTGGGCCATCATGAGCCGGTCGATGTTCTCCTGGCGGCCCTTGGACCACTTCCCGTAGTGCTTCCGAACCACGTCCGGGCTGTTCCCCAGGATGTCGGCCACCTGCTCGAACGTGGCGCCCTGCTCCAGGAGGCGCGTAGCCAGGGTGTGCCGATAGCGGTGAGCGTGAGCGTTCTTCACTCCCGATTTCTTGAACACGGCTGAAAGGGTCCGCTCCGCGATCCCCGACCATGGCCCGGCGCGAGCTCGCGCAGTTCCAGAAGTAGCAGGGGCAGTCCAGAGCAGCGTTCCGCGGCAGTGGCACCGCATCAAGAACCAACTTCAAACTCTCGGGGATCGGAAGGAACACCGGATCGCCCGTTTTTTGGGTGTACAGGAAAACTCGCCAGGTATTCTTTTCGGCGTCCCAGGACACTTTATCTTTACAAAGCGTGCAGGCGTCCGACACCCGAAGCGCAGTGTGGCGGAGCAGCATGATCATTGCTCGCGCACGAAGCTGCTCGTAGCGCGCGCCGCTTCGGTTGTATTTCCCGCCTCCGATCTGGTCGCACGCCGCCAGGATTTGGCTCTCTTCCTGAAGCGTATAGGGCACGACTTCGTTCGGCTTGAGGTTCCGCGGTGGCTTCAGCTCCTTTGCAGGATTGGTGCTGATCCACTTCCGGCTGACGCAGAAGTGGAAAAAGGTGATCAGCATTTGTCGCTCGACCTTCCAGGTCACCTTACCGATAGTCCGGGTCCCCCGAAAATCCTCCAAGGCATCAGTCGTGACATCTCCGACGGCCTTGATCCCCGCCTCCTCACAGAACGAGGCGAGGAGTCCAAGGGCGCATCGGTACTTCTTCCAGGTCCCGCGCTCGGAATCGCCCCGGTACTTTCCGTCTAGGCCGATCTCACCGTGGGTCTTCAGGAAGCGGGCCACCGCCTCTGAGAACGTGAGCGCGGCTGCTGTCGGCGCCTGTCCCAACTCGGCTGCGTTGCCCGTTCCATGCTCGTCGGCGAATTGCGCGTCGAGCTTTCGTATCCGTTCCGCCAGCCGTCGATCGGCAACCTGGCGACTCCGGGTTTTGAGTGATCCCCGTACCCGCTGGCCGTTGTGGAGACCATCCAGGTGAAAAGGGCAATTGCACTTGTCAGCACGAACTTCTCGACCGCCGGGCCCGAAAAACGGACAGCCCTTAAGGTGTCGCCGGAATGCGTACAGTTCGCTATCTCTTTTCACGGTGTTCACATTACCTCAAAGCTCACCAAATCAATGGATTAGCTCCTTGGTGGTTCGTTTGGCATACACCCGCGCCGCGGCGGTGGGAGAGACCATGATCGTGGTGTAGTCCCGTTTGGACCGGCGGCCCGTATTTGGTTGACGAAGGATGCCGGGGCCGTATTCGTCGCGAAACCACTCGCGTACGGTTTTTGCGCTGAAGCCCCACCGCGATGCCCAATAGCGGACCTGAAAATGCTGCTCCTCAAAAGCTAGGGGCACACGTTCCGAATCCCGCCCGCCCCGGTCTCGTTGCGAGTTGAAATGCATGTCTACCGCTAATGGGCTAAAACTAGGCGCGAGGAACGGTTTTCAGTCTGAAACTGCGGTAAGTGACTGATTAGCAACGAAGGATTTTTTTGGGATTTCAGGGCTAGTTTCTAGCACAGCCAAAAGTGAGAATTCGTCTCTCACAATTCTCACGCCGCGAGCAAATCGAGAACCTGTTGAATTGCATGATCAGCCTTGTAGTAGGCGGTTTCGACCTTGCTGGCA
>Ga0181536_10006861_pt1 | contig 11320 bp, 14 predicted proteins | sample PEATcosm2014_Bin_41_FD_121105 | JGI IMG/M metagenome (GOLD analysis project Ga0181536, IMG submission 121105) | Peatland microbial communities from MTU Mesocosm Facility, Houghton, MI, USA - PEATcosm2014_Bin17_60_metaG | ecosystem: Environmental > Terrestrial > Soil > Wetlands > Peat | place...
GAAACCCGAGGACAAGCACGGAATAGTCCTCAAAGAACAGGCTAACAGCAGGATCGTGGCCATGATAGGCGACGGAACCAATGATGCGCCCGCGTTGGCAGTTGCGGATGTGGGACTCGCCATGAACTCAGGGACCCAAGCAGCTAAAGAAGCTGCAAACATGGTCGACCTTGAATCAAATCCGTCGAAAATCATCGAAGTAGTTATGCTCGGGAAGCAGCTCTTAATGACGCGGGGAGCAATAACAACTTTCAGCATCGCAAACGACGTGGCCAAGTATTTCGCAATAGTTCCTGTAATGTTCGCAGTGGTCCCACAACTCGTTGCTCTAAACATACTTGGGCTGGGACTTCACACTGCAGTGCTCTCGGCTTTGATATTCAACGCCATCATAATTCCCCTCCTAATTCCGCTAGCCATGAAAGGTGTCTCGTTCAAGCCGACGGACACGATGACGCTATTCTTGAAGAACACGATGATCTATGGGGTGGGTGGGATTATAGCTCCCTTCGTCGGAATCAAACTCATAGACCTACTGATCCTTGCAATTCATTTCTAGGAGTGTTGAAGTTGAAAAAAGATACCATTTCGCCTTTGGTCAGGATGGCGATAATCTCACTCATATTATGTGGGTTAGTATTCCCTATCGTGGTAACTGGGCTTGCACAGATCTTGATGCCCTACCAGGCAAACGGGGAGTTAGTGCAGTTCAAGGGTAGGAATGTTGGCTCGATTCTTGTTGCAGAGAATTTTACTTCGCCCATGTTCTTCCACCCTTGGAATGCCTCAGCATCAGGCGTTGATCCAGATATTACTCTCCAAGACGCTTACTCACAAATACCAAGAATCCAAGCGGCGACAGGCATCTCTTCAGGTGCGCTTAAGCAAATTGTGGACTCAAATATTGAGAAAACGCTCTGGGTAACAGGCGACCCCTACGTAAACGTTCTGAAGCTAAACCTCATTCTTATTCAACAGTACCCATCAATCTATAGCGCGTTCAACTAACCTCTAGCGAGTATCAGGATGACCCGGTTGAGCCGAAAGGTTTCTCTTCGCCGACAGCTCAACACTTTTGACACGACAAGCCTCGTGGTGGGGTCCGCAATCGGGGCGGACATCTTCGTCATACCCGCCCTTATCGCCCAAATCATAGGCCCTGTATCAATCCTCATCTGGTTCATTGGGGCCATTATCGCGATCGTCATCGCCCTTTGCTTCGCATATTGTGCAACTATTCTACCCAAGGTCGGCGGGTCCTATGCTTATGCGACGAAAGTTGCAGGTCCGTTTCCTGGCTTCATGGTGGGATGGGCACTTCTACTGGCGGAATGGTTCACGCTCGCAGTCTTCCCGGTTGCCTTCGTTCAATATTTCCTAACATTGGTTCCAAATCTTCCTCCCTCCTATCAAATAGCCCTGAAAGCAGCGTTCACCGTGACGATAATTCTAACAAATATTTACGGCGTCAAAGCAGCGGGACAATTCAACGACATACTTACCATCGCAAAGTTGGGACCACTCTTCTTTCTAATCTGCTTAGGAATAGCAGTTATTGCCTTACGACCGAACTTGGCCGTTTCCCATTTCGAACCGTTCTTTAATGGAAATATTTCTGGGGTAGGGCAAGCGTTAGTATTGATTATCTGGGCGTATGCAGGTTTCGAACTCTCGACTCTTCCGGCTGACGAAATCGAGAACCCTAAGAAGACGTTGCCTAAGGCTCTGTTTCTCGGCATGTTGATTGTTGCAGCATTCTACATAATTACTAACGTCGTTGTGATGGCAGTTGTGGATCAGAAAGCGCTAGCTGCGTCGACGGCCCCCTTGAGCCTCGCCGCGGCCAAGGCGCTCAGTTTCTCTCCTACCCTTTCCATACTCGGTGGCTTGATACTCACTTTTGGCGCGTTGGCATCGATTCTCGGCGTGGATGAGTCGGGAACGATCGGAACATCCAGGTTGGCCTTCGCCATGTCACTGGACGGTATGTTACCGCGAGCGTTCAGCAAATTACACGCAACGACTAAAACCCCCTACGTTAGCATAATCGTTCTCTGCTCCACGGCTTTCATCGCGAGCATCACAAACAGCCTATCCGCCCTGATCAACGCTTCAGTCTTTCTCCTTTCATTAGCCTACTTCGCGACATGTGTTTCATCGTACTTTCTGGAAAAGAAACATTCTGGGAAGTCGGGTAGTTCACTCGGCAATAGGCTTGTGATCGTTTTCGGTGTTGCCTTTTCAGTGCTTCTTATGACCCAGGTGAACGCTCAGCAAGTGCTCGTTTCCATGATACTGCTTGCTGTTGGTGTTCCGGTCTACGTTTTCTTCGCGCCCAAGAAAGACATCACCTTGCTGAAGCATCAGTACTTGTCTAGACAGGCGATTCTTGAAAGAGCCTACCATCAAGGAGAGGTTTATCTGGCTAACGTCGTACGCCACGTGAAATTGCGAACCTACAAGACGAAACGGATCAAGCCCGCGTGGAAAGTCGAACAAGTTCAGTAAGACTGATGCGCAGCCGCACGAAATCTGACTCTCAAAGATAACCCAATTATGTGCAGGGTATAGAAACAATTATTTCGACCAACCAGACGCCTGGCCAGGCATGCCAATAATCTCCCCAAACTTCAAACCATTTGCTGAGCAATGGTTGAACGGACTGAAGGCGATTAAGGATCCGAAACAGGCAATTGGAACTGTTCGCGCCACCTCGAAACTGCTCGGGGACCAAGCTTCTGACGTGAAGCGTGGAGAACACGTCCTAATTTCCGACGAGCCGAAAGAAGCCGGAGGAACGGACAAGGGCCCCAGCCCCCTTGATTACTTCGTGGCGGCTGTAGGATTTTGTGAGAACGTCACCTTTGCCAGATATGCTACGCTAACGGTCTAGACTTCGATTCCCTCGAAACCAGCGTGAGAGGACATTGGGATAGAAGGGGTCAAGGGGATTTTACAGAAATCGAACCCGCTTTCACTGATTTCGTCGTCGAAACTAGAGTGATATCTAGTGATTCTGTCGAGAAGATTGAGCGCGTCACCGAAATCGTTCATAAGAGATGCCCCATGCACTCGACAATAGCGAGAGTTGCAAAAGTGGTTGACAGGCTGTTCGTAAACGGCGTTGAAGTTCCGCTATAGGATTACGAAGGTTGACGTACGACTCTGAAATTGAAATTCGGACTCTGAAAGAGCCCCATCAGCCTTAGCCACAACGGGAGCAGCATCTCGGTTCCTCTCGCCGCGGTTATGTCGCCTAGATCGATTATGGATTTCCATCCAAATGATCTCAGAATCTCCTTCACTGTGTCCTTGGCTTGTGCATCGCTCCCGCACACAAACACATCGTGCTCGCCACTGACCAGAGAGGGTTCAACCATCAATGTACAGCGCATTGTGTTAAGCGCCTTCACAACCTTAACGCTTGGAAAAGTGCGTTGTATCTGTTCGCCCAGCGAGTCAGTGTTGCATATGGTCAGAGTGGGAGGCATACCTTTGGAGAAGTCTAGAGGATTGGCAACATCAACCAAAACTTTCCCCTTGAGATTGCTCGCGCCCGCGGCATTCAGAGCAGCTAGTGATGCTGTTCCAGCGGTGCAGTTGAAGACAACCTCTCCAAATCTCGCCGCCTCATCGAACGTCCCTTGGGACGCCCTTGAGCCGTTGCTCTTCACCCACTCTACAGCCTTCTCGTTGTTCGCCAATCGAGATCCCATTCTTACGTCGTGGCCTAACTGAATGAGTTTTGAACCAAGGGTCGCCCCAACCATGCCAGTGCCTAGAATTCCAACCTTCAATCGTCCATCCTCAAGAAGACATCCTTGTTACAGCATATTTATTGACTGGCCTAGTTCGTGGCGTGTGCTTTTAGCCCTGAACCCACCTGACATTAGAGTTGGGCGAGAGGCTTGGATCCACAGGATTTAGAACCATTCAAAAAGGAAAAGCTCGCTTACCTGACTACGATCGGTAGAAAGACAGGCAGATCGCATACCGTTGAATTATGGTTCGCATTTGCAGACGGCAAGATTTACCTCAGCCATGAAGGCGCGGCTACAGATTGGATGAAAAACATAACAGCCGGGTCAGCATCAAGGTTGGGAGCGTGCACCTAGACGCTGAAGCAGCGATACTCGACGAATGTATTTCGATTAAGGCTGGTCAAAGGTCGCTGTACGAGAAATACTACGGCAGAGCCACAGAAGCCACAATAGAAGATTGGTTCGAACTTTCAAAAATCGTAGAACTCACTCCGTTAAAGACGAGCAGCTAAACCTGAACATCGCATTCTAATACTTCCATTTGGGATTTGAAACCGGTGCCATCAATGGCTGACCTACCGACAAATGCGGCTCTCATAATTGTGGACGTGCAAAAGGGCTTCGACGACCCTCGGTGGGGAAGGAGAAACAATCCTCAAGCTGAATCCAACATCAAAAGGCTGTTGGAGGCTTGGAGAAAATCGCATATGCCGGTCTTCTACATTCAACACTGCTCCAAAGTACCAAACTCCCCTCTCCGACCGGGTACACCAGGAAACGAAATCAAAGACATTGTAGCCCCGTTGAGTGAAGAACTGGTGATTAGAAAAAACGTTAACAGCGCTTTCATCGGCACCAATCTCGAGCCACAACTCAGGCGCAAAGGCATAGAAACGCTCGTGATCACTGGTATAACGACCGATCACTGCGTATCGACGACTGCGCGGATGGGCGGAAACATGGGATTCGACGTTTACGTAGTTTCCGACGCGACCTCGACCTTCGACCGCGTTGGGCCGGACGGGACAACCTACAAGGCCGAGGTAATTCATGAGGTGAATTTGGCGAGCCTGCACAACGAATTCGCTACAGTGGTGAACACTGATAGCATACTCCAGAGGCTCAGGTCAATGAATCGATCTGCTTCTCCTAACAAATGATACAGATCCCGGTTTGAATCTGATTCAGTTCTGCTCTCGGAAGGCACAAGTAAAGACAGTCTGTTTAGTAGCTTAAGAGTCGATCTTTTCCTCGTTGGCGAAGGGGTGGGTGGTACCTACACGCCAGGAGTTGAGAACTCTAGTCGAAACGATCCATTTCGAATGAATGTAGATTGCCGGCGATCCATGCCTTGTGTTGATTCATCATCCTGGATTCTGGGATGATTGCATGATTGCGGGTTGTTGGATGTGTTGAAATTGGTTGAATATGATTTTGCGTCGCGCCGACCCCTACCCAATTTACATATGTATAGTTACTAACGAGATACGAGAGGTTTGTAAATGATACTCCGGAATATTCGTATAGCAATCCCTGATTTTTCAAGTATCCCCCGATTACCCATGAGTTTGGCGCAGCGGCAATAGTCAGTATGCTGGAGTCCGAAGTGAGTTCAGCTACAGTCCGATGAATTTCCGGAGTCAGGTTTACCAAACTCTTCGAAGAGTAGGTTACGAGCCACGCCTGGCTGGAGTTAGTCTGAGAAATGGGCGTCCCCCCACCGAGCATCCACTCTGCTCCGTTCCAAGCTATCGCATTAACGGCCGTACAGCAACTGCTGCTTGATGACAACACTGAACCCAGTTTATCGGTAAGATCTGTAAATTTGTGCCCATCATATGCCGCCAAGAAGTGGTATCCTCCAATCAGCCAGTAATGACCGTTCCAAGCAAGGGCTTGGACAGACCCAAACTCCGGCACTGCCTCCGTGATGTTGTTGGTTAGGTCTGTAATTTTTCTTCCATCGAATGAGAATAGAACTCCGATGTCCTTGTATCCACCCCCGACCAACCAATATCGGCCGTTCCAAGCATTCGCATACAAGATTCCGTCCTGCTGGTCCGGAACAACGTTTGAAAGATCGGTGAATTTGTATCCGTCAAAGGTTGCAAGAGACATGTGATTTGTGGCGTTCACCGAGTTGTAGGATGATAGAAGGCCCGATCCCAAACCGGATAGAAGCCATTCTTTGCCGTTGTAGCTAGCGGCGAAGATGTCCCCACCTTGCCAAGACAACTCGGACTGCGATTGATTCAGGGTTCCCGCCAAGATTTGGTTTTGACCGTCGTAGAGGTAAATGTACGGGTTGGACCCTGAGGAGCCGTCGTCCTCTCCGAAACCCGAGATCAACCATTGAGACCCATTCCACGCACCACCCCACACAGTTCCCGGCTGGCTGCTGGTGCTAGGGGCGGGGGTCAGAGGTGTCACAGAGTAATTACCGAGATCGACCCTCTCCAAACGAGGAGTCTGACCAGCATCAAACCAAGTGCCATTCTGCCCGCCCACGAGTACATAACTGGAATCCCCCATCGACGTTCCTGATCCAGAAGACAGTCTGGCCGCTGGAATCGCCAATGCTGAGATAGCGATGATCATTACGAGTGTGGACAGGGCAGTGCGCACTGTGATTCACGTCCAAGATCCTGTTTAGGTTACGGTGTGATAATCGCACGACACGATTAAACGACTTATAAGCCAAACGGATGATTGATCAGTTGAGAGCTGAATGAGGTCGAGAGAAACATCCTCCGCAATTTACGCCCGTAAATTGGGTTGAGGAAAAACTTCCGCAATCTATCCGACTCACAAACCACCGATGACAGTTCAAGTTGCCACTAGCGGAAACTCAAGGCGGTAGGGAAAACGTGATCTATTAGAGGTGTGTTGTACCGAAGGTGAGGTTGCTAACCGGGTCTGTGGGTCCGCCGTGAATTTCTACATCACATTGACGGCCAACTGCAACCTAAGATGCAGCTATTGTTATGGCAAGTCCTGTGAGGATTTTGGTAGCGACTTCCAAGGGCTCGCAATCGACTATTCGTTGCCCAGTGAGGCCGTCTATGACAGCGAAGTACTGCGGAGTTTTCTGCAGAAGGACCTGGAGGCCGCCCTAATTTTCTACGGAGGCGAGCCCTTACTTCAGTTGGGCAAGCTGCGAGAGATTATGGACGCCGTCGAGTCCGACAGATTCATCATCCAAACGAATGGCCTTTTGCTAGATAGATTGGAGCCTGAGTACGTGAACAGGTTTCAATCGATCTTCGTATCCCTAGATGGGGACGAAGCGTTGACGGACCATTATAGAGGGAAAGGCGTCTATAGACGAGTTGCCCGCAACCTGAAGCTGATTCGCGAGAACGGGTTCAAAGGGGAGGTTGTAGCGCGAATGACCATCGGGGAAGAGACTGAGATTGATACACAAGTCCTGAGGCTACTTAACGACGCAGAGCTGCCGATATCATCAGTCCATTGGCAGCTGGACGCGCTCTTTTGGCAGAATGACTATTCGAAGCGACGGTTCTCAGAGTGGGCCAGAATTAGTTACAGCCCGCGCCTTAGGAGACTCATCGACCTCTGGGTGCAGCGCATGAAAGATACCGGCGAGGTGCTACGGCTCTATCCGCTTCTCGGAGTCATGCAATCTCTGCTTCTCGGCGAATCGAGCCACCTTCGTTGCGGCGCCGGTTGGATTGTCTTCAACATCCAGACTGACGGAAACATAACACCCTGCCCCGTCATGGCAGGAATGAAAGATTTCTACCTAGGAAACATTCACGAGACACATCCTGAGAGTCTGAGAAACGCCAAGTTCGTATCCGAGCCTTGCACACAATGCCAAGCACTTGCGATCTGCGGTGGGCGTTGCCTTTACGCGAACGCCACTAAGCTTTGGGGGAACGAAGGATTCAGACAGGTCTGCGCAACCGTCACCGATATGATAATCGCGTTACAGGAGACACTGCCCGAAGTCAGACCCCTCATAGATAATGGAAGAATTCGGCTAGATTCTTTCGACTACACAAAATACGACGGATGCGAAATAATACCCTAATGGGCATACATCCGTCGGATAGCTGCCTCTAGGTATGACGCTCTTTGCTTCTGGCCGAGGACGTGTTCAAAGAAACGGCGGCGCGAACGAGAGTCTTGAAAGCCTTCTCGTCAATCTCGTCTCCCTCATGGATGACTATGGCGCGCAAGGCGTTGCCTTCGAGGCCGGAGTTGAAGACGCCTTTCGGGTCCTTGAGAGAAGCTCCCTTGGCGAAGGTCAGCCTCACGTGGTTCTTGTAGGTCTCGCCGGTGCAAATAATCCCGTCATGGTACCACACCGGAACCCCGGCGGGGTTCGATGGCTTCCTCCATTTCACCTCTTCGACCACGTTGGGGTCGGCTTGCTTGATCAAATCGCGTAAGCGGGAAAGCATCTCTCCGCGCCAGTCGCCTAGCTCCTGGATTCTCGCGTCTATCAGTCGAGATGCAGATTCGACTCCCTGGGAACCACTCTTTTTCATCGCCATACTAATCACGACGTCGCTCGACCAGACCTATTCATATCCCAAGTGAGCTGGGTGAGCTGAATGAGGTTACCACATGTATCGTCAAGCACAGCTATGATTGACCCTGTCGTTACTGTTGGTTTCATGGTAAACACCACGCCCAGGTCTTTCAGCCTCGCATATTCTTTCTGAATATCCTCAACAAAAAAATTAGCTGCGGGTATACTTTGTTTGAAAAGAGCTTCTTGGTACGTCTTCGCAGCTGGCCCGTGAAAGCCCCCAATGTCGTTTGGCGCAAGAAGCAGCTGGGTGCCCTCGGGCTCCTCCGTCGAGACAACTGTCAGCCATTTGAATTTCCCGGCCGGAAAAACCAGTTTCTTGACAAAACCTAAAACATTAGTGTAAAATTTCAAAGCCTTGTCTTGATCGTCCACAAATACGCTAGTCAGTTTAATCTTCATTTCCATACCACCTCGTCATTTCACTTTGTTTTTCTCGTTAGGTTCCAGTCTGGGGCGACGAGGCACGACCAGACGCCTTGGGTTTACCAGCCTCCTTCCGAACGGCCTCTCTTATCTCCTTAAACTTAGGTTCTGCAAGCGGATTCTCTTTCCAGCCCTTCGTGACATTAAGTGGTCTAGATGTACCCTCTTCGAATTTCCTCACCTTCGCCATGTGGAGGTCTTGTGAATCGCATTTCAAGTGGATAACAAAAAAATTGGCGGGTTCACGAGGAATCAGGACCTTGACCTCTGCCTCGATGTAGTCCTTATGCGGATGAACCTTATACTCAGCCGTGTACCTCTTGAGAACTGAAGCCGCCTTCACTAAATCAATTTCAATTTCGTTAACAGTTAGATTAGACAAAGCACTCTACACCGTGATTAATTCTGCATGAACCTCTCATAATACTCTTAGCCTTCGGCCCAACGGCTAAATCGAGTAGTAGGCGTCTTGAATATGGTGATTATTGGCTGATCAGTTTAGGCTACTTGTTCGCTCGACGGGGGTATCGGTTCCGTATCACGTTGTCTCACGAGTTTCGTTCTGCGTTTTTTCCTCATTGTGAACACATCTACCCCTTAGTTCTGAAGAATGCGTTATGCATTGCGGACACGAGTTACGAGTTATCATAATTGGCCCCTCGTGGGGCCATTGACACGATGTACAAAGTAGATACATTAGTAATCTGAAACGACAAGAAATAGCCGTTTTTGCTGAGGTGGAACGCAAATGCCGCTATTTCGCTGAGTAGGGCCGGTTTGGTGTATGGTGGGGCCGGTGGGATTTGAACCCACGACCTCTGGCCCTGAGACCTTCGTTTCTTAGGGACGCCAGCGCCCCAGGTTCACCGCGCGCATAAGCGCTCTGGTATCCTGTTGGCGGAATCGTGTTCCCAGACCAAGCTGTCCAGAGAGGCAACGCCATGAATCTCTTCTAGACGACGGCCCCGCCCTCCGGAAAGACGCTCGTGCGTTCATAATAATGTTTCATCGGAGGTTGAGCGTATGCAGTAGGTTCCGGTAACTATCAATCGAGCCCTCCTCTTTGTACCGAGATAGATCGTTTAGGATTCTTCTCTTCTCATGGAACACTCTGGAAGTGTGGAGCGATCTTGAGATCCTGCCGAACATGAAGTATTGAAGGAGGGACGTTACGTTTGCCACGCGCCTAACCATGCTCGCACTTTCAAAATCCACAATGCACGTTTTTCCCGTGAGCCCCACGAGAACGTTTTTTGGGGCATGGCTCAGTTCGCCGTGATCTAGGCCAACAGCGTCAAGGCGGAAGCAAGCGTCGAGTAGATCCGAAAGAACTTGTTTCAGGCTCATATTTCTGCCCGGTGAGCCTTCGGCCCATCTGAATAATGGGACGCCGTCGAAGAGCTCCATCGCCAGGAGATTTCTCGTTGCCGCGACTAGTCGTGGCCCAACGTTTACCGCGTTCGCTAACCGCAGAAGTCTAGCCTCTTCCTCCATTGACGGCCGGTCGGCGTCCAAGCGTCTCATCTTAACGGCTACTGGTTTCCCTTCGATTATGGCTTGAGTGACGATGCCTACGCAGCCCTTGCCGAGTATTGGAATCCCTCCAATGGTTGTATGGCCGGTGAAGCAAATCGCGGTTACCCCTATGGACATGAGTTCCCTGAGCCTAGTATCTGCCTGGGATTGGTCCGCGATTGGGTAGGTGAGGATTTGCTCGTACCGCGTACCAGGTATGTCCTTGAGCCGAACCGAGTGGGATTCATTCAAGCCAGGGCGGTCTCCCGGAAAGGAATGTATTCATCGCTTTTGCAAACTCTTGATTTCTTGAGAGTAGGCGTCCCAAGAATTCATTCCTGAGAATCTGAACCCGCCTTCTGAAGCAACTTGCTGGTTCGGAAGCGACGCCAATATCGCAACCTCCCGATCTTAGTGCGGTTTTCAGTAATTCAATTGCTGATGGGAAAGCTCGCCTCTTCTCGACAACCCATCGTTCCCCTTCGAACCATGGGCCCGAAACTGTATCTTTGCTTACCAAATGTTTCGTTAGGAAAGAGGCGCTTTCAGTAGCCCTTGAAACAGGAGGCCCGATGTGCCTCTTTGCGGACGAGAGTTCATCTTGTTCTAATTCGAGAAGAATCACATTCAAGGTTTTTTCATCGCTCCATGATAGGGATCTAATGATGCTGAAATCGTTGTTTTGGAGAAGGTTGACTAGCGCTCTTTCAGTTTTGTAGAGTTGACTCCAGAGGATGTCGACAACTATGTCCATTCTCCCAATGACGATGACTAGGATTGTTGACCCGCGCATCTTCACCTGCCTTCTGTATTGAGCTGCAGTCAATGGTCGGATTGTTGGTTCCTGAAAGAATGATGTTGAAGGTTCCGCGAGAAGGGATCTGCAGGCGGCTACAAAATTCCATAACTGCTCTCTACGGACCGCAGCACCGAGGTTTCGGCCTTTGTCCACGGGGTCGATTACGATTAGAGACTCCTGAAAGATTCGATGCACCTCATCTTCTCTTCCCTGAAAGTAATTTTCGACATCGATGAACTGCGTCTCACGCCAAACAGAGAA
>Ga0181536_10006862_pt1 | contig 11320 bp, 10 predicted proteins | sample PEATcosm2014_Bin_41_FD_121105 | JGI IMG/M metagenome (GOLD analysis project Ga0181536, IMG submission 121105) | Peatland microbial communities from MTU Mesocosm Facility, Houghton, MI, USA - PEATcosm2014_Bin17_60_metaG | ecosystem: Environmental > Terrestrial > Soil > Wetlands > Peat | place...
CAATCTGCTCCGGAAGCCTTCCGGCAAAGACTCATTCCGCGTCCGGCGTAAGGTCGCCGGGTGGGACGATGAATTCCTCGCGAGCCTCGTCACGGCGTGATTTTTTCACCCGATTCGCCTGACCGCCATCCCGCGCGGCATTCAGGCCAATCGCTCGAACTGAAACGTCGCCAGGGCTCCGAGGAGTCCAGACCGGGCACGTAGGTGACACTTTGGACCGGGCACATGGGTAACACTCCGCCCGCGATGCGAGGCGCCTGTCCGGAGGTGTGGCATGCCCTGACCCGCGACGCGCCCTCTTGTCCCCGCCCGCCGCCCGGCCCAAATCGGGCATGGTCCGCTTCGGGAGTGCGCGCATGATTCGCCTGGCCGCTGTCTGTCGCCATGCCTGGCTGAGCCTCGCGCTGTTGGCCATCCGGCCCGCCCTCGCCGACGACACGATCCTCCGGCTGGCGGAAACCGCGACCGTCATGGTCACGCCCGATGAACTCGCCGCCGCGATGCGGGCCGAGGCGGCCGCGCCGAACGCCCAGGATGCGCAGAAGCGGGTGAATGAGATGATGCGGAACGCGGTCGAGGCGGCGAAGAAGGTCAGCGGCGTCACGACCTCCACCGGCGGCTACAACGTCTGGCGGGTCGCGCCCACCCCGGCCGATCGCACCGAACACTGGCAGGCCGGCCAGAGCCTGAACCTGTCCGGCAAAGGTGGCGAGGCGATGCTGAAACTCGTCGGCGAGTTGCAGCAGATGGGCCTCGTCCAGGGCAGCCTCATTTGGCGTTTGTCGCGGGAGACCGAGCGCAAGGCGCGGCAGGACGCCACGAAACAGGCGCTGTCCGGCCTGCGAGGGCGCGCCGACGAGGCGGCCGAGATCCTCGGCCTGCGGTTCGCGTCGTTCCACGAAGTGCGGCTCGACAGTGTCGCACCGCCGCCCATCATGCCGCGTCAGCAGATGGTGACCCGCGCGTCCCTGGCGGCCCCGGCCCCGCCACCCACCGCCGAAGCCGAGGAGATGCCGGTGACCGCCAGCGCCGAAGCCGACGTCGTGCTGAAGCCGCGCTGATGCCGGACCGTGAGGCGCCGCCGCCCCTGGCTGCCGGCGTTCAACCGGCCAACACACCCGCCGGCGTTGACCCGCCCAACACGACCGCCGGCGTTCATCCGGCCAACCCGCCCGCCCACTTTCCGCACCTCGACGCGGCGGCGCATGACGAACTGCGGCAAATCGCCCGTGACAGTTACGCGCGCGGCGATCTGACCGAGGCGATCGATCTGCAACGCAAGGTGCTCGCCTCCGGCCCGGCCACTTCGGAGGATTCGCTGTTCCTGGCGCTGATGTTGTTCGCCACGCGCGATCTGGCGGCCGCGATCGGCGTCCTGCGCGACAGCCTGGTGCACTTCCCCGGCAATCCCGCGCTGCACGAGAATCTGGCGGTCTGCCTGGTGACCTCGGGCCAGCCCGACGCCGCCGTGGCCGCCTGCCGCGAGGCCCTCGCCCTGGGCTCGGCGAGCCCGAACGTGCATGACTGCCTGTGCGATGCGCTGAATCGTCTGGGCCAGGTTGAAGCGGGCGTTCAGGCGGGCCGCGCGGCGTTGGAGGCCAAACACCGCAGGTTCGGCGGCCGCGAGCCGGTGGCGCGCATCCCCGCCGCGCCGCCGCCGCCACTCAATTCCGATAGCCCGGCCGAGAACGTGATCGCTTACAGTCTGTGGGGCAACGAACCGCGCTATTTGGTGCCATTGCTGGAGAGCGTGCGGATCTTGCCGCATTTGTTCCCCGCCTGGTCGATCCGCGTCTATTACGATACGACCGTGGATCATAATTACGTGACCGACCTTGCGCGGCGCGGCGTGCAACTCCGGCAAATGATTCTGCCGCCCGGCCAGCCGGCTCATCGGCGGCTGTTGTGGCGCTTCGAGGCGATCCACGACCCGTCGGTGAAGCGGTTCCTGATCCGCGACGCCGACGCGTTGTTGAACGTCAAGGAACGCGTCGCGGTCGACGCCTGGCTACAATCCGATCGTTACTTTCATGCGATGCGCGACTGGTACACGCACACCGACCTGATCCTGGCCGGCATGTGGGGCGGGGTGGGTAACATTCTGCCGTCCCCCACCGAGCTGTTCCGCGCCAGCACCGGCTGGCGGATCGAAAACGATCATATCGACCAGGACATCCTGTCCGACACGGTGTGGCCGGCGGTTCGCCATTCGATCCTGATCCATGACAGCATCTTCACCGGCACGCTCGGCTCCGTCCCGTTCCCGCCGTTCGGTCAACTGCCCGCCGGCTCGCACATCGGGCAAAACGCGTTTGTGCATTTCAACCCGGCTGGTTAAACGACGGCATGAACACTCGTCCGCTGGCCATCCTCGGCGCTGCCGTCCTGGTATTGGGCGCGACCGTTTGGGTCGTGGGCGGGGGCGGAACCGTATGGCGCCCGGCGGTGGAGCGGCCCGAACCGCCACCGGCCGATCTTCCGGCCGACGACCTGCCGGTGCCGCCGTTCCCGCCGCGCATCGCCGACGACGATCGCTACGACAAGTGCATGACGATGCTCGCCGACGACCCGGAAGGCGCCGAGGCGATCGCTACCTCCTGGCAGGCGACAGGCGGCGGCGAGGGCGCGACCCATTGTCAGGCCCTCGCGGCGATCGCCAGCGGCGAGCCCGAGACAGGCGCGCGCATGCTGGAAACGCTCGCCCATGGCGGCAAGGTCCAGGGGTTCACTGTCGCCGTGCTGCTCGGCCAGGCGGCGGAGGCGCGCCTGATGGCGGACCAGGCCGAGCCGGCGCTGAAGGACACGACGGAAGCGCTGGCGATCTCGCCGGACGACGCCGACCTGCTGATCGGCCGTGCCAACGCCAACGACGCGCTCGAGCGGGCGAACGAGACGTTGGACGACCTCAATCATGCGCTGCTGCTGGACCCGGCGCGTGGCGACGCGCTGGTGTTCCGGGCGTCGGTGTGGCGCCGGATGGACCGGCTGGATGAGGCGAAGGCGGATATCGAAAAGGCGCTTGCGCTCGACCCGGAGGACGCGGACGCGCTGCTGGAGCGCGGCATCCTGCGCCAGGCGATGGGCGACCTGCCCGGCGCGCGGGAGGACTGGAAGCACGCCCAGGCGGTCGATCCGAACAGTGAGGCGGCGGAGCTTGCGGCGCAGAACCTGACATTGCTCGACGCCGGACCGGAAAAGCAATGAGCCCGCGCAGCGCTCAGGGCTCTGCCCTGAAACCCGCCAGGAGGCTCTGCCTCCTGGACCTCCGGCAAAGGGCGAGGCCCTTTGCGATCTGTCCATTGGCAGGGTCTCTGAGGAGGGCCAACACGGACCTTGAAAGGTCTCGGTCGGCCCTCCTCAGAGACCCTACCAAAATGAATGGTTCCAAGGGCCACCGCCCTTGGCGGGGTTCCAAGCATGCCCCTGCGAAGGCGGGGGGGCAGCGCCCCTTGGTGGGGTCTCGGGGCGAAGCCCCGCGCGTGTCCGGTCTCGTCGCTTGACCGAGCCGCGCGTCAAAGCCGGCCTTTGGGTCAGCATGGCCCTGCGGATGGGCGACCGCGACGGGCGCCCCGGCGTGGTGGCGCGCAAGGGCGATCCCGACGCCGGCGGCGTGCTGGTCGTGCTGCGTGGGCGCGACGGCCTGACCGTGCTGTCGCAGGTTCGCGGCGCCGGCGGCGATGTCGCCTGGATGCGCGGCACCGGCACCGCGCCAGTCGATCAAACGGCCGCCGACGCCTATATCGCCCGCCAGGTAAAGTTCGATCCCGACATCTGGGTCCTGGAGTTCGAGGCCCCCGACCTGCTGCCGCCATTCGGGGCGACGCTTGTCTGACCGGCTGACACCCTGGTCCCGCACCGGCTGAATTCCGGCTTCTGTCCAAACCGCGGCGCCCCGGTCACCGGGACCCCCGGCATCGTGCGAGGCGTCGTGACGATCCGCGCCGGCACGATGAACCATTCGCGCCGGATGAAGCCGGCGCTACGAATTGAATTACATTATCAAGATGAGCAAGGCCGCGCCTGCCGCGAACTCGGGAGTGTCCCGAAAATTCCAATGCCTGGCTGAGCCTTCACGCCGCGGCCGGAATCGCCGCCGACCGCCATCGCGCGACCGGAACGGCGGGTCCGTCGCCCGGCGGAGGTGCCCGATTTGCGTCCCGCGTTGCCGTATCGGATGCTGACGCCGATTACCGGGAGACTATCGGTCATGTCCGTCACCACCAGCACCGGCCGCGACGCGGTCTACAGCAAGATCGGCTGGCGGCTGCTGCCATTCGTCCTCGCCTGCTACGTCGTCAACTACCTCGACCGGGTCAGTATCGGTTATGCCAAGCTGCAGTTCCTGCCGGAGCTGCATTTGAACGAGGCGGTGTTCGGGATGATCACCGCGGTCTTCTTCATCGGCTACATCGCCTTCGAGGTACCCTCGAACCTGCTGCTGATGCGGATCGGCGCCCCCGCCACCCTCACCCGGATCATGGTCCTGTGGGGCGCGGTCATCGTGTCGATGATGTTCGCCCGCAACGAATACTGGCTCTATGTGCAACGGTTCCTGCTCGGCGCGTTCGAGGCGGGGTTCTTCCCCGGCGTGCTGCTATATCTCAGCTTCTGGTTTCCCAACCACCGGCGCGGCCGGGCGACCAGCCTGTTTCTCGTGGGGATCCCCCTGTCGGGCCTGGTCGGCGGCGCCATCTCCGGCGCGGTCATGGAAAGCATGGACGGCTGGCTCGGCATCCGCGGCTGGCGCTGGCTGTTCTTCGTGGACGGCATGCCCGCGATCCTGCTGGGCCTCGCCGCCATGTTCGTGCTGACCGACCGGCCGGAAAACGCGCGCTTCCTGACCGAGGCGGAAAAGCAGATCGTGATCGAGGACATGGAATCCGACCGGCGGGCCCGCCCCGCCGCCGCCTCCACCACGGTGGCGGAGACCCTGCGCAACCCGAGAATCTGGCTGATGGTCGTGGTCTATTTCACCATGGCGTTCCTGAACACCAACCAGATTTGGTTCCCCACCTTGTTCCGCCGCGTGGGCGCCGCGTCGGTGACCGAGGCGGGCTACATCCTCGCCGGGGTTTGGATCGTCGCGGCCATCGTCGTCCTGGCGGTCTGCCACAACTCCGACCGGATCGGCGAGCGGAAGTGGCACATTCTGATCACCGGATCGCTCGCCACCGCCGCCTATCTGGCGTTGCCGCTGACCGCCGGCAGCCTGTGGGTCACCGCCGTCCTGGTGGCGGTCGCCGCGTCCTGCGGCTACGCGGTGTTCATGGTGTTCTGGACGATCCCGCCGGTGTTTCTGGAGGCCCGCGGCGCCGCCATGGGCATCGCCATGATCAGCGCTCTGGGCCAGTTGGGCGGGTTGTCCGGACCGGCCGTGGTCGGCTGGGCTTTTCAGGAGACCGGCAGCATCTATATCGGCTTCGGCCTCGCCGCCGTGATCTTGCTGGCGGGCACGCTGCTGGCGGTATTCGCCATTCCGCATACCCGGCTCCGCCGGCCGGAGGCACGCGCCGCCGCTGAGTGACTGTCGCGGCGGTTCCCTGGCGTCCTGGCCCAGCCTGACTTCATTCGTCATGCCCGAGCCTGACTTCATTCGTCATGGCCCGGCTCGACATTCGTCATGGCCTGGCTCGACCGGGCCATCTCTCGGGACGCCCCGTTGGCACGGAACGCCCGGCCCAGCCTGGGCCATGACGAATGAGCGGACGCGGAGTCACTCTATTTGACGGCGATCCGCCACCGCGGCCTCCCCGATCATCCCGGTCAGGGAGACGCCATCCGGCCTTTTGAGCCTGCCCGCGGCTTGGATCGACGCCCCAGGCGACACTGGAACATGGGGATCGCCGGCTGCCGTCCAGACCTAATTGCCCTATTTTTCATTACCCCAAAACCCACTCAATTCTATGCTTGCGAAATAGGCAGACCGCCGGCATGCTGCACCGCGATATCGGCGAGAGAACGTCCTTCACCCATACCGAGAGAAGGATCCACAGCATGAACGACCGAGACCGCATGGACCGGGATCAGGCGAACCGGGATCATTGGGAGATGTTCGCCGACGCCATGGACCTCACGATCGAGGGCCACCGGCTGATCGCTCAGGAAATCGGCTACGAGGTGAAGTTGCTCTGGCGGGGTGCCCTGTCCTGGCTGCGCGAGGTGCCCGGCATGATGACCCGGCGCCGGACCGCTCCGCCGCTTTGACCCTCTGAGCCGGCGCCGGTTCGCGGTCCCTCGCAAGGAGGACCCCGGCGGGTGGCACTGCGCGGGTGCACGGCCCGGCCCGTTCGTCCCCGGCCCCTTCCTCCCCGCACCCTTCCTCAGTGGATCAGGCAGGCCCGGACGGTGGTCGCCACGCTGGTGAACCCCGTGGTGCCATAGGATCCGCACCCCGACGTATCGAAGTTGGACGTCCCGCGGATCGACGCCGTTTTCGCGATCAGTTGCGAGCAGTTCGCCGAGCCGGACGCGGCGGACCCGCTCCAGGTCACCTTCCCATTCGGATAATAGATCACACCGCTGGAGGGCGTGGTGTCGCTTCCCTTGAGGGAACACGACCCCGAGCTGTGACTCGCGAACGAAATCCCGGCGAGCTGACCGTTGGTACAACCGGACTTCGTCGCCGCGGTGAGCGACACCGTGGAGGTATTGTCGGTGGTCCACGTGTTCGGCGTGGTGTCGTGCCAGGAAGTGGTGGCCGCGGCCATCAGCACGGTGACGCCCGACCCGGTGACCGTCGACCCGTTCGTCACGCTGCAACTGCCGGTATAGGTGTGCGGGCCCGAGGCCAACGTCACGTTGGCGTTTTGATCGGCGCTCAGCGAGGTATAGGTGCCTGGCTGGATCGTGCATGTGTTACCGTAACCGTAGCCGCATGACACGCTGCCCCACGGCCCGGTGCAACTGGTTATGGTGCCGCGATAATTCGTCGAACCCGTGCAATTGATGGCGCCCGTGCCATTCGCGCTGTCGGCATTGTTCAACGCGTTCTGCACCGTCGTGTTGCTGGCGTAGGGATCGTTGATCGTGCCGTTGTTCTGGTTGTTCGTGGCGTTGAGGGTTCCCGAATTATTGGTGAGGTGACCACCACAGAACGAGCCGTCCGAGTTGACCAAGCATCCGCTGTGCAGCGTTGTGCCGCCATTCGACCGGAGCGTGCATTGATTGGTGTTGACCGTGCCGCCACTGCAAATATCCAGATCGTCATCGCCGTCGTCGCCGTCGGTGGCCGGATTGCGCAACGTAACGACACACGGTTGTTCCCCGCCATTGCCGCCGCCCGTCGCGGCCCCCGCAGTGCTGACCAACTCGGCGGCCCCCGTGGCGGTCACCGTGTATGAGGGCGTGGTACTGAATGCCGACGACAGCGTCGCTTTCACGGTCTTTTGCACCGTGACCTTGAGCGCGGTGTCGGTACTGGTCTAATACCCGGTGATAACCTGCGCGGTGATCTGGTTGTCGGTCAGCGTGTTGGTGCCGGAGTTCCAACTTGGCGTCGCCGTTCCGGAGCCGCCATTCAACTGCGCCATCCGCGCCGCGAAGGTCGCCGCGGTTTGATTATTGGCGGTGGCCAGATAGTTGATCGCCCCGCCCATCGCCGCGAGATCGGCCATTCTCTGGGCTGACATCCGCGCCGTGGCCCAACCGCCCGCCTCGGCTCCCAGCGCCGCGGCGACGATCAGGCCAGGCATCATCACGGCGATCCACACCGCCGCCGCGGCACGGCGCCCCAGGCCCAACCCGCTCCATAAGCCGGTTCCGTCTGAAAATCGCATCCCGCGCACCCAATTGAACGCCGGCGCGATATCACGCCATGCGGCCCTTATGGGTGGCCCGCGAATGGTATCATTCGGGTTTCAATCCCATGGACGGATTCAGTTGAATCCTCCGCCGTCGCGATCCGGCCTGATCCGTCGTGAAAATCGCTCAAAGGGGTTGGCCGAGTTCAAATCGATGCCGCCAAAAAACCTCCGAAAACCTTTACGTATCAATCAGTTCCGGAAAAGACACAGGTCGCGAACCGGATAGTGGTGATTTTCCGTGTTTACCTGACAAGGCTTGCCTGAAGGGTTGACGGCGCGCTGCCAAAACTCGTGGCGCCGTAGGTGGCACAGCTTGTCGCGTCGAATGATCCCGACCCGGTCAGGGTAATGGCGTTCGCGATCAACTCCTGGCAGCCCGGAGACCCAATGGAACCCGAGCCCGTATAACTCATCGTGCCATTCGGAAGATACGTGACACCCACAAATGGCGCGGAGCCGCTGCCAGTCAAACCGTTCGCCGTCGACGTGGTCAAACTCGCGATGAGGATGCCCGGAATGGCGTTGTTCGTCGCGGTCGAGGGTGTCGCGGCGCTCAGCGAGATGGTGCCACTGCCGGTTATCGACAGTTTGTTCGCCGTCGACGAGCCGGCCGCCATCAGGATCGTGATACCGGACCCGCTCACCGACCCTGACCCGGTGATACTGACGTTTCCGGTAAACACGTAAAGACCTGGATTCAGAGCGACACTTAAACTGCCGGTTATACTCAATGTCGTGTAGGTGCCCGGCTGCAGCGTGCAGAGCGACGAGGTGCAGCTAAAGCTGCCAGATGGTCCGGAGCAGGCGGAGGGTCCGCCGGACCCGGTACAACTGATGGCTCCGGAGCCGGTCGCGCTATTCGCCGCCGTCAGCGCGTTTTGCAGCGTTGTGTTGCCGGCATACGGGTCGCCGATTTGGCCATCGTTCTGGTACTCCGTTCCGCTGATCGTCCCCGAGCCAGTCTCGGTGATCGTGCCGCCGGTGTATATACTCACGGCGTCTATCGACCCGCTGCCGGTGAGTTTCAGCCCGGTATTGGACCGGATCGTGCAACTCGTCGCGGTGGTGCTGCCGCTGCCTGTTTGGGAGATGGCATCCCCGGTAGTAACCCCGGTGACCCCCCCGGCCAGCGCCAACAGGCAAGGTTGGCCTCCGCCGCTGACGCCACCGTTGCCGCCGCCGCTGGCGCCGCCAGTGACGGACACCAGCTCCGCGACCCCCCTGCCGGTGATCGTGTAAGACGCGGTGGAACTGAACGCCTTGGACAAGGTCGCCGGGATGGTCTTTTGCACCGTGACCTGTAGCGCGGTGTCGGAACTGGTCTGATAACCGCTGACAACCTGCGCGGTGATCATGTTATCGGTCAGGGTGTTGGTACCGGAATTCCAGCTTGGCGACGCCGTTCCGCTGCCCCCGTTCAACTGGGCGACGCGCGCCGCGAAGGTCGCCGCGGTTTGGTTGTTCTTTGTGGCCAGGTAATTGATCGCCCCCGCCATCGCCGACAGATCGGCGGCCCGCTGCACAGAAACCTGTGCGGCGGCCCAACCGCCGGCCTCGGCTCCCAGTGCCGCGGCGACGATCAGGCCAGGCATCATCACGGCGATCCACACCGCTACCCCGGCACGGCGCCCCAGGTCCAACCCGCTCCGTAAGCCGGTTCTGTCTGAAACTCGCATCCCGCGCATCCAATTCAACGCAGGCGCGATATCACGCCATGCGGCCCTTATTGGTGGCCCGCCAATGGTGTCATTCGGGTTTCAATCCCACGGAGGGATTCACTCAAATCCCCCGCCGGCGCGATCCGGCCTGAACAGGGGGCGCATTGCCGCGAATTGGGTTGTGTTGGTATCAGCCTCGCATGACCCGGGTGCGGGACGTGACGGGCGTTCATCCAGAACGCGCGCGCGCCGCCCCGCAAAGGAGGAAACAGATGAGACTTCGCTCCCCCGCGTGGCCAGTATCGCGCCGCCAGACGATTCTGGGCTCGGCCGCGTTGGCCGCCGCGCCACTGAGTATGCCGTTCATTCGCAAGGCCGATGCCGCCGACCCGATTCGTATTGGGCTGTTGCTGGCCAAGACCGGCCAGATCGCGCCGCAGACGGAATATCTCGCCCAGGGCACGTATCTGGCGCTGGAGGAGCGGAACAATATGATTGGGGGGCGGCCGGCCGAGCTGGTCTGGCTCGATGAGCCGAGCCCGCAGGCCGCCACGCAGAACATGCAGAAGCTGGTGCAGGAAAATAAGGTCTGCGCGATTCTGGGCGGCTCGCTCAGCTCCAACGCGCTGGCCGAGGAAGCGACGGCGGCCGAGCTGAAAATCCCGATGGTGATCGATAACGCGGCGGCGACCGAGATCACCGGCAAGAACTGCAACCGCTACACGTTCCGGCTGAACACGCCGGTGCTGGTGCAGTCGCGGATGCTGGCGCCTTACGCGCTGAACTACGGCAAGAAGTGGTATTTCATCACCGCGTCCTTCGCCTTCGGCCAGGACATCCTGCGCACCAATCGTGCCCTGCTGAAGGAGGCCGGCGGCACCGAGGTCGGGATCGATGAGGTGCCGCTGAACACCGCCGACTACAGTTCCTTCATCCTGAAGATCCGCCAGGCGAAGCCGGACGTGGTGCTCGGCGGGCTGTCGGCCGGCGATCTGTCGACCTTCCTCAAGCAATGGAATGAACTGGGCATGAAGGGCAAAATCCCCTTCGTGGAGATCGCGATCGGCGACACCGACATCTGGTCGGTCGGCCCCGAGGCGGCGACCGGCGTGTTCACCAGCCTGTGGTGGTACAAGAACGCGAACAACCCGCCCGAGGAAAAAGCCTTCGCCGCGGCTTATGAAAAGAAACACAACCGGCCGGCGGCGGACAAGGCCTGGATGGGCTGGATCACCGCGAAGTCGCTGTTCGAATCGATCGAGGCCGCGAAGTCGACCGAAACGATGCCGATCATCGAGGCGCTGGAAAACTGGAAGTTCGAAAGCGCCGGCGTCAGTTACAAGTACCGCAAATGGGACCATCAGATGGAGTTGCGCAACCTGGTGGTGCAGGTGAAGGACAAGATCACCGACAAGTGGGATTACTTCGACGTGAAGGCCGCGCTGCCGGAAAATCCCGCCGATCTCGACAAGGTGTTCGGCACTCCGGAAGAGGTCGGCTGCAAGATGGGGTGAGGTCAGTCCGCGACGGCGCTGAGGCACGGTCCTCATCGCTCGCGGCATGGCCCGGCCTCGTTCGTCACGGCGGGGGCAACCTCTCTCGTCGTGGCGGGGCAACCTCTCTCGTCGTGGTCATTCCCCTCTCGGCGTGGTCAGTCCCCTCTCGGCGTGGTCATTCCTATATCGTCATGGCCCGGCCTGACCGGGCCATCTCTCACGCCATCGTGTTGATGCCGATGGCCCGGTCAGGCCGGGCCATGACGAAGGCTTCGGCGTGACGAAGGCTTCGGCATGACGGGGGCTTCGGCAGGACGGGGGCTTCGGCAGGACGGGGGCTTCGGCAGGACGGGGGCTTCGGCAG
>Ga0181536_10006863_pt1 | contig 11319 bp, 13 predicted proteins | sample PEATcosm2014_Bin_41_FD_121105 | JGI IMG/M metagenome (GOLD analysis project Ga0181536, IMG submission 121105) | Peatland microbial communities from MTU Mesocosm Facility, Houghton, MI, USA - PEATcosm2014_Bin17_60_metaG | ecosystem: Environmental > Terrestrial > Soil > Wetlands > Peat | place...
ACACAGTCCCCGTCCTGGCGCCGCATTCTACGCACGACAGAAACACTCTTCCCAAACAGATCGAGCCATTGATAGTGAATCGTGACAGATTCCGAAGCATATGCATTATGTGACCGGCTCCACAGTTGGGAAGAAGATGGGCCTGACGATCGAGTCCACCAAGGGCGAGGATGGGGAGCGCAGCTACTCGATCAAAGCCTAAACTCCTCCAAGTCCTGCCCCCATCGCGCCGCCGGGTACCTCCCCCCCCGGCGGCGTTGCTGCTTTCTGCCGGGATGCAGCCGCCGCCAAGCCTGCAGAACAAGATCTATTGCCTAATGGTTTCAACGATCAAGACGCGTAACGACGATCTCTTGCCGTAGCGGTCCGCCGCCCTCGCCCGAGTGCTCGAACACGTGGCGCTCTTGCCAGCGTGCCTTGCATTTCAACCAAAAGCAGACAGCCCAAGCCTCGTCTCGAGCCGCGGCATTGTAAAGCACCCCAGCGATCCTAGCATTTGCAATATCGAAACCCGTATCAAGTTCGCGACGAAAATGCTTGTAGAGGTTTTTTTTGTCGATGCCTTTCTCCCCAACGCACCGGGCGATCGTCTCGTGCGGAACCCCGGTGCGGGCCATAATCGCTACCAGGCTGCGGTCTTTGTCGCTGGGTTCGAATTTGGGCCTGCCAGCCATGTTTTTATACAGTGGAAATATTGCGGCGCACTGGCAGATCCGATCGCCGAGTCACGCCTTTGTTCCCACTCGATCGAGGGTGACGGCTGCTTGGAGGATGCGCAACTCTGCACACCAATCGGCTAGGGCGAGACATAAACCCTGCAAGTCCGGATGCCCGGCCATGAGCTGAGCTTCGATGGCCGCTATCTCCCGGCGGCAACGCCCGATTCATCCGCCTCCTTCTGCCGCTCCTGCGAGATCTCCTCGAACGTCCGCCCATCGGCCGCGAGTTTTGCCTTCTTGCCGGTCAACTGCTGCCAGCGCTGGACTATGACGTCAACGTACTTGGGATCAAGCTCCAGGCCGTAGCAGATGCGTTCGGTCAACTCCGCTGCGGCGACCGGAACTTCGGTGATGCCGAGTTTGCGCGCGGCCTTCAGCCGAAGATGGCCATCAACTACCTCGCCGTCGCTCCGGGCCAGTACAGGAATCTTGAAGCCGAACTCGCGGATGCTGCTGCACATGCGGTCGACAGCGGAGTCGTTCTTCCGAGGGTTCCGAGCGTAGAAGACCAGACGCTCGACGGGCCAGACTTGGATTTCCATCGGCTGCGACGACGGCAACATGGTGGCGCCTCCTTCGATTCGCCCATGCATCATTCGCCTTCTGATTAGCAAGCTCAGCGTTCAGTCGTCAACAGACAACTTCATCGGAGGAGCAGCAGAGCAACCACGCATGCGCTAACACCGAATACGACCGACGACTTGTCGGGTTTTTGGTTGGCTTTTGTCGGGTTGAATGTCGGGAAATTCGAGCTACCTGACATGGGTCGTCCTCGTGGGATCAAAAGCTTACGATAAAAATGTCGGGTTTGTCGGGTTTTTATAAGAGTAGAGAGCTTCCGGGAACGAGACCGCTATTCGAGTGAAAGGTCGGTCCGTGACTCAACCGACCGGCCGGGTCGAACCGCAAGGTTCTGGCGTCCATTTTTGGACTCCAATTGGACTCCGCCGGCCATATTCAGTTCGGGATTCGGGTTCGTCCCCGTTGTTGGCGTAGAGCCATTCGCCGCCGCTAGGAAACGTAAGTATTTGAAATGTTTGGTGGACCTGGTGAGATTCGAACTCACGACCTCTTCCATGCCATGGAAGCGCGCTCCCAACTGCGCCACAGGCCCACTTGCGTTGTCCTTCTAGTATATCTCAGGCGGGCGCGTCTTCCAGCGGCGGTGGATCCAAAGCCACTGGTCGGGATAGTCGCGGATCACGGTTTCCAGAACGGAATGGAGGCGCTCGGTGTCCGCTTGGACGTCGCCCGTGATGGGGACTTCGGGATAGAAACGCAGCACGAATTGTTGTTCCGGCTCCGACCAAAGGGCGAAGCCGGGAATGACGGCAGCACCGGTGTGAGCGGCGATGCGCGCAAAGCCGACTCCAGCGCAGGCAGGGACGCCGAAGAAATTCACAAAAACTCCGTTGTCGAGGGAGGCATTCTGATCGATCAGGATGCCGACCGCCTCATTGGCGGCTAGCGCTTGCAGGATGCCGCGAGCGAAGTTTTTTTTCTCGATGAGCCAGTTGCCTGACAAGGTGCGCCTTCGAGCGACCAGGGCGTCGATGTAGGGATTGTCGAGCGGGCGTACCACGACATGCATGGGCGCGGCCATGAGGGCGTGGGCAAAGGCACTCAGCTCCCAGTTGCCGAGATGCGCGGTGGCAAACAGAACGCCCTTGCCGCGGCGGCGGGCTTGCTCGAAATGCTCGAAGCCCTCATAACGAATCCAACGGCCGATATTGGTGCGTTCCATGCGCGGAAAGCACGCGAAAGTGACAAGCAGGCGGGCAATCGAGCGGAACACGCCGTCGACGATGCGAGAACGGTCGCGAGCATCGAGGGCGGGAATGGCCATCGCGAGATTCGCCAAGGCCGCGCGACGCAAGCGCGGCAGCGCGAGGTCGAGCAGCCGGACATAGCCGCGCGCCAGAAAGCGGGAAATGGCGAGAGGAGTGTATGCAAGCGAATTCAGTGCGAGGAGGGCGAGCGCGTATTCGAGGGCGTCGCGCAGGCGCGAGCGGAAGCGCATGAAACCGTCATTCTATCCATCCGCCGCCGAGAACCAAATCGCCATCATAAAAGACGGCGGCCTGCCCAGGGGTGACGGCGCGCTGCGGCTCGTCGAAATGCACCTCGATGCGGTCCGGGTGGCCGGTGGGGTGGATGGTCGCGGCGGCGGCTTCGTGTTTGTTGCGGATTTTGACCTGCGCTCGTGCGGGCGCAGCCAGGCCCGGCCATGAAACCCAATTCACGCCGTTCGCAACCAGGCGGGAGCGCAGCAGCTGTTCGTTGTAGCCAACGGTAACGCGCTGTGTGGTGGCGTCGGTTGCAATCACGTAGAGCGGCTCGCCCGTGGCGATACCGAGACCACGCCGCTGCCCGACGGTAAAGTGATGCACACCTGTATGCTCGCCGAGTGAGCGGCCGTCGGTCGAGACGATTTCTCCGTGCTGCTGGGCTGGCGCAATGCCCTTGGAGCGAAGAAAGGCGTCGAGAAACGCGGCGTAATCGCCATTCGGGACGAAGCAGATCTCCTGGCTATCGCCCTTGGCGGCGACGGCTAGGCCCATGCGCTCGGCGAGCGCACGCACTTCTGTCTTGTTCATCGAGCCAAGCGGGAACTGTGTGCGGGCGAGTTGGGACTGCGTCAGGCCGAACAGAAAGTACGTCTGGTCCTTGGAAGTATCCGCGGACCTGCGCAGTTGATAGCGGCCGGTTTCGGCGTCGCGCGTAATGCGGGCGTAGTGCCCAGTGGCGATTTCCGTGGCGCCCACGCCATTGGCCATTTCGAGAAACTGATCGAACTTGATGAAGTTGTTGCACAGCGTGCAGGGAATAGGTGTGCGGCCGGCCAGGTAATCGGAGACGAAAGGCTCGACCACCTGGCGTTCGAACTGGCTCTCAAAGTTCACCACGTAGTAAGGGATTCCGAGCTGTTCGGCCACGCGCCGGGCGTCGTAGACATCGTCGAGCGAGCAACAGCGGCCAGTGGCGCCGTCCGAAGCCAACTCGGGCAGGCGGCGCTGGTTCCAAAGCTGCATCGTGAGACCGACGACGGCGTGGCCTTGGGCGACGAGCATGGCGGCGACGGTCGAGCTGTCAACGCCGCCGCTCATCGCTACCGCGATGGGCCGGCTGGAAATGGCGGACTCAGGCATGTGCGCGCGCCACCGGAGAAATTTTGCGGAGATGCCGGACGGAGTCCTCGACTGCGTCGACGAGCGCATCCACCTGCGTGCGGGTGTTCGAGCGGCCAAGAGAAAAGCGAATGCTGGCGCGGGCACGCTCGGGCGTTAGACCAATTGCGGTGAGAACATGCGAGGGCTCGACAGCGCCACTCGAGCAGGCCGCGCCGGTGGAAACCGCGAAGCCGCGGAGATCGAGCGCGATCACCAGAGCCTCGCCTTCGATGCCATCGAAATAAACATTGGATGTGTTTGGCGTGCGGGGCTCGTGCGCGCCGTTGACGCCGGTCCCAGGAATCCGAGCCAGGATGTCCGCTTCCAGCTGCGCACGGAGCGCGCCAAGATCTGCCGCTTGCGTGCTCACGTCGCGCGCCGCGATCTCGGTGGCACAACCCAGCGCCACAGCGCCTGGGACGTTTTCCGTGCCAGGGCGGCGCTCGCGCTCATGATGGCCGCCGAAGAGGATCGAATCCATGCGCGTACCCTTGCGCACGAACAGCGCGCCCAGTCCCTTAGGAGCGTAGATCTTGTGGCCGCTCATGGAGTAAAGGTCGACACCCAGAGCGTGTACGTCGAAGGGTATCTTCCCCAATGCCTGCACGCCGTCGGAGTGCAGATAGACGGCGGCCTCGCGCGTGATACGGGCGATTTCCGCGATGGGCTGCACGGTTCCGACCTCGTTGTTGGCGTGCATGACGGAAACCAGCAGCGTAGACGGGCGCAGAGCGCGGCGGATGTCATCGGGATCCACGGTGCCGCTGGAGCCTACGCGAACATAAGTGACGTCCAATCCCTCGCGTTCAAGCTGTGCACAGGCATTCAGAACCGCGGGATGCTCGATGGCTGTCGTCACGATATGTCTTTGCGGCCGCTTCGAATGCCGCACGACGCCGAAGATCGCGAGGTTATCGGCCTCGGTGCCGCCGCTAGTAAACACGATCTCTTGCGGCTGGCAACCGACGAGCGAGGCAGTTTGGCGGCGAGCCAACTCCAGACGCTGCTTGGCCATTTGCCCGAAATGGTGGATACTGGACGCGTTGCCATACACTTCGGCGAGACACCCTAGCATCGTCTGGATGACTTCCGGCGAGACGGGCGTGGTCGCATTATGATCGAAGTAATAGCGCTCCACTTACTTCTAGTTTAAACAATGCGTCGTCCGGTGATTACTCTGACTACCGATTTTGGGCTGGCGGATCATTTCGTTGGCACGATGAAGGGCGTGATCCTAGGAATTTGCCCGGACGCGCAGATCGTCGACATCAGTCACGAAATCGGGCCGTTTGGGGTGACCGAGGGCGCTTTTTTGGTGGCGCAGGCTTACCGGTATTTCCCGCGGGGAGCGGTGCACGTGGTTGTGGTCGATCCGGGAGTGGGCACTTCGCGGCGCCCGATTCTCGTGGAAGCGGCAGGGCAGCACTTCGTCGCGCCGGATAATGGCGTTCTCTCGATGGTTTACGCGCGCGAAAAGCACAGGGTCCGGTGGATCACAGCCGAAAAGTATTTTCTAGACGCCGTGAGCCGGACGTTTCACGGTCGCGATATTTTCTCGCCTGTTGGGGCGCACTTGGCGCGGGGTGTCGCGCCGGCGAAGTTGGGTAAACCGATTACCGATTACATGCGGTTGCAGATCGAACGGCCCGTGCGGACGGCGCGCCGTGGCTGGACCGGCGCGGTGCTCAGGATCGACCGCTTTGGGAACCTGATCACGAACTTTCCCGCGGAAGACTTTCCGGATTTGGAGAAACGGCCGTTTGAAGTCTCGGTTGGTCTCGAAACAGTGCATCGGCTGGCGCGGAACTACGCGGAGTGCAGTCCAGGCGAGTTGTTTGTGATTGTTGGAAGTTCGGGCTATCTGGAGGTTTCCTCGAGTCAGGCTTCGGCGGCAAAAATGCTGGGCTGCGGGGTGGGCGCGCCGGTGGAGCTGCGAGTCTTATGATGTGCCGGCTTTATCGGTAAGCATCTCTTCTTCGGTGGATAGTGGCGACGAAGACCACCGTTGGCTGGATTTCATAGAAGACGCAATAAGGCCCGATCCGATATCGCCACGTTGGGGGATGATAGTTGGAGGCGCTTGATATTCGGTCCGCTGAACGGATTGGCTTTTAAGAGCGGGTAAACAGAATCGATCAACTTCTTCTGAATACGTTGCTGCTCGGGCTCTGGCAGGCTCGACAGGCGCTTTCGAAATTCGTCGGTCTCAGCGATTTGGAACAAGCCTATAGCGGCCCTTCTTGACGTCAGCCGACCCCGCCTTCAAGCTCTTCATGAGTTGTTTGTCAGCCCTGATGGCGGCCATCTCGCTCTCATCAACCAGCTCTGGCTGATCCAGGAAACGTAGAGTTGCGGTTTCCATAAAGTTGGAGATCGGCCGGTTATCAGCCTCAGCAGCGGCTCTGATTCGCTTGTATTCTTCTTCGCCCAAACGGATGGTTACTACTTTGGACATGCTATTAGAATACATCTGAATACATATGAATTACAAAGAAGATCTCACAGTGTAGAACGACAGTTCGTTATCTCCTTGTCTCAGGGTGCGCGTTCTCTGGAACGAAGCCAACGATTCCGCGAGCGCAAAGCGCACCGAGTGCTGGACGATGACGAGTGCCGGCGGATTTTCGCGCAACGCTTCGAATGCTGTCGCGTATTCGGCCTGCCGTTCGTACGGTGGGTCGAGAAATACGATGTCGGCCTTGTAGCGAGCGAGCGAAGAGGCTACTGATGCGGTGACCACCAGGGCGCGACCTTCGATTGCGAGACTCGCCAGGTTCTCCCGAATTACTTGTCCTGCGCCGCGGCTTCGTTCGATGAAGATCGCCTGGCGGGCGCCACGGCTGAGAGCTTCAATGCCCACGGCGCCCGTACCGGCGTAGGCATCCAGGAAAACTGCGTCTACGACCTGCGAGCCCAGAATATCGAACAACGTTTCGCGGAGCCGGTCTGGCGTGGGGCGCGTGGCGAGTCCAGGGATGGTCTTCAAGCGGCGCGAGCGGAATTCGCCGGCGATGACGCGCACTTATCCCACCTCGACGAGCCCGAAGCGGCGCTGCCAATGGCCGTGCACGTACTCCATGGCGTGCGCGAATTCGGCAGGGGAAGGCGGTTTTTCGATAAACTCGGCCGCTGCGTTGCGGGCGACTTCCAGAATTTCCTGATCGCGCAGGATGTTGGCGACGCGCAACGACGGCAGGCCCGACTGGCGCGTCCCGAAGAATTCGCCGGGGCCTCGCAGCTTCAGGTCCATCTCCGCGATCCGGAAACCGTCGTTGGTGTCCACCATGGTTCGAATGCGCTCGCGCGCAGTGTCGTTCATGCGCTCAGTGACCAGAATGCAGTAACTCTGCTCGGCACCCCGGCCCACACGGCCGCGAAGCTGATGCAGTTGCGCGAGGCCGAAGCGCTCGGCCTGTTCGATCAGCATCACCGTCGCATTGGGCACGTCAACGCCGACTTCGATGACCGTTGTCGAGACCAGAATCTTGATCCGGCCAAGCTTGAAGTCCTCCATCGCCGCTTCCTTTTCGGGTGCGGGCAGGCGTCCGTGCAGCAGTCCGACGGTCAGATCGGGAAACACTTCACTGGACAAGTGCGCGTGCATCTTCTCGGCGGCTTTCATCGCCTGCGTTTCCGATTCTTCGATCACCGGATACACCACATAGGCCTGCTTGCCTTCGGTAATTTGCTTCTTTAGGAAGCTGTACACGCGCTCGACGTGATCGGCGGTTACGTGTTTGGTGACGATCGGCTTTCGTCCGGGCGGGAGCTCATCGATGACCGAAACATCGAGGTCTCCGTAAATGGTGAGCGCCAAAGTTCGTGGAATCGGCGTGGCGGTCATCACCAGAACGTCGGGATGAACGCCTTTGTGCGCAAGACCCAGGCGCTGCATGACGCCAAAGCGGTGCTGCTCGTCGACGATGGCCAGTCCCAGGTTGCGGAACTCAACATTTTTTTCAAGCAAGGCGTGGGTTCCTACTGCCACGTGCACCAGACCCTCGGCCAGGAGTTTCTTGAGCTGCACCTTTTCGCGATCGCTGAACGAGCCGGTGAGCAACGCGACGACGTAGCCGAGCTTGCCGAGCAACGGTTTCAGATACGAAAAATGCTGAGACGCCAGAATCTCGGTGGGCGCGAGCATGGCGACTTGATATCCGTTCTCGATGGCGATAACGGCCGCTTCCGCAGCGACGATCGTCTTCCCGCTGCCCACGTCTCCCTGGAGCAATCGATGCATGGGCCGGGGCGCGGACATGTCGCGCGCGATCTCGCCGAGCACTCTTTTCTGCGCACCGGTGGGCTTGAACGGCAGCATGGTCTTGACCCGCTCGCGGACGCCGTCGTTCAATTGGAACGCGATGCCTGTCTCCTCTCGGGCTTTGCCGCGCCGAACAAATAACCCACACTCTAACCAGAAGAACTCTTCGAAGATCAGCCGGAACTGAGCGGGCGAGCGGAAAGCGTTCAGGAGCCGGAGATCGGAATCGGGTGGCGGGAAGTGCATGTCACGGATCGCGGTCCAACGGTCGATGAGTTTGAATTGTTGCCGCAGGCTCTGGGGCAACGGGTCGTCAAGTGGAGAGATCTGGCCAAGCGCCCGATGCACAATCGTGCGGATGGCGCGCGTATTGACCTTGGAGATCGCTTCATACACAGGCACAACGCGGCCGACGTGCAGCGCTGCTTCGGCGTCGTCATCGTCATCGGTGAGCAATTCGAACTCGGGATGCACCATCGCCAGTTCGCCGGTATAGCTGTCGAATTCGATCTTGCCGAACAAGGCCACACGGCGGCCCGGTTCGAGCGTCTTCGCCAGATACTCGCCGTGAAACCACTTGGCATGCAGAATGGCGCGGGAGCTGTCGGTGAACGAAGCCTCGAACAAGCCGAGATTGCGGCGCCGGAAGCCCGCCACGCGTGCCGTCCGCACCTCCGCTACCACGGTCGCCATCTCACCGGGAGCGAGTTGTGCGATGGTCTTCATGTTGCTCCGGTCCTCGTATCGAAACGGGACGTAGGAAAGCAGGTCCTCGACCGTGAGCAACCCCTTGGTTTCGAGCATTGCGGCGCGCGCCGGGCCGACGCCTTTGACGTACGTGAGGGGAGTTGAGAGATCCACCGAAAAATTCAGTGTACAATGCCCAAAGTGAAATTCTATGTACTGTATTTGTCACTCTGTGTCGCTTATGCCAATGCTGAGATCCGTCTCGGCATCATCGGGACCGACACGTCGCACGTTATTGCATTTACGCAGATCTTGAATGATTCGAGCTCTCCTGACTACGTTCCCGGCGCCCGTGTCGTCGCGGCCTATAAAGGGGGCAGCCCGGACGTGGAGTCCAGTTACACGCGCGTCGATAAGTTTGCCGAAGAGCTGAAAACAAAGTGGAAGGTCGAATTCGTCTCGGACATTTCTGTGCTGTGCCGCAAGGTGGATGGCGTACTGCTCGAAAGCGGCGATGGCCGCGTGCACCTGGAGCAGATCAAGCCCGTCCTCGCCGCGCATAAGCCAGTCTTCATCGATAAGCCTCTGGCGTCAACGCTCGAAGATGCCCGCGAAATTGCGCGCCTGGCCAAGGAGGCCGGTGTGCCGTGGTTCAGCTCTTCTAGTCTACGGTTTTCTGATGTGGCGGTGAGTCTGAAATTCCCCGACATCACCGGCGCCATCACGTGGGGCCCTGGACCGCTCGAACCCCATCATCAACTCGATCTTTCGTGGTACGCGGTGCACGCCGTGGAGCTGTTATACACGCTGATGGGCCGGGGGTGCGAAGAGGTCACGCGCACTTACACGCCCGATTCAGATGTCATTGTTGGCAAATGGGATGGCGGCCGCCTGGGTACAGTTCAGACGCTTCGACCGTACGGGCATTTCGGCGCGGTTGTGTTCCGGTCAGAAGAGAAAGTGAATCAGAGCGATCCAAAGGCGAGCGACGGCTACCGGCCGCTGGTGGTGGAGATCGTAAAGTTTTTCGAGACCAAGCAGCCGCCGTTCCCAAACGAAGACACGCTCGAAATTTTTGCTTTCATGGATGCCGCGCAACGCAGCAAGGAAGCAGGCGGCGCGCGCATGAAGCTACGGTGACAGGAATGCCCGGACTGTTGGAGGGAAAGTTAGGCCTTATTCTGGGAATCGCCAACAAGTGGAGTCTGGCGTATGCGATTGCGCAATCATTCTCGCGGGAAGGCGCTCGCCTGGTGCTTACGTATCTCGGCGAGCATCAGAAGAGCGCTGTCGAATCACTGGCCAGCGGCTTGAATGTGGAACGGATGGTGCCCTGCGACGTGACCAAAGAGGAAGACCTCGCAGGCCTAACAGAGACGTTGCGCAATTTCGGCCGGCCGCTCGACGCCGTAGTCCACAGCTTGGCGTTCGCGAACCGCGAGGATCTCAGCCGCCCGTTTGTCGAGACCGGGCGCGCGGGATTTTTGTTGGCCCAGGAAGTGAGTGCATATTCGCTGGTGGCGGTGGCCCGCGCGGCTGCGCCCGCGATGACCGCGGGCGGCTCCATCACGACCCTGACCTACTTGGGTTCGACGCGCGTCGTGCCCAACTACAACGTGATGGGGGTGGCTAAGGCATCGCTCGAGGCGTCGGTACGGTACCTGGCAAACGATCTGGGACCCGCGAAGATTCGGGTGAACGCTATTTCGGCCGGCTTCGTTAAGACGGCTTCCTCGCGCGCGGTGAAAGATTCGTCGACGATGCTGGAGGTCGCCGCCACTCGTTCCCCGCTGCGGCGGAATACCGAACCCGCCGAGGTCGGCGACGCCGCGGTATTTCTGGCGAGCGATCTTGCCCGCGGAGTCACCGGAAATCTGCTGTTCGTTGACTCCGGAATGCAGTTGCTGGGCTAGCGCTACTCTGCCTTTTCGGCCGGCACTAAAGGCGCCGTTTTCGAAGCCGTGGCTGCGGCGGCTTTCGCCGGCTTACCCGCAGGCGCTTCGAGCGGCTCCATGGCACGCCGAATCATAAACATCACGTACAGAGCGAAGGCTGCGGCTATCAGCAGACACGTCAATAGCAAGAAGAGACCGTCAACAGTCGCGGCCTGGCCCGTGGCAACCAACCAGCCCGCGGCGCTCAAAGACGCCAGAATCACCAGACAACTGAACGAGAAGCAGAATCCGCGGTCGGACATATTCACCACAAGATTCTATGCGCTCACGGGCGCGGCGGCAAGTTGGCGAAGAACGTAAGGCAGAATGCCGCCGTTGCGATAGTACTCCGCCTCCTGCGGCGTGTCCACGCGCACTTGCACCTCGAATTGCTTCTCAGCGCCGCGATCGTCCACTGCGCGGATGGTCGCCGTCCCCGCGCCGGCAAGAGCCTTCGCCACGCCTGTGATGTGATACGTCTCTTTTCCGGTAAGTCCGAGCGTCTGGGGGCTTGCGCCGTCCACGAATTGCAGCGGCAGCACACCCAT
>Ga0181536_10006866_pt1 | contig 11316 bp, 9 predicted proteins | sample PEATcosm2014_Bin_41_FD_121105 | JGI IMG/M metagenome (GOLD analysis project Ga0181536, IMG submission 121105) | Peatland microbial communities from MTU Mesocosm Facility, Houghton, MI, USA - PEATcosm2014_Bin17_60_metaG | ecosystem: Environmental > Terrestrial > Soil > Wetlands > Peat | place...
CGCGGAACGGTGCGTAGGTTCGCGATCTGTTCCACAGGCTGGTGAGTGGTCCCGTCTTCGCCCAGCGCAACGCTGTCGTGAGTGAACACGTAAATAACCTGCTGCTCCATGATGGCCGCCAGCCGGATGGGAGGGCGCATGTAATCGGAGAAGATCAGAAACGTTGCACCGTACGGGATGACGCCGCCGTACACGGCCATGCCGTTCAAAATCGAGCCCATCCCATGTTCGCGAATGCCGAAGTGCAAGTTCCGCCCGGCGTAGTTCCAGCCGCCGCCTGTCGATCCTTGCATGTCGCCCAAGGCTCGATCGGGAGATTCAAAATCGCCGTCGCCCTTCAGCGCAGTGAGCGTCGAAGGATCCAGGTCCGCCGACCCACCCATCAGCGACGGAAGTTTCGGCGCAATCGCGTTCATCACTTTTCCGGACGCCACGCGGGTTTTCATCCCCTTCGGGTCTGCCGGAAAAACGGGAATGTCCGCATCCCAACCGGCAGGCAATTCGCCGCGCATCCTTTCTTGGAACTCATGGGCCAAGTCGGGATGTATCGTGGCGTAGCGAGCGAATCGATCACGCCACTCCGACTCCGCCTGCTGCCCTCGCGGCAGGGCCTCGCGAAAATGGGCGAGCGCTTCGGGCGGGACGTCGAAGAGGGGCTCGACCGGCCAACCTAAGTTCTGCTTCGTCAGCTTGACCTCTTCTACGCCCAACGGCGAACCGTGCGCTTCAAAAGTATCCTGCTTGTCCGGGGAACCGAAGCCCAAGTGAGTGCGGACGAGAATCAGCGAAGGGCGCCTGGTTTCGCTCCGCGCAGCGCGCAGTGCCAGATCGATCGCCTCCACATCGTTCCCGTCCTCCACTAATTGCGTGTGCCAGCCGTACGCCTGGAAGCGCCGCGCGTGGTCTTCGTTGCAGGTGATGTTGGTACCGGCGGAGAGCGTGACATGATTGTCGTCGAAAAGGTAGATCAGCTTGCCGAGTTCCAACTGGCCGGCGAGTGAGGCCGCCTCGGAAGACACGCCCTCCATCAGGTCGCCGTCGCTGACCAACCCGTAAGTGAAATGATCGACAATCTCGAAATGCGGTCGATTGTAATGCGCCGCAAGACACGCTTCCGAAATCGCCATACCCACGCCGTTGCCGAATCCCTGGCCGAGCGGACCGGTGGTGGTTTCGACGCCGGGTGTCAGGCCACGCTCGGGGTGACCTGGCGTAATGCTGCCCCATTGGCGGAATTGTTTGATCTGCTCAAGAGGCAAATCATAGCCCGTGACGTGCAGCAGGCTGTATAGCAGCGCCGAACCGTGGCCGGCCGAGAGGACGAAGCGGTCCCGGTTGGACCAATGCGGATTGACCGGATTATGCCGGAGAAACCGTGTCCACAAGACATAGGCCATAGGGGCTGCGCCCAGGGGCAGCCCCGGATGGCCGCTGTCGGCCTTTTGCACGGCGTCCACCGACAGAAAGCGAATGGTGTCGATCGACAGTTGATCGAGCTGTGCCGGACTGAGTGTTGTCAGAGTTTTATTGGTTGAAGCGTTCATTGCTCGGGTCTCTTGGGCTGATGATAGGACGCACCCGCGCCTCTCGGCGACGGATGCAGCCTTTCACGGTCTTTGCAAAAGATGTTTCAGTCGCGACTCGATTCAAGAGTATGCGGCTCGTACCTGGTAAGGTCTGCCACCAGTCTCCGCGCCGACTTAGGAACCGCAACCTTGCCGTCCAGGATTTCCCGACGGGTGGACTTTTCGCCCGCAATCGGCATTGCCGGCTCGAGGTGTATTGGTTTCTCGATCATGGTTCTACAACTCCGTTCTGCGTCCCGCGGTAGCCAAGCGGCCATTTGAGCGCTTTACGTTCGCCGCTGCTTGCAATCCAAACCAAGTATGAAGCGCGAGATGTCAAAATGCCGTCAAAACGGAGCCTTGGAGTCAACCGGCACCGAGAGTTCGCAACCGAACTTCATTTTTGACGGCGTTTTGACGTTCATCGCGATAAATTCAAGCATGGCGCTGGCGTTTACGGCACGATTCTTTGTGCCATTCCCCACAATCGCGATTCCGCGGAACCGCGAGCGTAGAGGACGTCGCCGAATGCAAATACAGGAGCGTGGAGTGCGAATCGAGAGTCAGGCCGAATGAAACTCAATAGAAGCGACGCACGCAGCCACCGCTGGGGGCTAATTCTGGCCGGAGGCGACGGAGAGCGTTTGCTCCCGCTTACACGAACCATCGCCGGCGATGATCGGCCCAAGCAATTTTGCGCCGTTACGGGTGATGAAACCCTGTCGTCTTCAAGATTGTTGATCCAACCTTCCAACCGGGGTACGGCGCCCGCTATTCTCTACAGTCTGCTGCACTTCCGCGAAATGGATCCTAAGGGGGTCGTAGCCTCCTTTCCCTCGGATCATCATTTTTCAGACGATGAGGCTTTTGTCGGCCATATCGATTCGGCTTACATCGCGGCCGCGTCCCAGCCCGAGATGGTCGTCCTGCTGGGCATTCCACCGGAGGCTCCAGAAGTGGATTACGGTTGGATCGAGCCCGGCACCCCGCTGACGATGGACTCCGTTTGCCGCGTCAGCCGCTTCTGGGAAAAACCTTCCGGTTCGGTTGCTTCATCCTTGATGGAGCGCGGTTGTCTTTGGAACAGCTTCGTAATGGTGGGCTGCATTCATGCCTTTCTAGATCTCATCCGGCGCGCGCTTCCCAGTCTGGTCGAATTATTTGAGTCGATTCGGTCATCGCTGTTTACAGCAGCCGAGAGAAGGGCATTGCGCGACCTTTACTCGGGAATTTGCACGACCAGCTTTTCTCATGACGTGCTAGCGGCACAGCCAAATGGACTAGCCGTGCTTCGCGCCACCGGCCTCGGTTGGAGTGATCTGGGAGAGCCCGGTCGTGTCCGCTCCGTACTGGAGCGCAAAAGCGTCCAGACGACGCGAGTATTCAGAACAGACTACGGAGAGGACGGGGTGCTGGCCGGAAAGAAGGCGACTGGGTAAGTGGGTGCAAGTGAATGCACGCTAGGAGCTACAACAATGACCCCAACACAACTCGTAAAACTCACATTGATGCTCGAGGTCCGGTTAGAGGAGCTGTCCAACAGATTGCGAAATCACGAGAACATTACTGTCGAGAGAACCCCGGATGTGCTGGACGATATAGAGCTCTCTGTGGAGCGGGACCTTACGATCTTGAGTCTGGACAAGGGCTTTGCGCAACTCCGTCATGTGACAGCAGCCCTGGACCGCATTGCCGCAGGTACATACGGCTGTTGCCTTCGGTGCGATGAGGAGGTCAACATGAAGCGGTTGACTGCAATGCCGCACGCCTCTTTTTGCATCAAATGCCAGGAAGTTGCCGAGCACGACGAATCAAGAGAGGGCGACGTTTTGAAAAAACTGACGGCCATTCAGGTTGGCGTCTGAAAGAGGCTTCAGTCCATATGGAATGCACCAGCACATAACACTGGGCAAAGCGAGAATCGGGTAAGCAACAAGCCGGAGAGGGAGTGGGGGGCTGGACCGCCGGCCACACGTGGCCTAGAGGACGGGGTTTCGCTCGAAAGGTGTAAGACGGTTGGGTTAATCGCAGTTCTATTCCTTGGAAAGGGGTTAGAAACAATGTGTGACTATTCATTGATGACGATTCCAAATCGCTTAGCGGTTTCCGGAGAGGATTTAGTAGTTCACAGATTTGCGGCAGGATCTGTTGTTGGGCTCGCGTCAGTCTGCGATCTTCGAAAAAGACAGGAGTACCGCAAGGTCCAACCTCACGGGTTCTGGCCGAGGCTCAAGAACCTTTTCAATCCTCCAGATGCCCCCGCGATTCCGGCAGTCTGTATCCCACCGGGAGCCCGATTGCTGGTACAGGACATTCCTCCAAAGCTGCAGCAGCAGTGCGGTTTTCAGGAGGAGTCTGAGGAAGCGGTCTTCACTCAGATTACTGCCGCCGTAAACACCTTTCGGGATGCTGTTCGCTTTCAAAACGGCGTTGAGGTGCTGTTGCAACGCTTAGCCGAAGGTCAGCGAGTGCGCGTCTTGGATCTCTCTTCGGCGGAGGATCGGGAAACATCACAGGGGCAGCAGCGCGTAAGCGTACGAGCGGCATAGGGCTGTGCTGCTTCTAACTTGACGTGCTCGGGGGTGCCTATCAAGAATCTGGTCCCCGACCCAGGGCGCGAACAATCACCATGAACATTACACTCGACCAAAAACGCGCCCTCATCACGGGAGGCAATTCCGGCATCGGTGAGGCGATTGTGCTCGCCCTCGCCGAGGCGGGTGCAAGGGTAGCGATCAACTACGTCACCCATCCTGAGGCCGCACAATCGCTTGTCCATCGAATCGAGGATCAACAAGGCGAAGCGATCGCCCTTCAGGCCGACGTCTCGGATCCCGACGCCATCGCCCAAATGTTCGGGCGCATAGACGACGCCTGGGGCGGGATTGACATCCTTATTAATAATGCAGGCATGGATGGTCACCGCGCTTTCGCGTGGGAGGCCGATATTGCGGCTTGGCGAAAAGTGATCGAGGTGAATCTGTTTGGGGCGTTCTATTGCGCACGCGAGGCCCTGAAGCGCATGGTGCCTCAGAAAAGCGGCGTCGTGCTCAGCATCAGTTCGGTGCACGAACAAATCGCCTGGTCGGGTTACAGCGCCTACACCGCCAGCAAGGCTGCCGCCGGAATGCTGACTAAGACCCTGGCCCAAGAAGCCGCTCCTCACGGCGTGCGCGTGTTAGCCGTCGGTCCCGGCGCAATAAAAACGCCGATCAACCAGTCTGTCTGGAGCGATCCAAAGAGCATGCAAGACTTGCTGGAAAAAATCCCGATGAAGCGGATTGGCGAGCCGGAAGACATCGCCCGGATGGTGGTTGTGCTGGTTTCTGAAATCGCTTCATACGTGACCGGGCGCACGATTTTTGTGGACGGTGGCATGACCGACTATCCCGACTTCGGTCATGGTGGCTGATCGCAAACCCGCAGACGCAAGGAGCTATTATGCCCGTACAAAATCGTTCCGCGCCAGGCGGCCCCGGAATTCCGCCGCGCTGGACTTCCAGCGCTAAGACCGGCGTCGGGACAGCCGTCGGTAGCAAGAGTCATGTGTGGTTCACGCTGAGCCACGGAATCTTGAATGAGATCTATTACCCCCGCATCGATCAAGCCTGCATCCGCGACCTGGGTTTAATCGTCACAGACGGAGCGGATTTTTTCTCCGAGGAGAAACGTGACGCCGACTCTGAAATTCATTGGCTGGCCGATGGTGTGCCCGCATTCCGGCTAGTCAATGCCTGCCGGGATGGCCGCTACCGAATCGAAAAGCAGATCATTACCGATCCACATCGGGACACCGTATTGCAGAAGGTCCACTTTGCAGCACTACAAGGCTCGCTGTCCAGTTATCGGCTATATGCCCTGCTCGCGCCGCATCTGGGGAACCGGGGCGCAGGCAATACCGCATGGGTGGACGAGTTTGAGGGCACGCCGCTGCTGGTTGCGCAGCGGAAAGGGAACTCATTGGCGCTGGCATGCTCCGTTCCGTGGTCGAAGCGGTCCGTCGGCTACGTCGGTTCGTCGGACGGTTGGCAAGACCTGAAGGCGCACAAGCAGATGACTTGGGAATACACACGGGCGGAGAACGGCAATGTGGCCATGACCGCTGAGATCGATCTCTCCAGGTCGCAGGGAAAGTTCGTACTCGCACTTGGCTTTGGCACGGAACCGGAAGAAGCGGCCCGGAATGCCACCTCTAGCCTTCACGAAGGTTTCGAGAAAGCGAGGGCCTGCTACGTTGCCGCCTGGCAGAAATCTATCGAGAAACACTCATCGCTGAAGAACGGCAAAGTCGGTGCGAAAGATCTCTCGCGGAACAGCCTCGCCGTTCTGCGTACGCATGAGTCCAAGACTGCCCCCGGAGCTCTCATCGCCAGCCTCTCTATCCCGTGGGGAGCGAGCCACGGTGACAAGGATCTGGGCGGCTACCATCTCGTCTGGTCGCGTGACATGGTGGAAACGGCCGGCGCTTTGCTGGCCGTCGGCGCGCACGAGGACGCACACCGCGTCCTCGCTTACTTGCAGGCGACTCAGCAGCCGGATGGGCACTGGTCGCAGAATATGTGGCTGGATGGATCGCCCTATTGGGATGGAATCCAAATGGACGAGACGGCTTTGCCTATTCTCCTGGTAGATCTGGCCCATCGAGAAAGAGCATTGGCCCATGCTGACTTGACCCGGTTTTGGCCGATGGTGCGGCGAGCCGCGGGCTATTTGGTTCGAAACGGCCCGGTGAGCCCCCAGGATCGCTGGGAGGAAGATCCGGGCTATTCGCCGTTCACGGTCGGAGCGGAAATCGCTGCGCTCCTGGCTGCCGCGGATCTGGCCGATTTGAATCACGAAGCATCCATTGCAACCTACCTCCGCGAGATTTCCGATGTCTGGAATACATCGATCGAACGATGGATGTACGCGTCTGGCACGGACTGGTGCCGCAAGTTCAACGTCCAGGGATATTATCTCCGGATCGCCCCGAATAAGCCGGGGGAGGGTCCGGCGCGTTTCCAGAACAATGTAGACGTCAAGAACGTTTCGGCCGCCGAGGACACCCGCGAGGCCCGTCATCTGGTGAGTCCCGATGCGCTGGCCTTGGTGCGTTTTGGCTTGCGGGGTGCCGACGACTCGCGCATTCGCGATACAGCCAAAGTTATCGACACATTACTCAAGATCGAGACCCCGTCCGGCTTTGCTTGGCATCGCTACAACGACGATGGCTATGGCGAGCATGAGGATGGTTCGCCTTTTGACGGTACCGGGATTGGCCGCGTGTGGCCCCTGCTTACGGGTGAGCGGGCGCACTACGAACTGGCGGCAGGCCGGGTCGAAAACGCAAAACGACTCCTGGCCACGTTGGAGTCCTTTGCCAACGAAGGTGGCTTGATCTCGGAGCAAGTGTGGGACTCGCCGGACATCCCGGAACGCGAACTCCATTTTGGCCGTCCTTCCGGCTCGGCCATGCCACTCGTGTGGGCACACGCCGAGTACCTCAAGCTTCGACGCTCACTCGAAGACGGTCGGGTTTTCGATCTGCCGCCACAAACCGTGCAACGCTACCTCATCGAGAAGACCGTATCCCCGCGCATGGTGTGGCGGTTCAACCACAAAATTCGCGCGATTTCCCCCGGCAAAACACTGCGTATCGAGACCTTAGCGCCGGCCGTCATTCACTGGAGCGCCGATGATTGGAACACAATCCAGGACGTAAGCTCGCACGATGTCGGGCTGGGAATTCATATTGCCGATCTAGCGATCAACGATCTTCCCGACGGAAAGCAGATCAAATTCACTTTCTACTGGCCAGACGCTCATCATTGGGAAGGAACCGACTTCGCCGTGCGCATCGGCCCTTTGCGACGGGAGGAGACTGCGTCTGCCTACAAAAGTGAGGCGGATGCAGACCAAAGCTAAGGCGGCGGATGGGACCCGCTTTGTCTATCTCGCCACTGCCATCTCGGCACTGGGCGGCATGCTTTTCGGCTACGACATCGGTGTCATCTCCGGAGCAATCTTGTTTATCAGGAAAGATTTCGCTCTTTCCTCGAGTATGGAGGAAATCGTCGTCAGTTCGGTCTTACTGGGATCGCTCGCGGGTGCAGCAGCCGGAGGAATGCTGGCTGACCGCCTTGGACGCCGGAAATTATTGACCATCACCGCAGTTGTTTTTGGTTTGGGCGCCATCGGGGCCGCTCTGGCGCCCGGCACAGTATTGCTGGTTGCTGCGCGCGTGGTTGCCGGCGCTGCTATCGGAATCGCTTCCTTTGTCACTCCGCTTTACATTTCTGAGATCGCGCCCGTTGATATCCGTGGAAAACTCGTTTCGGTGAATCAAGTCGCCCTAACCAGCGGCATCGTCATCTCCTATTTGATCGACTACGCGTTTGCCGGATCGCAGGCTTGGCGCTGGATGTTCGCGATGGCGGTAATCCCGGCGGCCGCGTTTGGAGTCGGATTGATTTTTATTCCCGACAGCCCGCGATGGCTGGCCGGCCGCGGACACTTGGACCAGGCCCGGACCGTGCTGAGACGGATTCGCCCCCCCGAAAAAGTGGAGACCGAGCTCAACGATATTCAGCATAGCGTCGCGCAGCAGAAGGGGAACTGGTCCGAGCTGCTCAGTCCGCTCCTGCGATCGGCGATGATCGTGGGCGTCGGACTGGCCATCGCGCAGCAAATCACGGGCATCAACACGGTCATCTATTATGCCCCCACTATTTTCAAGTTCGCCGGCTTGTCTTCCGCATCGGTAGCGATTCTGGCCAGCGTCGGAGTCGGAGTGGTCAACCTCGTGTTGACAGTGGTGGCCATGCAACTGATCGACAGAGTGGGACGGCGGCCGCTTTTGCTGGTCAGCCTGGCGGGAATGGCACTGAGTTTGTTTGTGCTGGGGCTGGCATTTTCGCTTCGGCAATTGTCAGGCAGCCTGGGATGGATCGCGGTGTCCAGCCTCATGGTGTACGTCGGTTGCTTTGCCGTCGGCCTTGGGCCAGTTTTCTGGCTGATCCTTTCGGAGATTTACCCGTTGCGCATCCGAGGCCGCGCCATGAGCGTCGGAACTGCCGCCAATTGGAGCGCCAACTTGATCGTGGCACTGTCGTTCCTGACGCTCACCGAAGTCGTGGGTAAAGCCGCAACTTTCTGGCTGTACGCGGCCGTCAGCATCGGAGCATGGTTTTTTGCATTCTTGCTGGTGCCGGAAACCAAAGGGAAGACACTCGAAGAGATTGAAACGTACATGCGATCGGGAAAGCATCCGCGAGCATTATGAAAGTGTCGGCGAAAACAAACACGGCTATTACCTGCATATTTCTGGATATCGGCGGGGTCCTGCTCACCAACGGTTGGGATCACCTTGCCCGCAGACGAGCGGCGAAACACTTCAAGCTGAAGTGGGCCGAGATGGAAGATCGCCATAACCTGAATTTCGCAACTTACGAGGAGGGGAAGCTCACGCTGGAAGAGTATTTAGGGCGGGTAGTCTTCTACGAAAAACGTCCGTTCACTCCGACTCAGTTCAAGCGCTTCATGTTTGCGCAATCGAAACCTTACAGCGAGATGATCGAGCTGTTCGCTCGCATGAAGGTCCGGCACGGGCTGAAAATGGCCGTGGTCAGCAACGAAGGGCGGGAGGTGAACGCTTATCGGATTCACAAGTTCAAACTAGACGGGCTTGTGGATGCCTTCATTTCCTCCTGCTTCGTCCACATCCGCAAGCCCGACGCGGACATCTTTAGGCTCGCGCTGGACATCGCCCACGTACCTGCCCGCCAAGTTGTCTATATCGAAAACACCCCGATGTTCGTTGAAATCGCGGAAGGCTTGGGGATTCGAGGCATTCTACACACGGATTACAAGTCCACCTGTGTGAAACTGGCTCAGTTCGGATTGCAGAGTGACGCTTGAGTCTTCCATGAAACCAGAGACCCCAAACATCCTGACGATTAATAGCGGCTCGTCGAGCATCAAGTTCACGCTGTACCAGGCCGGAGAACTGCTGAAGCGAGGCCTTCATGGAAAGGTTGACCGCATCGGCCTGAGCGGAACGAATCTAACGTTCGATGACCCGACCAAGAATCAGCAGGATAGCCGCCAGCTCGATCTGTCCGATCACAAATCGGCACTTACTTTTCTAATGGATTGGCTCGAAGAGCAGCATCGTTTCGAATCGGTCCGGGCGGTGGGGCACCGTGTGGTCCACGGCATGCAACACACGGCGCCCGAGCTCGTCACCCAGCAAGTGCTGGATGAGCTGCATCGCATCAGCGTGTGCGATCCGGACCATATGCCCCGCGAGATCGAACTGATCGAGGCGTTCCGTCAGCGTCATCCGAAACTGCCCCAGGTGGCCTGTTTTGACACGGCGTTTCACCGTACCATGCCGCGGGTTGCCAAGCTGCTTCCTATTCCACGTCGCTACGACGCGAAGGGCGTGCAACGCTACGGTTTCCACGGTTTGTCCTATGCCTACCTGATACAAGAACTCGCGCGCTTGGGCCACCGGGCGGCAACAACTGGCCGCGTCATCCTCGCTCATCTGGGCAACGGCGCAAGCATGGCCGCCGTGCGCGACGGCAAAAGCATTGACACCACCATGAGCTTTACTCCGACGTCGGGTTTGGTGATGAGCACCCGCTCTGGCGATTTGGATCCCAGCCTGGCGCCCTATCTGGCGCGAACTGAGCAGATGACCACCGAACAGTTTTACAAAATGGTCAATCACCGGTCCGGGCTGCTCGGGGTTTCCGAGACCAGTTCCGATATGCGAGATCTGCTCGCGCAGGAAGCCGATGACATCCGAGCGGCGGAAGCTGTGGAGTTGTTCTGTTATCAGGCGAAAAAGTGGATTGGTTCCTTCGCTGCCGCGCTCGGCGGCTTGGATACGCTCGTGTTCGCAGGAGGCATCGGCGAAAATGCGCCGCGGGTCCGCGCGCGCATCTGCGAGGGACTAGGCTTCCTCGGAATCGAATTAAGTGAATCGCACAATGCCGAGACTGCCGCAGTGATTTCCACGAGCGCCAGCCGAGTCACGGTTCGCGTCATTCGAACGGACGAAGATCTGATGATTGCGCGCTCGGTTTGCCGCATTCTCAAAATCGACTCGATGAAAGGATTCAACCATGAAAACCAACACACTCACGCCTAAACTGCTCCACAAGAAACCCGACGCGGTGAACGAACAGGAGCTGACCACGAAAACCAACACACTCACTCCAGAACTGCTTCATAAGATCAATTCCTACTGGCGTGCCGCCAACTATCTTTCGGTCGGCCAGATTTATCTCTACGACAATCCGCTGCTGAAGGAGCCGCTGAAACTAACGCATGTGAAGCCGCTGGTGGTAGGGCATTGGGGCACGACGCCGGGTCAGAATTTCATCTATGTTCACCTGAACCGGGTAATCAAGAAGTATGACCTGGATATGTTTTACATCGCCGGTCCCGGTCACGGTGGTCCGGCGATCGTTGGCAACGTCTATCTGGAAGGAACCTGGAGCGATATTTATCCGAACGTCACCCAGGACGAAGCCGGCTTGAAGGAGTTGTTCAAGCAGTTCTCGTTTCCCGGCGGAATTTCGAGCCATGTTGCGCCGACGACGCCGGGTTCGATTCACGAAGGTGGCGAACTGGGATACTCGCTCAGCCATGCCTTCGGGGCCGCGTTCGACAATCCCGATCTGATAGTCGCCTGCGTTATTGGCGACGGTGAAGCGGAAACGGGGCCCTTGGCGACCGCATGGCAGTCCAACAAGTTTCTCAA